>Ga0209391_10001561_pt1 | contig 11852 bp, 5 predicted proteins | sample PPLLak3March2015_FD_187246 | JGI IMG/M metagenome (GOLD analysis project Ga0209391, IMG submission 187246) | Freshwater sediment microbial communities from Prairie Pothole Lake near Jamestown, North Dakota, USA - PPLs Lake P7 Core (1) Depth... | ecosystem: Environmental > Aquatic > Freshwater >... | reverse complement strand
ACATCCTTCTGCATTAAAAGCCTGCAACCAATATAGTCCTGTGGTATCGACCGTGTAGGTTTGTTCTGTGGAACCATCCTGCCAAAGATAACCTGTAAAGCCCGGGCCGGGATCAAGGATAAGGGAATCGTTTTCACAAAGGGAAAGAGTTGTATCGTTTCCCAGGTCAAATTGGGGTGTAGGGTTTATCCTGATGTTATCCATCAGCATGTAACCCCAGTAAGAAGGGGTATTGAAATAGTAAACTTCAAGGACCAGATCCGTGATATCCACTTCATCCGGATGAATCATAAACTCGTAGGTTTGCCATTCAGTGTTGGATACAGCAGGGGAGGTCCAAAGTAAATGGTTCTTGTCGCAAGCTGAATTATAGCCGTAAATTCTTAAAATGATGGGTTGCATATTATAACCGGCCACATCCTGCTGATAAGCAAAATCGATTTGAAAAATGTAACAGGAATCCATTGATAATGGTGTCAATAAGCCGGTGTGTACATCTTCCCAGGTGTAATCATCACGGACGGTCATTCCAAGGTAGGTTTCTCCTTGTGATGGCGGCAAATAAACTCCAAAGTTACCTGGCTGAACATCAGGAGTGCTGGTGGCTGTGTTGCATATTTGCCATCCTGGTGGCGGAATATTGGGTTGAGGAATTCCTTCGAAGGAAGGATTGGAAAGATATTGTGAAATCCCCAATGAATACGTCATAATGAGCACCAATAGTAAAAATATCTCTTTTCGGGCAGCAACCATAAATCCTCAAAAATCAGAGTGAAAATTAAGTTTCTTTTTAGACAGTAGCTTATGAGCTTAAGTTGTATTCTGAAAAGCAATAAGAAGAATCCCTTTACTACTTAACGGCTTCATAGGGAATAAATCCTTTCGGGAATTTATTTTTGAGTGCCTCTTTGGGTTTATGGAACTCCGGACTATCATAAATAAGCTTCAATAACCTGTTGCGTTCTGTTGGTTCTGCGAGGTGAGCTATCCCGACTGCATGTTCAACCATATTCAGTCCACGCGGATCAAAAGCCCCGTTTTCAGTTACAATCACCACAGGATCGGCTGAAATAGCTGTTGTTGTAATTCCTTCCGGGCACAAATCCATGATCTTTGACAGACCGGAAGAAGTGGTCGATTTCATAGCAATAATAGCATAACCATACTCCGACAGGTAAGATCCTCTTAAAAAATCAGCCTGGCCACCAATTCCACTATAAACCTCGCGGCCGCGCAAAGAATCTGCCCAAATATTACCATGTAAATCCACGCCTATTGCACTGTTAATGGCGATCATCTTATGTTGCTTTGCAATATTAACAATGCTGTTGGTAATATTACATGGTCTGCTTTGCACCGAACTGTTAAAATTCAGCCAATCATAGCCTTTCTGATCGGAGGCAAGAAAGATGGATGCAGTTGAAAAATTTACTTCGAGATAGCGGTTGGTAACCACTTCATTTTCAACCAGCTTTCGCATAGCATCACTAAAAAGCTCTGTGTATATGCCAATGTCTTTAACACCTTTTTCAATGATGGCATCGGTTACAGCTTCAGGTACTTCCCCCAGGCCATATTGCAAGGTGCTACCATTAGAAATGTACAAATCAGTCACCATTTTTCCTATTTTCCTGGCTGTTTCGTCAGGCTTATGCACCGGGCTGGCTGGCAGCGGGTAATCGGTATCCACCATAAAATCAATTTCCGACTCGTGGATGGTTGTCCCCAATACGAATGGCATTTTTGCATTTCTCTCAACAATGATAAGTCCTCCGTTTTCACGGATGGAGTGCACGGCCGACTGAACTCCTTCAACCGTAGTTCCGTAGCTGTAATTTCCGCCATTATCCGGTCCGCTCACAGTAAACAAACATATATTAGGTTTAAGGTAGCGCTGAACCTGGTTTGGGATATCAGAAAGGTGCATCAGCTGATAGGTGGCTAATCCATTGTTTAATTGCTCCCTGGAGTGGGGTCCTGAAAATATAATACGATGCTTGATTCGCTGGCATACTTCAGGTGTAAAAAGCGCTGCAACATCTCCCAATAACAATACGCTTAACAAATCCACATTATAAATATAAGGATCTTTTGCCAATTGATTTAATAAAACCTGAGGTGCGGCAGCATTTCCAGCAGTATAAATCATGCTACCAGGCTTTATGTAAGTTGAATTTATTATATCAGATACATTTTTAACTATTTTCATAAGAACAAGTGTTGATCAAATTTATATAAATACAATAGACTTTTCAATGTTTATAATATCTGTAACCATATTTAGGTTTTCAACTACTTCACAACTGAGGTTTTTTAATCGTCCAATTGATTGATGTCCATTGGCAACCAGTAGACATTTAACACCCAGTTCATTTGCTACTTCATAATCATGGATGGTGTCGCCAATCAGCAATGTCTTTGAAAGATCAAGATGTAGTTCTTTTACAATTTTCTTTGCGTTTTCAGTTTTACCTGCTGCAAAATGATCCTGTATCCCTGAAATATAATTGAAAAACTTGAATAATGCTTTTTCTTTTACCGAATTGACAAGGGCTTCATGTTCCATAGCTGAAATCAGCACCTGTGTAATCTTTCTTTGTTGAAATATTGACAACACCTGCCCGGCTTCACTAAAAATATTTGCTTTAGGCAACCTGGAAAAATATAAATCCATAAATTCGAGAGCAATTATATCAAAAGGTTCACTTTCAAAATTAAATCCAGCTTTTATGTAATAGTTGCGAACAGGAAAAGTAAAGATTTCACGGTAACGGTCTTTTGTCAATACCGGATGATTCCGCTTCTGCAACAAAAGATTCATGGACTCAATGCAGATGTCGGTATCGTTGAGTAGCGTTCCATTCCAATCCCAAATAATCGTGTTGATCATAATAAAATCTATACGGGTAACAAATCCGGTGGTATAAATTTAATTAATTTTTCCGGAGGCGCAAAAGTAAAAAGAAAATTGAAGATTGATATTGCATTTTTTGTAATTTGGCTGTTTCAGAAAACAAAAAAAATAATATGAAATTAATAGCCGATAGTGGTGCCACAAAATCTGATTGGGTGCTGATTGACAAGTCGGGTGAAAGGATGAGTTTTCAATTGTTGGGTATGAATCCGTTTTACATTGGCTCAGATAAGATCATTGAAATTTTAGCACATGATATTGTTCCTTTTGCCGACCAAAAAAAAATCGCAGAAATTCATTTTTATGGAGCGGGGTGCTCTTCCACGAATAAAAAAATGATCCTCGAAGAAGCCATACAGAATGTATTTAAGAATTCCAGAATCACAGTTGAGTCGGATCTCCTGGGTGCAGCAAGGGCTTTGTTCGGCAACAAAGAAGGTCTTGCTTGCATTTTAGGTACCGGTTCAAATTCATGTTATTATGATGGCCAGTCCATTGTTAAGACCCTGCCATCACTGGGTTATTTTTTTGCAGATGAGGGAAGCGGAGCACACATGGGTAAAATTTTTATTAAAGATTATCTCCTTGGAAATCTTCCGGAAAAAATTGAAGAGTCTTTCAAAAAGGAATTTAATTATACCCGCGATAATATTTTGGATGCCATTTATAATATGCCTTTTCCCAATCGCTTCCTTGCCTCCTTTTGTGATTTTTATACCGACCATATATCCGATAAATACATTTTCGAACTTGTCACAAATTCCTTTCGTGAATTTTTCATAAATCATATCAAAAAGTATCCGAACCATAAAGAAGTTCCTATATCATTTGTGGGTTCAGTAGCATATTTTTTTGAAGCTCATTTGCGCCAGATCGGGAAAGAGTTTGAAGTGAATATTGAAAAAGTGATTCAATCTCCAATAACCGGGTTGGTAAGCTACCATAGAAATAAATAAAGGAAATCCGGGCATTTTGGTAAACACTTTCACCCAATAATTTAGGCTATTTATTTAGTCCTTAGTATCGATTGGTCAGCCGAATAGAATCGACTTCGTTTGGATGTTTGTTTGAATATCTTCTATTCACAAAAGCATCGGACAATGAATAAGATTATAGGTTTCAGGTTATTTTTTCTCTATTCAATACTTCTTGTTTCTTAATTCCTGTTAGTTTAATAAGCGCTGTCGAATTCTTATTTTCGAATTCAAATATTAATGTCCAGTATAAAAATGAATCGAATAATTTTTATCTTCCGTTCCCTAAAGAATTGACTTGGGATCAGCTACGCGTTTACCATCTTTATAACCAACAACAAACGCATCTCTAATTCCACTAGCTCTTATCCTGTTACGCACTTTTGCAGCTTCAATATACGAGCTAAAGTCCCCAATAGAATACCGGTACAACCCATCACTAGGATTGTATTCTTTGAAGATTTCCTCATCAACATCGTACTTTTCCCTGATAGTCGACTCAGATACATTTCCATCCTTTGTAGCCAATATCTGAACACTGAAGGCTCTGCTCACTGCAGGTCTGACGGTTGTTCCTGTGTTGGAATCAGGTGTTGTTTCTACCATCGCCAACAGATCAGTAAACATTATTTTTTTACCTTCTTTATAAGCAATGATAAAGGCATCATCTATACCATTCCTGGATATTAAAATATTCCTGTACTCCCTGGCCTTCCAGTATTTAATATAATGGCCAACAGTGAATCGATACCATTCACCACCCTTGACAACTTCCACATCACTGCTTATATCAAACTTTCTTCTTATCACTTCCGGATCACTTATGGATTTGGAAGCCGCAATTTGAATAGTAAATTCCACTCCCGGCCAACGTGATTCATAAAGTCCTGACCTGTATTCAGCTTCCAGAAGCCTTTCTTCAAAGGTTTTCTTCCGTTCGACCGACGCGTGCGATACAACAGTTTCTTTCTTTGGTTCTTCAACAATTACAACATCAGCTGGTTTTTCCTTAACTTCAGTTTTTTTAGTTACTTTTTCCTCAGCTGGAATCACTGGGAGTTCTTCTTTTTTCTTCTCAGGTATAATCTTTTTTCTGATAATTACAGAACTATCCGGAGTTGATTTTTTAACCTCCTTAAATGTCTCTTTCTTTATCAAATAGCTAGTATCCTTTTTGGTGAACTTCTCAAGTCCTTCTGCAATTGTATCAATTCTGCTTGTAGAAATCCAATGTTTTTGATTTCCTTTTAAATTGACGATTCTTGTTTCGCTCACACCAATTTTTTGGAGCACAGGAATATATGCATCAACTTCATCCCTTGTCCGGAAACCAGGTATACGAACTTGGTAGAGTTCATCCTCAACAAATATTTCGACTTCTTTGCCAAGAATAGTAGCGAGTTTTATCCTGAAAACATCTGCATTTATTTTGAGATTAAAAGCCCCCACCTGAATAGCATAACTGTCTTTTCCTGTGGTCATAGACTCCACATTTGACTCATCAATTATTAAATATGAAGTGCCCTTTTTCGTATACGAATCAATTACTTCTTTATCGGGCTTCATTTTACTTGAAGGTTTCAGCGTTCCTTTCAGATTAACAGCCCAAATCTCTTTAAAACCATTTCTTACGAGTTCAGGTATATAGTTCTTTACTTCATAGCTTGTCTCAAAACCAATTACCCGAACCTTGTAATAATCATCCTTAACGGTTATAATAACCTCTTTATCCAGCACATCAGTAAGTTTTTCCCTTAACTTATTGGCATTTTCTTTTCGTTTAAAAGCACCGAGCTGAATGGCATAAGTATCTTTAGAAGATGTCATATCTTCTTCATATAATTCATGAACAATCACACCCGCTGTGTCCTTTTCAGAATACGTTTTAACAGGGCCAGTTTTAATACCTTGAATGTTGGTCGTCAGGGCAGAATTTAACAGGCCTTTAAAGAATATCAACCCAATCTCGCTGATCCCCTGGCTTTTTAGTACAGGGAACGATTTCTTTACTTCGTTACTGGACACGAAACCGGTTACCCTGACTTTGTAAAGGTTATTTTCAAGAATCAAACTAACATCTTTACCCAATAGTTTACTTAATTTTTCCCGAAGCGCATCTGCTTCAGCTCTGTTTTCGATGGCTCCAACCTCTATGGCATAACTATCTGTTGTGGAAGTTATATCTTTTTCGATCATTTCATTAACAATCGCCACAGTTGTGTCCCCTTCAGCAAACGGTCTAAAAGGATCAGTTACAATTCCAATACTTTGTATGTTGGTCGTCGGGTCAGTATTTAACATGCCTTTATAGAATATCAATCCAATCTCGCTAATACCCTGGCTTTTTAGTACAGGGAACGATTTCTTTACTTCGTTACTGGAAGCGAAACCGGTTACCCGGACTTTGTAAAGGTTATCTTCATGAATCAGACTAACATCTTTACCCATAAGTTTGGTTAATTGATCCTGAAGCGCTACCGCTTCTGTTTCATTTTCGATGGCTCCAACCTCTATGGCATAACTATCCGTAATGGAAGTCATATCTTTTTCGATCATTTCATTAACAATCGCCACAGTGGTGTCCCCTTGAGTAAACGGTTTAAAAGGATCAGTTACAATACCAATACCTTGAATGTTGGTTGTCAGGGCAGTATTTAACAGGCCTTTAAAGAATATCAACCCAATCTCGCTGATCCCCTGGCTTTTTAGTGCAGGGAACGATTCCTTTACTTCGTTACTGGACGCGAAACCGGTTACCCTGACTTTGTAAAGGTTATTTTCAAGAATCAGACTAACATCTTTACCCAATAGTTTGCTTAATTTTTCCCGAAGCGCATCTGCTTCAGTTCTGTTTTCGATGGCTCCAACCTCTATGGCATAACTATCCGTAGTGGAAGTTATATCTTTTTCAATCATTTCATTAACAATCGCCACAGTTGTGTCCCCAACAGCAAACGGTCTAAAAGGATCAGTTACAATTCCAATACTTTGTATGTTGGTCGTTGGGTCAGTATTTAACATGCCTTTATAGAATATTAACCCAATCTCACTAATGCCCTGGCTTTTTAGTACAGGGAACGATTTCTTTACTTCGTTACTGGAAGCGAAACCGGTTACCCGAACTTTGTAAAGGTTATCTTCATGAATCAGACTAACATCTTTACCCATAAGTTTGGTTAATTGATCCTGAAGCGCTACAGCTTCTGTTTCGTTTTCGATGGCTCCAACCTCTATTGCATAACTATCCGTAATGGAAGTCATATCTTTTTCGATCATTTCATTAACAATCGCCACAGATGTGTCCCCTTCGGCAAAAGGTCTGAAAGGATCAGTTACAATACCTGGTATGTTGGTTGTCAGGGCAGAATCTAACATGCCTATGTTGGTAATCAACTTAATCTCCTTAATTCCCTTGCTTAGTAATACGGGGAAGGTTTCCTCAACTTCATTCCTTGTTGCAAAATCTGTTACCCGGATTTTATAAAGGCCATCTTCAGGAAATAGACTAACCTCTTTTCCCAGAAGAGCGCTTAATTGGTTTCTAAGTGTATCTGCCTCAGCCTCGTTTTTGAAGGCTCCAATCTGAATGACATAACTATCCATGGTTTCGTCCATTTCTTGCTCTATTTCCTCGTGGACGATCATATCGATATTTTTCAGCACTTTAAGGGTATCTAGTTTGACTATGAAATCAAGACCGTCTACATAATCACCATCAAGGTTTGCGGCAATATTAAAATTGACTGAATCGGGAGTAGATATAAAACCTAGTTTGCGCAATTGAGCTGAATCTATTCTGGCGTCATAGTTGCCGGGGTTAAGACCAAAATAGCTAAAATATCCATCATCTTCCGTAAGGGTTCTCCCTATTTTTTTCTGATCTTTATCATAGAAATTCACGATTATACGTGCAAGTCCACTAAGAACACCCTTCTGGTCCATCCTTACCATTCCTGCAGCTTCTCCTACTACATTTATCGGAATTTCCACCAGCTTAATCAAATTCGGATCTACAGCTATATTCATGGTACGAAATTTCAACCTCCATGCAATGTTGTCGAAACTGCTCTGGTCAAATTCAATAAAACAATCTGTATAAGGTTCAAGGCCAAAGATCCTTATTGTGGTATCCATTTCTCTTTTTTCAATTCTACCGCCATTAGCTCTGAGATTTAATCCGTAAACCTTGGGTTCGCCGGGTTCTCTTGTGCCGTTGGCATTTTTATCAAGGAAAGGTATGATACTTATACCACCTTTGCCTACGTTGCTGCGATTATCTGTATACACATAATTAGTTTTGCTGTCATTTATAATGCTGCCTCTGGCATATTGGATAAACATAGAGGATTTACTAGATTGCCGCGTCGAAATACTGGTTTGTGCAAATTTGAAGTCGTAACGGAACCCGAATTCCACTAAATGCATATTACTCCTGAAATTCTGCTCATACGAGGCAGTGAGATATCCCTTTTTCAACACTCGCATTTCCGCTAATAGCTTTGCTGAAAGAAAATTTTTGTTTGAATAACTATATTGAGCCCGCGGTTGAAGGGTAATATTTTTAGGAATACGGAAAGACATTGAAAAGTCGCTGTAGAAATAAGGAGCTGTGTTGCCAATAAAAACAGCATAAGATGTAATGTTTGTGCTTACCCCAAAGAGGGCTCCTGAAATTAACCATTCGGATGTAGTATAATTTGTAGTTGGCAAAACCAACTGATTAATGGATAACCTGTTATATAAAGAAAAATTAGTAATGCGAATTGGCATTGACATTGAAAACTTACGTTCCTCGCGGAAATTATTATTAATGGCCTTTTGATCTTTAGTATAGTAGATGTAGTTAAGGTCGAACTGGAGGTTTGAAGGTAGCCTGTAAGTAAGAGTCCCAAGAGATCTTACTGCAGGCGAGAACTCTCCCGAAAGGAGAAGATTTGAAGCCAGACGAAATGAACCATTTACAAAGGGCATAACCTTGCCCGAGGAAACAGAAGAAAGATACTCGACACCAGTACCGATTGTTATTGAACGGGATAATCCGTAAAATACACTGGTTCTTGAAAACAAGCTTTGGCGACCATCTTCCACCATACCTGCACTTACAGAATATTCAAGTGTTTTCTTTGGAATGAAATTGAATGGGACGGTGATATTTTGCTCTCGTGCCCGCTCTTCGCCCCAGGGGCCGTAAAATTTTAACCTGACATAAGTATTGCCATAAACCAGCGGCACTTCAAAGGTAAAAAAGCCAGATGCATCAGCAGTGGCATAATCGACAAGTATATTATTTACATAGAGCTCCACAATCCATCCTGGTTCGGTTCGGTCGCTTAATGTATAGGTTCCGAACGATCTTCGGAATTGAGTTGGGGTATTTGTAATCTTTGCGCCAACTACGGGATCATAAATTGACGATGTGGCACCAGTAGAGAATTTACCAGCCATTACCTGGCGCAGGGCACGGTTATCATTATTGACATATCGCCAGAGGTAATATTGCTGTTTTTCTGTAATAGGAGCATAGCTATTATAATTTAAGGCAACAGTTGCTTCACCACCTGCAATTATTGATCCGAGGCCCAGACTAAGTCTTGAATCAACCTGCCCGTTAATTTGTTCTGTGAAATTTGCCGACCAATCAGCCATACCAAAATGGAACCATGGATAGCTCCTTTTTATAATAGTATCTGCTTCTTCTTCACCTACAAGACGGTTCATGTTTTTTCGCAGGGTCTGTAAGCGCATTTCACGTATTGCCGGTAATTCAAGCCTCGTGTTTACTCTTACGGACATTGTCCTGAAACTGAATTCGCAGTCAAGTCCAAATATATGACCGAAATAATATCCTCTCAAATAAAGATTTGTCTCCGTTCGGATCAGGTCGCCGGGTTTAAGCTCAAACAATTCGTCTCCATATCGAATTTGGTTTTTGTCCCTGTCAATAAGATAAGTTGCTTCCTGATTAATAAAAAAGCCGGTGATTGTATCCAAATCAGGTGAGGGAATATTTCTTATCATGAGGAAGTCAAAAAAGTCAGTTATGGGCAAATAAACTTCATCTTCCATTATTAAAACATCTATATCCCGGCCCCCAAGATTAGGGACATCAAGGAAAAGCTGTATTTCCTCATATGCCGGAGAGTCCTGTCCAAAACTGCTAAGACCTGGCAGAAATGTCAGGAGATAAACAAAAATGATTAAATACCCTTGCGCACTGAGGAGTATTCTTTTTGGATATTTGGAAGCGCTATATGCGTTTATACTTTTCAAAATTATTTTTCGCGTATCGGTTTAAAAAGATCAATCCTAAACCAAGGTTAAATCAATGTTCCACTATAATTTCACCATGGAATTGTGATCTGATTTTACATTATCTGAGTTCCTCCAAATTTAATTTGTGTTGCGTTCAGTAAACCTTATTTATTCATTCGATTGTACGTTATCAGCGCGGCTTTGTTTCATATACATTGAAGGTATAATTTTTATAATTGAAAGGGATTAATTTCATTTTAAATATGAGGTGTATATAAAAGATCTGATATGGGAAGAAAAAACTCATCTCCCATTTTTAATATATCCATCTCATGAACTGTTATAATAGAGATATAATGAAACAAGGTTATTTATTATATACTGGATATTCCTGTGCAAAACTGCTAAAACAGGGCAGAAATAATGGGTGATAAACAAAAATGATACAGTCCCATTTTACACAGATAAGCATTCTCAGTGGAAATATAAATGAGTTGCCTTATTTTAAAAGAATTATTATTACCTTATTTGAATCCCCCTTGAAGCGATCATTCCTGAACTAAGGTTATATCAAAGGTTCCTCCGTAATTACCAGGTGGATTTAGGATCGGATTTCCTACGATCAGTGTTCCGCCAATCCTTAATTGCGTTGCAGCAGGAGGCATTGTCGTTATAACAAATGGGTTCGGAGGATCGGAATCCCCTATTTGAAGGATCATCATCCCCCCATTACTACCTGTGAGAATGGCGTCGGGGCCGTTAAGTATAGAAATGAGCGTACCCGGATTTGCTACCACATCGTAGAGGCCTGTTGAAAAGGAATAACCCATCGTTAACAAGACAATATCACCTGTTGATGAACGAGATCCATCATTATAGATGATTACTGACCCACCCACATTTCCATGATAAAATGCACCAAAATTAAGATTTTGCGATAGGTTAACAGTTACTGTTAAAGGCCGCGGAGGTTTCTCCTGTCCATGAACGATGATGGTTGTCAGAATAAACAAGAAGCTCCATGATACAACAGACTTTAAAAAGCTTCTGCAAAATCTTATGGTTTTTATTAGTTTCATTCCTATTTAATTAATATCTTTTTCGTCTTAACAGCATCTCCGGACAATAAAGCAACAACATATATTCCACTACTTACCTGCGGGTTAAATTTATAACGGACATTTTCATGTACCTCCCAGGTGAATAGCTTACGACCCGCTAAATCAAAAAGGTATAAAACTCCTTCATGGCCATCCAAATATCCAATATTTGCTTCCAGGAACCCATCTGAGTAAAATATATTGAAAAAGTCAGAGGGATCTATTGCTGGTAAATCGAGCGGACTATTTAGTAATCTTAATGAAAATCTATTGGAATATTCACCAGCCTGAAGATTAATTGTATATTCCTGGTCAGGTAATAAATTCTGGTTTTTTCCGGTTGATGCATCATGAAGATAAATTTTCATTTCCACCAGCAAGTTCTCAAAATCAGAGATCCTGAAGCTAATATCTCCGCCTCTGTATATGTTAAGCCCAAGCGGAATAATGATCAATGAATCGACCATTTCAGGCAGGGCATTGATTGAGAGTTTTGTACCATTAGGAAGCAGGGAATAAAGATTTGTTATTTCCAGGTCGGTGTTCATTAACTTCAATGCATCGTAATCACTGTCAAATTCCGTTGTTGCATCTTCATCAATATAAATTACC
>Ga0209391_10001559_pt1 | contig 11856 bp, 8 predicted proteins | sample PPLLak3March2015_FD_187246 | JGI IMG/M metagenome (GOLD analysis project Ga0209391, IMG submission 187246) | Freshwater sediment microbial communities from Prairie Pothole Lake near Jamestown, North Dakota, USA - PPLs Lake P7 Core (1) Depth... | ecosystem: Environmental > Aquatic > Freshwater >... | reverse complement strand
CATGAACGTCGCGATCTGCAGGCCGTCGATGCCGTGCTTGGCGGTCACGCCCGCGAGGATCACGATGAATGCACCGGTCGGGCCGGCGATCTGCAGTCGGCTGCCGCCAAGCAGCGACACCAGCGCGCCCGCGATGATCGCCGTGTAGATGCCCTGCTCCGGCTTGGCGCCCGAGGCGATCGCGAACGCCATGGCAAGCGGCAGCGCGACGACGCCCACCACGAAGCCCGCGACGAGATTGCGCACCCAATGCTCGCGCCCCAACAATCCGGCCTGCCAGGCCTCGCGGATCGCGATCATGTCTTGATCAGGTGCGGGCCGAGTTCGTCGAGCGAATGGCAACCCAGCAGTGTCATCGCGCGCTCCATCTCGACGCGCAGCAAGCTGAGCGCATGCGACACGCCCGCCTCGCCGCCGGCGCCGAGCCCGTAGAGCGCGGGGCGGCCGATCATCACCGCATCGGCGCCGAGCGCGATGGCCTTCAGGACATCGCCGCCGCGGCGGAAACCGCCGTCGACCAGCAGCGTGAGCTTGTCGCCGACTTCGGCCGCGCACTGGCCGACGAGTTCGATGCCGGTGGCGCAAGAGTCGAGCTGCCGGCCGCCATGATTCGACAGCACGATGCCATCGGCGCCGACCTCGACGCTGCGCCTGGCATCCTCGACGCAGAGGATGCCCTTCAGGATGAGCTTGCCCTGCCAGCGTGCGCGCATGCGCTCGATGTCGGCCCAGTTCAGCGTCGGGTTGATCTGCGTGCCCATGAAGCGCACGCCCTGCAACGCGGAGCGCGCGCCCTCGGGGAGAAACTCGGTGAGGTTCGCGAACTCCGGTGCGCCCTTCGGCAGCATCACCTGCCACAGCCAGCGCGGGTGCTGCAGCACGTCGAGCACACTCGACGGGCTGAGCTTGAGCGGGCGCGAGTAATTGCGCTGGTCCCACTCGCGCGCGCCGAGCGCGGGCACGTCGACGGTCACTACGAGCTTGTCGCAACCGGCCGCCTGCGCGCGCTCGATCAGCCGGTCGGAGGTCTTCTGGTCCTTGAGCGGATACAACTGGAACCACGCGGGCCGCTGCAGCTGCGGATTGAGCGCCAGCACGTCGTAGTTGCTGACGGTACTGAGCGTGAACGCGATGCCAGCGGCGTCGGCCGCCCTGGCCAGCGCCAGGTCGCCCTGCGGCCAGATCATCCCGTTGAAGCCGGTCGGCGCGATGATCAGCGGCAGATGCAGCGCGTCACCGAGCACGGTGCGCGAAACGTCGGGCAGCCCGGTGCCGACGAGCATGCGTGGCAACCAGGTGATGCGCTCGAAAATCGACCGGTTGCGCCGCAGCGCCACCTCGTCTTCCGCGCCGCCCTCGAGGTACTCCATCTCGAAGCGCGGGAGCCGGTTCTGCGTGATCCGCCGCAGTTCCTCGATCGACAGGGCGCGGCGGAAATCCGCGCCGGCATAGAATCGTCGCGTCATGACAATGCACCGTCCTGCACCATCTGCGTGATGCGAGTGGCCGTCTCCAGCGCGCGCAGACCGTCTTCGCCCGACACGACCGGCGGCGTGCCGGTGCGGATCGAGTGCAGGAACGCCTCGATCTCGTGCAGGAGCGCATCGCCCTGGTCGTAGGTGCGTTCTTCGATCAGCACCTGCCCTTTCGGCACGTCGGCCCCGGCGGGTGGCTTGCGCACGATCGTGAGCACTTTCTGCTGCAGGTCGATCGAGATGTAGGCGTCGTCCTGGAACAGCCGCAGCTTGCGTTCCATCTTCATGCTGACGCGGCTCGCCGTGGTGTTGGCCACGCAGCCGTTCGTGTAACGGATCCGCGCGTTGGCGATGTCGAGGCCGGCCGAGAACACCGAGGACCCCACGGCATCGATCGACTCGATCGGCGCGCCGACCAGGCTCTGGATCAGGTCGATGTCGTGGATCATCAGGTCCAGGACTACGTTGACGTCGGTCCCGCGCTCCTTGAACGGGGCGAGACGGTGCGACTCGACGAACCGGGGCGTGTGCAGCGTGCCGGCCAGTGCGAGGATCGCCGCGTTGAAGCGCTCGAGGTGACCCACCTGCAGGACGCGACCCTGGCGCGCTGCCGTCTCGACCAGGCTGCGAGCCTCCTCGAGCGTGGTGGTGATCGGCTTTTCGACCAGCACGTGGATACCGCGCTCGAGGCACTCGCGTGCAATCGGGTAATGGAGCGGCGTGGGTGTGGCGATGCTGACGGCGTCGACCTCGCCCAGGATGTCGCGATAGTCAGCGACCGCGCGGCAGCCGGTCTCGGCGGCAACCCGGGTGCGGTTCTCGGCGCTGGCGTCCACCACCGCGACCAGGTCGGCTGCGGGCAACGCCGCGTACTTCTGTGCATGAAAGCGGCCCAGGTAGCCGACTCCAATGACCGCCGTGCGTACTTGCTGCATCAGCCGATGATACTCAATGGCAGGTCTTGCAGCCGGTGCGTCTTCCCCTCACGATCCCGGCCATGCCCAACCTGCTGAATCCGCGCCACGGCGCCTTCTGGATGCTCGCCGCCCTGGTGTTCGGCGTGGTGGTCCTGCCCTTCCTCGTCCACCTGACCGGGCGTTATGTGCTGGGCGAATATGCGGGCGGCAGCGCGGCCGCTTTCTTCAGCGACTACCTGCAGGGGTTGCTCACCCTGCGCTGGTATTCCTGGGCCCTGGCTCTCGGGCCTCTCTTGATACTTTCACTTTGGCGTGTATTGTTGCCCGGGGCTCCAAAACGGAGGGGGTGACGTGGATCTGGGCGATCGCCTGCAGCGGTGGTGGGACCGCGCGCGTGGCTATGAGCAGGCCACCGCAAAACCCGTGAGCCCCTCACCAGGGCCGGTCCCGGTGGGCGCGCGGCCCGTCGGCGCGGTCGCGGGCGACGGCGAGGACGGCACACTGAAACTGTCGGTCGAGAGCAAGCCGCAGGCGCCAGCGCCGGCCAAGTCCCGCATCAAGGAAGCCGGCTTCAATCCTTATGCAAGCACCGGGGGCTACCGCAAGCCCCGCGGGTGGGACGACGTCCCGCGCAAGTAAGGCGCCAATCGCGGATTCAGGGCCGCGTCGACGCGTACAGGAACGCGAGCCCTGCCAACGTGCCCCACAGCGCGACCTGGGCCCAGCGCCGCCAGGCGGTATTGCGCGCCTGCCCGATGAAACTGACGGCCGCGAGCGCGGTCAAACCGACGAAGATGACGACATACCGCGCCAGCAGCGGCAATTCCTCGCGAAAGCGCGGGGTTTCGCCCGCCAGCACCAGGAAAATGAACATCGTGGCGGTGAGCCCAAAAGTGGTGGCCGCCGACGAACCAAGCACGATTCCGGTCAATACGGTGAGGGGTCGCACGGATTCGCCTGCTCCTGGGTGGGTTCGGCCCTTGCTTGGGTGCCGGGGTGTCTCTAGCCTAGTGTCGCGCCGGACCAATTCGCGTCCGCCGCTCTTTTCGATGTCCGTCGAGGAATGCCCAATTGTATCAGCCGACTGAACCGGGACCGTCCCCCATGCCTGCCGCCCCGGCTCCGCGCCGCGGCGTGAACCGCGCCGGCGCTGCGGTCCTGGTCGCCCTGCTCCTGGCGGTGGCGACCCTGCTGCTGGGCACGGCACGCTCGCCGTCCGCGTCGGCCAATGCCACGACGACGACCGCCTTTGCCCCGACCGAGCGCCAGGCAAAAGTCGCGCGGCTGGTGAGCAGCATGTTCGAGCGATCGCACTACCGCCAGGCGCCGGTCAACGACCCGGTCTCGTCCCTGGTGCTCGACCGTTACCTCGAATCGCTCGACGGCAGCCGCAGCTACTTCCTGGCGAGCGACATCAAGGAGTTCGAGCAGTACCGCTACGAGCTCGACGACGCGATCACGACCGGCAAGCTCGAGCCCGCCTTCGCCATCTTCAACCGCTTCCAGCAACGCAACCGCGAGCGCATGGCACACGCGATGAAGCTGCTCGACACCGAGCCCGACTTCACCGTGGACGAGGCGTTCGAGTTCGACCGCGAGCATGCACCCTGGGCCACCAGCCAGGCCGAGCTCGACGAAGTCTGGCGCAAGCGCGTCAAGAACGACGCCGTCTCGCTGATGCTCACGGACAAGACCTGGGCCGAGACGCGCGACGTCCTCAAGAAGCGCTACGAGCGCGTGGCCAAGCGCTCCGAGCAGATCACGAGCGACGACGTGTTCGAGAACTTCATGAACTCGTTCGCGCACGTGTTCGACCCGCATTCCAGCTATTTCTCGCCGCGCAACTCCGAGGAATACCGCATCCAGATGAGCCTGTCGTACGAGGGCATCGGCGCGTCGCTGCAGTCGATCGACGACTACGTGACCATCATGGAAATCCTGCCCGGCGGCTCGGCGCAGCAGAACGGCGAACTCAAGGCGCAGGACCGCATCCTGGCCGTGGGCCAGGGCAAGGACGGCAAGATGGTGGACGTCGTCGGCTGGCGTCTCGACGACGTGGTGCAGCTGATCCGCGGCCCGAACGGCTCGATCGTGCGCCTGCAGATCCAGCCGGGCAATGCGTCTCCCGGCGCGCAGGAGCGCGTGCTCTCGCTGCCCCGCTCCAAGATCACGCTCGACGCGCAGGCGGCCAAGAAAGAAATCCGCAAGGTGAAGCGCGGCGACAAGGAACTGAAGGTGGGCGTGATCACCGTGCCCTCCTTCTACCAGGACTACAACGCACGCGCCGCGGGCGACGAGGACTACCGCAGCACCACGCGCGACGTGCACAAGCTCCTCGACGAGATCAAGGCCGAGGGCGGCGTGGACGGCCTCGTGCTGGACCTGCGCGAGAACGGCGGCGGCCACCTGTCCGAAGCGATCGGGCTCGTGAACCTGTTCGTGCCCAAGGGCCCGGTCGTGCAGCTGCGCGAGACGGGCGGCCGCGTCGAAGTGCTCGAATCCGAAGTGCCCGCAGTCGCGTACGACGGCCCGCTCACCATTCTCGTCGACCGTTTCAGCGCGTCGGCCTCCGAGATTTTCGCGGCCGCGATGCAGGATTACGGCCGCGGTCTCGTCATCGGCCAGGAAACCTACGGCAAGGGTTCGGTGCAGAACCTCTACCCGCTCGATCGCTACGCGCTGGGGCAGGATCCGGGGTACGGCCAGCTCACGGTGACGATCGGCATGTATTACCGCGTGACGGGCGACAGCACCCAGAACCGGGGCGTGCAGCCCGACCTCGTCCTGCCCTCGGCGATCAGTGCCGCGGAAGTCGGCGAGAGTTCGCGCGACGGCTCGCTGCCCTGGAACCGTATCCGGTCGGCCGAATACAGCCGCGAAGGCGCCTACGCCCGGCTGCTGCCGGAACTGCAGCGCGAGCACGATGCCCGCATCGCCGGCGACCCGAACTTCCAGTTCACGGTCAACGAGATCTCGGCTCTCAACAAGATGCGCAACGAGAAGTCCGTGTCGCTCAACCTGGCCAAGCGCAAGGCCGAGCGCACCACGCGTGCTGCCGAGCAGCTGGCACGTGAGAATGCGCGCCGGCAATCCCTGGGCGAACCGGCCCTGAAAGCCGCGACCGAGATCAAGGACCTGCCGGACGCCATCCTCGGGGAGGCCGCCGAAATCACGGCCGACCTGTCGCAGCTCGAACCCCGGTTCCTGGCGCGTGTGAGCGAGACCAAGAAGGCCCCCTAGCTGGAGTTAGTGTTGTACTTGACTACAACACTACGCTTCCATACCATCGCGCCCTCGGTAGTACGGATCCACAGGGGCACGATGTCCATGACCAAGCAATATCCGGCCCGTTGGCTGGCCCTCCTCGCCCTCGCCGGCGCACTCCTCGCAGGGTGCGGCAACGGCAAGGCGAAGGACAAGGAAGGCGACGCGGACAAGGTGACGGCGGTCCCGGTCGAGGTCCAGCCGCTGAAGCGCGCCGAGATGGCGGCCGTGTATTCCGGCACCGCCCCGGTCGAGGCCCATGAGCAAGCTGTGGTCGTCGCCAAGGTGGGCGGCGAGGTGCGGCAGATCTACGTCGAGGAAGGCGACTCGGTGCAGCCCGGCCAGGTCCTCGCACGCCTCGACGGCGATCGCCTGCGGCTCACGCTGGCGCAGACCGATGCCAACCTGCGCAAGCTCGAGCGCGACTACAAGCGGACGCTGGAGCTGGCCGAGAAAGGCCTCGTGCCCAAAAGCACCGCCGAGAACACCAAGTTCGATCTCGACGCGCTGCGCGCGGGCTACGAGAGCGCGCGCCTCGAGCTCAACTACACCGAGATCCGCGCGCCGATCAGGGGCGTGATCTCGCTGCGCAACATCAAGGTCGGCAACACCATCATGCCGAACGACCCCACGTTCACGATCACCGATCTCGACCCGCTCGTGGCCTACGTGCACGTGCCCGAAAAGGAGTTCCGCAAGATCGCCCCGGGCCAGAACGCCGAGATCGTCGTCGACGCACTCGGCGGCGAGCGCTTCATCGGCACCATCTCGCGCATCAGTCCCACCGTCGATCCGCAGACGGGCACGTTTCGCGCCCGCGTCGAAGTGCCCGACCCGTCGCGCCGCCTGAAGCCGGGCATGTTCGCGCGCGTCAACATCGTCTACGAGCGGCGGCAGGACGCGCTGCAACTGCCGCGCTCGTCGATCCTCGACGCGGACGGCACGCAGTCGGTGTTCGTCGTGGTCAAGGACCAGGCGGAGCAGCGCACGATCCGCACCGGCCTGTCGAACGGCGGCTGGATCGAAGTCGTCGAGGGGCTCACCGGCAGCGAACAGGTCGTGACGGTCGGCCAGGCGGGCCTCAAGACGGGCACGCTGGTCAAGATCGTGGGCGACGGCGCGCCGCAGCCCGCCGCCGCGGTCGCCGCAGAAAAGACCCAGACCAAATAACGGCTGCTCGCCCGGGCGCTGCACGCACAGCGCCCGCCCCCCCGGGGACGAACACATGCTCAAGTCACTGATCGATTTTGCGATCGAACGCCGCGTCACCATCGTGATGTTCACGGTCGCGATCGCCCTCTTCGGCTTCGTGTCGCTGTCGCGGCTCAAGCTCAACCTGCTGCCGGACCTGTCGTACCCCACGATCACGATCCGCACCGAGTTGCCGGGTGCGGCGCCGCTCGAGGTCGAGACGCTGATCAGCCGTCCGGTCGAGGAAACCGTCAGCATCATCCGCAACGTGCGCGAAGTGCGCTCGGTCTCGCGTGCCGGCCAGTCCGACGTGACGCTCGAGTTCGTCTGGGGCACGGACATGGACATCGCGGGCATCGACGTCCGCGAGAAGCTCGACCTGCTGCAACTGCCGCTCGAGGCCAAGCGCCCGCTGCTGCTGCGGTTCGACCCGTCGAGCGAACCCGTGCTGCGCCTGGCGCTGCTGGACGAAGCGGCCGTGGCCGGCTCGGACGACTCGATCGAACGCCTCAAGTCGCTGCGGCGCTTCGCCGAGGACCGCCTCAAGCCTGACCTGGAAGCCGTCGAGGGCTCGGCCGCGGTGAAAGTGAGCGGCGGTTACGAGGACGAAGTGCAGGTCTTCGTCGACCAGCAGAAGCTCGCGCAGCTCGGCCTCTCGATCGACGTGGTCACGCGTCGCATCCGCGCGGAAAACGTCAACCTGTCGGGCGGCCGGCTCGAACAGGGCACGCAGCGGTTCCTGGTCCGCACGCTGAACGAGTTCGAAAGCGTCGAGCAGATGGCGAACGCCATCATCGCGACCAAGGACGGCCAGCCGGTGTACCTGCGCGACGTCGCGAGCGTCACGCGCGGCTACAAGGACCGCGAGGCCATCACGCGCGTCAACGGCAAGGAATCGATCGAGCTCGCCGTCTACAAGGAAGGCGACGCCAACACCGTCGCGCTCGCGGACGGCGTGCGCGCACGCATCAAGGAGCTGGAGAAGAACCTGCCGGCCAGCACGAAACTGACCCAGGTGTACGACCAGTCGACGTTCATCGCCGCCGCCATCAGCGAGGTCAAGACCTCGGCCCTGATCGGCGGCCTGCTCGCGATCCTGGTGCTGTACGCGTTCCTGCGCGACGCGCGCGCGACGCTGATCAGCAGCATCGCGATCCCGGTCTCGGTGCTCGGCACGTTCGTATTGATGTACGCGTTCGACATCACGCTCAACATCATGTCGCTCGGCGGCATTGCGCTCGCGGTGGGCATGCTGGTGGACAACGCCGTCGTCGTGCTCGAGAGCATCGTGCGCCGGCACGAATCGGGTCTCGACCGGCGCGAGGCGGCGCGGCTCGGCACCGCCGACGTGGCCACGGCCGTGTTCGCGGCCACGCTCACGTCGGTCGCTGTGTTCGCCCCGATGATCTTCATCACCGGCATCGCCGGCCAGCTGTTCAAGGACCAGTCGCTCACGGTCGCGTTCGCGCTCAGCTTCTCGCTGCTGGTGGCGATCACGCTGGTGCCGATGCTGGCGGCAGGTCGCGCACGCGTGGCGGCCGGCGCCGACGTTGCGAGCGAGCCACAGCCGCTGAATCGCTTGAGCCGCGGCCTGCGCGCCGTGGGCAACGGCATCGGGCGCGTCGGCGGCTGGATCGCGCACGGCTGCAAGGTCGCGCTGAGCCCCCTCGTCAACGTGACGCAGGCCGTCAATCGCTGGGCCGATCGCAATTACCCGCCTGCCATCACCTGGGCGCTAAGGCATCCGGGCAAGGTGATTGGCACGGCCGTCGCGGCCTTCGTGCTGACCATGGTCCTGGTCGTGCCGCAACTCGGCACCGAGCTCATTCCGCAGATGTCGCAGGGTGAGTTCAACGTGGACCTGCGCCTGCCACCGGGCACGCCGCTCGAGCAGACCGATCGCGCCGTGCTGGCGACGCAGCGCGCGAGCGACGCACTCGGCAACGTCGCCCTCGCCTACAGCGTGGCGGGCACGGGCAACCGACTCGACGCCAATCCGGTTGACGCGGGCGAGAACACCGGCCGTCTCAGCATCACGCTGCAGGCGGGCGCGGGCCGCGCGGACGAAGTGCGGGCCATGGGCGAGATGCGCAAGAGCCTCGAACAGATCCCGGGCCTGCAGCACCGCTTCAGCCGGCCTGCGCTGTTCAGCATGGCGACGCCGCTCGAAGTGGTCATCTCGGGCTACGACCTCGACCGGCTCGGGGTCGCGGCCGAGAACGTGCGCCAGGAGATGCTCAAGGACGGCCGGTTCGCGGACGTCAAGACCACGGTCGAGGCGGGCAATCCCGAGATCCAGATCGTGTTCGACCAGGAGCGCGCGTCGCAGCTGAACCTCGTGGTCCGCGACATCGCCGACCGCGTCGTGAACAGCGTGCGCGGCGAGGTCGCCACCCGCTACAAGCTGCGCGATAAGCAGATCGACGTGCTCGTCCGCAGCGTGGACTCGCGCGCCGCGTCGATCGAGGAAGTGCGCAACCTGATCGTCAATCCGGGAGCCGAATTTCCCGTGCCGCTCAGCGCCGTCGCCGACGTGAAGCTGGCCATGGGACCGGCCGAAGTCCGTCGCGTGAGCCAGGAGCGCGTCGCAGTCGTCTCGGCCAACCTGGCCCACGGCGACCTCGGCAGCGCCGTCACGGCGCTCGACGGCATCGTGCAGCGCGTCGAGCTGCCGGTGGGCACGAACGCATTCCTGTCCGGCCAGAGCGAGGAAATGAGCGCGTCGTTCAAGTCGCTGCAGTTCGTGCTCGTGCTCGCGATCTTCCTCGTCTACCTGGTGATGGCGTCGCAGTTCGAATCGCTGATCCACCCGTTCGTGATCCTGCTCACCATCCCGCTCGCCTTGATCGGCGCAGTCTGGGCGCTGTGGCTGACCGGCACCACCGTGAACGTCGTGGCCTACATCGGCCTGATCATGCTGGCCGGCATCGTCGTCAACCAGTCGATCGTGCTGATCGACGCGGTGAACCAGCTGCGCGCCGAGGGCATGCCGAAACTCGAGGCAATCGTCGAGGGCGGCAAGATCCGCCTGCGGCCGATCCTTATCACCAAGCTCACGACCATCCTGGGCCTGTTGCCGATGGCGCTCGGCATCGGCGAGGGCGCCGAGGTGCGCGCGCCCATGGCGATCACGGTGATCGGCGGCGTGCTGCTCACGACGTTCCTCACGCTGCTGGTGATCCCGGTGGTGTACTCGGTCATGGACCGCAAGCACTTCGTTGTCACCGCTCCGGGCACGGCCGGGCACGGCCCCGCAGCGCTCGAAGCGGCCACGGGCTGAGGACGCACGCGCATGCTGCACACCCGGATCGCCCTCTCCCGCCCGGTCACGACCGTCATGGCCGCACTGGCCGTCATGGCCGTGGGCATCATTTCCACGTCGCTGCTGCGGCTCGAGGCGATGCCCGACATCTCCTTCCCCGGCATGCAGATCGTCGTGCCGTACGCCGGCTCGACCCCGGAGGAAATGGAAGAGCTGGTGGTGCGCCCGATCGAGGAGGCGCTCGCCACGCTCTCCGGCATCGAGGAGATCCGCGCGAGCGCGCAGTCGGACCAGGCCACCTTCACGGTGTTGTTCGACTGGGATCGCGACGCCGATGCCGCGGCGTTCGACGTCCGCACCAAGCTCGATTCGATCCGGCCGCAGTTGCCTGCAGGCGCCGACCGGCTGCTGATGTTCGCGTTCAGCTCGGGCGACCAGCCGGTCGCCGTGATCCGCATCGCGTCCGACCGTGACCTCACCGACCAGTACGAGATGCTGGAGAAGTACCTGCAACGCCCGATGGAACGGATCGAGGGCGTGGCGCGCGTGGAGCTCGAAGGCGTGCAGCCGCGCGAAGTCCGCATCCTGGTCGACCCCACGCGGCTAGCGACCTACAACGTGGACGTGCGCGAGCTGCGGCAGGCCCTGGCCAAGGCCAACTTCTCGGTGAGCGCCGGCGAGATCACGGAGAACGGCTCGCGCTTCACCGTGCGCCCGATCGGCGTGTTCAGCAATATCGACGACGTCCGCAACCTGCTGATCGGCCAGAACGTGCGGCTCGCGGACATCGCCCAGGTCGAGATGGTCGCGCCGGAATTGACGGTAGGCCGCCGCATGGACGGCAAGCCCGCCGTCGGCATCGACGTGTTCAAGGCGACGCAGGCCAACGTCGTCGAAGTCGCCGACCGCGTCATCGAAGCCGTCGAGAAAGCGCGCGCGCTGCCGCAGTTCCAGGGCCTCCAGATCCTGATCGTGGGCAACCAGGCCGACAGCATCCGCAGCTCGCTGCGCGAACTGCGCAACGCCGGCATGATCGGCGCGGTGCTCAGCTTCTTCATGCTGCTGTTCTTCCTGCGTCACCTGCCGACGACGATCATCGTGAGCCTCGCGGTGCCGGCTTCGCTGCTGGTCACGCTCGCCGCGATGTATTTCCTGGGCTTCACGCTCAACATCCTGACGATGATGGGCATGCTGCTTGCGATCGGCATGCTCGTGGACAACTCCGTGGTCATCACCGAGAGCATCTTCCGGCACCGGCAGCTGCACCCGGGCAAGCCGCTCGAGTCGACGCTCGCGGGCGTCAAGGAAGTGGGAGTCGCGACGCTCGCGGGCACAGCCTCGATGGTGATCGTGTTCCTGCCGCTCGTCTTCGGCGAGCGCAACCAGATGTCGATCTTCCTGGTGCACGTGGCCGTGCCGATCATCGTGGCCATGCTCGCGTCGCTCGTGATCGCGCAGACGCTGCTGCCGATGCTGGCAGCACGCATGTCGCCGCCCCCGCCCGTGCAGGAAGGCTCATGGTTCGCGCGCCTGCAGGACCGCTACGAGGGCGCGCTCAACTGGGCCCTGACGCACCGCAAGTGGATGGGGCTGATCACGCTGCTGATCGTGCTCTCGCCGGTGCCGCTGTTCGTGTTCAAGATCACCAAGGTCGACCCGTTCCCGCAGGAAGCGAGCCGCACCCTGATGATCAACTACCACATCGAGGGCTCGTACCCGATGGAGCGGGTCGAGCAGGCCGTGCGCC
>Ga0209391_10001558_pt1 | contig 11858 bp, 12 predicted proteins | sample PPLLak3March2015_FD_187246 | JGI IMG/M metagenome (GOLD analysis project Ga0209391, IMG submission 187246) | Freshwater sediment microbial communities from Prairie Pothole Lake near Jamestown, North Dakota, USA - PPLs Lake P7 Core (1) Depth... | ecosystem: Environmental > Aquatic > Freshwater >... | reverse complement strand
GTGCTGGCGCAGTTCTGAGCGGCGTCAGGCCCAGGCCCGGTCCGCCTCCAGCCAGCGCCAGGCCCCCGCCGGCAGGTCGGCCGGCAGCACCAGGTTGCCGATGGCGCTGCGGTGCAGCGTGGCCACGCGGTTGCCCACCGCAGCCACCATGCGTTTGACCTGGTGGTACTTGCCCTCGGTGAGCGTCAGGCGCAGGGCACACGCGTCCGTGCGTTCGCAGGCCGCAGCGCGCACGGGGGCCGGAGCGTCGTCCAGGACGACGCCGGCGAGCAGGCGCGCAAGATCGTCGTCGTTGACCGGGAGTTCGGTGGCCACTTCGTAGACCTTCGGCACGTGCCACTTCGGCGAGGTCAGGCGGTGGATCAGCGGACCGTTGTCGGTGAGCAGCAGCAGCCCGGTGGTATCTTCATCGAGGCGGCCCACCGGCTGCACGCCGCGCGTGCGCAGCGGCGGCGGCAGCAGGCTGAGCACGCTCGGATGGTGGCGCGGCTTGCGCGAACACTCGTAGCCGGCGGGCTTGTGCAGCATGATCAGTGCGCGCTCGTGATAGGGCCAGGCGCGGCCCTCGAAGTCGAAGACCAGACCCTCGGTGTCGAAATCGGCCCGCGGGTCGGCGATCACCCGGCCACCGATGCGCACCAGGCCTTGCGCCACGATGCCGGCGCAGATGCGCCGTGTGCCGAAGCCTTGCGTAAAGAGGATCTGGGCCAGTTGCATCGGCTGCCGTCAGTGGCACCGTCCCGGCCGGGGGGGGCACGGTCGCATCGCGGTCAGCCCAGGTCGAAGTCACGCGCCGCCGGCAGCGGCGGTTCGGTCAGGCCAGTGGCGGCGCGCACGGCATTGAGCACGGCACGCGCGGTGACTTCGGCGGCGAGCACCCCGAGCACCGTCATTTCGCCAAACAGGCCGCTGCTGCCGGTGCCCAGCGCGAACAGCGTATCGCCGTCGGCCATCGTGTGCACCGGATGGATCGTCCGCGCCAGCCCGTCGTGGGCCATGCTCGCCAGCTTGTTCGCCTGCGCCTTGCTCAGCACGGCATCGGTGGCGACGACGCCGATGGTGGTGGCCATGCCGGGCTGGGCGCGCGCCGGCAATTCACCGCCGACGATGGCGCGCGCGGCGCTGCGCGGCCGGCCGTCGGCGCAGCGCGTGCCGGCGATGACCGCGCCACTGGCGGGGTCGATGACGTCGCCGGTGGCGTTCACCGCGACCAGGGCCGCCACCGTCACGCCGCCGACGCACAGCGAGGCGCTGCCGATCCCGCCCTTCATGGCGCGTTCGATGCCGAACAGCTTGCCCACCGTCGCACCGGCGCCGGCACCGACGCCGCCCTGCAGCGGCGCGTCGCCGCTGGCGGCCGCGCAGGCGGCGTAACCGCTGTCGGCGCCCGGGCGCACGCGCGGATCGCCGAGCCAGAGGTCGAACAACACCGCCGCCGGCACGATGGGCACCCGCACCGAGCCGACCGGGTAACCGCGGCCGCGTTCCTCCAGCCAGCGCATGACGCCGGTGGCCGCGTCCAGGCCGTAGGCGCTGCCCCCGGACAGCAGCACGGCATGCACCTGCTCGACCAGGTTGTCGGGGCGCAGCAGATCGGTCTCGCGCGTCCCGGGGGCGGCGCCGCGCACGTCGACGCCGCAGGTGGCTCCAGCCTCGCACAGTACAACAGTGCAGCCGGTGGGCCGCGCGCGCTCGGTGGCGTGGCCGACCATCAGGCCGGCCACGTCGGTGATGGAGCCGGGGAACATCGGCTGATTGTCGGCCCGCGATGCGCCTGTCCGTGGCCGCCGCGGCACCGGCATCCTCAGGCAAAGACGCCTGCGGTGTCCTGCATGCGGCTGCTGACCTCGCCCAGGTGGTGCAGCGTATCGCCGTAGCTCATCTCGAGCATCGTCAGGCGCTTGAAATAGTGGCTGGCGCTGCACTCGTCGGTGACGCCGATGCCGCCGTGCAACTGGATGCACTGCTGGCCGACGAAGCGCATGCTGTGACCGAGTTGCACGCGCGCCTGGGAGATGGCGCGGCGGCGCTGCGGAACCGCTTCGCCGAGCTTGAGGCTGGCGTAGTAGCTCATCGAGCGGCCGAGTTCGAGCTGCATCTTGACGTCGGCCATGCGGTGGCGCAGGGCCTGGAAGCTGGCGATCGCCACCCCGAACTGCTTGCGCGTATTCATGTACTCGACCGTCATCGCCACCAGGCGGTCCATCAGGCCCACCGCCTCGGCGCACTGCGCGGCCAGGCCGATGTCGACCGCGGTCTCGAGCGCGCCGTAGCCCTCGGCGCTGATCAGCGACGCCGGCGTCGCCGCCAGCACGAGTTCGGCGGCACGGGCGCCGTCCTGCGTCGGGAAGCCGCGCACCTGCGCGGCGCCGCGGGCGACGAGGAACAGGCCGATGCCGGCGCTGTCGCCGGCCGCGCCGCGGTGGCGCGCCGGAACGATGAAGGCGTCGGCTTCGTCGCCGGCAGGGACCCCGGTCTTGGCGCCGGTCAGCGTCCACTGTTCGCCCGCCACCGTGGCCTGCACACCGACATGCGCGAGCCGGTAGCGAGCCGCCTGCTCGTGGATCGCCGGCACCACCAGCGCCTCGCCGCTGGCCAGGCGCGGCAGCCAGGTCCCCTGCAGCATGGCCGGCGCCGCAGCGAACAGCGCCGGCGCCATCAGCGCCGCCTCGGCATAGGGCGCGTTGACGATGCCGCGGCCGAGTTCCTCGCACACGACCATGGCCTCGACAGCGCCGAAACCGAGGCCGCCGTGGCTCTCGGGAACCGCCAGCCCGGCCAGGCCGAGGCCGGCCAGTTCGCGGTACACCTCGCGCGTCGCGCCGCCTGCCTTGGCGATGGCGTGGCGGCGCTCGAAGCCGAAGCCCTTGTCCACCCAGCGCCGCACGGCGTCGCGCAGCGATTCCTGGTCGTCGGTGAAGTCGAAGTCCATGTCAGCTCCCGAGGACAGTCTGGGCCACGATATTGCGTTGGACCTCGTTGGATCCCCCGTAGATCGTCGTCTTGCGCATGTTGAAGTAGGTGCCGGCCAGCGGCAGCACGGTGGTGGGGAGGGCGAGGTCGCCCTGCCAGCCGGCCTCCATCGCCTCCCAGATGAAGGGGCGGGTCAGCGGGCCGGCGGCCAGCATCATCAGCTCGGTGTAGCGCTGCTGGATCTCGCTGCCGCGGATCTTCAGCAGCCCGGCCACGTCCAGGCTCTGCTTGCCGCTCTTCTCCGCGCTCAGCACGCGCAGCACCATCATCTCCAGCGCAACGACGTCGACCTCGAGCAGCGCGATCTGGTCGCGGAAACGAAGGTCGTCCCACACGCCCTCGGTCTTGGCGATGCGCTTGAGGCGCTCGAGTTCCCGCTTGGCGCGGTTGACGTCGGCGATATTGGTACGTTCGTGCGCCAGCAGGTGCTTGGCATAGGTCCAGCCCTTGTTCTCCTCGCCGATCAGGTTCTCGGCCGGCACCTCGACGTTGTCGAAGAAGACCTCGTTGACCTCGGGCTCGCCGTCCAGCAGCACGATCGGGCGCACGCTGATGCCCGGGCTCTTCATGTCGATGAGCAGGAAGCTGATGCCGGTCTGCGGCTTGCCTTCGTTGCTGGTGCGCACGAGGCAGAAGATCCACTCGCCGTACTGGCCGAGCGTGGTCCAGGTCTTCTGGCCGTTGACGACAAATTTGTCGCCGCGCCGTTCGGCCTTGCACTTCACCGATGCCAGGTCCGAGCCCGACCCCGGCTCGCTGTAGCCCTGGCTCCACCAGACCTCGCCGCTGGCGATGCCGGGCAGGAAGCGCCGCTGCTGTTCGGGGCTGCCGAAGGCCATGATCACCGGCGCCACCATCACCGGGCCGAAGGGCACCACGCGCGGCGCGCAGGCGAGCGCACATTCCTCCTCGAACAGGTGCTTCTGGACCGCATTCCAGCCCGGACCCCCGAATTCCTTCGGCCAGCCCCAGCCCAGCCAGCCCTTCTTGCCGAGGATCTTGGCCCAGCCCTGCAGGTCGTCGCGCGACAGGCGCAGCGCATGGCGCACCTTGTGGCTGATGTCGGCGGGCAGGTTCGCCGCCACCCAGGCGCGGATGTCGTGCCGGAAGGCCAGTTCCTCGGCGGTGAAGTTCAGGTCCATCGTTGTCCTCGGTGCGGGTCGAATCCCGCTTTCTAGCACGATCGTTCGAAAAGCCGTTGTCCCGCGCGGGACAAGCGCGGTCAGCGCAGTTCGAGCCGCATGATGTCGTTCTCGCGCCGCATCTGGAAGCGGCCGAGCCAGCTGTTGCCCAGCAGCACGTAGGGCATGGGCGAGGGCAGCACGATCGCGTTGACATTGTTCAGCTCGACCTCGCCCACGCGCACCGCATTCAGCGTCAGCACCTGCACCGTCACCGGGCCGTTGGCCGTCTGCGTGACCGCCTGCAGCGCCCCCTTGAGGTCCAGGCCCAGGCGTTCGGCGTCGCTGCGCCCGATCGACACCATGGTGGCGCCGGTGTCGACCATGAAGCTCGTGCTGCGTCCATTGATCGACCCCCGGGTGACGAAGTGACCGCCGGGTGCGGCCGGGATGATGATCTCGCGGCCCGCGCCCGGCGTCGGCGTTGCGCTGAGCTGCGCCGGCGCAGCGCCCAGGCGCAGGGTGTGGGTGCGACCGCCACGCTCGACTTCGACGCTGTCGCCGGACCAGCGCAGCAGGCGCACGCCGGCAACGGTATCGCCCACCGCCAGCGTGTGCGGCCGGCCGTCGACGATCAGCAGCGCCCGCTCGCCCATGCGGCCGGCCAGTGACAGCCCCTGCGCCAGCGCCGCCGTCGCGGCGGCCACGGCAATCGCGGCAATTCCGACGCGAAGCCGACGCGACTTCATGCGCGGAAATTGTTGAACGACAGGGGCAGCTCGGCCAGTTCCTTGCGCAGGACGGCCATCGCGGCCTGCAGGTCGTCGCGCTTGGCGCCGCTCACGCGCACCGCGTCGCCCTGGAACTGCGCCTGGACCTTGAGCCTGGCCGTCTTCAGCAGGCCCTGGACCTTCTTGCCCGTCTCGACGTCGACGCCGCTCTTCACCGGCACCGCGAGCTTGAGGCGGTCGCCGCCCAGCTTCTGCGGCGTGCCCGCGAAGTCGAGGAAGCGGCCGTCGACATTGCGCTTGGCCAGCCGTGCCAGCAGCACGTCGCGCACCTGCTGGAGCTGGAAGTCACTGTCGGCGAAGAGCGTGAGTTCGCGGTCCTTGGCGCTGCGGTCGGCGAGTTCGACCGCTGCGCTCGAGCCCTTGAAATCGAAGCGCGTGCCGATCTCCTTGCTGGCCTGTTCGACGGCATTGCGCAGTTCGACCAGGTCGGGTTCGATCACGGTGTCGAAACTGGGCATTGTCGTGGGGGGCGTGGCGCGAAGGGCACTTAGACTACATCGAAACTCCCGCCATGCCACACGCCACGACCACGCTCCACGTGCAACATCGCGCAAGCCTGCGCAAGCACAACACCTTCGGCCTGCCGGCGGTGGCGGCAACCCTCGTGCGGCTGACCAGCGATGCCGACGTGCGGCGCGTCGTGGACCACCCCGAGTACGGTGTCGCGCCGAAGTTCGTGCTCGGCGGCGGCAGCAACGTGGTGCTCACACGCGACGTGCCGGGCGTGGTGCTGAAGGTCGAGATCTGCGGCCGGCGTCTGCTGCGCGAGGAGCACGACGCCTGGATCGTCGAGGTCGGCGCCGGCGAGTCCTGGCACGAGGTCGTGGCCTGGACCCTGCAGCAGGGCTGGCCGGGCCTGGAGAACCTGGCGCTGATTCCCGGCCTGGTGGGCGCGGCGCCGGTGCAGAACATCGGCGCCTACGGCGTCGAGCTGAAGGACCGCTTCGACTCGCTGGACGCGGTCGACCTGGTGACCGGGCGCACGGTGACGCTGGATGGGGCCGCCTGCCACTTCGGCTACCGCGACAGTGTCTTCAAGCAGCACCTGGCGGGAAAGAGCGTCATCACGCGCGTGCGCCTGCGCCTGCCGCGGCCCTGGCGGCCGGTGCTCGGCTACCTCGACCTGCAGCGCAAGATGGCCGACGCTGGCGAGCGTGCACCCGACGCGATGACCGTGTTCGACTGGGTGTGTGCGATCCGGCGCGCCAAGCTGCCCGACCCCGCCGTCATCGGCAATGCCGGCAGCTTCTTCAAGAACCCGGTGGTGAGCCCGGAGCAGTGCCGCGACATCATCGGCCGCGACCCCGAGGTGGTGCACTATGCGCTGCCCGACGGCAGCTGCAAGCTGGCCGCAGGCTGGTTGATCGACGCCTGCGGCTGGAAGGGCAAGTCGGTGGGTCGCGCCGGGGTCTACGAGCGCCAGGCGCTGGTGCTCGTCAACCGCGGCGGCGCCAGCGGCGCCGAAGTCGTGACCCTCGCCCGCGCCATCCAGGAAAGCGTCTACGGGCGCTTCGGCATCCGGCTGGAGCCGGAGCCGGTGATTATCTGAATCCGGCCGCGGCCGGAGCCGGTCATCCTGTGACCGCGGGCTGCGCCGAGTGGCGCAGCACACCCAGGTCGACCATCGCCTCGCGCGTGGCCGGCAGCTGATCCTCGAAACGTTGCACCAGGCGTGCGATCTCGTGTGCGGGCAGGTACGCTGCACCTTCGTGCAGTGCCTCGGCCGTCGCCGCCAGGCCCGCCATGCCCAGGTTCAGGGCCGCCCCCTTGGCGGCGTGGGCGTTGGTGCGCAGTTCCAGCGGCTGGGCATCGCGCACGGCGGCACGCAGCCGTTGCACGGTATCGGGCGCCTGGTCCAGGAAGGCCTGGACCAGGGTCGCCAGCTTTTCGCGCGGCATCGCCTGCAGGGCCATCGCGATCGCCGATTCGTCCACCAGCGCCCGCCCGAGGCCCCAGGCCCGCTGGCGCGGCGGCAGGACCTCGGTCACGGCGGCGGGTGCGCCGGTCCCGAACAGGCGGCGCAGCGTCGCGGCCAGCTTCTGCGGGCTGACCGGCTTGGACAGGAAGTCGTTCATGCCGGCGAGCAGACAGCGTTCACGCGTCTCGGCAAAGGCGTCGGCAGTGAGGGCGACGATCGGCACCGTGGCGAGCGCCGCGTCGGGCAGGGCGCGGATCGCCCGCGTGGCCTGCACGCCGTCGAGCACAGGCATGTGCAGGTCCATCAGCACGACGTCGTAGCGGCGCTGCTGCAAGGCCTGCACCGCCTCTTCGCCGTTGACGCTGAAGTGCGCCTCGTGGCCCAGGGTCTCCAGCAGTGCCGCCATGTACTGACGGTTGACCGGGTGGTCTTCCGCCACCAGCACCTGCAGGTGCTGGGTCTGCGGCGTGCCGGCAGGGGCCCTGGCCGCCTCGTCGAGCGCCGGGTCGTCGGGCACCCGCAGGGGCATGCGGAAGGTGAAGCAGCTGCCTTCGCCCTGCCGGCTGCGGGCGAAGATGTCGCCGCCCATCAGGCGTGCCAGGTTGCGCGAGATCTCCAGCCCCAGGCCCGTGCCGCCGTGGCGGCGCGAGCGCGAGTTGTCGCCCTGGACGAAGCGGTTGAAGAGCAGTGCCAGCGTGGCCTCGTCCATGCCGACGCCGGTGTCCGTGACCTCGAAGACGATCTCGGTCTCGCCCGCGCTGCCATCGCGCGTGCGCACGTCGAGCACGACGGCACCGCGGTCGGTGAACTTGATCGCATTGGACAGCAGGTTGAAGATGATCTGCTTCAGCCGCGTCGCGTCGGCGAGGATGCGTTCGGGCACGGCGGGGTCGGTGTCGATGTGCAGCGCCAGCGGCTTGGCGCTGGCCTGCGGGCGCATCAGGGCCTCGACGTCGCGCAGCAGCGCGCGCAGGTCCAGCGGCGCCACCGCCAGCGCGACGCGCCCGCTCTCCAGTTGCGACATGTCCAGGATGTCGTTGAGGAGGGCCAGCAGATGGTCGGCCGATTCGGTGGCCGTGCGCAGGTAGTCGATCTGGCGCGGCGTGAGGCCGGTCTCGCGCAGCAGCGAGAGCATGCCCATCAGGCCGTGGAAGGGGGTGCGGATCTCGTGGCTCATGTTGGCCAGGAAGGCGCTCTTGGCCTCGCTCGCCGTCTCGGCCTCGCGCCGTGCGATGCGCAGTTTGGCGGCCAGTTCCTCGAGCACGACGCGCCGTTCGCGCAGCTGCCGCACCTGGCGCAGTGCGGTGTAGGCGAAGGCCAGCGTCAGCAGCGACAGGAACACCGTCAGGCCCAGCCCGAGCTGGTTCTGCTGGCGCACCGTGACGGCGCGCCGCTCCATCTGCTCGGCCACCGTGTGGGAGGCGCCCAGCGACAGTTCGTGCATCGGCGCCGTCAGCGCCTCGAGGTCCGGCAGCAGGGCGCCGAGGAAGCCGCGTTCCAGCGCGATCGCGGGCGTCGGACCGAGGGCGCGATCGGCCGCCGCGACGAAGTCCTCGATCTGCTGCAGCGTCTGCTGATAGCCGCTGTGCGCCTCGATAAGGCGCAAGGTGCTCGCGCCGCGCAGCAGGTCGACGCGGCTGACCCAGATCTCGTAGCGCAGGCGCAGCGCTCGTTCGTCCAGCGGCACGCGCTCGTCGACAGCCTGGCGCCACTGGTCCAGCAGGCGCAGTTGCTCGGTTTCGGCCTGGAAGACCATCGGCACGACGTAGTCGTCGCCCGTCTGCACCGCCTCGCGCAGCAGGCTGAACTGGCGCGCCTGCACCAGTGCCACCGCCAGCAGCGCCAGCGCGAGGCCGAAGCCGACCAGGCCGAGCCACGAGAAGTGCAGCCCCGGCGCTGGGCTCAGAGCACGTCGATCGTCCGCAGTTGCCATGCCGACCGGCTGTAATAGACCGCACCGCGCAGTTCGGGGCGCGCATCGAAGGGATAGATGACGAACAGCGGACCCTTGTCGCGCACCGCCATCGGCTTGTCGTCGAGCAGGCGCGCGACGATGACGTCGTGGCGCTGTGCATCGTCGTAGGGCATGTCGACCTTGTAGTCGTTGAGCGCCGTGAGCCGGATCAAGGTCCCCTGGGCGCCGGCGGCGGCCAGCACGTCGCGCAGCAGCGGGCCGGTGAAGCGGCGCGCCTTGGCGTACCAGGGGGTGCGGGTCGAGAAGCTGGTCTGGGGCAGGGTGGCGAGCATGGCCATGTCGAATTGCGCGTCCGCGCCGTCGTTGGGCGTGCGCACGCGGCCGCTCACCGTGAGCACGACCGGACCGATGGGCCGTTCGAGCGCGCGTGCCGGCAGCGCCGCGGCCAGCAACAGCGCGGAGCCCGCCTGCACGAAGCGGCGTCGATCGCGGTCGCCGCAGTGATCGTCAGCGGGGCGCTTGAGCATGGCAGGGTGGCGGCAGCAGTGAAGCCTGGATTCTATGGATGCCTGCCCGGCTGGCCGACCTGGCGCTCAGGACCGCAGCATGTCGCCCAGCGCCAGGCCGGTGAGCGCCTTGGCGCCGCGCGCCAGCCAGAACAGCAGCGCCATCATCATCACCATCGAGGGCACCGCGATGACGGGGTAGCTCAGCAAGGTCAGGCGACCGAGTTCCTCGTTGAAGGCCTCGGTGCCGGCCGGACTGGTGACGATCCAGCGCGCCAGCAGATAGTTCATGACCGATGAGAAGAAGAAGGTGCCGGCCAGCAGCAGCGTGCCGGTGCGCAGCCGCAGTTCGAACTGCACCGCGGTGCGCCGGGCCTCCAGCGCGGCGTGCACGCGGTCGACGTCGAACAGCGTCGGGTTGAACACCAGCACGCGGATCAGCGGCCAGCTGGTCCAGTTCGAGCCCAGCACGACGAGGCCGATCAGTCCGGGCACGGCCGCCTCCTTGACGGCCAGCCACTGCGCATCGAGCTCGAGCAGGCCGATGCCCCCCGTCAGCACGGTGCTCACCACGCCCAGCACCGCCAGCCAGTTGAGCTTGCGCCGCCGCCAGCCGTCCCACAGGCCCCAGCCCAGCGGAAACGACAGCGCCAGCATCAGCGCGGGCAGGGGACCCAGGCGGCTCTCGCCGCTGAGCTGCATCAGGATCACCGCCGGCACGATGATCGTGATGACGATCTCGAACAGCGGGTTGGGTTTGGCGCTCGGATTCATGTACCCGCAAGCCTAACGCCTGCAGCGCGACGACCCTGCGCCCTTGTTCACGAGCGGGGCGAACGCAGCAAGCGCGGCGGTCTATTGCACGCGTTGCGCACGCAGGCGATCGAGCTTGGCGGCGTAGTGCTGCTGGCTGCCCATCGTCGGGCTGTAGTCCATCGCCTGCCGCAGGTGGCGCGCCGCGGCCGCACGGTCGCCCAGTTGCCAGTCGGCCTGGGCGGCCCAGAACAGCACCTCGTGCTGGTAGGGCTGGCGCTCGAGTTCGCGTGCAAAGTGTTCGCGGGCCTGGCGGTAGTGGCCGGCTTCCATGGCCTTGCGGCCGAGGTCGAAGTCATGGAAGGGTGGATGCGGCTGCAGTCGCGCCAGCCGTTCACCCAGGACCCGGGCCTCGTTCGCGCGCCCGGTGCGCTGCAGCAGAGGCACGAGATTGGACAGCGCACTGACGTGCTCCGGCGAGCGTGCCAGCACGGCGCGCAGGGCCGTCTCGGCCTCGTGCAGGTGGCCGGCACGCATGTAGATCACGCCCAGGGTGTTGGTCGCGGCTGCGAAGCCGGGGTCCTGGTGCACGGCGGCACGGGCCCACGCATAGGCGTCGTCCAGGCGGCCCGAGGCCAGGGACTCGGCGGCGCGGTTGTTCATGAACATGGCCACGATCGTGCGCTCCGCCAGAGGCACCGAGTGGCTGCCACGCAGTTCGTCCGGCGGCAGGAAGTCGATCGTCAGCGGCTCGGGGTCGATCCACGGTGCATTCGACAACTGCGCCACCCGGTCGAGCACCAGGTTGACATGGCCGCTGGCCAGGGTGAGGTCGCCCTGGCGCGTGTACTGGTCGTCGACGATCACGCTGCGGTAGCTCACGGGCAGGCCCAGGTGCCTGGCGAAAGCCGCCGTCATGATGACCAGCGACAGGCAATTGCCGGCGCGCGCCGCAAAGGCCTCGCTCGCATTGCGCGTCACGGCGGCGTCGTACATCAGGCGCAACTGGCCACTGGTGTACAGCGCGTCGATGAGCGCGCGCCGCGGGTCGCGGCGGAACGAGGTGACCTGCAATTCGGCAGCGGCATACTGACGCATCTCGTCGCTGAGCGCAAAGACGCTGGCAGCGTCGACCGTCACCCGAGGCGCGGCAAACAGGTGGTCATGCAACAACGCCGTCGGCGGCGGCGCCGGCGGCCGCACGGCGCACGATGCAAGCAACAGGCTCAGCAACAGGGCGGTCCAGTGCTTCATGGCAGGCCTCCATCGGACGCGCATCCCCGCACGCGCCGGCGTCCATGCTACGCCTGCCGCTGCCGCCCGTCTCGGGCGCAGCCCGGGTGTCAGCTGTCGGCCAGGCCGAGACGCTTGCGCAGCCGTGCCGCGGTCTCGCGCAGCGTGGCATTCGGCGAGGCCGCGGCGTGGGCCAGGGCCTGCCGTGCATACTCCGGGTCGGACTGCAGGCGCTCGACATGCAGGTGCAGGCCTTCCCCCGCAAGCAGCCACTTGAGCTCGATGATCTCCACCAGAGCCCGCGAGTCGGCATTCACCAGCGCGGTCGTGTTCATATGTCGGGGTACTTCCATTTATCGAGGTTAACGGCTGCGACCCGCGCCGGGCTGACAGGTGATTGGAGAGCCCACCCCAGAATGGGTTGCCACAGTCGCCAGTCGCCGCACCAGGATTCACGTCCGATGTCCAGTCCACCACCGCCGATCACGCCGCCGGACGAATTGCAGATGCGCCTGGCAGCCACGGGATGGGCCGTTCTCGATGCGAATGGCCTCGCAGGCTGGTGTGGCCTGGAAACCACGGCACTGGCGCAGTTGCGGCCCTTCTGGCACGACCTGCCCGCCGATCCGCACCTGCGCGACGGCGGCC
>Ga0209391_10001550_pt1 | contig 11889 bp, 8 predicted proteins | sample PPLLak3March2015_FD_187246 | JGI IMG/M metagenome (GOLD analysis project Ga0209391, IMG submission 187246) | Freshwater sediment microbial communities from Prairie Pothole Lake near Jamestown, North Dakota, USA - PPLs Lake P7 Core (1) Depth... | ecosystem: Environmental > Aquatic > Freshwater >... | reverse complement strand
GGCATCGTCGAACTGAAATTCGACCTGGCCGGCGACTCCGTCAACAAGTTGAATGCCGCCGCCCTGCGGGACTTCGACGCGGCCACCCAGGCCATCGCGAAGGATCCGTCTGTAAAGGGCGTGATCGTCACCTCGGGCAAGCCCGTCTTCATCGTGGGCGCGGACGTCACGGAGTTCACCGGGATGTTCGCGGCGGGCGAGGAAGGCGTCGCCAAGGGCGTGCTCGAGGTCAACCGCATGCTGAGCCGCTTCGAGGACCTGCCGGTCCCGACGGTCGCCGCGATCAACGGCATCTGCCTCGGCGGCGGGCTCGAGCTCGCGCTCGCCTGCGACTACCGGGTGGCCTCGACCGCCGCCTCGATGGGATTCCCCGAGGTGAAGCTCGGCATCTTCCCGGGCTTCGGCGGATCGGTGCGCATGCCGCGCGTGATCGGCATCGACAACGCGGTGGAGTGGATCGCGACCGGCTCCGACAAGAAGCCCGACGCGGCGCTCAAGGACGGCGCGGTGGACGCCGTGGTGGCGCCCGAGCAGCTGCGCGACGCGGCGCTCGCACTGGTGAAGCAGGCGATCGCGGGTAAGCTCGACTGGAAGGCCAAGCGCGCCGAGAAGCTCGTTCCCGTGAAGCTCAACGCGATCGAGCAGATGATGGCGTTCACGAGTTCCATGGCGGTGGTGGGCGGCAAGGCCGGTCCCAACTACCCGGCGCCGATGCTGGCCCTGCGCAGCATGCAGGAATCGGCGACCAAGGGCCGCGACGAGGCGCTCGCCATCGAGGCGAAGTACTTCGCCAAGGCGGCGGTCACGCCGCAGGCGAACGCGCTCATCGGGCTGTTCCTCGCCGACCAGGCCGTCAAGAAGACGGCGGGTTCGTGGGCACGCAAGACGGCCAAGGAGATCAACCAGGCGGCGGTGCTCGGCGCCGGCATCATGGGCGGCGGCATCGCCTACCAGAGCGCCTCGAAGGGCCTGCCGATCATCATGAAGGACATCCGCCCGGAGGCGCTCGACCTCGGCATGAACGAGGCCGGCAAGCTGCTCTCCAAGCAGGTCGAGAAGGGCAGGCTGACGGCCGAGGCGATGAGCGCCACGCTGGCGCGCATCCGCCCGACGCTCAACTACGGCGACTTCAAGGACGTGGACATCATCATCGAGGCCGTGGTCGAGAACCCGAAGGTCAAGAAGGCGGTGTTCGCGGAGGTCGAGGGCCTGGTGCGTGAGGACACGATCATCGCCTCGAACACCTCCACGATCTCGATCAGCTTCCTCGCCGAGGGGCTGAAGCGCCCGCAGAACTTCGTCGGCATGCACTTCTTCAACCCGGTGCACATGATGCCGCTGGTGGAGGTGATCCGCGGCAGCAAGTCGTCGGACGAGGCGGTCGCCGCGACCGTGAAGCTGTCGCAGAAGATGGGCAAGACGCCGGTGGTCGTCAACGACTGCCCGGGGTTCTTCGTCAATCGCGTGCTGTTCCCGTACTTCGCCGGCTTCCACATGCTGCTGCGCGACGGCGCGGACTTCATGGCCGTGGACAAGGCAATGGAGCGGTTCGGCTGGCCGATGGGCCCGGCGTACCTCATGGACGTCGTGGGCATGGACACTGCCGTGCATGCCGCCGGCGTGATGGCCGAGGGCTTCCCGGATCGCATGAAGCCCGACTTCGAGAACACGACCGGCGTGCTGGTCGGGCACAAGCGCTACGGCCAGAAGACCGGCAAGGGCTACTACAGCTACGCGCCCGACAAGAAGGGCAAGCCCAAGAAGAGCCCGGACCCGGAGACCGCTGATCTGATCAAGGGCGTCGTGGCGGCGAGCAAGGAGTTCGCGCCCGATGAGATCGTGGCGCGCTGCATGGTGCCGATGGTCAACGAGGTGGCCCGCTGCCTCGAGGAGAACATCGTCGCCTCGCCGTCCGAGGCCGACATGGCGCTCATCTACGGCATCGGCTTCCCGCCGTTCCGCGGCGGCGCCTGCCGCTACCTCGACCAGATGGGCGTCGCGAACTTCGTCGCCCTGGCCGACAAGTACGCCTCCTTCGGCAAGCTCTACGAGGCCCCGAAGCTGCTGCGCGACATGGCGGCCTCGGGCAAGAAGTTCTTCGGCTGACCTCGCCGGCCACCACGAATTCGGGAGAGATCAAACATGAGTCTCAATCCTCGCGATGTCGTCATCATCGATGGCGTGCGCACTGCCATGGGCCGCTCCAAGGGCGGCATGTACCGCAACGTCCGGGCCGAGGTGCTCTCGGCCGAGCTGATCAAGGCGCTGTTCAAGCGCAATCCCGCGGCCGACATGAACGAGGTCGAGGACGTGCTCTGGGGCTGCGTCAACCAGACGCTCGAGCAGGGCATGAACATCGCCCGCAATGCGCTGCTGCTCGCCGGTATGCCGCACCACGTGCCCGGCCAGACCATCAACCGGCTGTGCGGCTCCTCGATGCAGGCGCTGCACACCGCGGCGGCGCAGATCATGACGGGGCAGGGCGACGTGTTCGTGATCGGCGGCGTGGAGCACATGGGCCACGTCAACATGATGCACGGCATCGACCTGAACCCGTCGGCGTCCAAGCAGTACGCCAAGGCCTCGAACATGATGGGTCTCACGGCGGAGGTGCTCGGGCGCATGCACGGCATCACCCGCGAGATGCAGGACAAGTTCGCGCTGCGCTCGCACGTCAAGGCCTGGGAGGCGACCCAGACGGGCCGCTTCAAGAACGAGATCGTCGGCATCGAGGGCCACGACGCCAACGGCTTCCGCGTGCTGTGCGAGATCGACGAGGTGATCCGCGCCGATGCCACGCTCGAGGCGCTGGCCGCGCTCAAGCCGGCCTTCGACCCGAAGAACGGCACGGTCACCGCGGGTTCGTCCTCGGCAATCTCGGACGGCGCCGCCGCGATGCTGGTGATGAGCTACGAGCGCGCCAAGGCGCTCGGCCTCAAGCCGCGCGCGAAGATCGTCTCGATGGCCGTGGCGGGCTGCGACCCGGCGATCATGGGATACGGCCCGGTGCCGGCGACCAAGAAGGCGCTGAAGCGTGCCGGGATGACCATCGAGAACATCCAGGTCGCGGAGCTCAACGAGGCCTTCGCCGCCCAGTCGCTGCCGTGCGTGAAGGACCTTGGGATGATGGATCGCATGGACGAGACCGTGAACCTGAATGGCGGCGCGATCGCGCTCGGCCATCCCCTCGGCTGCTCGGGTGCCCGCATCACGACGGCCCTGCTCAACACGCTGGACCAGAAGAACGCGAACGTCGGCCTCGCCACGATGTGTATCGGCCTCGGGCAGGGCATCGCCACGGTGATCGAACGAGTGTAGCGCGGGTAAAAAAAGAGGGTGCCCGCGGCGGTCGCCGAAGGCACCCTAGAGAGCGACAATCGCTATTCGAGAACGACGCCGGCCTTTGCCAGCAGCCTGGTGAAGGCGGCGAGGTGGTGCTCGGAGCCCGTCAGCAGGTGCTGGTAGGTGCGTGCCAGCGGTACGTTGTCGGTGCCGTCGATCGCAAGCTCGAGGTCGGTCAGGTCGGCTTCCTCGATGAGGACGCCGACCTTCAGCGCGTCGATGTACGTCGGCATGCCGAGCGCCAGCAGGTCGTCGTACATGACCTGCAACGTGGGGTCAGTGAACTGGCCTATCTCGACCTTGGCCGGATCCTCGATCCCGTACAGCTCGAGCTTCTTGCCGATGGCGTCGAAGTGCTTCTGCTCGGACGCGGCGATGTTGGTGAAGATCCTCGCGGGGTGGTACAGGTTCAGCGTCAGGTACATGTCGCGCGCGAGTTTCTCCTCCTCCCGCATCCACTTGAGCGTTGCGACCTCCGCTTCATCCAGTGTTACCAGCGCGCTCGCGCTGGGACGCTTGCCGGCGGGCTGATCGCCCTTGGCAGCCTGTGCCGCGAACGGAACAGCCGCCAGGCTGGCCAGGACCAGTGCTGCGGTGATGATCTTGAGTGCTCTCATGTTCGTGCCTCCATACGGGCGAGTCTGGGTGACTGGTGTCGGGCCGCCTCAGTGCCGGGTCGGTCCGCGTTGCCCCCTCTGTTCGCGCGCCTCGCGGCGGGACTCCCGCTGTGTGGACGGTCGCTCCGTGTCGCCGCGAGCGGCGCGCGCTTCCGCGGCTGTGGATCGCGTATCGCTGCGGTCACGCTCCTGAGCCGGCGCAGCCTCGGCCTGCTGTTCACGCGCCCGGTCCGGCGTTGCCTTTTGCTCGCCCTGGGCCAGTCGCTCACGTGCCTCGTAGCCGGCCCCGTAAGGCAGGTCCTCCGCCGTCGTCGCGGCGGTCTCGTCGGCCTGGGCGGGGGGTGGCTCGTCGGCACGCGCGGCGAGCGGCGCGAGCGTCAGAAGGATCAGTGTCGGAAACAGTCGGATCTTCATGTCTTGGCTCTGGTCGGGAGTCGTTTCGTCCTTCGATTGGAATGATGCGCCTCGTCGGTATCGCTTCGACCCTGTTTGCGTAGCGGCGTGTATCAGTTTGTATCGTGGAGCAGACCCGGTCGCGCGGCCGGACTAGACTGACGGCCATGAGCAAGGCAGACCGGATCCTCGTGGTGGACGACGACCCCGGGCTGCGCACACTACTCGCCGATTACCTCACCGATGCCGGCTTCGAGGTGGATCTCGCCGGCGACGGCGAGCAGATGCGGCGGGAGATCGCTCGCGGCATGCCCGACGTCATCGTCATGGACCTGATGTTGCCCGGCACCGATGGCCTCGCGCTGACACGCGAGCTGCGAGCCTCGTCCACTGTGCCGATCCTGATGCTGTCGGCGCGTGGCGAGGAAATCGATCGCGTGGTCGGACTCGAGGTCGGCGCGGATGACTACCTCGCGAAGCCGTTCAGCCCGCGCGAGCTTCTGGCCCGATTGCGCGCCCTGGTGCGCCGCTCGCAAGCGCCGGCGGCACCACCACACGAAGGGCTCGTCTTCGGTCCTTACCGCCTCGACCCGACGGCGCGGCGCCTGCTCAAGAATGGCGCCGCGGTCGACTTGTCGAGCGGGGAGTTCGACCTGCTCAAGGTGTTTGCGGAACGGCCGGGCCGCGTGTTGAGTCGTGACGTGCTGCTCGACCTGCTCAAGGGCTTCGAGTGCGATCCGTTCAATCGCACGGTGGACATCCGCGTGGGCCGGTTGCGGCGCAAGATCGAGCCGGACCCCGCCAATCCAGTCTTCATCCGCACCGTGCGCGGCGAGGGATACCTGTTCAATCCCCGCGGCGACCAGGCCTAGCCCCGAGCATGCGCTGCCCGCTGTCCCTCGCACAGCAGAACGCGCTGCGCCTCATCGCGGTCTTCGTCGCGTTCGAGATCATCGCCGCCCTCGCGGTGGTGTGGCTGCTGATGGTGCCGCTCGCCCGGCGCGCCGCCGACGACTTCGGCGAGTTGCTCGCGCTTTCGGCCGACACCTGGAGCGAGTTGCCGCCGATGACGCGCCCGTCGTTCGAGCGTCACCTGCGAGAGAGCCACGGTATCGAATTGCAGCTGGCACCGCCGGCGGACGTCCGCAAGCGCGAAGGTCTCGACTTCTACGCGCTCCGGGTGCAACGGGTCCTGACGGGCCAGTTCGGCGATGCCGTCGCGATCGCCGGGTCGGAGCAGTCCGGCGAGCCGTGGCATTGGGTGGCGATACCGAGCGGCGGACGCACGTTGTGGCTGGGCTTCCCCCACAGCCGTGTGGGAACACAACCGCTCGCGACCGTGCTCCTGACGCTGGTGACGGGACTGATCCTGGCCGCTCTCGCGGCCCGGTGGCTGGCGCGGCGCATCGTCGCGCCGCTGGAGCGACTGGATTCCGCGGTGGCGGTGCTGGGCCGCGGCGAGCGGCCTGCGCTGCTCCCCGAGACGGGGCCGCGCGAGCTCGCCGCACTCGCGCAACGGGTGAACGCGCTGGTTCGCGAGGTGCACGAGCTGCTCGACGGGCGAACGACGCTGCTCGCTGGGCTGTCCCACGACCTGCGCACACCGCTGGCGCGGATGCGCCTGGCGGTCGAGATGCTCTCGCGACGTCCGGATCCGGCGCTCATCGAGCGCCTCGAGCGCGACATCGAGGAAATGAATCGTCTGGTGGGTGACATGCTCGAGCTCGGGCGAGGCCTCGGTCGTGAGGCGCCGAACGAGATCGATGTTGGCGAGTTGCTCGGGCAACTCGCCGAGAGCGCCCGCGAGGCCGGCACGAGCGTCACCGTTGTCGCGCAATCGTGCCGGGTGACGGTGGCTCCAATGGCCTTGCGCAGGTTGCTCGGCAACCTGCTGTCGAACGCACAGCGTCATGGCGGCGCCGGCACGGTGGAGCTGCTGGCGCAATGCGACCTCGGGAGCGTGCGCATCGGCGTACTCGACCGTGGACCCGGCATTCCTCCGGACCAGATCGAGGCCGTGTTCCGGCCATTCCATCGCGTGGATGCCTCGCGCAGCCCCGGCACTGGCGGATCCGGCCTCGGGCTCGCCATCGTGCGCCAGCTTGCACAGGCCAACGGCTGGACCGTGAGCCTCGAAAATCGCCCCGACGGCGGGCTCGCCGCGTGGGTCACGCTGCCGGACCACGGGTAGCCGCGTCGCGTACGAGCTTGCGATCCAGGTCGCTGCGAAGTGCGCACCCCACCTTGAGCTTTTCTTAAGTTTGCCCGCGTACAAAAGAGCCATCGGGACCGAAGTTCTCCGGGGGCAACCGGAACTGGGATCACCGGGCGGAACACTCCGAAGTGGAGGGGCAAATGACCAGGATCAGACTCACGGCGGCTACCGCGCTGGCGCTCGCGATGACCCTCGCGGGCACTGCCCTTGCACAGCAGGGTCCGGGCGCAGGCGGCGGCGCTGGCGCGCGGCCCCCGGATTCCGGCGCGCAGTCTGGCGCGATGCAGCAGCGCGGCACGGCGCAGCAGGACATGACGCGCGACCATGACCGCGACAGGGACCAGCTGCACGACCAGCAGCGCTCGCGTGACCAGGATCGTGACCGGCTGCGCGACCAGGACAAGCTGCTCAAGCAGGAGCAGGACAACCTCAAGACCCAGGAGAAGCTGACCGCCCAGGAGCGCACCCGCGCGCAGGAACAGCAGAGGCTCCAGGTGCAGGAGCAGGCGCGGCTCAAGGAACAGGCCGGCGCGATGAGCCAGAAGCAGTACCAGGAACGCCGCGGGACACTCGAGCAGACGCAGGCGCAGTTGCAGGAGCGCCAGCAATTGATGGCGCAGGAGCGGGAGCGACTGCAGCAGCGCCAGAAGATGCTCGACGGCGAAATGAATCAGGTCCGCGAGCGCGAACAACTGATGCAGCAGGAACAGGCGCGACTGCAGGAGCAGCTCCGGCTGCTCGAGCAGGCGCGCGTGAAGGAGGGAGGGAAATAGCAGCGGTCGGCCGGGCCGCAAGCAACGCGACCCGTCCATCACGGGCAAGGAGTCAAGAAGAATGGGGGCGTCAAAAACAACAGCAAGAAGCACGGACGCCGCCCGACGGCCGCAGGTTCTGCCCGAGACAAGAGCGTGACCCGCGACCGGTAACTCAAGGAGAGCGACATGACATCGAAGAATCTCAAGGTTGCAATCTGGCTGGTGTTGGCGGTCAGCGCCGTGGCGGTTGCCAAGGGGCCGGGCGGTGGCAGCCCAGGCACCGGTGGCGGAGGCGGCGGAGGCGGCCCGCCCACCACTGAGGTGAGCAACAACCTGGCGTTCCCGATCTTCGGTCTGACAGGGCTCTCGCCCAATGCCGACATCGTTTGGTCGGTCCCGGACGGCACCCTCGGTACCAACTACGTCTACGGCTGTGCCGTGCCTGACGGAGACTTCCTGACCAGCGCCTGCCTGAACGGCACGGTGCCGATGTCGAAGGACGCCTGCGCGACGTTCTGCGGCGTGACGAGCGACGAGGTCTTCCGCATCTATAAGCAGAAGGTGCCGACACAGACCTGGCGTTCGGAGGTCATCACGCCGGCCGAGGGCCTGCCGAACCCGGCAGAAGTCGGCCTGATCGACTGGGGCGATGCCCTCGAGTCGCGCACGTCGGCGGCTACGTCGAAGGTGCGCGTCGAAGCGATGCCGTTCTTCGACATCCGTGGGGTTAACGGAGCACGGACGTTGACGGGCATCGAGATGTGGCACGTCTCGGGCACGGGCGTCGACGAGATGTGGGGTGCCCGGGCGACGGACGAGGCTGCGCCGCAGCCGTTCCCGTACGAGACGCCGTACGCGATCATGAACGCTGGCGTAACCACGCTGCACCTGGCCAAGCTGAGCGGCCCGGTGACGTGCCCGACACAGCCGTCAGTCACCGGTTCGTCGCCCTACGATGGCATCGGCTCAGACAACCCGGACGACGTCATCGCGATCTGGGGTGGCCTGGAGGCCGGTTGGGGAGCTGGCAGCACGTTGTTCCAGGACTCCGAGGCATACAGCGCCGAGCTCAATATCCAGGGCAAGTACGTCTACGGCTACAACTGGGATCTGAAGTCGTACGACACCGGCGGCGTCGCCAAAGCTGGCTGGTGGCGTCTGACATTCGTCGCAAACGGGCTGGACTTCACCAACGCGACACGGGTGGAAGTACCGATCGTTCCGCCGGCTGTCCCGTCGACCGAACCGCCGACCGAAGCAGAGGGCCGCCTGTACGTGCCGGTGGTGCGCGAGGATGTCGACCTGACGTTCATCGACGTGTGCATCGCGTCAGCGAAGGGCGGTGGCGGCAACAGCCGGAAGCCGCCGAACCCGGGAGAGGGTGAGTAACCGAGCCCCCAGCCGTCGGCCTTGAGCCGGCGGATTGCCCCCCGGTCGGCCGGTCGCTCCGGCCGGCCGGGAGGGTCTTCTGGGAGCAGTTCGTCTTGTTTGTTCGGTCAATCAGTCTGGGGGCCATCATGAATTCCAAGGCATTTCTCGCCACCGCAGTGGCGTGTCTGTGCGCTTCGTCCGTGGAGTCAGTGTCGGCGGACAATCTCACCGTCGAGTGGTACACGGCAGCGAACAACGGCGACCTCATGCCGACCGATGCGTCGGGTGATTGTGGATCGTGTCACGACGCGATGGCCGGCAGCGGTGAACCGGCGGCGGAAGGCACCAAGCGCTTCAACAGCTACAACCAGCCCGCCATCAACAGGGAAGGCGTGGTCGTATTCCGCGCACGCAGCCGCGGCGGCGAAGGGGGCGGTCCGGGGCAGGGTGAACCGGAGCGCGGCATCTACATGCGGAACCTCGCCGAGCAAGGGCCGTTGTTCGTCGTGTTCCGGCGCCACGGCACGGTGCCGCAGCCGAACAACACCACGATCAAAAACACCGACCAGCTCGCATCGTTCAACGAGTTCCCATCGGTGCCGCGCATCGACGCAGGATCCGACACGATCGCGACGCGCGGGCAGTCGACGCCGGTGTGGACCTACATGCTCGACGACGGGTCCGAGACTCGCACGGGAACGGCCGGCGTCTACACGAGTTCGGGGCACGGTACGGCGACGACGGGCGCCAGCATGCTCGGCGACGTGGTCGAGTCCGGCGTCCAGACCTTCCCGCACTTCCAGGTGCCGGTACACGAAGCCGTGCCGGCCGGCATTGGCTTCGACCAGTTCCCGGGCTCGCCTGCGGTCACGGAGCGCAACACGATCGTGTTCAAGGGCAATTTCTCGGTCGATGGCGTTGGCAAGACGGGCGTGTTCTACCGTGACATCGCCGCCAAGCGCGGCAAGTCGCCTGTCGAGCTGATCGCGAGTTCCTACAAGCAGATTCCGGGCTCGACGACTCTGTTCGGTTCCACCGCGCCGCCGAGTGCAGGCGGCAAGTACGCGGTGTTCGCCGGGTACGACAACGAGGACGATCCGAACGAGGGCGGCATCTACCGAGTGCGCCTGGGCAAAAAGCCGGTCGTCCTCGAGACCGTCGTGAAGATCGGCGACCCGGTGCCGGGAACAGACGGTGGGACGTTCGATCGGTTCGGCGAGGCGATCTCAATGTCATCCAATGGGCGCCACGTGCTGTTCTGGGGCGGCTGGGGCGGCGAGCGCCCGATCCCGCTGGTCTGCCCGGACGAGGGCAGTGCTGCCGTACAGGCGTTTTGTGCTGAGAAAACGCCCGACGGTACCGAGGGGAAAGTGCCGGTTTTCCAGGGCTTCTTCCTGCGCGACATGCAGAGCCGAACCACGACCGTCATCGCCAAGACGGGCGACATGAGCGATGGCCGCGCAATCGAGGACTTCGTCTACTGGAACTTCTCCGGCCGCGTGCCGGGCAAGGCCCACGAGGGCGGCGAGGAAGACGGCGAGGAAACCGAGGAGCTGGCCCGCTGGCGTTCGACGTCGTTCGGCGCCGTCTCCGGCAGCGGTGCGCCGGGCATGGTGGTGGTCAAGGCACGGCTTGCGGACAACGGGGATGACCTCGAGAACGAGCAAGCGCTGCTGCTGCGTGACGTGAAACCGTCCGGACTCGGCGAACTCGTGCCGCTGCTGCGCACGGGCGACCTCGGCGCGACGGTAGATCCGGAAGCGCCGGCCGGGGCGGTGATCACGGCGCTCGGCATCGAGCGCGACGGCTTCCGGGGCAACTGGCTGGCCGTCAACGTCAGCATGCTGGTGGCCAGCGACGGGGCAACGGCCGCCGCCGGTGGCGAGGAGTCGGAAGAGGACACCGGCTGGGCCGGTGTCTATGTCGCCCGGTTCTTCGACGACGAGGCCGTTGCGGACTGAACGCGGCCGATTCCTGATCGCATGGACTGCAGCGGCGCAAGCCGCTGCAGTCGTTTCGGAAAGGCGCAACGGTCTTTCAGTCGTTCTTCAGGTCGGCGGCCCATCGTGAGAATCGCACGAGTGGAACAAGAGCGACTGCGCGTCAGCGCGCAAGGAGGGCCGTATGAAGGTCGTGGCCAGTCGATTCTGGATGGCGACAGCTTGCGCGTTGCTGTTGGCGCTCGGCGCTTGCAGCAGCGGTGATTCCAGCAATAACGACGGCCCGCCGCCGCCGCCGCCGGCAACCACCGGCATCCTCAGCACCGGGGTGATCACGGGCTTCGGTAGCGTGTACCTGAACGGCGAGCGCTACGACACGAATGACGTCGCGGTCACCATGGATGACCAGGCGGCCGACATGTCGCAGCTGCGGGTGGGTCAGTACATCGAACTCAAGGGCCACGAGCACGGTGCAGGCGACCTGGATGCGGAGGTGATCCGCTATCACAACGTACTGGAAGGCCCGATCAGCAGCATCGACGCCGGTGCGGGTTCGTTCGTGGCCATGGGCCAGACCGTGCTGGCCACGCTCGACACCGCCTTCGGCGACGACATCACGCCGGCCTCGGTCGAAGGTCTCGCCGTAGGCGACGTCGTCGAGGTGAGCGGAGTGGTGCCACAGGACGGCGTGATCGATGCCACGCGCATCGACCTCAAGCCCGACGGCGGTCCGTACGACGTCACCGGCTACGTCTCCAAGGTCTCGGTCGCCGAGCACCGCTTCGACCTCAACGGACTGGTGGTCGATTACTCCACGGCGAACATGGAGGACTTCACGACGGATGACCCGGCCGTGGGTGACCTCGTGCTGGTGAAGGGCTTCACGTTCCTCACCGACGGCGCATTCCTCGCCATTCGCGTCGAGTTGCGCTCGGACGACCGGCTCACCGCAGGGCCGGGCGACCTCGTCGAAGTCGAGGGCCTCGTCGCCGACTTCGTGTCCGTGACCAGCTTCAAGGTGGCCGACTGGAAGGTGACCACCACGGCGAGCACTGAATACGAGCACGGGACTTCGGCCGACCTCGTGAACGACGTCCATGTGCTCGTGAAGGGTGTCGCCGATGCGGCCGGAGTGCTGGTGGCGCACAAGATCGCATTCCGCGAGGTGAGCGAGATTCGCGTCGTCGCGCAGGTGGGTGCGATCGCGCCGTACGGGGAGCTCGTGCTGCTCGGCGTAGCGGTGGCGACGACAGACA
>Ga0209391_10001549_pt1 | contig 11890 bp, 9 predicted proteins | sample PPLLak3March2015_FD_187246 | JGI IMG/M metagenome (GOLD analysis project Ga0209391, IMG submission 187246) | Freshwater sediment microbial communities from Prairie Pothole Lake near Jamestown, North Dakota, USA - PPLs Lake P7 Core (1) Depth... | ecosystem: Environmental > Aquatic > Freshwater >... | reverse complement strand
GGCCAGGGTCACGTCGCGCGTGTCGGAAAGGCCCGCGCTCATGATTCCCTGCACCACGTCGTTCACCGATCCGTCGCCACCGACCACGAGGAAATGCCGGTGGCCGGTGGCCAGTGCCGATTGCACGAGCTGCTTGCCGTGCTGCGGGCGCTCGGTGTGCACGGCGTCGAAGGCGATGCCTGCGTCGCCCAGCGCAGCTTCGATAGCGCGCCAGGCCGCGCCGCCGTCGGGGCGGCCAGAGGCGGGGTTGACGATGACGATCCAGTGCTCGTCAGTGGGCATTGCGGACCAGGAGCTGATCGCCGCTTCAGCGCACCGGCGACGTGCAGTGCTCGTCGACGAACGCCTGCTGCGACTGCAACTGCTCGCGCGGCGGGCGGGCCCCCGGCGCCATCATGTCGCCGAGCTGGTTGCGCGCCTCGACGCACTGCGGGCTGTTGGCGACGCGCAGCTTCGCGGCCATCGCTTCCTGCTGTCGGCGGCGCGTGGGATCCTGGCTGCAGTTCAGCTCGGCGGTCTGCTGCAGCCTGCGGATCTCCCTGGCTGAGGTGGGCTCCGCGCCGTCGGTCTTGCGGTCGAGCGCCTCGAGCGCGATCACGCATTCGCGGGTCTGCAGTCGGCCGAGCAGGTCCTCGCGCCCTGCGATTTGCGCAGCGGTCGCGGGCGGCGTCGCGGCACCGGAGCCGCTGCGCGAGCTGCCTGAACTTGAGGCTCGAGCGCTGCTCGATGGCGTGGACGAGCTCTTTTTGGAACCCGGCATCTCGATGCGCTCGGCCTGCACCCCGGGCGGCGGCTTGCTGCTCGAGAGGTGTATGACGCCGTTTTCGTCGGTCCAGCGGTAGACCTGTCCGAGGGTGGCCGGCGCGAGCAGCACGGACGCAATGGCAGCAACGGCAACAATAAGGCTGCGAGACATGCGCGGCATTCTACGGAATGCCCAAGGGCGGTGTTGCGGTGCAGGGTTGCCGCCGCTGGCGGGGTCACTTGCCCGGGCGTGATCCTGTGCTGTACCGAGCTGCATAGGAATCGACCAGCCGGCGGATCATCCGCTGGTATGAGCAGTCCTGCCGTTGCGCCTCTGACTTGAAGAAATCGACGCTGCGGCGACTGAGCGACTGGCTTGATTGCCATATCAATAGGCCGGTGGCTCCGGCTGCGGGAAGAATGGCTTGGGGCGCCGGCGGCGGCAGCGCGTCTATCTGCCGGGAATCGCGAGAAAGAAAAACGGGGGAATACGAGTCTAGGCGTAGCGCTTGAGGACTTTCGCCAGTCCCGCGGCACCCGGGTGCAGCTTCTCGTAGGGCACCTGGTTCAGCGGCTGGTCCGTGGTGCCGGCCATGTCGTGCATGTCGGGCCCGCTCGACGACGCGAAGATCAGCCCCGTGACGTGCTCACCCTCGCGCAGCCGCGAGCGCAGGTACTCGAACGCCTTGCCGCGGTGGGTCGGGTCGTAGTCCTTGTCGAGCTTGCGCAGCAGCATGTGGCTGCCGTCGTGCATCTGCACCGGCAGCACCTCGCCCTCGGCGTACGAGGCGGTGATCTCCTGCCGCGGTGGGATGTAATCGGCGTGGACTGCCTCGTGGTAATGCTCGCGGGTGAACGTGTAGCTCTTGGTGGAGCCCACGTGGTCGTTGAACGTCACGCAGGGCGAGATGATGTCGATCATCGCGAAGCCCTTGTGCATCAATCCGGCCTGGATCAGCGGCACCAGCTGTTCCTTGTCACCCGAGAAGCTGCGTGCGATGAACGTGCCACCTAGCGAAAGCGCGGCGAGACACGGGTCCACCGGCGCCTGCAGGTTCTCCTCGCCCTTCTTCGACTTGGTGCCGATGTCGGCCGACGCCGAGAACTGGCCCTTGGTGAGGCCGTACACGCCGTTGTTCTCGCACAGGTACAGCATGTTGACGTTGCGGCGGATCGAGTGCGCGAACTGGCCAAAGCCGATCGACAGCGAGTCGCCGTCGCCCGAGACGCCGATGTAGTACAGGTCCTTGTTCGCTGCGTTGGCGCCGGTGGCCACCGACGGCATGCGGCCGTGGACGCCGTTGAAGCCGTGCGCACCGCTCGCAAAGTACGCCGTGGTCTTCGACGAGCAGCCGATGCCCGACAGCTTGACCAGCTGCTCGGGCCGCAGGCTCAGCCCCCACAGCGCCTCTATGATCGAGGCGGTGACCGAGTCGTGGCCGCAGCCCGCGCACAGCGTGGACATCGCGCCCTCGTAGTCGCGGCGCGTCAGCCCCAGCTCGTTGGTGGGCAGGTCCGGGTGGCGGACCTTGGGTTTGTTGATGAAGGACATGGGGAGTGGAGGGAGTGGTTAGGGGGTAGGGGGTAGGGGGTGGTGCACGACCCCCTGATCACTAGTCATCAGTCACTATCCTGCCGCGAGCGCGGCCTTGCGCGCCGCGTCGCCGAGCTCGGCGAGGACCGCCTCGACGATGCCCCGCGAGGTCATGGGCAGGCCGTTGTAGTGCAGGATCGAGTGCAGCTTCGACTTCGGCACGTCCGTCTCGAGCGTGAGCAGCGACCGGAGCTGCGCGTCGCGGTTCTGCTCGATCACGAAGATCTTCTCGTGTGAGGCCAGGAACCCCTCGACTTCCTTGGTGAACGGGAACGCCTTGATGCGCATGTAATCGATCGCGATGCCGCGCTTCGCCAGGATGTCGCGCGCCTCGTTCACGGCACCGCGGCTGCTGCCGATGGCCACCAGCCCGATGTCACTGGTGCCCGTCGCCTCGATGACCGGCTGCGGCACCAGCGTGCGGGCGCGCCGGAACTTGCGCGCGAGCCGGTCGAGCACCACCTGGTACTCGGTCGCGTCCTCGGTGTAGCCGCCGTACTGGTTGTGGCCCGAGCCGCGCGTGAAGTACGCGCCCTTCGCCGAGACGCCCGGCAGCGTGCGGTACGGGATGCTGTCGTCGTCCTTGTCGAGGTAACGGTGGAACTTCGGCAGCGCCTCGATCTCTTCCTTCGACAGCACCTTGCCGCGGTCCGGCCGATAGCTGTCGTCCCACTGCAGGTCCGGGCACATCCAGTCGTTCATGCCGATGTCGAGGTCGGACATCACGAACACCGGCGTCTGCAGGCGCTCGGCGAGGTCGAACGCCTGCACCGCCATGTAGAAGCATTCCTCGGGGTTCGACGGGAACAGCAGCACATGCTTGGTGTCGCCGTGCGAGGCGTACGCGCAGAGCATCAGGTCGCACTGCTGGGTGCGGGTAGGCATCCCGGTCGAGGGACCGACGCGCTGGACGTCGAAGATCACCGCGGGAACCTCGGCGTAGTACGCGAGGCCGATGAACTCGCTCATCAGCGAGATGCCCGGGCCGCTGGTGGCGGTGAATGCGCGCGCGCCGTTCCAGTTGGCGCCGAGCACCATGCCGATCGCCGACAGCTCGTCCTCGGCCTGGATCACGGCGAAGTTGCCCTTGCCGGTCTCCGGGTCGACGCGCAGCTTCTGGCAGAAACCCTTGAACGCGTCCATCAGTGACGTGGACGGCGTGATCGGATACCACGGACCCACGGTCGCGCCGGCGTACACGCAGCCGAGCGCCGCCGCCGTGTTGCCGTCGATCATGACGTGGCCGCGGGTCTTGTCCATGCGCCCGACCCGCAGCGGCAGCGGGCAGGGCAGGTTCGCCTTGGCGTAGTCGTAGCCGAGCTGCACCGCCTTCATGTTGGCGTCAACCAGCGCGGGCTTCTTCGAGTAGCTCTCCGTGAGCAGTCCGCGGATCACCTCGACGTCGAGCTCGAGCAGTGCGGCGAGCACGCCGGCGTACATGATGTTCTTCATCAGGATGCGGTTGCGCACGCCGACGAAGTTCTCGTTGCAGATGCGTGCCAGCGGCACGCCGAGGATGGTGATGTCCTCGCGGCTCAGCACGGTGGCGCGCGGCCAGGTCGAGTCGAAGATCAGGAAGCCGCCGGGCGATACCTCGCGCACGTCCTTGTGGTAGGTCTCGGCGTTCATCGCGACCATCAGGTCCACGCGCCCGGAGCGCGCGACGTAGCCGTCCTTCGTCACGCGGATCTCGTACCAGGTGGGCAGGCCCTGGATGTTGGACGGGAAGTAGTTCTTGCCCATCACCGGGATGCCCATGCGGAAGATCGCCTTCATGAGCAGCGTGTTGGCACTGGCCGAGCCGGTGCCGTTCACGTTGGCGAGCTTGATGACGAAGTCGTTTACGCGGTCTGGCGCTTTTGCGGGCTGGGCCATGTGTGGTCGGTCGCGTGGGGCAGGTGAATGGTGGACTTCTGCATGTCCCAGGCCGCCGTCGGGCAGCGCTCGGCGCAGAGTCCGCAGTGCACGCAGAGGTCCTCGTCCTTGACCATGACGCGGCCGGTCTGCTTCAGGGCCTCGGATACGTACAGTGGCTGCTGCGGCGTATTGCGCGGCGCCTTGAGGCGCGTCGCGAGGTCTGCCTCATCGCCGTTACGCGTGATGGTGAGGCAGTCGGTCGGGCAGATGTCGATGCAGGCGTCGCACTCGATGCAGAGCTTTGCGTCGAACACCGTCTGGATGTCGCAGTTGAGGCAGCGCTGCACCTCGGCCGCGGCCTGCTCGGCGTCGAAGCCGAGCTCAACCTCGATGCTGATCTGCTTGAAGCGTTCCTTGAGGCTGACGTGCGGCACCAGCCGGCGCTCGACCGGGTTGTAGTCGTTCTTGTACGACCACTCGTGCAGGCCCATCTTGCGGCTCGACAGGTTCAACGTGGCGGGCAAGCGGTTCGTGACCGGCTGGCCCATGCAGAAATTGTGGATCGAGATCGCCGCCTGGTGGCCGTGCTCGACGGCCCAGATGATGTTCTTCGGGCCGAACGCCGCGTCGCCGCCGAAAAACACATCGGGACGGGTGGACTGGAAGGTCTTCTCGTCCACCACCGGCACGTGCCATTGGTCGAACTGCAGCCCGAGGTCGTCCTCGATCCACGGGAAAGCGTTCTCCTGCCCGATGGCGAGAATCACGTCGTCGGCCGGGAAGAACGCCTCGCCCACCACGCGTTCGGCGACGATGCGGCCGCGCGCGTCGAGGTCGTACTCCATCTGGTCGAACAGCATGCCGGTGAGCCGGCCGTTCTCGACGACGAAGCGCTTCGGCGCGTGGTTCACCACGATCTCGACGTTCTCGGCCTCGGCGTCCTCGAGCTCCCACTCCGAAGCCTTGAAGAACTGGCGCGGCTTGCGCGCCATCACCTTCACGTCCTTCGCGCCGAGGCGCAGCGACGAGCGGCAGCAGTCCATCGCCGTGTTGCCCACGCCGATGATCAGTACCCGCTCGCCGATCTTGTCGAGGTGCTTGAAGGCCACCGACTCGAGCCACTGGATGCCGATGTGGATGCTGGCGTCGCCTTCCGCACGGCCCGGCAGCTTGAGCTCCTTGCCCTTCGGCGCGCCCGAGCCCACGAACAGGGCGTCGAAGCCGCCGGTGGCGAGCAGCTTCTTCATGCTGTCGATGCGCGAGTTGTAGCGGATCTCGGCGCCCATGCCGGTGATGTAGCCGATCTCCTCGTCGATCACCGACTCGGGCAGGCGGAAGGCCGGGATGTTGGTGCGCATCAGGCCGCCGGGCTTGTCCCACTGCTCGAAGATCACGACTTCGTAGCCGAGCGGCAGCAGGTCGTTCGCCACGGTGAGCGAGGCGGGGCCGGCGCCGATGCAGGCGACGCGCTTGCCATTCTTTTGCGCAGGGATCACCGGCAACCGGTCGACGATGCCGTCCTTGTGGTCGGCGGCGACGCGCTTCAGGCGGCAGATCGCGACCGGCTTGTCCTCGACGCGGCCGCGGCGGCAGGCGGGTTCGCACGGCCGGTCACAGACGCGACCGAGGATGCCCGGGAACACGTTCGATTCCCGGTTCACCATGTAGGCATCGGAGAACCGGCCCAGCGCGATGAGCCGGATGTACTCCGGCACGTCGGTGTGCGCCGGGCAGGCCCACTGGCAGTCGACGACGCGGTGGAAGTAATCCGGGTGCTGCGTGTCGGTCGGTTGCACGGCGCGTCGTCCCTCGCGGGCGGAAAGCAAACGGCGAGCTTAGCCGTTCTGCGGGGGCGCGCAACCGGGCGGCGGCTCTCGCTGTTGCAACGCAATACGAGGTAATCCGCGACAGTGCCTGCACGATTGCAACGCCCGTGGGCAAGGGGTAGCTTCAATTCTGAGAACTGGAACACACAAACTGGCGATTAACCCTGATGCCACGGCATGCCGGACGGCGCTTGATGGGCGTGCAAGTCAGCGGACCGGCAGTGCCGGCTTCCGGGACACGCGGGGTGGTTGCATCGATGTGGCTATGGCTCTGTGGCATCGCGCTGCTGGCCTTCGGTCTGGGGATGCCGGCTCATGCGCAGCAGGCGCCGATCGACGTGTCGGCCAGCGTCGTGCCGCGCACCGTGATCGAGACTGCGGCTGCCGCTGCAGTGGAGATCTCGGCCAGCGACATCGAGCGCGGCTACGTCGAGTCGACCGCGAGCTACCGGGTACGCAGCAACGATCGACGCGGCTACCTGCTGCAGGTCAGGCCACGCACGGCACGGGCCGAAGCCATCCAGCTCGGCGCCGGCGCGCAGTCCATCGCACTCGGCGAGGACGGCATCGAACTGCATCGCCCGTGGCAGGCCGGCGCGCAGGAAATCCTGCTGCGCATTCGCGTGCGTCTCGACGAATTCGTGCGTCCGGGCCGCATGGAACTGCCGGTGCACGTCACGTTCGCCGCGCTCTGATCCCCTAGAACGTCAACGTCACCACGATCGTGTCGCCGTAGGCCCCGGCGGCCGCGTCCTGCTGCGCCGGCACGCGGCCGAAGATGTCGTGCGTATTGCTGCGCGTGCCGTTGCCCTGGCCCGGGCCCACGCGCAGGTTGCCGGAGACCAGGAAACTGCCGCTGGTGCCGTTGCCCCACACCTGCGTGCGGCCGGCGTCCCGGAACAGGTTGTAGTCCAGGCGTGCGTTGCCCGAGGCAAGTCGCCGCGGATTGAAGTTGCCGGCGACGCCCGGCGACAGGGCGATGCCGTAGGCCACGTTGTCCACGCCGGTGCCGGGAACGTTGGTGCACGTGACGTCGACGCGGCCGGCGGAATCATCGGGCGCAGCGGCGACGGGGTCGTAGGTCCCGAAGTTCACGCCGACCACTACCACCGAACACCCGTACGCTGCCATGGCACTCAGGGGCGCGAATGCAGCGCAGGCACTCACCAGCGCAATGGCCAGCAGGCGCCCCAGGATCATGGCTTGCCCGCACCACGACCTGCCGCGCGGCAGGTCACCACGCCGAGGTCGGGCACCGGGTCGGCGCTGGTCGGCCGGTCGATCGCGAACGCACACGTGCCGTCGTGCCAGCGGGCGGTGGCGTCGTAGCGCTCGATGCCGCTCGTGAAGTAGAGCAAGCCGTTCAGCGCGACCGGGAATGTCTCGCCACCGAGCGTCACTTTGGCGCCCGACGGCACAGGCTTGCCGCTCGCCTGCACCAGCCGCACGGTCGCGGCCAACGCGCGCTTCACCGGGAACTGCACCAGTCCGCCGCTGCGATAGGCCGGCGTGACGTTCATCGAGTCCGTATCGAGCTTGGCGTCGAGCGGCACTGCCGTGGGGTCGATGCTGATCGAGTTGCGGTCGTACGGTCGCAGCTCGTTCACCAGCACGCGGCCCTTGGCGTCGGTGTGCCCCACCAGCTGGTTGTCCACCAGCACCGGCACGCCCTCGAGGTCTGCGACCTGTACGACTGCGAAACCGCGATCGAGCCGCCGGGACGGCATGACGCCGGCGCCCGTGATGGCGACGCCGCCGACCGCACCGAGGCGCGTGCCGTCCACCCCGTCCCGACGGGCGTAGTCCGCGCTGGCGACCCCAGCACGGCCCTGGTAGCTGATGCCGGCCCGCAGGTCGTTGCCGGTCGACGCCTCGACCGAGTATCCCGTGCCCGGGCCGGCACCGAGGTTTTGCTGCAGCGCGGAGACCACCTCGAAGTTCTCGCGGCCATCCTGCGGCGAGTACCGCATCGATGTGCTGGTCGACCGGCGGTCGCCGAGCGGCATGGTCCAGCTGAACAGCAACCCCGTGTCGCTGTCCTCCGCGGTGGCGTGCGTTGCGTACAGGCTGAAGAAGCCGAGCCGGCGCAGCGTCAGCGAGTAGCCGAGACCCAGCGTCTCCACGCTCGATGCGCCCCAGTAGCCCTGCTGGCCGTAGGCGAACTGCAGGCTACCGGACGCGCCGAAGTTGAGGCCCATGCCGCCGAACAGCTGCTGGCGCGGTCGCTCTTCGAAGCTGTCGCTGCCGAGTTGCGCGAAGGACTCGCTGGCGTACTGCGCGCGTGCGAACACGGTCAGCAGCGACCCGTTGCGCTCGAAGCCGACCCCGCCGAGCCAGCCGCTGCCATCGCGGTCCGCTCCCGCGGCAACGGCCGCCGTGACCACGCCGAGCTCGCCCGTCTGCCACGCACCGCCGACCCCGGCCGCGCGCGGTCCGTTGCCGCTGCGGCCTTCGGCGTGCGCTTCGGCGGTGAAGCGATCGCTGATGCCGCGACGGAACGTGGCGGCGGCGGCCACGTCACCGTAGGCGTTGCTGCGCTGCCCGTAGTCCCGGCGCACGGCGCCCGCCTCGAACGAGTACTCGTTCAGGCCCGTCCGCAACAGTGACGTGCTCGAGTAGTACGGCTGCGAGATGACCTGCTGGCGACCCGCCGCGTCGGTCACCACCATCTGCAGCTGGCCCGCGCCACTGATCGCCGGCAGTCCCTCGACGGTGAACGGGCCGGGCGGCACGGCCTGGCTCGATACCGGGCGGCCGTTGACGAACACATCGACGGTGGAGGGCACTACCGCCTCGCCGGACGCCTGCAGCAGAGGGGTGGTGACGAGCGCGGGCTGCGTGCTGAAATTGGTGCCGTACTGCAGGCCGCCGAAGCGAACCGAACGGCCCCACGAGCCGGGCGCGGTGTACCAGTCGCCGACCCGCAGCGTGGCGAGCCGGTCCGGGAAGTCGATGGTCCACGTGCTGTCGAGCCGTACGCCCGACATCTGGCCGCCGTAGCGGCGCATCGCGACGCTGTTCACCAGCACGCCATGCGCGCCGAACAACCCGCCTTCGAAGATTGCTCCAGCCTCGGACTGGCGGCCGGAATAGCCGAGGAACACGTCGTAGTTGACGAAGCCGCCCGGGCGGGACGGCGTGACGCGCGGCGCGTCGGCGGCGGTGTAACCGGAGCGGGTCCCGGTGAACGCCTGCGCGGGCAGCAGCAGCGAGACGCTCTGCGTCGCGTCGTCGAATCGCACCTGCGCGCCCAGCTCGGCACCGATGCGGTAGTAACGCTGGCCGTTCACCTGCACCACGCCGCGCGCGGGCGCCTTGATGCGCAGCTCCTTCAGGTCGGCCGCGCTCAGCAGCAGCGTGCCGTCCGTGTCGCGGCGAACGACGAGCGTCACCGGTTGCGGCTGGTCGTTGATGCGCAGCTCGATGACGCTGTCGACGAACGGCTCGTAGCTGGCCGCACCGGCGACGGGGGCGGAGAGCGCGAGGCTGATGGCGAGCGCGAGTCCTGGGCTCATGCGGCCTACTGCGCGATCGGCAGCTCCGCGGTGAACTCACCGGCATCGGTGCGGCCGCGCAGCTGGTAATGCGGCGCGGCGGCGCCCGCCGACTTGCCGTCGCTGAAGCGCCAGCGGCGCGCCTGGCCTGGAAGCACGTATGCGGCCACCGGCTGGTCGAAGGCGCCGGCAGTGCCTTCAGCTGGGGCCACCGTGAAGCCGAGCACCCGTGCATGGGTGTCGCTGGCATTGCGGGCCGTGACCGCGAGCACACCGTCCGGCTCGCGCACGGCCGACCAATCGAGCCGCGCTGGCGACCGTGCCATCGCGGCGACGAACACCGGCAGGCTCATGCGCAGCGCGACCTGCAGGCCCATGAAGTCCGGATCCGGTGCGGGCGGCACTTCCTGCACCACCAGCCGGTAGCTGAGCTCGCGGCGTGCATCCGGCTCTCGCCGCAGCGCGACGCGCACCAGTTGCGATCCCCTCGCCGGCAGCGTGAACACCGCCGGCGAAGCGATCAGGTCGCGGGTCGGATCGAGGACGTCCTGTCCGTCCGCCTGCGACCACTGCAGCGTCTCGACCTGCACCACGACCTCGGCGTCGTTCTCGTTGCGCACGGTCAGGGCCGCCGCTGGCGTGGACCGCGACAGGTCCACGCGCAACGGCGAGATCGTGAACGACCCGCCCCACGCTGGCGGCAGCCATGCGGCAGCCGCCAGCGCAGCGAGGGCGAGTGTGACGAAGCGAATGGCCATGACTCAGGTCTCGGCGTGGCTCAGTACGAGACCTCGACGGTGATCGTGTCGGAGTAGTTACCGGCCGGCGCGTCCTGGTTCGCTGCGCTGTTCGGCAGGTTGGCGAAGATCGTGTGGGTCTGCTCCTTCGAGATCGACATGCCGGCACCGGTGCCGGTGTCGACGGAGGTGCTGGCGGTGCCGTCGCCCCAGACCGAAGTGAAGCCCGCGTCCAGGTACAGGTTGTACTCCAGGGTGTCGCTGCCACTGGCCAGCTTGCGCGGAGCGAAGCCGCCGCCGCTGCCCGCGCTGAGCTTTACGGTGTAGGGCAGTCCATTGGTGCAGCGGACCTTGAGGTCCTTGCTGATGTCCTTGGCCGCGGTACCGTCGTAGCTGCCAAACGGGATGGCGGCCGCGGTGACCAGGCAGTTGGCGGCCACGGTCGCGCTCACGCCGAACGTGGTCGAAGCCGGGGACGCGGCCTGAGCGGCGCCCGACAGGGCGACCAGGATGCCGGCGGCCAGGGGAGCAATGCGATCGAAATGCATGGTGATTCCTTCAAACTGATGATTGACGTTGTTTCTGTCGAAGTCGTGCCGAGCTCGGTCGTGCGTCCCCTCTGGCGCTCTCCGTCTCGTGCCTGACCGCGCCGCGACCGGTGTGCGCTCCGCCTTGCTTGTTGCTTGTGCGGCTCACGCTCCGGTCGCTGCGGGCGGAATTGTCCGAAATGGATGCAATTCCCGGGTGTGACCGACTTCGCGGTTTGTTATGTCAACCAGCAGGAAACGCAGCGGGACCGTGCCCGCCGGACCCGGGACGGGTCAGTCGTGGTCGGATCGAACCACGGTGAAGTCCGGGCTGCCGTACAGCACGTAGTCGGCCCAGTCGACCGAGTCGAGTTCGTGCACACGCCGGCGTGCTTCCAGCACGCAGTCGCCGAGCGACGTGCCGTCGAGCAGGCGCTCGTAGAACCGCGTCGAGAATGCAAACGCCGCCTGGTCGCCGACCGGCCAGTGCGTGCCGAGGAAGTTCGCTACGCCGCCGCTGAGGAATCCCTCGGCGACGCTGGTCGAGCGCCGGAATGCGAACAGGCGGCGCGCGTCCGGTGGGTGACGAGGCCGGCGCACGCGGGCAGCCTCGCACGCGTTGAAAAACACCAGCGCCGGCAGGTCGCGAAGGCGGGCGACGTCCGCGCCGCGCAGCACTTCGCCGCTGGCACACACCAGGCCGCTGCGGCCGGGGTCGTCGGCGTCGAAGAATCCGTGCCCGGCGAAATGCAGCACGTCGTGGCGTCCCGAGCCGAACGCCCGCAGCGTCACGTCGCGGGTGGCGGCCGCGCCGGACAGCAGTTCGACGCTGGCGCCGCCCGCGCGCAGCATGCGGGCCAGAGCCGCGCCTTCGTCGGCTGCGCCGGGCAGGTCGAGCGTCGGATCGACGATCATCAGCACCTGCAGCGGCGTGCCCGGGGCGCGCTGCTCGCTCCAGCGCGCCACCGTCAGGGTCTCGCTTGCGTAACGACGCGTGAGGCCGCCCTCGAGCGCCGGGTGCACGTCACCGACGCGGAGTGTTTCCCACGGGATCCGCGAACCCTCGCCATCGTGCACCAGGACCAGCGGCCGGCGGCGCATCGCCACCAGG
>Ga0209391_10001547_pt1 | contig 11898 bp, 9 predicted proteins | sample PPLLak3March2015_FD_187246 | JGI IMG/M metagenome (GOLD analysis project Ga0209391, IMG submission 187246) | Freshwater sediment microbial communities from Prairie Pothole Lake near Jamestown, North Dakota, USA - PPLs Lake P7 Core (1) Depth... | ecosystem: Environmental > Aquatic > Freshwater >... | reverse complement strand
AGGGGCGGGAGAGGACGGCATGGCGCTTCTCGGCAGAACAGCAGGACGAACAAACCCGGCGACAGGGTACCCGACGGCGATAACGCCGGAACGACAATATATGCGACGGCACACGGGTCAAGGTGCGTGCGCCGACGACGCCGGCATGCGCCGGTCCCGCCCGGCGCCTGCGTATTCTCAGTCCCGCAGGCTCTGCAGCATCAGCCGTTCGACGAAGTGCCTGCGCTCCTCGCGCTGCGCCGGCGTGCCGTGCGCCGACATCTGCGATTCGGCCACCACGTAGGCGTAGAGCAGGTAGGCGCGTGAACGGGCCTCGACGATCGAATAACCCAGCGACGAGAAGACCTGCGCGATATATCCGATGCGGCTGGCGTCGGCTTCGTCCACCGCGTGTCGGGCCATCGCATCGCGGCGCGCCCAGGCGCGGATGGCGAGCTCGATGCGCGCGGCGCGCACCGCGCTGCGGCCACGGAAGGGCAGCGAGATGACGTCGCGCAACTGCTCGCGAGGGTCGGTGTGTGCGCGTTCCAGGCGCTCCGTCAGCTGCTCGGTGGCGCGCTGGCGCCAGGCTGCCAGGACACGGCGCAGCAGATCGTCGCGGTCGCGGAAGTGCCAGTAGAAACTGCCGCGCGTGACCTCCAGCTGGCCGGCGAGCACGTCGACGCGCACACTGTCGATGCCCTGGTCGATGAGTACCGCGGTGGCGGCCTCGATCCAGCTGTCGGGCGTCAGCGAGGCGCGCGAGGTGTCGGTCGGATCGGCGGCGCGGCGCCTGCGGGGGCTGGCGGTCGAAGTCGGGGGCTGGCTCATCGGCAGGGCGTCGGCGCGGTGGGACACATCATGGTGCCATTCAGTTGTGTATGGCATTTGGTGTTAACCCGGATGCTCAGTCTTTCTCTCAGGAATAGCATCGTCGGACAAACACATACATATGTGTATGGAGACCGCATGGAGACGAATCCGGTCCGCACGATGTTCGACGACCCCCGGCTGCTGGCGCCGCCGCGTGTCGTGCGCGTGGGTTTCGACGACGGCAGCTTCGTGCTGCGCTCGCCCGAGCCACTCAAGCCCTACGCCCGCCGCACCGGCGAGTGGCTCGAGCGCTGGGCTGCCGAGACGCCCGACGCGCCGGCCTTCGCCGAACGCACCCCCGACGGCGACTGGCGTCGGCTGAGTTGGCGCCAGACGCGGGCGCAGGTGGGCCGCATCGCGCAGAGCCTGCTCGGCCTGAAGCTGGCGCCCCAGGCGCCCATCGTCGTGCTGTCCGACAACTCGCTCGACCACCTGCTGCTGATGCTCGCCGCCATGCACATCGGCCGCGCCGTGTGCACCGTCTCCAGCGCCTACTGCCGGCTGACCAAGGACTACACCAAGATCCACGGCATCCTGAATACGCTCGGCCCGGCACTGGTGTACGCGTCCGACACCGCGGTCTACGGCCCGCCGCTGGCCAGTGCCGGCCTGCAGGCCGTGGCCGTGTTCAGCCGCGGCGCCGAGGACTTCCCCGGCGCCATCGCCTTCGACAGCCTGACCCGCACCGCCGAGGGCCCGGCGGTGATGGCGGCCTTCGAAGCCATCACGCCCGACACGCACGCCAAGTACCTGCTCACCTCGGGTTCGACCGGCCACCCCAAGGTGGTCATCAACACCCACCGCATGCTGTGCGCCAACCAGCAGATGGTGGCTCAGGTCTGGCGCTTCGTCGAAGTCGAGAAGCCGGTCATCGTCGACTGGTTGCCCTGGAGCCACACCTTCGGCGGCAACAACAACCTCAACCTGGTGCTGCGCAACGGCGGCACGCTGGTCATCGACGAAGGCCGGCCGGCGCCGGGGCTGATCGAGAAATCGGTGCGCAACCTGTGCGAGGTACAGCCGACGATCTATTTCAACGTGCCGCGCGGGCTGGACATGGTGCTGCCCTTCCTCGAGGCCGACGAGGCCCTGGCGCGCTCGTTCTTCGCCCGCCTGCGCGTCGTCTTCTATGCCGGCGCCGCGCTGCCGCAGGCGAGCTGGGACCGCCTGCAGGCGCTGGCCGCGCGGGTGCGCGGCGAGCCGGTCTGGCTGACGACGTCCTGGGGCTCGACCGAGACCTCGCCGGCGGTGACCGGCGCGCACTGGAAGCTCGACCGCGCCGGCGTCATCGGCCTGCCGATGCCGGGGCTCGAGCTCAAGCTCATCCCCAACGGCGAGAAGCTCGAGATGCGCGTGCGCGGCGTCAGCGTCTTTCCCGGGTACCGCGATGCGCCGCAGCTCACGGCGCAGGCCTTCGACGAAGAGGGCTACTACTGCATCGGCGATGCCGGCTACCTGCTCGACGAGGCGCGGCCCGAGCTCGGCGTCGTCTTCAACGGCCGCGTCGCCGAGGACTTCAAGCTCACCACCGGCACCTGGGTGTCGGTGGGCACGCTGCGCGTGCGCGTCGTATCGGCGCTGGCACCTCTGGCGCAGGACGTCGTCGTCACCGGCCACGACCGCGACGAGGTCGGGGTGCTGATCTTCCCGACGCCCCAGGCGCAGGCGCTGCCGGCGGCCGAGCTGGCGCAGCGCATCGCCGCCGCGCTGCATGCGCTGAAGGCCGAAGGCGGCGGCTCGTCGCAGACGCCGGCGCGCGCCCTCGTGCTGGCCGAGCCACCGAGCCCCGATGCCGGCGAGATCACAGACAAGGGCTATATCAACCAGGCCGCCGTGCTGCGCCACCGCGCCGCCAGCGTGGCGGCGCTGTACGCCGGCGGCGAAGGCGTCGTGCTGGCGCGCTGAAACTCCGACATGACAAAACCATCGTTCCAAGCCGCCGAAGGCCTGCTCGCGCAACTGTCGATGCTGCGCGTGGAAGTGGCCGGACCCGTCGTCCACCTGCGGCTGAACCGGCCCGACAAGCGCAATGCCATCAACACCGCGCTCGTGCAGCAGCTGCAGACGGCCTTCGTCAACCTGCCTGCGGGATCGCGTGCCGCCGTCATCAGCGGTGAGGGCGCACACTTCTGCGCCGGGCTCGACCTGTCGGAGGTCACCGAACAGACGGTGGCCGAGGGCATCCTCCACTCGCGGCTGTGGCACGCTGCGTTCGAGCAGATCCAGTACGGCCCGGTGCCGGTGGTTGCGGTGCTGCACGGTGCCGTCGTCGGCGGCGGTCTCGAGCTGGCGGCCACCGCGCACCTGCGCGTGGCCGAAGCGAGCGCCTTCTACGGCCTGCCCGAGGGACAGCGCGGCATCTTCGTCGGCGGCAGCGGGTCGGCGCGCATCCCGCGGCTGATCGGCGTCTCGCGCATGACCGACATGATGTTGACCGGCCGCGTCTTCGACGCCGTCGAGGGCCAGGCCGCGGGGCTGTCGAACTACCTCGTCGCCGACGGCGAGGGCCTGGCCAGGGCCTTCGAACTGGCGCGGCGCATCGCCAGCAATGCGCCGCTGTCCAACTATGCGGTGACGCAGGCGCTGCCGCGCATCGTCGAGATGGCACCGGCCGAAGGCCTGTTCGTCGAGTCCCTGATGTCCGCCATCGCGCAGGGCGACGAGGCGGCCAAGCAGCGCGTGCGCGATTTCCTCGGCAAGCGCGCCGGCAAGGTGGGGAAGGCATCATGAGCGCGCACGGCCGTTCCGAAGCGCTCGCCCCGGAGCGCGCAGCGCGGAGGGTCGTACAGTGAGCGGGGGCATGTTCAATCGTTTCGACGATGTCTTCATCCTCGACGGCCTGCGCACGCCGCTGGTCGACTACCAGGGCGCCTTCGCCGACGCCAACCCCATCGACCTCGGCATCAAGGTGGCGCGCAGCGTGCTGCAGCGGGCCGCCGTCGACGCGGCGGAGGTCGACTCGGTCATCGCCGGCAATATGGCGCCGGGCGGATTCGACCAGTTCTATGTGCCGCGGCATATCGGCCTGTACGCCGGCGTGCCGGTGGCGGTGCCGGCGCTGATGGCGCAACGCATCTGCGGCACCGGTTTCGAACTCTTCCGCCAGGCCGGAGAGCAGATCGCGCTCGGGTGCGCCAGCCTGGTGCTGGTCGTCGGCACCGAGTCGATGACGCGCAACCCCATCGCCGCCTTCGATCATCGGCAGGGTTTCCGCCTCGGCGCCAGCGTGGCCTTCAAGGACTACATGTGGGAGGCGCTCACCGACCCGGCGGCGGTCTCGATGATCGAGACGGCCGAGAACCTGGCACGCCGGTACGGCATCACGCGCGAGCAGGTCGACGCCTACGCGGCGACCTCCTTCGAACGCGCCGTGGCGGCACAGGAGGCGGGTTGGTTCACCGGCGAGATCGTCGCCGTCGCCAGCGAGAGCTTCGAGCTGGCGGGTTACAAGCCGCGCGGCATCCGCCTCGCTGGCAAGGCGACGCTGGCCGACCGCGACACCCATCCGCGGCCGACGCCGCCCGAGGTGCTGGCGCGGCTGCGCTCGGTCTTCCCCGGCGGCGTGCAGACCGGCGGCAACAGCTCGGCGCTCACCGACGCTGCGGCGGCGGCGCTCGTGGCGTCGGGCGAGGTGGCGCGGCGCTGGGGCGCCGCCACAGGCCGCGCCCCGCTGGCGCGCGTGGCGGCTGCGGCGGTGGTCGGCGTGGCCCCGGAGGTGATGGGCATCGGCCCGGCACCGGCGATCCGGCTGCTGCTGCAACGTGCCGGGCTGTCGCTGGACGACATCGCGCGCTTCGAGATCAACGAGGCGCAGGGCGCGCAGACCCTGGCCGTGGCGCGTGAACTGGGCCTGGACATCGACAAGCTCAATGTCAAGGGCGGCGCCATTGCGCTGGGGCATCCGCTGGCGGCCACCGGCGTGCGGCTGACGATCACCGTGGCGCGCCAGCTCGAGGAGATCGGTGCTCGCTGGGGCGTGGCCTCGGCGTGCATCGGCGGCGGTCAGGGTATCGCGCTGCTGATCGAGAACAGGGCCCCCTCGTGACTCGCGGCGACGAACTGCTGCGCGGTGTTACCGTCCTGCCCGCGCGGCTGCGCCGCGACCCGACCCGGCCCGAACGCATCAAGGCGACCCCGATCCCCAAAGACTCCACGGCCCTGTGCCCGTGATTCCCTGCCAACCGAAGGAGACCAAGCGATGAAACTATCCCTGCGCAAGACTCTCGCCGCCGCGGCGGCTTTGCTCGTCACCACGGCCTGGGCCGACGTGAACATCGGCGTCACGCTGTCGCTCACCGGTCCCGGGTCGGGCCTGGGCATCCCGGCCAACAACCAGTTCAAGCTCTGGCCGCAGACCATCGCCGGCGAGAAGGTCAACCTGATCATCCTCGACGACGCCTCCGACCCCGGCAAGGGAGTCGGCAATGCGCGCCGCTTCGTCACCGACGACAAGGTCGACATGATCATCGGCGGCTCGATCACCGTGGTCTCGGCGGCCATCGCCCCGGTGGCCAGCGACGCGAAGACCGTGCAGCTGTCGGTGGCCCCCGTGGGCGTGCCGCCGGCGCAGGAGCCGTGGATCTTCCGCCTGCCGCAGGGTTTCTCGGTGATGGCGCATCCGGTGGTCGAGCACATGAAGAAGCAGGGCGTGAAGACGCTCGGCTTCCTGGGCTACACCGACGCCTACGGCGAGTTGTGGCTGAAGGAGATCACCAAGCAGGGTGAGGCCGCCGGCATCAAGGTGGTGGCCGCCGAGCGCTTCGCGCGCACCGACACCAGCGTCACGCCGCAGGCGCTGAAGCTGGTCTCGGCCAACCCCGACGCGATGCTGGTGGTGGCCTCGGGCTCGGGCGCGGCGATGCCGCACATGGCACTCGTCGAGCGCGGCTACAAGGGCAAGATCTACCAGACCCACGCCGCGGCCACGCCCGACCTCGTGCGCATCGGCGGCAAGAACGTGGAAGGCGCCTACGTCGTTTCCGGCCCGGCGGTGATTGCCGAGCAGCTGCCCGACAACCATCCGTCCAAGGCGGTGGCGGTGGACTTCGTCACCAAGTACGAGGCTGCCGTGGGCGCGGGCATGCGCAACCAGTTTGCCGGCCATGCCTACGACGCGAAGATCGTGCTCGAGAAGGTGCTGCCGGTGGCGCTGCAGAAGGCCAAGCCCGGCACGCCGGAATTCCGCGCCGCACTGCGTGACGCGGTGGAAAACATGGGCCGCACCGTCTTTGCGCACGGTGTCATGAACTGGACCAAGGACGACCACTGGGGTTACACCAACGAGACCGGCGTCATGCTCAAGGTGGTGGACGGCAAGTTCGTCGTGGAGAAGTGATGCGCCATCGGCGCGTCGCTTTCGTCGTCGGCTGACCTGGTCAAGCCAGGTCTGGGGTGCTCGCGCGAGCGAGCGCCCGGCCGAAGACAGAAGTACCACCGTCACGCAAGAGCCCCATGGACCTCACGATCGCCGGCATCCTGGCACTGGACGGCCTGACCAACGGCGCCATCTACGCGCTGCTGGCGCTGGCCACGGTGCTCGTGTTCGCCGTCACGCGGGTGATCTTCATCCCGCAGGGCGAATTCGTCGCCTTCGGTGCGCTCACTCTGGCCATGCTGCAGGGCGGGATGGTGCCGGGCACGGTGTGGTTCCTGCTCGTGCTGGCCGGCGCCGTGACGCTGGCCGACCTGTTGCACGGCTTGCGCCACCGGCACCCGGCCGGCCGCATGCTCAAGCAGGCGCTGCGCACGCTGGCCTGGCCGGTGGCGGTCTCAGTGATCGCGGTCTGGGCGGCGCCCAAGGGCCTGCCGCTGCTGGCGCAGGCGGTGCTGACCGTTGCGCTCGTCACCCCCTTCGGGCCGCTGATCTACCGCCTGGCCTACGAGTCGCTGGCCGACGCCAGCGTGCTGGTGCTGCTCATCGTCTCGGTCGGCGTGCACTTCGCGCTCGTCGGGCTGGGGCTGTTCTTCTTTGGCGCCGAGGGTTTCCGCAACCCCAGCTTCTGGAACGAACGCCTTTCCTTCGCCGGGCTCACCTTGTCGGGTCAGGCGGTGATCATCTTCGTCGCGTCGCTGGCATTGATCGTCGGACTGTGGCTGTTCTTCGAGAAGTCGCTCGCCGGCAAGGCGCTGCGTGCCACCGCCGTCAACCGCCTGGGTGCGCGGCTGATGGGCATTTCCAGCAGCAGCGCCGGCCGGCTGTCGTTCACGATGGCGGCCTTCATCGGCGCGCTGTCGGGCCTGCTGATCGGGCCGACGACCACCGTGTTCTACGACAGTGGCTTCCTGATCGGCCTCAAGGGCTTCGTGGCCGCGGTCTTCGCCGGCCTGGCCAGCTACCCGCTGGCGCTGGTGGGCGCGCTGGGCGTGGGCCTGCTGGAGAGCTTCGGCTCCTTCTGGGCCAGCGCCTACAAGGAAGTGATCGTCTTCGGGTCGATCCTGCCGGTGCTGCTGTGGCGCTCGCTGCGCGACCCGCATGTCGAGGACCATTGATGGTGCCGCCGACTCCGCGGCGCCGGCGGCCCGACGCAGGCCGGCCGCGCTGACCATGCGCTTCGCCTTCCCCGCCTTTGCGGCGCTGATGCTCGTGCTGCCGGCGCTGCCGGTGCCCGACTTCTGGATCACGCAGAGCATCTATATCGGCCTGTATGCCATCGTGGCCCTCGGCCTGGTGCTGCTGACCGGCGTGGCCGGGCTCACCTCCTTCGGCCAGGCCGCCTTCGTCGGCGTCGGCGCTTACACGGCGGCCTACCTGGCGACGACGAGCGGCGCCTCGCCCTGGCTGACGCTGCTGCTCGGCGTGGCGCTGGCGGTGGCCGCCGCCGTGCTGCTCGGCTTGATCACGCTGCGCATGTCGGGCCACTACCTGCCGCTGGCCACCATCGCCTGGGGCCTGGCGCTGAACTACACCATGGCCAATATGGAGTGGCTGGGAAAATACGACGGCATCCTGGGCATACCGTCGCTGGTGCTGTTCGGCGTCGACCTCGGCACCGGGCGCGGTCTGCACCCGCTGGTGTGGGCGATCGCGCTGCTGGCCGCGCTGGCGGCGCTGCGGCTGCTCGATTCGCGCCCCGGCCGTGCCATCCGTGCCGTGAAGAACGGCTCGACCATGGCCGAGGCGATGGGCATCTCGACCTTCCGCTACAAGCTCACGGTCTTCGTCATCGCCGCCTTCCTGGCCGCCGTCTCGGGCTGGCTGTTCGCCCACTTCCAGCGCAGCGTCAGCCCCTCGCCCTTCGGCATCAACAAGGGCATCGAATATCTGTTCATGGCGGTGCTGGGCGGGGTGGGGCACGTCTGGGGCGCCTTCCTCGGCTCGGCCGTCGTGCGGCTGGTGGAAGACAAGCTGCAGGTGCTGCTGCCGCAGCTGATCGGCACCAGCGGCAATTTCGAGACCATCGTCTTCGGCATCGTGCTGGTGGTGGTGCTGAAATATGCGCCCGACGGCCTGTGGAGCTTCGTCGGCCGCTGGTTTCCGGCGCCGCCGCGCAGCAAGGACTGGGGCAGCGCACCGCCGCTGCCGCAGCGCGCCAAGCCGGCACGCGGCGAGCGGCTGCTCGAGGTCGACGCGGTGCGCAAGTTGTTCGGCGGCCTGGTGGCCGTCAACGACGTCAGCTTCGAACTGCACAGTGGCGATATCGTGGCGCTGATCGGCCCCAATGGCGCCGGCAAGTCGACCCTCTTCAACCTCGTCACCGGCGTGCTCCCGCTCAGCGGAGGCGCCGTTCGCTGGCGCGGTCAGGCCATCGCCGGCCAGCCGTCGCGGGCGATCGCGCGCCTGGGCATCTCGCGCACCTTCCAGCACGTGAAGATGATCCCCGAGATGACGGTGCTGGAAAACGTCGCGCTGGGCGGCTACGGCCGCACGAAGTCGGGCGTGCTGCAGGCGGTGCTGCGGCTGGACCGGGCCGAGGAACGCCAGCTCTTTGCCGAGGCCGAGCGCCAGCTGGCGCGCATCGGCATGGCCGAGCAGATGCACGAACTGGCCGGCAACTTGCCGCTGGGGCCGCAACGGCTGATGGAGATCGCGCGCGCGCTGGCCACCGACCCCGCGCTGCTGCTGCTGGACGAACCCGCCGCCGGCCTGCGCCACCACGAGAAGCAGGCGCTGGCCGCGGTGCTGCGCCAGCTCAAGGCCGAGGGCATGAGCCTGCTGCTGGTCGAGCACGACATGGACTTCGTGATGGGCCTGGCCGACCGCGTGGTGGTGATGGAATTCGGCACCAGGCTGATCGAGGGCACGCCGGCCGAGGTGCAGGCCAGCCCCGAAGTGCGCGCCGCCTACCTCGGCACGGAACACTGACCATGCTTCTGCAAGTCGCCGACCTGCATGCCGGCTACGGCCGCGCCGAGGTGCTGACCGGGCTGAATTTCGGTGTCGCCCAGGGGCAGGTGGTCAGCGTCATCGGGCCCAATGGCGCCGGCAAGTCGACGACGCTGAATGCGTTGATGGGCGTGCTGCCGGCGCGCGGGCGCATCGTCTTCGATGGCCAGGACCTCGCCGATGCGACGCTGGAGGACCGCGTCATGCTCGGCCTGGCGCTGGTGCCCGAACGGCGCGAGCTGTTCGGCAGCATGCCGGTCGAGGACAACCTGATCCTCGGCGGCTACCGCGCGATGAAGCTGCGCGTGCCGAACTGGCGGCGCGAGATCGAGCGCGTCTATGCCCTGTTTCCGCGCCTGCAGGAGCGCCGCATGCAGCTGGCCGGCACGCTGTCGGGCGGCGAGCGGCAGATGCTCGCGGTCGGCCGCGCGCTGATGTCGACGCCCCGCCTGCTGATGCTCGACGAGCCCAGCCTGGGGCTGGCGCCGCTGATCGTGCGCGAGATCTTCGCCACCATCGAGCGGCTGCGTGCGCAGGGCACCAGCATCCTGCTGATCGAGCAGAATGCGCGTGCCGCGCTGGAGGTGTCCGACCACGGATACGTGCTCGAAACCGGCGCCTTCGCGCTCGAGGGGCCGGCCAGGCAGCTTGCGGGTGACCCGCGGGTCATCGAGACCTACCTGGGGGCGCAACGCAGCTGAGCCGCGTTCGCTGGCGCAGGGCTTTTCGGCGGCGCCGCTACACTTCGGGACTCCCCGCATACACCGCGCCGGCCGCGCCAGCCGCCGGGCGCCCGACACCCATGGACACGCCCCCGAACGCGGCCTACGACCCCAGCGCCAAGCAGAAGTCGCTGGCCAAGACCTCGCGCATCCCGATCAAGATCGTGCCGGCCGCGCCGGGTGCCGTGCTGAAGAAGCCCGACTGGATCCGCGTCAAGGCCGGCAGCCCCAGCACCCGCTTCTACGAGATCAAGCAGATCCTGCGCGAGCACCAGCTGCACACGGTGTGCGAGGAAGCCAGCTGCCCGAATATCGGCGAGTGCTTCGGCAAGGGCACGGCGACCTTCATGATCATGGGCGACAAGTGCACGCGGCGCTGCCCGTTCTGCGACGTCGGACACGGCCGTCCCGACCCGCTCGACGCGAGCGAGCCCGAGAACCTGGCGAAGACGATCGCGGCACTCAAGCTCAGGTACGTCGTCATCACCAGCGTCGACCGCGACGACCTGCGCGACGGCGGGGCCGGGCATTTCGTCGACTGCATCCGCCGCACGCGCGAGCTGTCGCCGCAGACGAAGATCGAGATCCTGGTGCCCGACTTCCGCGGCCGCGCCGACCGCGCGCTGGAGATCCTGAAGGCCGCGCCGCCCGACGTCATGAACCACAACCTGGAGACCGCGCCGCGCCTGTACAAGGAAGCGCGGCCGGGGTCGGACTACGCTTTCAGCCTGGACCTGTTGCAGCGCTTCAAGGCAGCGGTGCCGGGCGTGCCGACGAAGAGCGGCCTCATGGTCGGCCTCGGCGAGACCGACGACGAGATCCTGCAGGTCATGCGCGACATGCGCGCGCACGGCATCGACATGCTGACCATCGGCCAGTACCTGGCGCCCAGCGGCCACCACCTGCCGGTGCGGCGCTACGTGCATCCCGACACCTTCCGCATGTTCGAGCGCGAGGCGGCGGCGATGGGCTTCACGCACGCTGCCGTGGGCGCGATGGTGCGGTCGAGCTACCACGCCGACCAGCAGGCGCACGCGGCGGGCGTCGCCGACGCCATCGCCTCAGCGTAGCGCTGCAGCGGCACGGCAGGCATGGGCCACGTCCACGCCATCGGCCACCGGCAGTACCGCTTCGACGACCTGCGCACGCTGCTGGCGCGCGCCACGCCGCTGCGGTCCGGCGACCAGCTTGCCGGTGTCGCGGCCGCCGATGCGCAGGAGCGCGTGGCCGCGCAGATGGCGCTGGCCGAACTGCCGCTGACCGCGTTCCTGAACGAGGCGGTGGTGCCGTACGAGAGCGACGAGATCACGCGGCTGATCGTCGACGGTCACGACGCCGCTGCCTTCGCGCCGGTGCGCCACCTCACGGTGGGCGATTTCCGAGACTGGTTGCTCGGCGACGAGGCCGACGAGGAGGCGCTCGCCGCGCTGGCGCCGGGCCTGACGCCCGAGATGGTGGCCGCGGTGAGCAAGATCTGCCGCCTGCAGGACCTCGTGCTCGTCGCGCGCAAGTGCCGCGTCGTGACGCGCTTTCGCGGCACGCTCGGCCTGCCCGGTCGCCTGGCGACGCGGCTGCAGCCGAACCACCCCACCGATGCCATCGACGGCATCGCCGCCAGCCTGCTCGACGGCCTGCTGATGGGCAGCGGCGATGCGGTGATCGGCATCAACCCGGCCACCGACAACGTGGCGCAGGTGGTGCGGCTGCTGCAGATGCTCGACGGCGTCATCCGGCGCTGGGAGATCCCGACGGCGTCGTGCGTGCTGACCCATGTCACGAATACGCTGCAGGCGATCGAGCAGGGGGCACCGGTGGACCTGGTGTTCCAGTCGATCGGCGGCACCGAAGGCACGCAGCGCGGCTTCGGCATCACGCTCGCGCTGCTCGCCGAAGCACGCGACGCCGCGCTGTCGCTGCAGCGCGGTGCGATGTTCGAAGGCGAAGGCGAAGGCGACGGCGAACGCGGTGACCACGTCATGTATTTCGAGACCGGACAGGGCA
>Ga0209391_10001546_pt1 | contig 11901 bp, 9 predicted proteins | sample PPLLak3March2015_FD_187246 | JGI IMG/M metagenome (GOLD analysis project Ga0209391, IMG submission 187246) | Freshwater sediment microbial communities from Prairie Pothole Lake near Jamestown, North Dakota, USA - PPLs Lake P7 Core (1) Depth... | ecosystem: Environmental > Aquatic > Freshwater >... | reverse complement strand
GAAACCGGCGGTATCGCTCGACGGTATCGAGGAGCCGCCCTGCCTGAGCGGCCGGGTGCTGATCATCGGCTTCGGGCGCTTCGGCCAGGTGGTCAGCCAGCCGCTGCTGCTGCGGGGGGTGGACGTGTCGATCATCGATTCCGACGTGGACATGATCCGCGCGGCCAGCCGGTTCGGCTTCAAGGTCTACTACGGCGACGGCAGGCGGCTCGACGTGCTGCGCGCCTCCGGCGCGTCGAAGGCGGACGCGATCCTCGTCTGCAGCGACGGCCCGGAGGCGGTGGACCGGATCGTCGGCCTCGTCAGGCACGAGTTCCCGCTCGCGAAACTCTACGTACGCTCGTTCGACCGCGGCCACACGTTGCGACTGATCGCCGCCGGCGTGGACTACGAGATCCGCGAGTCCTTCGAATCGGCGATGAGCTTCGGCGAGCAGGTTCTCGCGGGGCTCGGGTTCGAGGCTGGCGCCGTCGCCGAGACGATGGCCGACGTGCGCGCCCGCGACCGCGAGCGCCTGGAGATGCAGATCGTCGGCGGGATCACCGCCGGGCGATCGCTGATGCGCGGCAACCTCGCGACGCCCGAGCCCGAGCCGCTGGTCCGGCCGCAGCGCGAGCCCCGGACGCTGAATGAAGGCGCGGCCGCGGTCATCCGGCCCGAGGAGCCTCCGAGGCATTGAACGCCCGCTGCAGGTCCGCCGCGATCGCAAGGGCGATGGCCTCCGGACCCTCGCCGCCGAGTGGCAGTCCCACCGGGGCGTGCAGTCGCGGGCCCAGCGCCGCGCGCTCCGCTGCGCCGAGCCGCGCCAGCAGCTCGTCACGCCGCGCCGGCGGGCCAAGCAGGCCCACGTAGGCCGTCTCGCGCCGCGACAGGATCCCGAGCGCCTCGAGGTCGTGCTCGGCGAGGTGGGTCATGACGAGCGCAGCATCCACCGCTGCGCCCGATATCTCTGCGAGCGCGGCGGCCGGTCGGCCGCGCAGGATCCGGTCCGCCTCCGCGACGCGGCCGGGCCCGAGGAGGCCGTCGCGGTGGTCGGCGACCCACGCGAACCAGCCGAGCGTGCGTGCAATGCTGAGCAGGGGCGGTGCCTCCGGTCCTGCGCCGACCAGCAGCAGCAGCGGCGGCGGACGCAAGGTGACGTTGCCGCGCTCGAACAGGCCGGGCGCGAGCGCCGGCAGTTCCAGGGTGACGGGTCGGCGCTGCTCGAAGCCCGCCACGATCGCTTCGAGCGCCGCGCAGGGCCGTCCGGGCTGCACGGGCAGCGCAATCACTCGCATGCGGCCGCGGCAACCCGAGCCGGAGCCGAACACGAGGTCGTCGTCGCTGCGCGTGTCGAACACCGCCTCGCGCGGCGCACCGGCCGCGAGTGCGTCTCGCGCAAGCTCGTCGAGCGCGGGCTCGAGGCAACCGCCCGAGATCACCCCGAGGCGCGGTCCCAGCGCGGCCACGAGCGCAAGCGCTCCCGGCTTGCGGTAGGTCGAGCCCTGCGCCTCGACGACCAGCGCCAGCGCGAACGCTTCGCCTGCCGCCCGCAGGCGAAGCGCCGCCTCGATCACGGCGCGCTGGCCGCCCGGGGCCGCGCCGCCGAGCTCAGGCGGGCCGGAGCGGCAGCTCACGCAGCGGCTTGCCAGTCAGCGCGGCGAGGGCGTTGGCGACTGCGGGCGCAATGGGCGGAGTGCCCGGCTCGCCGACGCCGCCCGGGCGCTCCATGCTCGGCACGATGTGCACGTCCACGGCCGGCATCTCCGGCAGCGTCAGCACCGGGTAGTCGTCGAAGTTCGACTGCTGCACCTGGCCGTCCTTGAAGGTGATCGCGCCGTGCAGTGCCGCGCCGAGCCCGTAGGCGATGCCCGACTCCATCTGCGCCGCGATGGTGAGCGGGTTCACCGCGATGCCGCAGTCGATCGCGCAGGTCACGCGGTGGACCCGGATGCGGCCGGCCTCGAGCGACACCTCCGCGACCTGCGCGACGTAGCTGCCGAAGGACTCATGCACGGCGACACCGCGGGCGCGGCCCGCGGGCAACGGGCTGCCCCAGCCCGACTTCTGCGCCGCGAGCTCGAGCACGCCGAGGTGGCGCGGATGGCCGGCGAGCATCCGGCGGCGGTAGGCGACGGGATCCGCGCCCGCGGTCCGCGCGAGCTCGTCTACCAGCGTTTCCATGACGAAGGCCGTGTGGCTGTGGCCCACCGAGCGCCACCACAGCACCGGAATGGCGCACTGAAAGTTGTGCAGCTGCACGCGGTGGTTCGGGATCCCCTTCAGATACGGTGAATCCGCCGTACCTTCGACCGACGAGGGATCGATGCCGGTCGCGGCGAAGTCCGGCGCGAAGGGCGTGCCGCCGAGGATGGACTGCCCGACGATGGCGTGGTCCCACGCGGCCGGCAGCCCGTCGTCGCCGGGCGCGATGCGGACGCGGTGCAGGTACATCGGGCGGTAGTAACCGCCGCGCACGTCGTCCTCGCGCGTCCACACGGTCTTGACCGGCGCGCCCGCGGCCTTGGCCACGTGCACCGCCTCGCTCACCCAGTCCGAGGTCGGGGTCGCGCGCCGGCCGAAACCACCGCCGAGGAAGGTCGTGTGCAGCTCGACCTGCTCAGGCTTCAGGCCCGCGATGCGCGCGGCGGCCATCTGGTCCAGCGTCTGGAACTGGGTGCCGGTCCAGATCTCGCAGCGGTCGGGCCCGAGCCGCACGGTGCAGCTGAGCGGCTCCATCGGCGCGTGCGCGAGGTACGGGAAGACATAGTCGGCGGCGACGGTGCGCTCCGTGCCGGCGAGCGCTGCGGGCGCGTCGCCTGCGGTCGCGGCGACCCGGCCCGGCTGGTCGGCGAGCCGGCGGAATTCCGCGAGCAGCGCCGCGCTGTCGAGCGGCGCACCCGGCGGGGCTTCCCACTCGACCTTGAGGGCCTCGCGGCCCGTCTTGGCAGCCCAGAAGTGATCGGCGACGACGGCGACGCCGCTCGGCACCTGCACCACCTTGCGCACGCCCGGCACGGCGCGCGCCGCCGTGTCGTCGAACGACTTCACGCGCCCGCCGAACGCCGGGCTGCGTGCGACCAGCGCGGTCAGCAGACCCTCGAAGCGCACGTCGAGACCGAACACGGCGCTGCCGTCCACCTTCTCGGGCGTGTCGAGGCGCCGCGTCGGCCGGCCGATCAACTTCCAGTCCTTCGGATCGCGCAGCGTCACTGACTCCGGCGCCGGCAGTGCGGCAGCCGCGGCGGCGAGCTCGCCGTAGCGCAGCCGGCGATCGCCGACCACCACCGCGCCGTTCTCGGTGCGGCAGTCCGACAGCGGCACGCCGAGCTGCTTTGCCGCCGCTTGCACCAGCAGCGCACGCGCCATCGCGCCCACCTGCCTGTAGCGGTCGAATTCCGACGGCGTGGTGCTCGAGCCGCCCGTCGCCTGGATGCCCCACGCGGTATGCCCGTAGGGCGGCGCCGCCGGCGCGTGCTCGACCCGTACCCGCGACCAGTCGGCGTCGAGCTCCTCGGCGATGAGCATGGGCAGCGAGGTCCAGATGCCCTGGCCCATCTCCGAGTGCGCGAGCAGCACGGTCACCGTGTCGTCGGCGCCGATGCGCAGGAACGCGTTCGCGGGCGGCAGCTTCGCGGCGGCCGGGGCGGAGGCCTCGGCGGCGAAGGCCGCGCGGCGCCCGCCCGGCACGTGGAAGGCGATCACGAGTCCCGCCGTGGACAGCGCCGCCTTGCGGAGGAATTCCCGGCGCGCCGGATTCGTCGGGGCGCTCACGACTGCGCCTCCCGGCTGAGCTCGGCCGCGCGGTGCACGGCGGCGCGGATGCGCGGATAGGTGCCGCAGCGGCAGAGCTGGCCCTCGAGCGCCTCGTCGATGTCGGCGTCGGTCGGCCGCGGATTGGCGGCGATGAGGGCCGCCGCCGCCATGATCTGGCCCGACTGGCAGTAGCCGCATTGCACGACGTCGAGCTCGGCCCAGGCCCGCTGCACCGGGTGGCTGCCGTCGCTCGACAGCCCTTCGATGGTGGTGATCGAGCGGCCGGCGACCGAGGCCGCCGTGGTCCGGCAGGCGCGGCGCGGCCGCCCGTCGACGTGCACCAGGCAGGCACCGCACTCGGCGATGCCGCAGCCGTACTTGGTGCCGGTCATCGCGAGCAGGTCGCGCAGGACCCACAGCAGGGGCATGTCGGCGGGTGCATCCACCTCGTGCTCGGTGCCGTTGACGCGCAGTTTCATGCAGTCACCTCGTGTGCCGGCGGTTCTGCAGCGGAGATTACTCCGAGGCCGCGCTGGCTGTCGCGGCCCCGGCAAAATCCCGGCGGAGTCGCTACGATAGCGCCCCCGTCCCGCCCCGATTGCCATGCCCCGCGTCTACCTGAAGACCCACGGCTGCCAGATGAACGAGTACGACTCCGCCCGGATGGCGGACGTGCTGCGCTCGGCCGGCGGTTATGAGCCCACCGACGACCCGGCGGCGGCCGACCTGCTGCTGCTCAACACCTGCTCGGTGCGCGAAAAGGCCCAGGAGAAGGTGTTCTCGCTGCTCGGCCAGTGGCGGATGCTCAAGCAGGCCCGGCCCGGCGTCGTCATCGGGGTGGGCGGTTGCGTGGCGAGCCAGGAGGGCGAGGGCATCACCGAGCGGGCGCCGTTCGTGGACCTCGTGTTCGGGCCGCAGACCCTGCACCGCCTGCCGGCGATGCTCGAGCAGCTGCGCGCGGACGGCCGCTCGGTCGTGGACGTGAGCTTCCCCGAGATCGAGAAGTTCGACGCCCTGCCCGAGCCCCGCGCCACCGGCGCCACCGCCTTCGTGTCCATCATGGAGGGCTGCAGCAAGTACTGCACCTTCTGCGTCGTGCCCTACACGCGCGGCGAGGAGGTCAGCCGCCCCGTCGCGCAGGTGATGGAGGAAATCCGCGGCCTCGCAGCCCAGGGCGTGGTCGAGGTCACGCTGCTCGGCCAGAACGTGAACGCCTACCGCGGCGAGATCGAGGGCGGCGGCACGGCGGACCTCGCGGCGCTGATCTACTTCGTGGCCGCGGTGCCCGGCATCGAGCGCATCCGGTTCACGACCTCGCACCCGGTCGAGTTCCGCGACAGCCTCATCGAGGCCTACCGCGACGTGCCGAAACTCGCGAGCTACCTGCACCTGCCCGTGCAGAGCGGCTCGGACCGCATCCTGACGCTCATGAAGCGCGGCCACACCGTGCTCGAGTACAAGCAGAAGATCCGGCGGCTGCGCGAGGCGCGCCCGGACATCACGCTCTCCTCGGACTTCATCGTGGGTTTTCCCGGCGAGACCGACCGCGACTTCGAGGCCACGATGCAGCTCATCGAGGAACTCGGCTTCGACCAGAGCTTCAGCTTCCTCTACAGCCGCCGGCCGGGCACACCCGCCGCCTCGTTGCCGGACGACGTGCCGCACGAGATCAAGCAGGCGAGGCTCGAGCGGCTGCAGGCGCATATCGACGCGTACTCGCGGTCGATCAGCCGGGCGATGGTGGGCACGGTCCAGCGCGTGCTGGTCGAGCGTCCCTCGAAGCGGGATCCGCGGCAGCTCGCTGGCCGCACCGAGAACAACCGCTGGGTGAACCTCGACGGCCCAGCCTCGCTGATTGGTCGCTTCGCCGACGTGGTCGTCACCGAGGCGATGCCGAACTCGCTGCGCGGACGGCTCGCCGAATCCGGGCGGAGCGTCGCTTGACCGGCGAGGTCGCCGTGCGCGAGCTGTCGCTCGAGGCCGCGGACAACGCGCGCCTCGGCAACTTCGCGGGGCCGATGGAGCAGAACCTGCGCCACGTCGAGGAGCGCCTCGGTGTCGAGGTGCGCCGGCGCGGGCACCGGCTGCAAGTGCTCGGCCCGCCGGCCGTGATCGACAACGCGCACGCAGTGCTCGAGCGCATGTTCGAGCTGTCGGCGAGCGAGGCGATGTCCCCGGCGCGCGTTCACCTGTGCGTGCAGGAGCTCGGTTTCCCGCCGGCGGGCGACGGCGCCGCGGCGACCGCGACCGAGGGCGGCGGGGAGGTGATCGTCCAGACGCAGCGCGGCGGCATCCGCGGCCGCGGTCCCAACCAGCGCCAGTACCTCGACAACATCCGTGCCAGCGACCTCACCTTCGGCATCGGACCGGCGGGGACGGGCAAGACCTACCTCGCGGTCGCGAGCGCGGTCGAGGCGCTGCACTCAGGGTCGGTGCGGCGCATCGTGCTGGTGCGGCCCGCCGTGGAGGCGGGCGAGCGGCTCGGGTTCCTGCCAGGCGACCTCGCGCAGAAGGTCGACCCGTACCTCCGGCCCATGTACGACGCACTCTACGAGATGATGGGCTTCGACCGCGTCGCGCGGAACGTCGAGCGGCAGATCATCGAGGTGGCGCCGCTCGCCTTCATGCGCGGCCGCTCCCTCAACGACTCGTTCATCATCCTCGACGAGGCGCAGAACACCACCGTCGAGCAGATGAAGATGTTCCTCACGCGGCTCGGCTTCGGCTCCAAGGCCGTGGTCACGGGCGACATCACGCAGGTGGACCTGCCGCGGCAGCAGCGCTCGGGCCTGCGCCACGCGATCGCAGTGCTGCGCGGCGTCGAGGGTGTCGCCTTCACGTTCTTCAACGCGCGCGACGTCGTGCGCCACCCGCTGGTGCAGCGCATCGTCCAGGCCTACGAGCGAGATTCGCCCGAGCCGGACCCTGGCGCCGGATCCGAGCCGTGAGTGCCCTGCCGCAGCGCGTCCCATTGCGGGTCGAGGCCCAGTTCACCGCCCGCCGGCCGTGGGTGCCCGCGGCGGCGGCGCTGCGCCGCTGGGCGTCGGCCGCGCACGGCGCGGCACTGGAGCGGGCCGGACGCAGCGCGCGCCGGACGACTCCCCCCGCGGCAGCCGTCTGCATCCGCGTCGTCGGAGCGGGCGCCAGCCGGCGTCTCAACCGCGAGTACCGCGGCAAGGACAAGCCGACCAACGTGCTGTCCTTTCCCGCCTCGACCGTCGAGCGCGAGCTCGTCGGCGCCCTGGGCGACCTCGTGATCTGCGCGCCGGTCGTGGCCGCCGAGGCCCGCGCCCAGCACAAGCCGCCGCCCGCGCACTGGGCCCACATGGTCGTGCACGGGGTCCTGCACCTGCACGGCTTCGACCACGAGACGGCGCGCGAGGCGCGCGCCATGGAGGGCCTGGAGGTGGAAATCCTGCGCGGTTTCGGGTATCAGAATCCCTATCGACCGGTCATCCTGCGCGACAAATGAGTGAAGATCGTTCCGCGCCGTCGGGCAGCTGGCTGCGGCGCCTGGTGGACTCGCTGACGGGCGAGCCGCGCGACCTCGAGCAGCTGACCGAGGTGCTGGAGGACGCGCGCGAGCGCGGCCTCATCGACACGGACGTCCTCGCCATGCTCGAGGGCGTGCTGCAGGTTTCGGAGATCCAGGTCCGCGACGTGATGGTGCCGCGCTCGCAGATGGTCGTGGTGCAGCGCGACGAGCCGCCCGAGAAGATCCTTCCCGTGGTCATCGAGTCGGGTCACTCGCGCTTCCCGGTGGTCGGCGAGGACCGCGACGAGGTCGCCGGCATCCTGCTCGCCAAGGACCTGCTGCGCTACTTCGCGCAGGACGAGGACTCCCAGTTCGACATCCGCGAGGTGCTGCGCCCGGTGGTGTTCATCCCCGAGAGCAAGCGCCTCAACGTGCTGCTCAAGGAGTTCCGGATCAGCCACAACCACATGGCGATCGTGGTGGACGAGTACGGCGGCGTGTCGGGACTGCTCACCATCGAGGACGTGCTCGAGCAGATCGTCGGCGACATCGGCGACGAGTACGACATCGACGAGAGCGAGGGCATACGGCGCGAGGGCGAGCGCACTTTCAGCGTGCCGGCGCTGACGCGCATCGAGGATTTCAACGAGGCCTTCGGCACGCGATTCTCCGACGAGGAGTTCGACACCATCGGCGGGCTCGTGCTGCACGAACTCGGGCGCATGCCCCGCCGCGGCGAGGCCATCGAGATCGGGGGCCTCGAGCTCAAGGTCCAGCGGGTCGACCGACGCCGCATCGAGAGCCTGCGAGTGACCACGCCGCGCGAGATCGAACTCAAGTCACCCGGGGCCGGTTGAGGGCGCCCCCGGCCGGCGCCACGGGTGCCCCGCACAGCCGCACCGCGATGCAGCCGCTCTCCGACTTTCTCGCCCGGCGCGGCCAGTGGTTCGCGGCGCCCGCAGGCGCGGCGCTCGCGCTGGCCTTCGCTCCCGTGTCGTGGGTGCCGCTCGCCTTCCTGTGCCCGGCGGTGCTGTTCCTGCTCTGGCAGGACGCCACGCCGCGCAGCGCCGCGTGGCGCGGGTTTCTCTTCACCGGCGGCACCTTCCTCGCCGGTACCTACTGGCTCTACCACAGCATCCACCTCGTCGGCGGTGCGCCGCTGTGGATCGCGGCCTTCCTGATGCTCGGGCTGGTCGCGATCATGGGCAGCTACACGGCGGCGCTCGGCTACGCGGTGGCGCGCTGGGGCGTCGCCTCTGGCGCACGACGCTGGTTGCTGCTCCTGCCGGCTGGCTGGGTGCTCGTCGAGTGGTTCCGCGGCTGGTTCCTGAGCGGGTTTCCCTGGCTCGCGCTCGGTTACACGCAGCTCGACACGCCGCTCGCCAGCTTCGCGCCGGTTGCAGGCGTGTACGGCACGAGCCTCGCGGTGGCGCTGGTCGCGGGCGCATGCGTCGCGCTGCTGCTCGGCGACCGGGGTGCGCGAGTTGCAGCGGCAGCAACAGTCGCGGCCGTCGGGATTGCCTCCGTGTCGCTCGGGCGGATCGAATGGACCGCGGCCCGCGGCACGCGCATCGACGTGGCGCTGGTCCAGGGCGCGGTGCCGCAGTCGATGAAATGGGAGCCCGGCCAGCGCGAGCGCACGCTCGATCTCTACGCGGAACTCACGATCCCGCACCTCGGTGCCGGCATCATCGTCTGGCCCGAGGCCGCGCTGCCGGCGCTCGAGAGCGACCTGCGCGAATACCTCGAGACCCTGCAGGCGACGGCCCGCGCCCAGGGATCCGACGTGGTCATGGGCCTGCTGCGGCGCGACCGTACGACCGGCGCCTTCCACAACTCGATGGTGGCACTCGGTGCGACCGAGCAGTGGTACGACAAGCGACGCCTCGTGCCTTTCGGCGAGTTCTTCCCGGTGCCCGCGGCCGTGCGTGAGTGGCTGCGGCTCATGAACCTGCCGTACTCGGACTTCGTTCCGGGCGCCCGCGACCAGGCGCCGCTCGCCGCAGGCGGCGAGACGCTCGCGCCGACCATCTGCTACGAAGACGCCTATGCCTCGGAGCAGCTCGCGCTCGCGCGCCGCTCCACGCTGCTCGTGAACGTCACCAACGACGCCTGGTTCGGCGATTCCACGGCCCCGCACCAGCACCTCGACATCAGCCGCATGCGCTCGCTCGAGACCGGGCGGCCGATGCTGCGCGCCACCAACGACGGCGTGACGGCGCTGATCGCGCACGACGGCGCGCTCGAGGGCACGCTTCCGCAGTTCCAGCCGGGCGTGCTTACCGGCACGGTCGAGCCGCGCACCGGCCTCACGCCCTACGTGCGCCTCGGCAACGCGCCCGTGCTCGCGCTTGTGGCGCTCGGGCTCGGCGCCGGGCTGTGGCGAGCGCGGCGGCACGCCATCCCGGGGCGGGCGTCGCGATGACCGGGCGCGGCGGGACGATCACCCGCGAAGGCGAGCGCTATCCACCGCCGCCGCACGAGCTCGCCTACCTGCCGTTCGAGCCGCCCGAGCCGGGCGAGTCGCAGTCGCTGGCAGTGGGCCTGCGCTGGCTGCGCATCCCGCTGCCGATGGAGCTCACGCACATCAACGTCTGGCTGCTCGACGACGGCGACGGCTGGCTGCTGGTGGACACCGGCATGGCCGAGGAGGTGTGCCGCGAGGCCTGGCTGCGCCTCGAGGAACGCACCCTCGGCGGTCGGCCGCTGCGCCGCATCTTCGTCACCCACGACCACCCGGACCACATGGGCCTGGCGCCCTGGCTCGCGGCGCGCCACGGCGCCGCGGTGTGGATGTCCGAGTACGCACATCGCTCGGCAGGCGAATTCCTCGCCACCGATCCGGAGGTGATCGCCGCGCGCATCCGCGGCTTCCTGCAGACCCACGGCGTCGAGGTGCCGCCAGGCGCGTCGCCGATGCGGGGCGATCACCGTCGCTGGTACGGCGAACTGCCGCCGCTGGACACGAGCCCGCGCGACGGCGACGTTCTCGAGGCGGGCGGCAGCAACTGGCGCGTGGTGGAGACCGCCGGGCATTGCCGCGGCCACCTGTGCCTGCACGATGAAGAGCGCGGGCTGCTCATCAGCGGTGACCAGGTGCTGCCCGCCATCTCGCCGAACGTGAGCGTGCTGTCCGCGGCCCCGGAGGCGAACCCGCTTCAGGAGTTCCTGGCCTCGCTCGACCGGCTCGGCGCCTGCCGCCCGGACACGATCGTGCTGCCCTCGCACGGGCGGCCGTTCCGCGGCCTGCACCGCCGGCTCGCGGACCTCGCCGGTCACCACCACCAGCAGCTCGACGCGCTGCGCGAGTTCTGCGCCGGGCCGCGCACCGCCTTCGAGGTGCTGCCGGTGATGTTCCGCCGCGTGCCGCGCGGCTTCCACCGCCTGCTGGCCGTGGGCGAGGCGGTCGCGCACCTGAACTACCTGTGCGGGCGGGGCGAGCTCGAGCGGCGGCTCGTGGACGGGATCGTGCGCTTCGTCGCCGTGCCGCTGCCCGCACGCTAGCCCCTCGGGTATCCTAGCCGGCTCCACAGCTCGCCGGCCCCGCCATGCAGGAACGCTACGATCCCGCCGCCCTCGAGTCCCGCGCCCAGGCCGACTGGGACGCGCTCGGCGCCTTCACGGCCACCGAGGACCCGGCCCGGCCCAAGTACTACTGCCTGTGCATGTTCCCCTACCCGAGCGGGCGCCTGCACATGGGGCACGTGCGCAACTACACGATCGGCGACGTGATCACGCGCTTCATGCGCATGCAGGGCTACAACGTGCTGCAGCCGATGGGCTGGGACGCGTTCGGGCTGCCGGCCGAGAATGCCGCGATGGCCAACGGCGTGCCGCCCGGCCAGTGGACCCACGACAACATCGCCTACATGAAGCGGCAGCTGAAGTCGCTCGGCTTCGGCATCGACTGGAGCCGCGAGGTCGCCACCTGCGCGCCCGAGTACTACCGCTGGAACCAGTGGCTGTTCCTGCGCATGCTCGAGAGGGGCATCGCCTACCGCAGGACCGGCGTCGTCAACTGGGATCCGGTGGACCAGACCGTGCTCGCCAACGAGCAGGTGATCGACGGCCGCGGCTGGCGCACGGGTGCGCTGGTCGAGAAGCGCGAGATCCCGATGTACTACCTGCGCATCACCGACTATGCGCAGGACCTGCTCGATGCGCTCGACCGGCTGCCCGGCTGGCCCGAACGCGTGCGGCTCATGCAGGCCAACTGGATCGGCCGCTCCGAGGGCCTCGAGATCGAGTTCGAGGTCGAGGGGGCGGTGGAACCCCTGTCGATTTATACGACCAGGCCGGACACGCTGTGCGGCGTGACCTACATGGCGGTCGCGGCCGAGCACCCGCTCGCGCAGCGCGCCGCCGAGGGCAACCCCGACCTGCAGGCGTTCCTCGCCGAGTGCCAGCGCACCGGCGTGACCGAGGCGGCGCTCGAGACCATGGAGAAGCGCGGCATGCCGCTCGGCATCCACGCCATCCATCCCGTCACCGGCGACCGCGTGCCGGTGTGGGTCGCCAACTTCGTGCTGATGAGCTACGGCACCGGCGCCGTGATGTCCGTGCCCGCGCATGACCAGCGCGACTGGGAGTTCGCGCGCCGCTACGGCCTGCGCATCCACCCGGTGGTGCAGCCCGTGGACGGCAGCCTGCCCGACATCGAGTCGGGCGCGTTCACCGAGCACGGCCGGCTC
>Ga0209391_10001544_pt1 | contig 11907 bp, 14 predicted proteins | sample PPLLak3March2015_FD_187246 | JGI IMG/M metagenome (GOLD analysis project Ga0209391, IMG submission 187246) | Freshwater sediment microbial communities from Prairie Pothole Lake near Jamestown, North Dakota, USA - PPLs Lake P7 Core (1) Depth... | ecosystem: Environmental > Aquatic > Freshwater >... | reverse complement strand
CAGGCTGGTCAGCGCCACGCCGCCGACCTGCCGATTCGGGAACATCGCCGCCACGGGCTGGGCCACGCCGGCCATCAACGCCAGGCCCTGGCCCAGCACCGCCAGCGCCACGATCAGCGGCAACAGGAAGACGACGCCACCGATGAGCGTGGTGGTCATGGGTTTCAGCGACAGGGTCATGGCTTTGCCTTGGGGTTGCGACATGTCGAAGCGCGACGCGTCGAGCTTAGCGCGTCGCGCCGTAATGCGAGAGTGGCGGGCTTCGAACGGGAACCGCGCAGTGCCGTTTCGGAGGAACCGAAGGGGTCATTCGGTTGCATCTGGTCACACCCGTGAACCCTGCTTTTCTTCGCTTCCCCCTAGGTCGCCGCTTGTGCAGCGCTTTGCGACTCCCTACGCTTTCTCCTGCTATCGCAACATACAGGGAGCCATGATGGGCACAGCAAAACGCGGCGAGCGGGGGCTCTCGTTAGAGGTTCGCGCAGTCATCACTGAGCGCCCGGATGAACTTCAAACCGTCGTCGCCTACGCGTTCAGCCAGGGCGGCGCGCTGCTCGATGTGCAGGCGCTCGACAAGCAGGGCAACGCCAAGCTCGCCGTGCCCGTGGGCAAGGAGCCGCAGTCGGTGCGCGTCGTGCTGGGCCCCGAGGTGGACAAGGAGTGGGTCGACGCCGGCGAGTTGCTTCGCCGCGGCGGCATCGACCGCCACGTCGCCGTGCGTGCGGACCTGGATCGCCTGTCACCGGTGATCTTCGAGGTCGGGCCCGAGCGGTGGCGCCACTGGATCGGCCGGCGCTGCGCGGTCGACGGCACGCTGCTCAAGCGCGTGGTCTCGGGTGGGGTCACGCTGCGCTTGCCGGTTTGCAGCGCGGCAGTCGATATCTACGAAGTCGATCCCTGGCCGCGCATCATCTTCGAGTTGCCCGAGATCGATATCGACCGCTTGCGCGACTTCATCGATGGTCCGTGGCCGCCGATCCATTGGCCGGTCCCGCCGCGACCGCCCGAGCCGTTCTTCGGTGACCTCATCGACGACCCGTTGGCGCGCGTCGGCCTCAATCCGCAGCCGCTGCCGCCGCGCCTGTTCAACCCTGGTGCGATTCGCGGTTTCAACCCGCAGCCCGATCCTCCGGTCGAACGCCAGCGCGCGCTCGCGCTGCCGGCCGACCTGCAACTGGCCGCCAGGGCGGCACGCCCGGCGTTCGAGCGCGCGGTCATCGCCAACCTCGAACTGCTGCGCCCGGTGCTGTGCTGGCTCTTCCCATTGCGCGTGCGCAAGACCAAGCTCATGACGGTGATGACCGACGAGTGCGGACACTTCCACGCCGTGATCTGGCGCTCGTTCTTCAACTTCGACCAGCCCGACCTCTATTTCATCGCACGCCAGCGCATCTGGCCCGGCTTCTGGGTCACGATCTACGAACCCACGCCAGTGGCCTGCAACACATGGTGGAACTATGTCTGCGGTACCGAGGTCACCTTGGTCACATCGCACCCGCTGGTGCATGCCTGCCCGCCGTGCCCGCCGATCGTCGCGCCCAACAACTGGGTGCTGTTCATGGCCATCGGCAACACGTCGGTGTGGCGCATCCACGGCGCCAACGACACCACCAAGGTCGGCGCGGCCGGTCACGATCCCAGCAAGCTCGGCCTGCTGGACGGCAACGCACCCTGGGGCGGATCGCTGCGGCCCCGGCTCGAGTTCGACAACTCGCTGCGCAGCGAGTTGGGCGTGCGCTACTACCGCGTCTCGTACAAGCGGCCTTCGGAGGCGGAGTCGGAGTGGCGGCCCAGCACGGATGCAATCAACCGGCACTACACGCACGAGGTGGCGGGAGATCTGATCCTCGAACAGTTCGCTCTCGGCCCGCAGACGGTCGGAACTTCGGCCCACCTGTGCGAGATTCCACCGGCCTTGCCGCCGACCGGACAATGGTCGATCCCGAACGCCGTGCTCGACACGCAGAACGCGGTGATCCCCACCGCCGCGGTGGCACCAGGGACGGGCTTCGACACCGGTGGCGCTCCGATCGGTGCCGACCAGGGCGGGCCGTGGCAGATCAAGGTCGAGTTGTTCGACGGCGCTGGGAATCAGGTCGATCCCGAGGCGCTCGGAATCAAGTGGCGAGTGCCGGCGAGCGATGACCTGAGCGGAACGATCCAGACCCGGGACGCGGCGCTTCTGGGGCTGGTGGACGCCGCACTCAACCGAATGGTCGTCACGGTGCGGGTGGACAACAACCCGACGTTCGCGCGCATCGAAGCACCGAGCGTGGGCGGCAGCACGGCAGCGGACGAATGCGGTGTGATGAACTATGCAGCACGGGCCCTGGCCGTGGACGTGCCCTTCTTCGCGCTGCAGCGCAGTCGCTTTGCGAGTTACTCGTTCCATGTGCAACGCGGCGCGGTGACGCCGCCCGAGTACAGCGTCGAAGGCACGGCGGCGGTCAACGCGGCCACCATGCCCGGAGCCATCCCGCCATCGCCACCGGGCGATCCGCTTCCGACCGTGGACAGCCTGCTCGACGCCTGCACGCTGGCAGGCTTCACGGAACAGCTCTACGTGGCGCACATGTCGACCGACGGCTGGTCGCGCCAGAGCCAGTACGACACCAGCGCGGTGCGTGCCTTCGTGCTGGCGCCGGGTTTGGTGCCTTGAAATGAGCCTTGGATGGAGCCGGACGCCACTCTGAAGGGCGTCATCGCTGAAAGGGGTCCCCACCGGTCGCGTTGCTGCCCCGGCGCCACCAAGGATCCGATCCAGAAGGCCGTGAGAGACGCGCTCATTCGCCGGCATGGCGATGGCAGCGCCCCGGCTGCCTCATCGCTGCCGGGGCCGCCCCGATCAGGGCGTGCTCTGGGCCTGCGCTGCGATGAACATGAAGGCGTTGTCGAACAGAGTCTGGCCGGGGGGGGCGAGCCATCGACGCCGCGCCGAATTGCCTTCGTGTGACCATGATCGACAGCCTGACGCGAAGCCCTGTTCCGCGAGCGGCGGACCTCCGTGCGGTGAATGCACGCATCGTAGGCTGCTGCTGCCATGCCGCTTTGATGTCCCTCAGTCCGCGCGCGATGTACCACGCAGGGGCATGCATCGACTTCGTTCCTGCAGACATCGCGTGCGTCAGCGAATGCCCGACGGTGCGTCGACCCGGATCGCATCCGATCGGGCTGTTGCGCCGAGCCGCTGGCGGTGGTGGTGCCAGGGCAGCGACTTCGCGCTGCGATGACTGCTACGCGGCTGGCAATCTCGCGCGTCGGGTGCCCGGTTTGGGGTCGCGTCGCAATCCTGGAGCAGCCGGTGGTCGAGAAGATCCTCACGCACATGGGTCTGCAGGCCCGAGCGCCGCCACGGGCCCCCGCGCGTGGGCAGGCCCTGCAGGCCGCCTGAGCGCAGTCAACCACCGTCGATTGAGCGACCTGACACCACGGATCGCAGGGATCGCCTGTGCCACGACACCGCCCTTGATCAGATGCGCCGCTCGGCCCTGCCGGGCCGCCGATCGCGATGGCGATGACGCGAGCGTTGACGATGGTCCCGCATGCGGGCGGGGTGCCAGGCGCGGGGCGCATCCCGCGATGCCTGGTACTTCCTCAGCTACCAGATCGTCGGCGTGGCCGTTCTGTACCTTGCGCCGGGAGCATCAGCGGCTGGACCGACGAGGACAAGGAGAACTACAACTTCTTGAAGTGGCGCGACAACGTCGCCCCATCCGGTCTGGGACGACGACGAGTGGTACGTCAACTACATCCTGCGCACCCCTACTGGGGCAGCGCCTATCTCTCAGCGGTCGAAGGCGTAGCTGATGCGCAGCGCGAAAGCGCTGCCGGACAGGCTGGCAGCAAAGCCGAGCGGGCCGCGCTGCCAGCCGATCGCCGGCACCAGCGTCAACCCGACGCCCAAGGCACTGTTCAGTGGCAGCTTGTCCTCGTAGGGTTCCTTGTAGCCGTGGACCAGGCCGGCGCTGAGCGACAGGAATACGTCGCCGCCCAGCGCGCGTGTCCAGTCCCACTCGAGGCCGGCGTAAGCCGACTGCGAGAACTGGCCGTACGAGTTGTCGAACAGCGAGATGCCGAAGTGGGTGCGGTCGGCACCCCAGAAGGTGTGACGCGGCGTCAACCACTCCAGCGCGACGATGTGGTTCCAGTCGACATAGTCCGCGTCGTGGGTGACGTGGAAGACCCTCGGCGTATAGGCCAGGCGCAGGCGGTCCCCGGGCGCCAGCCGCTGCGTATGAGCCGGTGTCTGAGCCCCGTCTTGCGCCTGCGCAGGCGCCGCACCCGCCAGCGCGGCGCTCGAGGCCAGCGCGGCGACGGCATGGGCCACCTGCGCATACGCCGGGTGGCCGACCGGACGGCTGTGTGCACGCGATACGGGTTCGTTCATATCGCATAGTGTGGCAGCCGTCGCACACCGCGGCATCGCCAGGGGCTCGGGGCCGGATCGGGCGGGGGCAGGCGGTTCAAGCCGCCGCAACCGCAGCGGCGCCGACCACGCGATGGTCAGCCTCGTACTCGCGCTGCCACTGGCCGCCGATCGGCCGCGGGACTCCGGTTCCTTTGAATACCGGCGATGTATGGCCCGGTTCGTCGGCGTGCTGGTGCTGACGGTCTACCTGATCTTCGCCATGGCGCTCCATCTCTTGCCGTCGCAGGTGACTTGATCCGTCGCGCCGCCAGGCGACCTCCGCAGATGTGCCCGCTCTGCGCGGTTTGCTTGACCGGCGGCAATCAGGACGCAGGCCCAGGTGATATGTTCCGGCGTGAGACTCCCACGGTGCAACGGGTGGGGCTGGTGGGGATGAACCGGTAGCTTCGCGGGTGCCCGCGTGTGCGGTCCCGCCGCTCGCGTCCGCACATGCGAACAGGGTGACCAAAGACGATCTCGAAGCCATGATGGTGTGCACATGATCCAGACGACGCAGTACCTCCAGCTTCAGCCCGAGTACCGGATGACGATGGCCAGCATGAGACAGCAGGGGTTCAGCGCCCGGGCCATGGCCCGGGCGCTGGACCGGGTGACGATGGCTATCATGCGTGAGCTGGGGCGCAACACGCTGGCTGCACTGCCGTACGGCTCGCACGTCGCGCAACTGGCCTGGGCGAGGCGGCGGCAGCAGGCGGATTGAGCCCGCGCCGAGCGGGCGGATGACCCTTCAGCGCGAGCCGGGGCAATGCCAGACCACGACCCTTCGGCCCATAGCCCGCAGCCGCACCGCATCGTGCGCAGGCAGAAGGCCTCGGATCAACCGGGCTGGATCCGCTGGTTGCCGGGCCTGCAAACCTTGCGCAGCTATGAATGGGCCTGGCTGCGCCACGACATCGTCGCCGGACTCGTACTGACCACGATGCTGGTGCCGGTCGGCATCGCCTATGCGGTGGCATCGGGGGTGCCAGGCATCTACGGCCTGTACGCGACGATCGTTCCGCTGCTGGCCTATGCCCTGTTCGGACCCAGCCGGATCATGGTGCTGGGACCCGACTCCTCGCTGGCCGCGGTCATCCTGGCCGTCATCCTGCCGCTGTCCGGCGGCGACCCGATGCGTGCCGTCGCCCTGGCCGGCATGATGGCAGTCGTGTCGGGGACGGTATGCATCCTGGCCGGCGTGGCACGCCTGGGGTTCATCACCGAGCTGTTGTCCAAGCCGATCCGCTATGGCTACATGAACGGCATTGCGCTGACCGTGCTGATCAGCCAGTTGCCCAAGCTCTTCGGGTTCTCGATCCAGAGCGAAGGACCGCTGCAGGACCTGTGGGCCATCACCACCTCGGTGCTGGATGGCCGGACCAATGGCACCGCGTTCATGGTCGGCGCGGGCACCCTGGCGGTGATCCTGCTGCTCAAGGGAAGCCAGCGTGTTCCGGGCATCCTGATCGCGGTGGTTGGCGCAACGCTGATCGTGGGGGCGCTGGACCTCGATGCGCGCGCGCAGGTCTCGGTACTCGGCGCCCTGCCGCAAGGCCTGCCGGCGTTTGCCATCCCGTGGATCACCTACGCCGATATCGGCCCGGTCCTGGTCGGCGGGCTCGCAGTGGCCCTGGTGTCGTTTGCCGACACGAGCGTGCTCTCGCGCTCGTATGCGGCGCGAACCGGCACCTACGTCAACCCGAACCAGGAGATGGTCGGGCTCGGCGCCGCCAACCTGGCGGCCGGGTTCTTCCAGGGCTTTCCCATCAGCAGCAGTTCCTCGCGTACCCCCGTGGCCGAAGCGGCGGGCGCCCGGACCCAGTTGACCGGTGTCGTCGGTGCGATCAGCGTCGCCCTGCTGCTGATGCTGGCGCCGAACCTGCTGAAGCACCTGCCCTCGAGCGCACTGGCTGCGGTCGTGATCGCCTCCGCCATCGGCCTGATCGAAGTCGCCGACCTGCGGCGCATCCTTCGCATCCAGCGCTGGGAGTTCTGGCTCTCGATCGCCTGCACGGTCGGCGTGGCCGTGCTGGGCGCCATTCCAGGCATCGGACTCGCGATCCTGGCGGCCGTGATCGAATTTCTGTGGGACGGCTGGCGCCCGCACTTCGCCGTCCTGGGCCGCGCCGACGGTGTCAAGGGCTACCACGACATCAAGCGCTACCCGGGCGCACGGCTGATCCCGGGATTGGTCCTGTTTCGCTGGGATGCGCCCTTGTTCTTTGCCAATGCCGAACTGTTCCGCGACCGCGTGCTGGACGCGGCGAGCGATTCACCGACACCGGTCCAGTGGTTGGTCGTGGCCGCGGAGCCCGTCACCAGCGTCGACGTCACTGCCGCGGATGTCGTGTCCGAACTGCACGAAACCCTGCGCGGGGCCGGCATCGAGCTTTGCTTCGCCGAGATGAAGGACCCGGTCAAGGACAAGCTCAAGCGCTTCGGCTTGTTTGCGCGGCTCGGCGACAAGGTCTTCTTCCCGACCGTGGGTGCGGCGGTCGCCAGCTATCTCGCGTCCCACGCCGTCGACTGGCAGGACTGGGAGGACCGCAGGCCGTAGAGCAAGCAGATGGCACACGGCAACCGTCTATGCCGATACCGAAGGCGCAGCAGGTACAGCTTCATCGCGAAGATCGGGTAGACCATCAGTACCCGCACGCCGACGAACCACGCCGAGCGGCCGCTGTTCGTGACCAGCGACGCGGTCAGCGTGGCGACGCAGACCATCACCATGGCACCGGGCCAGAACTGCAGCGCCAGCGTGCCCAGCGCCAGCCGCAGCGGCCATCCCAACTTGAGCACCGAGCCCGGTCGTGCTACATGTACGCCAAATGCAAAAAGCCGTGTGGCCGAACCATTCGCTCAGGCTGAAGCGCTCCGGCGGCCGACGGCGCCAGCCTCTTGTCGTCATGGCGCACGGCACTTCGGCAACGATCCAGATGCTCGCCATTGAGTACGCCAGGGTCTTTGCCAGATCGGGCTGGGTCGATGAAGTGACGCGCGTGACTCCGCCAACCCCGATCGCTTACAGCCCGTACTTGTGCACACCGTTCGCTCAGGCGAAGACCCTCTTCATGGTTGCGCCGGACGACGAGATGGTGCATGCCAACTACGACGTTGCCCGCCAGGCCTACGACTTGATTCCGACGCAGAAACGCTGGTACGACATACGGGACGGCCACTTCGGTCTGTTGTATCACCCCGGTGAGCGCTTCGAGGAGGCTGCGCGTGTCCAATCGGCGTTTCTCCGCGCCAACCTTGACGCCTGACCTTTCTACAAGGCCCGGCCGTTGCCGGGACACGAGGGCCCTTGTATGGGGAGAACGGACCGGAACTGTCTTGCGGGGCTCGGACATGGTACGACACCAGCCCCGCCCAACTCGCGCCCACATTGCGTTAGGCGCCCAGCCAACCATTGCTTCGGAGCTAGACGATGACGCTGACCGCACTCGTGAACAGCCTCAAGGTTCAACTCGCCGCGGGCGAACCGACGTTCGGGGTCATCGTCACCGTCCCGAGCGTGGCGATCGTGCAAACACTTGCCTCCGCCGGTGTCGATTGGCTCATCCTCGACATGGAACACGCATCGTTGGGCCCGGAGACCCTCCACGCCATGATTGCGGCCACCGCCGGAACCCGGACGATTCCGCTGGTTCGATTGCCGTGGTCCCATCCCTGGCAGTCCAAGTTGGCTTTGGACCTCGGGGCCATGGGCATCGTCTTCCCAATGATCTGCTCGAGCCAGGACGCCGAAAACGCCGTTCGCGCTGTCAAGTACCCGCCCGAAGGTGGTCGACTATGGGGGCCCTTCTATGCGCCAATGCGCTGGGGAATGCCGATGCCCGACTACATTGCCTGCGCCAATGCCAATGTGCTGGCAATTGCCACCATAGAAGACCCCGCCGCAATTCAGAACATCGACGCCATCGTTGCAACCCCGGGACTCGACCTCGCGTTCATCGGGCCTGGTGACCTGGCGATGTCCTTGGGTCTTGCAGGGCAGTACGAACATCCCTCGTTCCTGCAGGCCGTCGAAATGGCGGAGAAGGCGATTCTGCGCAGTAGAGTCGCACTGGGTGGAGTCGCAAGAACTCCGGAACAAGCTCGACAGATGCTCCAGCGTGGGTACAGAGCGCTGGTGATTGGCTTCGACTGGATGCTTCTGCAGCGAAGCGCAGTTGAGTTCATCAAGGCAGCGCGTGGCTGAATACAACGCGCGGACGCGTACCCCGTTACGCGGAACGCCAGAGGCAGGCTCAGCCACCATGTTCGGTCTGGCAGTGCGCGGTACATTCTCGCCAACCACGGCCCGGCACTCTCCCGCTGTCGCCCGCCAAGCTCCAACGCCGGCCCGCCCGCCCAAACACCTACTCTTCATGCGATTCACCGGAACCGTCTGTGCGTCAGGCTCGGCGGCCGCCAGGTCAGGCGTGCACTTGACATTGACATCATGGGAATGTTTACGCTCTGCCGCCCTTGACAGACCCGGAGACATCTCATGGAACACGTCCACCACGTTCACGCGCCCGCACACGCGCCCCACAGCACACCGCGCGAGTCCTTGAACCGCATCGCGTTTGTCGCGACGCTTCACTGTCTGCTCGGTTGTGCCATTGGCGAGGTGCTGGGGCTGGTCATCGGCAACGCACTCGGCTGGAGCAACGGGCAGACCATCGTCCTCGCCGTCGTGCTGGCGTTCATCTCGGGCTTTGCGCTGACGGCCATCCCCTTCCTGCGCCGCGGCTACTCGTGGCCCGCAGCGCTGCGCGTGGCGCTGGCGGCCGATGCGGCATCGATCACGATCATGGAAGTGGTCGACAACGCGATCATGCTGGCCATCCCGGGTGCCATGGACGCCCCGGTGCTGTCGCTGCACTTCTGGGCCAGCATGTCGGTGGCGCTGGCCGTCGCCGGCGTTGCGGCATTCCCGGTCAACCGCTGGCTCATCGCCCGGGGCAAGGGTCATGCCGTCGTGCACGCGCATCATTGAGGGCCGGCGCGGCTGCACGCATGGGCGTCACGATGGCAGCCGCAACTGCTGCGGCAGCCTGCGCCACCCCGTATCCGGCGCCGGTCTTAGGTTCACCTGCGCGGGGCGAGACACCCCGCAGAGTGAGGCCCATCAGCCCCGCCGATGCGACCCGAGGGTGTCCTACTTGCCGGGTGGACGGAACTTCGCGGCGACGGCGCCGGCGCCCTTCATCGCATCGACCATCTGCCCCATCGTGATCAGCTCGGTCGATTCGACGGCGGTGAAGCCACCGCTGGCCATCACGACCATGCCGGCGACTGACCCCGCAACCGCGTTGCCTTCGACGACGCAGATGACTTCGCCATTGCCCGAATACCACATGTGGTGAAGCTTGATGCCGGCAGCCTCGAACATCGCCCTGCCTGCGGCCTCACGGTCGGACGGGCTGGCGACCATGCCCTTGAACGCGTCTTGAGAATACCTGGCTCGGGTCAGATAAAGGCTCATGGGATCGGCTCCTCGTTGGTCGCGCGCGTGTATGGAATGTGCGCCGCGCTCGCACGGTGCATCGCCGTGGCGAAGCCCACGCCGCTTATACGCGTCGCATCAGAAAATGCGAGGGGCTCCCCCTAGGTTGACCCGCGACAGCCCGTGGGTGACCCAGGAGTTGGTGCGGGCCCACAGGCGTGCGGCAAGACGCGGATCGGAAGTGCTTACGCGGATCCAGGGCCGCTCCACGGTGTACCAGTCGGACGCCTTTGCAGAGCCTTCCGACTGTCTGACGGCAGCATCCAGCGCTCTGACGGTTCACCCCGTCTTGCTGCAGCGATTGAGCAGACTCAAGCGGCGCGGCACGGACCGGCGATAGGCTGCAGATCGTGGCTCTGTGGTCGTCACTGAGTGACGGCCAAAGAAGTGGTCAGCCCATCGCGCATTCACCAGCGAGCTCTACTTACCGGACGGCAGAAGGTTGATGTCGATCGGATGCTTCGCGCGTCCCATGCACGATATTTCTGGCAGTTCCGACAAAGCATGGAGGAACCTATGAAGTTCAAGATCGCTCCCGCCACCATCGACTGGTGGTACTGGATGCTGACGCTGCTTGCGATGATCACCGGGTTCGCCGGTCGTATCGAGGGCTTCTATGCCGTTGTCGCGATCAGCGCCGTCCAGTTCTTTCACTTTCTATTCAAGGACGGTTTCGCGGCGCTGACAACGCAGGTGCGGTTGGTGTACGGCGCATTCACCGTGCTGGCACTTCTGGATCCGAGCCGGCTGCTCTTCGGCGTGATGTTGATCGGCACCATCATGGTCACGTTCTTCGATCGCTGCATCATCGCCAAGGTGCTGCTCATGATGCCCTGGAACCACAAGACCGGCGCGGGGTCGATGTCGCACTGACCCGACGGCGAACCCGGCTGTTCCGGTTCCGGTTCGCTCTCCTTGACGCAAGGCGTCCTGTCGCGTGATGGGCCTCAGATCCACCGCCCCACCCTCGCCATGTATTGAGCAAACTCTTGCTTACGCACGCTGACTGGCACCAAGCAGTCGTTGGGCAGGGCGAGAGGCGCTGGCCCGAACGTCAGCGGTGTGGCGTACTGCTGCCGTTGGACGCAGGCGAGACGTGACCTCGCAACGCCGCCGACAGCTTCTCTTCCATCGTGCTGTCCGGCAGCGTCAATAGGCCACGCCCTCCTCGAACGCGACCTTGAAGATCTCGCCGCCACAGGCGCAGCCGTCGGGCACCGGTGTGATGCGCGCAACTTCAACGGCCGCACCGGCAGGCGCCATGTCGGGTTTCGCGGCGCAGGCGGTCAACGCCAGCGCGAGCAGCGCCAGCAAGGCTTTCGTGCCCACCCTATGCATCGGGTCTCAGCAACAGTGCCCGGCATGGCCTTGCGTGGCGAGGACTCGTTGGAGAACCACGGCAAGGTCGCCCGGCGCCGCGGCTCGCTCGCTCACTGCTGCCGATCGCTCGACACATCAGTCTTCCGCAAGCATGAGAGCCGCCATTTCGCCGAAGAAGCGAGTGATGCACGCCTTGTCGTGCGGGCTCGCGACCATCGCCCGCACGATGCCCGGGTGGTTGCGCAGGTACGCCGGGGACTGCTGCAGCTCGCTGTACGCGCTCGCGAGCGTGACGAAACGCGCAAAGGTGTCCTCGCTGCCGCCGGGCGCGAGCATCATCGCCGCACGCTTCTGCGCCTTCTCGTCCAGCCGGAACACGGTCGCGCCCTCCTTGATCGCCGCGCATCGAGTTCGGGAACGCCACGGGGGCGTCGTGGTGCGAGGTGAACTTCAGGCCGCGCTTGACCAGCCAGCCAGTCGGCGAGATGTTGTCGGCGAGTTCCGGGCAAACCGTGTGGTCGCGGTGCCAGTCGCCCCAAAGCCGACGTACCCGGGTCGGTAGTTGCCCACCGGCTTGTGGAACGGACGGTCACGCCAAGCGGTGAAGCCCTGTGGCGATCCGTCGATCGTGAGCTTGGCGCCGCCGACGACGGTGTCGGTTCGCATAGCTGCGGTGTACTCA
>Ga0209391_10001543_pt1 | contig 11908 bp, 8 predicted proteins | sample PPLLak3March2015_FD_187246 | JGI IMG/M metagenome (GOLD analysis project Ga0209391, IMG submission 187246) | Freshwater sediment microbial communities from Prairie Pothole Lake near Jamestown, North Dakota, USA - PPLs Lake P7 Core (1) Depth... | ecosystem: Environmental > Aquatic > Freshwater >... | reverse complement strand
CGGTAGATGGATGTTGATGACACTCATCAATTTACCGCAAATCCATGTCTTGTCACACTTTTTTAAAAAAACCTACACTTGTAAGGGGTGTTCCCTCGGGTGACTCGACTTGTTGTTCTCACGACCTGCGAAGCGGATGCTGAAAAGGCACTGGCTGAAGTCAGGGAGTGGATGGCAAGCTATTAACTCGAACTGAATCCTGAAAAGACCCGGATAGTCAACGAAACTGATGACCCGAACGGATTTGACTTTCTAGGCTATACCTTCAAAAAGGGCATGCGGTTGGTGCGCAAGAAAAGCCTAACGGCGATGCGAGACAAGATCAGATTGCATACCCGGCGCAGCCAGGGAGTAGGAATAACAACCGTTATTGCAAGACTCAAACCAATACTACGCGGCTGGTTTAACTACTTTAAGCACGTCAAGAAGGGTGAGTTAAAGGCAATGGATGGCTTTGTACGGCGCAGATTACGAAGTATTTTGCGAAATTATCAGGGCTGTTTTTTCCGGCTTTGTCCACTTAATTTCGATAGGCAAATTAATGATAAAAAAACGTTATGCAACAATTATTTTAATGACTGTTTTCTGGGCTACACAGGTTTATGCAGATGGGCATAAAGTAGCAATTGCCAGTGCACATCCGTTGGCAACGGCTGCGGGATTTGAAATTCTGTATAAAGGCGGTAATGTGTTTGATGCGGCGGTGGCGGTTAGCGCGGCATTGGCGGTTGTTGAGCCCTCCGGTTCCGGTTTGGGCGGTGGTGGTTACTGGTTGCTGCATAGGGAAAATGACGGTTTTGAAACTCTGATCGATGGCCGGGAAAAAGCGCCACTGGCGGCTCACAAGGATATGTATCTGGATAAAGAAGGAAAGGTGATTGCCAAATTATCCCTTGATGGCGCTTTAGCCGCGGCTATTCCCGGAATGCCTGCGGGATTGGTGCACCTGTCTGAAAAATACGGGCAGTTGCCGTTGTCCGAAAGTTTGGCTCCCGCAATCCGGTATGCCCGGACCGGTTATGCGATTGGCGAGCGTTACCTGAAGTTACTGAAATTCAGATCGGAGTTACTCAAACAATACCCTTCGACTGCCGGGATATTTCTCAATGACGGCAAGTTGCCTAAAGCCTATTCAATACTCCGGCAATCGGATTTGGCCAAGACATTAACGCAACTGGCTGAATCCGGCAGGGACGGATTTTATGGTGGGAACGTAGCCGATAAACTGGTCAAGGGTGTCAAAAAAGCGGGCGGTATTTGGACAAAGGAAGATCTTGAGTTTTATCAGGTTGTCGAGCGGGAGCCGGTAAGAGGCCAATACAACGGCATAAAAATCACCAGCGCGGCACCGTCATCCTCCGGCGGTATCGTTTTGATTGAAGCATTAAATGTTTTATCGGGTTATGATTTGCAAAAAGCGGACGAAATATCCCGTAAGCATCTGATAACGGAAGCAATGCGCCGCGCTTATCACGATCGTACTTTATATCTGGGTGATGCTGACTTTATCGACATCCCTATGAAACGCTTATTAAGTGAGGATTATGCCGCCGGCTTGCGCAGCAGTATCCGGACTGATAAAGCCTTACCTAGCAATATGTTGTCAGGTGAAATTGAGCAACAACCCGAAGGCACCAATACTACCCATTTCTCAATTATTGACGATGAAGGCAACCGGGTTGCCGCAACCCTCAGCATTAATTTCCCGTTTGGTTCAGGTTTTGTAGCCCCAGGAACGGGTGTGTTATTGAATGATGAAATGGATGATTTTGCCAGTCTCCCCGGAGCTATGAATGGCTATGGCCTGGTGGGCGGTGTTGCCAATGCCATCGAACCCGGCAAGCGCATGTTATCCAGCATGACACCTACTTTTCTTGAAAACGATAGCAATGTTGCTGTGCTGGGTACGCCTGGCGGCAGCCGTATTATTTCGATGGTGCTGTTGGCCGCGCTGGATTTTGCCAAAGGCAACGGGCCTGATTCATGGGTGCAAGTGCCGCGCTTCCATCATCAATTTATACCCGATGTGATTGAATATGAAAAAGGCGCGATGACAGACTTTGAGATTAAGGGGCTTGCCGCAAAGGGCCATCAACTGAAAGAAGCACGTTACTCCTATGGCGATATGCAGGCTGTGCTTTTGAATAAAAAGACAAAGTCATTGGCCGCGGCCAGTGATAGACGCGGTGAGGGCAGGGCGCTTGTTGGGTATTAATGAAGTCTGAAATAGTAGAAATATGGCATGGTAAGGTAACCGTCGAAGATGCGCATTATCAAGCTTACTGGCGTGTCCTTGATGAAGCTGAGCAGATTCAAGCCGGAAAATTTAAAAATGCGTTGCTACACAAACGCTATGTAGAGATACATGGTCGATTAAGAAACCTGTTAGCCCAAACGCTTAACCAGTCGCCGGAAAAGATAAGGATAAAAAAAGCAGAACATGGCAAACCTTATCTTGCCGATTATCCTGAGTTGGCATTCAACCTGTCTCATTCGGCAGATAGGGTAATGATTGCCGTAGGCTGGAATTGTCGATTGGGAGTCGACATGGAGATCTGCAAACAAAGAATTAGCTTGTCAGGATTGGTTGATAAATGTTTTGCCGAAAAAGAAGCCGCCTACTGGAGTCAATTACCGGAAACCCAGAAAAACCAGGCCTTTTATCGTTTCTGGACACGGAAAGAAGCTTTTGTAAAAGCTACTGGACACGGAATTGCATTAGGGTTAAATCAGTGTGTCATTAATCCTGAAAATCCCACAGAGTTTTTAAGAGTGCCTGACAATTGCGGGCAGGCTTGGGAATGGCGTGTGCAGGATATTGTTTTGGGGGAGGGGATTTGCGGTGCGGTAGTGACGGATAAAAAATTTTCCGTTATTGGGCTAATGGATTTTGCTGCCATTTCCCCCTTTATTAAATAGCCAGAATCCTGAGGTATTATCCCCACGAATTTACCCTACCTCGAATGAGTCGAAGTAGCTTAACAAAAGAGCTTGCGCCTGTTCCAACATTGAGGCACACAACTCAAAGGCGACATAGCGGCAGGCTATTCGGGCGAGAAATATAACCGAATACGGTGAGTGATTCTGACTGCTGTTGACCTTGATATGTCGTTCGATTTCAGTACCTTTTAAACAAAGCCCCGTGAGCCAAAGCGCGAAAATGATGAGTGCGGCAATTAATAACTGGTTGGCGCGGCGTTCGGCATCAATCCGGCTTTCGCTTGTAAAATCCAAGCCATAATGCGTACTTTTTATGTCTCGCAGGCCTTCCTCAATTTGCATGCGGCTTCGGTAATAAGCCACGCCCGCGCCGCAGAAAACGCTTTTAGCGAGGGTGATACGACTAGAAGCCAAGGCTCTTGTTCGCGTTTGGCATGTTTACGACTGGCACTCGATTTGCTTGGTTGATGTTGGTGTTCGGTGTCGTCACCTTGCAATACCGAGCCGAACACGCGCACGTTTTTGGCCCGCTGGCGCAGCGCGATTTCGCGGATCGCATCGCGGTGGATTTGCAGGGCTACAGAAGATCGCATGAACGGGTTCCTTTCAGTTGGGGTCTGTGCATTATAGCCAATCAATGCAAAAACAGCAGCTTGAGGGACAGGTTTCATTTATCGAGACCTCGATATTCCTGCTGGTGAAAGTAACCGCGACGAGGTTGCGGAAGAATTATTTGGAGTAAAAAACATGCTTTTTACGCCTTCCCGGTATAAAAATAACCGCCTACAAAAGGTCAAAATTATGTGTAGGGCGTGCCATGCGCGCCTTTTCCGATGTTTGGATAATCTTGCAAGCCCTTGGCGTGCATGGCACGCCCTACTACAATTCGCCACGGAAGGCATGTTGTTGTAAGGAAGCGAAAAGGGTGTCGAGTTCGGCAAGCGCGGCTTGTTGTGCTGCTTTAATCGCATTGACGGCCTGCATGCGAGTGGCGAAGGTTTGTTGGAGGGTAGGCGGTGGGAGAATGAAAGACACGTCCTCCAACATCGTTTGATTGACTTTGAAGGTTCAATTCGTTGTCCGAGCAGAAGCCTCAATTTGGTTCCGAATAGCATCGGAGTGCCACAAATATTGAAGCTACTCACGCTCAATTTATTCCGGATTGGTGCGGGCAGCAATCATTGTGTCAGGAAAATTCACATCGATCATTGAGCATGTTGGAAAGTAGCCTTTCCCAGCTAGATGAACATTGCCGTTCCCACGACAAATAAGGAAGTCACAGACATTCACCGATTGGTGATTCGGTGGTATAGACTGAAATGTGCTTTCTTTCCATGCCATTGAATCAAATTCAGCACTCGTAATAGCAGATAGCGTCAGAATTTTTGCAGATACCAACCCAGAGTTTGATGGAGACAGTCCATTGCGAAGAAGTATCGAAAGGAGACTTTTCAAACGCACATTCGCCTACCCCTTGGAGTTTCTGGTGGCAGGTCGTAGGGCTCGTCGAAAACGACGGCATGACCGTCATAATGAGCTTTCAGTGCAATTAAAGGCATGTTTGTTCCTCTGTGTTTGGGTTTTCAGATAAGAATGAACTTTGGTTTATTTCTGTTTGCCAATCGTGTCTTAAGATTAGCATTGATTCAAGCATTTTCATCCCCGGCTGAATCTCATCTTCCAGCGTTGCAAGCTTTGCTAAAATTTCCCTCGGCAGTAGATGCTCCACAATCTCGTGTATTACTTCCTTATAACGGTTGAGGGAAAGGTCGTAACCACTGGCGGTAATGTCGGCCTTGGGTACACAAAAACTCTGTGAAGTGCGAGGGCGTTCCAGCTCCGAGGTTTCTCGTAATCCCCAGCGTTCCAGCACATCCGGCAGATTGTTCTTCGCATGTTCCGCTTCAGTCAAAGCTTCGGCAGGCGTCACCCCGAGCTTTTCCTCCGGCAGCAACGGCTGGCGCTTGTCGTCGAGGCTCCAGCCGTCGGCCAGCATATTGTAGAACCAGACGTTATCGGTGCCGCCGGAATTGGTCTTGGTGAATATCAAAATCGCCGTCGATACCCCGGCATAGGGCATGAAGGCGCCGGACGGCAGCGAAATCAACGCATCCAGTTTTTGTTTCTCGACCAGCATTTGCCGCAACTGCTTGTGTGCCTTGGAGGAGCAGAACAGCACGCCGTCCGGTACGATAATGGCCGCACGGCGGCCGGGTTTTAACAGGCGCAGGAACAGGGCGAGGAACAGCAGTTCGGTTTTCTTGGTCTTGACGCTAGCCAGCAGGTCTTTGGCATTGTTCTCGTAATCGAGTGATCCCGCAAAAGGCGGGTTGCCGAGGATCAGCGGGTATTTTTCCTCGTCGCCGGCATGATGCAACATGGCTATGGGGTATTCGCCGCCAACTTGGAATGGTTCTGTCCAATCAGGAGATATACTGCTGGCACTACGAATAGTGTGAACAATGTGCCGATGGCTATGCCGGTAGCTATTACCAGCCCTATGTTGAAACGCGACAGAGCTCCCGCGCCGGTTGCGAAAATCAGAGGCAAAACACCCAGCACCATTGCAGCGGTGGTCATTAAAATAGGCCGTAGCCGGATACCGGCAGCAGCCTCTATCGCTGCGCGTTTGGACATGCCTTCCTTTTGCTTGATATTGGCGAATTCGACGATCAGGATGCCATGTTTGCTGATTAATCCCATGAGGGTGACCAAGCCTACTTCGGTATAGATGTTAAGGGTCGCACCTCCGATCCCTAAGGCAATGAAGATGAGCGCACCCGCGATAGACATGGGCACTGATACCAGAATAATCAGCGGGTCGCGAAAGCTCTCGAATTGCGCGGCCAATGCCAGAAAAATAATGACCAAAGCGAACAGGAAAGTGAAGATAAAGCCACTGGATTCCTTGACCAGTTGTCGCGATTGTCCTCCATAGTCCACCGAATAGCCGGGAGGCAGTACTTTTACTGCGATACCCTTCAAGGAATCGATGGCGTCCCCCAGCGTAACGCCGGGAAAAGGTACGCCGGAAATAATGGCTGCGTTTAATTGCTGAAAGTGATTGAGTGATTGCGGCACAGTTTTCGTGCTGATGGTCGCGATGGTTGATAGCGGTACTGCCGCTCCGTCAGCCGTGCGAATGTGGTAGTTACGCAACTGATCGGCATTGAGCCTGAAACTTTGCTGTACCTGGGGGATCACCCGGTAGGATCTTCCTGTCATGCTGAAATAGTTGACATAGCCTCCACCGAGCATTGATGCCAAAGATGAACCCACATCCTGCATGGTTAGACCCAGCAGAGCGGTTTTATCACGGTCAATTTCCACTTGTGACTGGGGTTGATCGTATTTAAGGTCAGTGTCCAGGAATATAAACATGCCGCTTTTTTGCGCATCCTGCATAAATTGCTGAGTGACTGTGTTCAATTGATTAAACGGCTCGGTGGTGCCGATCACGAACTGCACTGGAAGACCGCTACTGCCCGGTAATGGCGGCGGTTGGAACGTAGCGACACGAACCCCGGCGATTTCGTTCATTTCTTGCTGAATAATAGGTTGAAGTTCAGTGGCGGTCAGTTTTCGCTCATCCCAAGGCTTGAGGACTGTACCCGCGATGGACTGCCCGGGCGCATTTAGCTGAAAAACGTGATCGGTTTCCGTGTGCTTAATGAATTTCTTATGAACCTGGTCGGCATAAACCAGACGTTGCTGGAGGGTTGCATCCGGTGCTGACGTAGATAGGGTAATAATGACGCCTTGATCTTCCTGCGGAGCGAGTTCACTATTGGCGCTGCCATAAAGAAAGTAAATACTGGCGAGTATGATGAGGGCAAATACAGCTGTCACTGGTAAATAGTCAAGTGATCCATGTAATGAATGTGAATAGACACGTTGCATTGCATAGACTTTGCGATCGATAAAGTCGACGATGCGTTCTTCCCAGCCGGTACGATCATGAGTATGTGCTTTGAGTAACCGGGAACACATCATTGGTGATAATGTCAGCGCCACAATGGCGGAAACGGTTACCGCGCCGGCTACAGTAAAAGCAAATTCAGAGAACAAGGCGCCGGTAAGTCCGCCTTGCAAGCCGACAGGAACATAGACTGCGACTAAAACGATGGTCATGGCGATAATGGGACCGGTCAGTTCCCGGGCCGCCAGCAGTGAAGCAGGGATAGGCTGCATACCGTCTTCAAGATGCCGGTTAACGTTTTCAACGACAATGATGGCATCATCAACCACCAGTCCGATGGCGAGTACCAAGGCCAGCAGAGTCAGCAAATTAATGGAGAAACCGAACATCGACATCATTGTGAACGTGCCGATCAGGGACAGGGGAATTGCTATTACGGGTATCAGTACCGAACGCGGCGAACCCAGGAATGCGAACACTACCAGCGTTACAATCAGCAAAGCTTCGACCAGGGTATGGACAACCTCATTGATAGAGCTATCAACAAATTTCGACGAGTCATAGACAATTTTACCGCTAAGTCCCTCCGGCAACTGAGCTTGAATTTCAGGAAAAACTTCACGCACCCTGTCGATTACTTCAAGCAGGTTGGCGCTGGGCGCTACCTGGAGGCCGATATAAACGGCCTTGTTGCCATCAAAGGCGACGCTAAATTCGTAGTCATCAGCGCCCAGGGTGACATTAGCCACATCTTTCAGACGGATAATCGCGCCGTCCTGTTGCTTGATGATCAAATTCTCGAATTCTGTGACGGAATGCAGGCTGGTTGACGCAGTCAGGTTGACTTGCACCATTTGACCTTTGGTTGTACCCAGTCCTGCTATAAAGTCATTCTGTGTAAGTGCTGCGCTGACATCGGATGCTGTGAGTGCGTAGGCAGCCAATTTGTTGGGGTCTAACCAGGCGCGCAGGGCAAAGTTCTTCCCTCCCAGCAACTCTGCAAGCTGGATCCCTTCCACCGCCTGTAATTTGGGCTGTACTGAGCGTATCAGATAATCGGTGATGTTGTTGGCGGGCAGGACTTCGCTGGAAAAACCGATATACATGGCGTCAATCGTTTCGCCGATTTTTACACTTAGAACCGGACGTTGTGTTTCCGGCGGAAGTTGATTAAGTACGGCATTTACCTTGACATTGATTTCTGTCAGGGCCTTGTTTGGATCATAATTAAGCCGCAGATTGGCAGTTATAGTGCTGAGACCGTTCTGACTGGTTGATGTAATATAGTCGATACCGTTTGCCTGAGCGATGATATTTTCCAGCGGCGTAGTGATAAATCCCGCGACAATGTCCGGGTCAGCGCCATAGTAAGCCGTGGTGACAGTGACTATGGCGTTTTCGGTGCGCGGATACTGCAAAACGGGTAAACCACTCAACGCGCGCAGACCCATTACCAACAGCATCATGCTGACTACCGTAGCCAGGACGGGCCTGCGGATAAAAATATCGGTTAAATTCATGGCGGATTATTGGTCGTTTGGTTGTGGAGCGGCTTCATTGCTGGGTTGAACTGAATTGTCGACCGTAACAGGTGAACCGTTGCGTAGTTTTATTTGACCGGAAGTCACTATCGTTTCGCCTTCATTAACACCTTTAAGGATCGCAATCTGATCACCGCGTGTATCACCTGTGGTAACAAAGCTTTGTTTGGCAATGAGCTTAGGTCTGCCTTTTTCGTCTTTACCAATGTCTTCCACCCGATAAACGGTAGCTCCGAAAGGGTTAAAGGTGATAGCCGTGCGAGGCAGAGTAATATATCGTTGCGTTAGGCCGGTTGTAACATTTATGGTGACATACATGCCGGGTAGTAGTTTGTGTTTGGGATTCTTGAGTGTGGCTCTTACCTGCACATTACGGGTGTTGATGTCTATCTTGGGATTGATAACTGTAATAGTGCCAGTGAAATTCTGCGTTGGATAGGCGTCAGTGGTGAGAGTCACTTTTTGACCGGTTTTGAGTGAAGCTAATGCTTGCTGCGGCAGAAAAAAGTCCACAAAGACTGTGTCGAGTGCCTGAAGGGTACCTATCACTGTACCTGCCTCAAGATATTGACCAACATTCACGAGCCGAACACCCAGTCGGCCTGTGAAGGGGGCACGAATAAGCTTTTTATCCACCAGCGCCTGCTGTTGGGCAACATTGGCGACGGCCATATCAAGATTCGCCTTGTCTATGTCAAGCGTCTGCTTGCTGATGGTCTTTGCACGGAACTGTGCCTGATTCCTCTTGTAGGTGATCCGAGCCAGTTGCGCTGAAGCGTTTAGCGATTCCAATTGGGCAATATCGTTGTCGGCGCGTAGTTGCAATAAAGGGGTACCGAGTTTCACGTTATCGCCCTGTTTGAAGTGGATTTCCGCCACAATGCCTGGTACTTCGGCACTCAAATTAGTACCCTGAACAGCTTGTATGCTGCCGACTGCTTCCAGCTTCGGTAACCATTCCAGAAACCCTGCTGTTGTGGTGGAAACGGTTTGCAGCGGTTCGCCCTGAGATAACATAAACTCCTTGATCATGCGGCCCTTGAAGTTAATGAACCAAAAAATGCCTCCGAGTATCATGCCGACCACGATGAGCATAATGATCATGCGTTTAATCATTTTTGTTTCCTGCCAGGAGTTTGTTTAAACATTAAGTGTCGCCACGTTTTAAATCGGTTTAATGAATAAAGTTCAAGGTTCATGGCAAAAAAGCAATGGTATTACGCCTAGAATTTTGCACTTATCAGTATCACTTTTTTCATTCTTTTTTTGCTCTGCCAATAAGGTGGCAGATAACTTTGTACGGTTCCACCATCCGCCGCCCAGAGCCTGAAACAAAACCGCAGTGTCTGCATAACGTCTGGCTTGTGCATTTATCTGGCCGATACGCGCCTGTTGGTAATCGCGTTCCGAATTTAGTAGGGACAGATAACTGACAGCACCGATTTGGTACTGGAGTCGAGTCAATTCCAGACTATCGAACGCCACTTTTACGGTAGCATCCTGCGTCTTCAATTCGGCCGCGTCAAATTCCAGTGCGCTCAAGGTATCGGCAACGTTTTGGAATGCCTGCAAAACAGTGCTCCGGTATTGAGCTGCCGCCTGTTCGTATGCTGCCAGTGCGGCACGCCGTTTATGAATTAGTTCTCCGCCATGAAAGACAGGTTGCAACAGGTTACCGCCAAAGCTCCAGATAGCACTGCCGGGCACAAATAAATCGCCTAGCCGCGTGGCGATGCTGCCTACACTGGCATTGATAGTAAAATCAGGAAATAACCTGGCGGTAGCTACGCCTATTTCAGCACTGGCTGCATGTAGCAGAGCTTCCTGCGCTCGAACATCGGGGCGCTGTTGTACCAGTTTGGAGGGTAAGCTGAGAGGCAATTCTTCGGGCAGATGCAAGTCAGACAGTTTAAATTCAGCGCCTAGTTCAGTGCTGGGCAGGTCACCCGTCAGTACGGTCAAACGATGGCGGTTCTGGGCCAGTTCTTGCTGTAAAGGCGGTAAGGTTGTTCGCGTTTGTTCCAGTGTGGATTGCAATGCCAATACATCGACTTTCGATGCGCCCCCCAATTCGAACTGTTGTTTGACCAGATCAAGTTGCCGAGATTGAGCTTTGATGATTTCCTCAGTCGCATCAATCTGGGCTCTTAAAGAAGCTTCCTGTATTGCGGTGGTGACAACATTTGACGCCAACGTCAGGAAAGCGGCCTCAAGTTGGAACTGCTGATACTCCGCTTGCGCTTCGAATCCCTCGATTTGGCGCCGAATAGCACCAAAAACATCCAGCGTGTAGGCGACCTTAACTGTAGTACTGGAGAGTGTGTAGGTAGTACCAGGAAAATCGGGGTTGCCGAATTGCGCCCCCGAAATTTTTTGACGTGTGGCATTAGCTGTTGCGTCCAGGGCAGGGAGTAAAGAACCTTGCTTTGCAGAGGCATTTTCCTGGGCTTCGGTCAAGGCGTATGTAGCTGCCTGCAAGTCAGGATTACGTTTCATGGCCTGATCGATCAGTGCGGTTAATGCCCGGGAGCGGAATAATTTCCACCACTGCCCCTGAATATCTTTTCCCAGAGTTAAAGACTGGGCTGCACCTGACTTTGATGATGTTGTGGTAGTGCGATTTGAGGGTTTACCGGTCGTGTAACTTTTTGTGTCTGGGCTTGTAGGGCTGGTGAAGTCAGGCCCCAGGGTGCAACCGGAAAATAACAGTGTACCGGCAATGGTTGCTATTCCTAGGGTGAGATTGTTGAGTTGTGAAATTCTACCGGAGTCAATCCATGTCTTAAATACCATATTTATTCTGCAATTTAGGGGGCTGATCATATACGTGATGATGTCGTGGCGAACACCACGACTACAAGAGTTATTTACTGTAACAACCATGATAACCCTAACTCATTGTTTATGGTATCACCAAGGGCATCGAGGGTAAAGTGAGAGGATCTTTGGTTAACAGGTATCCAAGAATTTCCGACGATAATGCGCCAAAAACTTGCGATTTAGACAAAAGTTTATCAATATAGCCTGATAGATTACAATATCCAATACTATCCAATCGCCGGGCAAATAACACGCTGATGATTTTTTATCAGACCATCTTCGGGTTAAAACTAATGGTAAAGTTAAACAAATGAAAAAATTAAAATGCGCTGTTATTGGTACCGGTTATTTAGGCAAATTCCATGCTGAAAAATATGCCTCGTTGCCTGATTGTGAGTTGGTTGCTGTTGTTGATATTAACGAGGAAGCAGCAATTGCGGTTGCTGAAAAGCATAGCGCGAGAGCATTAACAGATTATCAATCTCTGCTGGGCCAAGTCGATGCAGTCAGCATTGTTGTTCCTACCACACTGCATCACATGGTTTCCAAGGATTTTCTTAATGCGGGCGCTCATGTTCTGGTTGAAAAACCGATTACAGTGACGGTTACAGAGGCGGATGAACTGATAGCCATTGCCAAAGCGAAGAATTTGATTTTACAGGTCGGACACCTGGAACGATTTAATCCG
>Ga0209391_10001540_pt1 | contig 11914 bp, 6 predicted proteins | sample PPLLak3March2015_FD_187246 | JGI IMG/M metagenome (GOLD analysis project Ga0209391, IMG submission 187246) | Freshwater sediment microbial communities from Prairie Pothole Lake near Jamestown, North Dakota, USA - PPLs Lake P7 Core (1) Depth... | ecosystem: Environmental > Aquatic > Freshwater >... | reverse complement strand
GAATGCGTACGATCACGACAATCCGTGGGACGACCGGATCGACCCGGGTGCGCCGACGGCATCGCCGAACGATTACGAGAGCTTCGTCGTCGGCGCGCAACTCGACTGGCGCTTCGACGGCATGACCCTCACCTACCTCCCGTCGTATTTCTGGCTCGACTGGGACGGCCAGTACTGGCTCGAGAACATCGGCGCCAACCTGACGGCGCACTACAACCAGGTCACGCAGGAAGTGCGTCTCGCGAGCGACAGCGACTCGCGGCTGCAGTGGCTCGGCGGGTTGTACGCGTACAGCGTACGCAACGATGGCGACTTCTTCACGTACACCAACACGCCGCAACCCTTCCCGCTGGCGCAGATCACGGCGAACCGGCTCGAGGGCTATGCAGCCTTTGGCGAGATGACTTACTCGGTCACGGACACCCTGCGGCTGGTCGTCGGTGGCCGTTACAGCTGGGATAAGCGCGAAGGCGAGGGCTTGACCGCCGACGGCACGCCGTATGCGGCCGACGAGAGCTACGAGCAGCTCGACTGGAAGCTGGCCGTCGAAGCCGACCTCAACGCCGACGTGATGCTCTACGCGACGATCCAGACCGGCTACCAGCCGGGTACCTACAACATGTTCCCCGCCACGGAAGGGCAGTCGAACCTCGTCGATTCGGCGACGATGATGGCGTACACCGCGGGCTTCAAGAGCCGCTTCCTCGACGATCGCCTGCAGGTCAACAACGAGGTGTTCTACTACGACTACGAGGACCTGCTCGTGCAGTCGTTCAACTTCAACACCTTCCTGCTCACGACCTTCAACGCGGACAAGGCGAGCATCTACGGCAACCAGCTCGACGTCCTGTTCCAGCCGGTCGACGAAGTTCGGCTCAACCTCTCGGTCGGGTACCTCGATGCCGAATACGACGAGTTCATGGTGCCGGACAGCGTGGACATCGGGTTGCCACAGCGCGATTTCGGCGGTTACCCGTTGCAGTACGCGCCGGAGTGGACCATATCGGCGGGCTACCAGCACGACTTCGCGGTGGCCTCGGGCAGCGTGCGTGCCCGCGTCGAGACGCGCTACGAGGACTCGTTCTGGGGTACGTTCGCACAGAACCGGGGCACCGAGCAGGAGGCGTACTTCAAGACCGACGCCTCGGTGACGTACTTCCCGGGCGACGACCGCTGGAGCCTCGGACTCTGGGTCAGGAACATCGAGGACCAGCCGGTACTCGCCGCCACGACCACGGGCCAGTTCGGTCCTTACGGCGTGGCGTTCATCGAGCCACCCCGGACCTACGGCGCGCGATTCACGTTCAAGCTCTGAAAAAAATGACGGGCCCGCAAGGGCCCGTCTGCTTGGTAGCGCCCGTACTGCACTGATCGCAGCGGTCAGAACTCCTGCGAGAACCTGAGCCCGATCATGCGAGGGGTCACCGGCACGGTATAGGACTGCTCGCCGCAGGTGGCCTCGGCGCACTGCGCATACCGGGTCACTTCGGCGCGTTCATCGAATGCATTGCGAATGAACAGTTCCATCGTCCAGCCGTTACGCCCGAAGCCGGCCGACACGTCGGTGACGGAGTAACTCGGCATGTCGCCGACGATGCTGTTTTCGTAGACACGCAAGTCCGTGCGGCGTTCGCCTGAGTAGACCCAGGCACCCTGGACGTAACTGTCGAAGTCCGCGACGTTGAACTTGTAGCGGGCCGTGACGTTGGCCTTCCACTCCGGCGTCACCGGCAGCGTCGTACCCTCCGGCGCCTCCGGCGGCGTATCGACGTAGCCGATCAGGTTGCCATCTTCGTCGTAGTCCGGTTTGGGGCAGGGGTTGCGCGTCTCGGGGCGTCCGGTCCTGGGGTCGACGAAACCGCAGTAGTTCTCCGTCAGCTCCGAATCGAGGTACGCAACGCCGGCAGTCAGGCCCAGCTGGTCCGTGACGGCCCAGCTCACGTCCATCTCGATGCCCTTGATTTCCGCCTGGCCGGCGTTCTGGATCTCGGTGAGGCCCTGTGCGCCGAGCAATGCATACTGGAAGTCGTCCCAGGTCTGCTGGAAGATCGCGCCGTTGAGGCGCAGCCGGTTGTCGGCCCAGGTCGTCTTCCAGCCGAACTCGTAGTTTTTCAGCCAGTCGGCGAGGTATGGGGGCAACGTGCCGCGGCGGTTGATGCCGCCCGGGCGGTAGCCCTCGGAATAGGTCGCGTAGACCATCTTGTCGGCGTCGATCCTGTAGGTAAGGTTCACGCGCGGCGTGTAGTCGTCTTCCGAGGTGGTCTTGTCGAACACCTTGCAGGGAGCGCCTTCGTAGTCCGGCGCGGCCGCAGCATCGCCGCCGGGACACGCCGCCTCGCCGGTGGTGTCGCTGAAGCCTGCACCAAAGCCGAAGAACCCTTCCAGCGAGTTGTCCGTGTTGAAGTAGCGCGCGCCGACCGTACCCGTCAGCTTGTCGGTGATGTCGAAGCTCATCTCGCCGAAGAGCGCCCATTCCTCGTCGACGCGCAGCTGCTGGGTCAGCCAGATGGTGTCTTCCCACCCAGTCACCGAGATGTCCGTGGCGAGGTCGTTGATCATGTAGCGCTGCAGGATGTCGTGCTCGGCGCGCTGCATGAATGCGCCTGCGACGAAGCGGAAGCGATTCTCGGCGGGGGACGTCAGCCGGATCTCGTGCGTGTAGCGCCGGTACTTGTCCTTCGCCTGGATGTACTGGGCGAAGTCGATCGCGTCGCCGGCGTCGTTGTAGAAGTAATCCGAGAAGTAATCGCCGCCAGCCAGGTACTGCGTGTCGTACCAGTAGGCATAGTCCGAGTAGTCGGACTCGGTGGCCACGTCACGCTTGAGGTACGAGCCGGCATAGATCAGGTCGAGGTTGGCGATCTTGCCCTCGACCGTGAGGGCGGCCTGCACCCATTGGTCGTCCGCAACCTCCGGAAACGAGTGCGAGATCTCCAGCTCGCCCACGTCCGGGTCGTAGCCGAAGAAGCCGTTCGCTTCCTGCCGCTGTGCCATCACCTGCGGCGTGATGGTCCACGTGTCGTTGAGGTCTATCTTCAGCGCCGCGCGAGCGCCGGTCGTGTCGACGTCGTTGTAGTCGTCCTCGACGAAGCCCTCGTTGGAGCGCGTGATCGGTACGCTGTCGGGACGGTCGGGTGTCGGTACGGTACTGGGATAGGTCCGGCTGCCGAAGACGTTGTCGATGTAACCCGCGTCGTGGCGGTGCCAGCCGACGAGTCGCACGGCCGTCCGGTCATTGATGGGCAGGTTGACGAACCCCTCCGCCAGGTATCCCGTCCCGCCGTGCGCAATCGTGTTCACCTCGAGGCCATAGCCCGACTTGAACTCCTTCGGGTCGGGCTTGTTGCTGATGATGCGGATGGTGCCGGCCTGCGAGCTGGCGCCGTACAGCGTGCCCTGCGGCCCCGCGAGCGCCTCGACACGCTCGATGTCGTAAAGGTGCACGTCGAGTGCACCCTGGATCGTCGTGATGGGTTGCTCGTCGAGGTAGATGCCGACGCTCGGTGACGGGCCCGAGTGGTTGCCGTCGCCGCCGCTCGCCACGCCGCGCATGTACACGGCCGCGAAACCCGGCCCGATCGACTGGATCGATACGCTCGGCAGGAACTTCACGTAGTCGTCGAACCTCTGCACGTTCAGCTCGGCAAGGCGCTGCGTGCCGAATGCCAGGATGCTGAGCGGCACGGACTGGATGTCCTCCGTACGCTTCTGGGCGGTCACCACGATTTCCTCGAGGCCACCCGCGGAAGTCTGGGCGTACGCGACCGACATCCCTGCCAGCAGGGTGGGCACGCCGGCGGCGAGTGCGAGCACTGCGCCCGGCCTGTGCTGCAGGCGTTGCAGTTTGCGTTTGCGGCTACGGGTCATCTGCGGCTGGTCTCCCTGGGTGAATGCCCCGGTAGCCGGGTTGCTCGTTGAAAAAAGTCAGCGTCCGGGTGCTTCCGGGTACGCCTCGAGCACGGGCCCCAGCGCGTTCCGTAGGGGTTCCAGCCACTGTTCATAATGGCGCCACTGGTCGACCGCATCGCGGTAGATCGGCTGCCGCACCTGTTCCGAGCTCGCTGTGCGCACGGCGCGGCCGCTGTCGTAGAAGCGCAGGCACGCCTCGTCGAAAGGCAGGCCGCAGTAATCCAGGAGCCGCCGCACTTCCGCCTCGGTGTCGTCGACCATCCGCTCATAGACCACGCGGTGGACGCGGCCGGGCAGGGCGGCATCGAAATGTGCCATCAGTGCGACGTAGTCGCAGTAGTAGCGACCCAGGTCGTCGAGCGAGTAAGTGAAATTCTGGCCGCGGGCGAAGTGCTGCTTGAAGTTCGAGAAGCAGCAACTCAGTGGGTGACGCCGGGCATCGATGATCCGGGCATTGGGCAGTATCAGGTGGATCAACCCGACGTGCGACCAGTTGTTCGGCATCTTGTCGATGAAGAACGGCGCCGTGGTCTTGCGCTGGACGCGCGTCTGCCCGAGGTACCGTTCGCCCAGGGCACGCAACCCGTCGAGGCCGAGATCCGCCAGGACCTCCGGGTAACGCGAGGCGTCGTCCCGGCGCTGGCGTCCGCCCAGGCTCTTCACGATGCCGAGCACATCAGGCAGTTCCATCGTGCCCTCGACGGCCGGGTGGCTCGAGAGGATCTGCTCCACCAGGGTCGAGCCGGAACGGGGGAGCCCGAGGATGAAGATCGGGTCCGGCACCGGGCAGCCGCGGCCCGCGCGGTTGGCCAGGAACTCCGGCGTGAACAATGCGCGGGAACGCCGCACCTGGTCCGACAGTTCGCCGGCATCGTAAGGCACCGCTACTTTGCGCAGCCGATTGCCGGCAGCGTAATGCTCGAAGGAATCGGCATGGGACTTCCCGTCCTCGAGCGCCTTGCCGAGCGCAAAGTGGAAATGCAGTCGATCATCGTGGCCGAGCGCCTGCGATTCGACCTGCCTGCGCATCGCCGCGATGTCGGCTGGGTCGAAGCGGAACGTCTTGAGGTTCGCGAGACTCCAGCAGGCATCGCCGAACGTCGGCTCCAGCCGCCAGGCGTTGCGGTAAGCAGACACCGCGTCGGCCTGGCGCCCGGCGGTCTTCAGAGCATGCCCGTAGGAGAGCCACAGCTTCGGCTGGCTCGGGTACTGCTGCAGCAGCTTTTCATAAAGCTCCAGCGCTTCCGCATATTCCCCGATCCGCGCGAGCACCGCAGCCCTCAGGTTGCGGAAGCCGGGGCTGTCGGGTTCTGCCTGCAGCAGGCGATCGATCTGCTCCAGGGATTCCCGCGGCTTGTTGTCCCGGTGCAGCACGACGGCGAGGTTGTGTCGCGCGGCGTGGAATCCCGGTGCCAGTTCCAGGCAGCGCAGCAGCAGGTCCCGTGCATCCCCATACCGGCCGATGCGCGCCGCGACCTCGGCCAGCATGCGGATGGCCGCCACGTCGGTCGGATACTTCTTCAGGTGCTCACGCAGGAGGGGCTCGGCGACGGCGATGCGGCCCTCGCTGAGCGCAAGCGCGGGTTCCAGCAACCGCGGATCGCGGGTCGAGGCCCGCACGTGGTTGGCGTACGCGGCGTCGGCCCCCTGCGTGTCACCCATGGCGTTGAGGTGATCGCCCAGCGCGCGCCAGGCGTCGCCCATGGCGGGTTGCAGCCTCACGGCCGTGCGCAGCGCGGCGACCGCTTGCTCGCCGTGCCCCGCATCGCCCAGCGCGAACCCGAGCTCGCGATGCACGGCCGCCCAGCGCGGCTGGCCGAGGGCGAGCGATCGGAGCGTCTCGAGTGCTGCGGCGGTGCGTCGTGTCTGCCGCAGTGCGCTACCGAGGACGAGCAGCGCGCCCGGGTGTGACGGAGCCGCAGCCAGGATCTCCCGCGCCTGGTCGATGGCAAGTTCCGGTCGCGAGCCGAGCAGTCGTTGCGCGTGTGCCAGCGCGACGTCGAGGGTGCCCACGGGATCGGACCCGCTCGCCATGACTCGTCCCGTGTTTTGACAGTATGTGCCCCGAATGAAAGACTGAGGCGCGATCAAAGTCAAACTCCCGCGGCACGTTCGGGACGAACCGTTGCCTGCAGGCCACGAGCCGATGAATTCGCTTCGAGACAACGACATCGCATCGAGTGCAGTGACGGGAACCGTGAGCAGCCTGGGTCACGGCCTGCAGCGCATCGTCGCGCCCAACCCGAGCCCGATGACGGGCCCCGGCACCAACACTTATGTCATCGGCGACGGCAGCGACTTCCTCGTCGTCGATCCCGGTCCGGATGACGACTCCCACATCGAGCGCATCCTCGGTGCGGCGCATGGCCGCATCGGTGCCATTCTCTGCTCGCACTCGCATCCGGATCACTCGCCAGGAGCTGTCCCGCTGCGGCGACTGACAGGAGCCCCCGTCTTCGGGCGGGATGCGCCTGACGACGGTCACCAGGATGCGACGTACGCTCCGGACGGTTCGCTGGAGGATGGCCAGGTGCTCCACGCGGGCGACGGCACGCTGCGCGTCTTGCACACCCCCGGACACGCCTCGAATCACGTGTGCTTCCTGCACGAACAGCAGGGTTGGTTGCTGACGGGTGACCACCTCATGAGTGGTTCGACGGTCGTCATCCTGCCACCGGACGGTTCAATGCGGCTGTACCTGCAGTCCCTGCACCGGTTGCGGGCCCTGCCGCTCGCCGCGCTGCTGCCGGGACACGGTGCAGCCATGCTCGATCCCCGGGGCCAGATCGATCGCGTGATCGCGCACCGGTCGAAGCGCGAAGACAAGGTCGTCGATGCATTGCGCCGGGAACGGGCCGTCTCGCTCGATGCGCTACTGCCACGGGTGTACGACGACACGCCCGTGGCGCTGCACGGACTCGCGCGCTATTCGCTGCTCGCCCATCTGCAGAAACTCGTCGAGGACGAGCGCGTCGACGCGGATGGCGTGACGTGGATATGGCGGGAGCGGTGACGGCGGGTCGTCCGTCAGTACCCCGCCTGGTCGGCATAGGACTCCGTCGCGCCAGCGTCCGGCTCGGGCGGCACTGGGCCTTGCGCGACGCCACCTTCGAACTGCGCGAGGGTGAACGCTGGCTGCTGTTCGGCGCGAATGGCGCCGGCAAGACCGTGCTGCTCAAATTGCTGCGCGGCGACCTCTGGCCGACCCCGACGGGCCACGCGGCCCGGCACTACCATTTCGCGGACGGCCAGGTGGAGGAGCAGCCGCGCGAAGCACACGAGCGCATCGCCTACCTCGGGCCCGAACGCCAGGACCGCTACGACCGTTACGAGTCCACCCTGACCGTTGCCCAGGTGGTACTGACGGGCTTCGATGACTCGGATTTCCCGTTGCAGTCGCCGACCGCCGGCCAACGGCGCCGGATCGACGCAGTGCTGCGCGGCGTCAGCCTGGCTGGCCTGCTCGAACGGCCGTTTCGTTCCTTGTCCTACGGCCAGCGTCGCCGCGTCCTGCTGGCCCGCGCACTGGTGCGAACGCCCGACGTGCTGCTGCTCGACGAAGCACTGAACGGTCTCGATGCGAAGGGCAGGCAGGCTTTCCTGCGCGCTCTGCGGCGCACCGTGCCTCCGCACACCGCCTGGGTGCTGACCAGCCACCGCCGGGCCGACGCGGACATTCCTCAGGTTTCACATCACGCGCACATCGTCCACGGCGCCATCGAGCACGCCGGGCCTGCCACGGTGGCGCCACCCAGGAGTCGCATCGACCACGAGATCCCGGCGGTGCAACGCACGCGGTCCCTTCCTGCTCCTCGGAGCAAGGCACGGCCAGGCCAGGCGTTGCTGCGGCTGGAGCGCGCGGCGGTCTATCGCGATGGACGACCGGTCATCGGCACTTTCGACTGGACGCTCGCGCGCGGCGAGCACTGGCACGTGTGCGGCCCGAATGGCTCCGGCAAGTCGACCCTCGTGTCGCTGCTGTACGGCGATCTCTGGCCTGCGCACGGCGGCAGTCTCAGGCGACGCTGGGCCGCCGCCGGAGCCTGGAAGCGCGCCACTGGTCTGGTGTCACCGGAATTGCAGGCGACCTATGCCGCGACCGGCTGCACCGTGGCCGACATCGTCACCTCCGGACTGCACGACAGCATCGGACTCAATGAATTACCGACGCCCGCGGAACGTCGCCACGCCCAGCGCGCACTGCGTGAGTGGCGCATCGACGAATTCGCCACCCGCCGGGCGCGCGAGCTTTCCTACGGGCAATTGCGGCTCGCGCTAGCCGCGCGGGCATTCATCAGGCCGCGGCAGGTGTACTTGCTCGACGAACCGTTCGACGGACTGGATGCGACGGCGTGCCTGCGGCTGCATGCGCGGCTGGATGAGGCCGTGCGCCGTGGTGCGACCGTGGTCGTGGTGACCCACCATGCGGAGGATCTGCCGCCGTACGTGCGGAACGTGCTGCGCATGCGGCGCGGACGCGCGCCGGTCATCGCCTGCCGCTGACTGACCTCAGAGCGGGATCGACGCCTCGTACACGATCACGGCGTCGCCGGTCACGCGGACGTTCGTCGCGCGCTTGCCGCTCGACGTGACCTGCACGTCGACCTGGCCCGGGCGGTCGACGAAGCGGCCCTGGTGCCCAATGAACGTCGCGGTGCCGTTCTTTGCCGCCAGCAGCCCGTGGTTCAGCAGGTAGACACCGAGCATGCCGTGCGCGTTGCCGCTGACCGGATCCTCCGGCACGCCCAGCATCGGGCAGAACATCCGCGACTCGGTCGTGGTCGGATCGGAACCCGGGTTGACCGCGAAGACGAAGAAGCCGTCGGCGCCCACATGCGGCGTGAGGTGGATGAGCTGGTCCATCTTCGGCTGCAAGGACGCGAGCGTCTCGGGCGACTGCAGGCCGATCATGAGCCTCGAATTGGCCTTGCTCATCACCTGCACCGGACAGGCCGGATGCAGGCTCGAAGAGCTGATACCCAGCGCGTCGAGCACCGGCGCGATGCGTTCGTCCGGCACGGCCGGTCCGAACGTGGCCGGGGTCTGCTCGATCGATACCCTCAGGTCCGGCGCATCGCCGCTGATCTCGACCTCGACGATGCCGGAGGGCGACATCTGGCGGACCTTGCCTTTCGGTACGCCGTCGACCATGGCTCGCACGTAGTGAGCGGCAATGGTCGCGTGGCCGATGAAGGTCACCTCACGGCGCGGCGAGAAGAAGCGGATCTCGACATCGTGATCCGGCGATTCGGAAGGGAAGACGTATGCGACCTCCATGCCACCGAGTTCGCGCGCAATCCGCCGCATCTCGTCGCCCTGCAGCACCTCGGCATCGAGCACGACCGCGGCTGGATTGCCGCAGAAGCGGGTGCGGGTGAATGCATCGACGAGAAACAGGCGGCACTTGCGCTGCGAGTTCATTCTGGGGCGGCTGCGATGGGTACGGAGATGCGCATTAGCCCCCAGTGCGTGCTTCCCGTCAACAATTTCGGGTCCGGCGGCAGGGCCTGCACGGTATACTGGCGCCCACCCTGGGGTGGCCTGAATGGGCCTGAGATGTCGCCGGCGGGAGCCCCCGCTCAGCGACGAACCCGTTGAACCTGATCCGGTTAATACCGGCGTAGGGAGCAGGTCATTGCCAGCCGCAGATACATCTTCGACCGTCGTCATTCCATGCGCATGACCCCATGCGCCTGCGCCCGACGCAGCCAGCTGATTACGATTGCAGGCACGCTTGCCTGCCTGTCGCCCGCTGCGCTTGCGGACACGCCACCTCGCGACATGGCTGGCGCCCAGCTGGAAGAGGTGGTCGTCACCGCCTCGTTGCGCCGGCAGACGCTCGACGAAATCCCGGTGAGCGTCACCGTGCTGGCGCAATCGACGCTCGAGGCGGCCGGCTTCCAGCACTTCGCGGACGTGCTCGGCCTCGTCCCGAACCTGAACTGGTCGGGTGGAACCTCGCGACCACGCTTTTTCCAGATGCGCGGTATCGGCGAGCTGGAGCAATACCAGGGTGCACCCAATCCGTCCGTGGCGTTCCTGGTCGACGACATCGACCTGAGCGGGGTCGGCATGGCCGCCACGCTGTTCGATGTGCAGCAGGTCGAGGTGTTGCGCGGACCGCAGGGCACGGCCCATGGCGCCAACGCACTGGCCGGCCTGATCAAGATCAAGACGCGCGACGCAATGCCGGAAGCCGACCTCCATGCGGAAGTCACCGCAGGGGATGCCGATACGTGGTCCGCCGGCATGGCCGGCGGCGGCGCTCTCGGCGCGGATGGTTCGGCCTGGCGGCTCGCCGCCCAGGCTTTCCAGGGCGACGGTTCGATGCGCAACGTGTACCTCGATCGCGAGGACACGAACGGCCGCGACGAGGCGACGCTGCGCGGCAAGTTGCACCTGGTGCTGGGCGGGGGCTGGCGCGCTGACGTCACGGCGATGTACGTCGATCTCGACAACGGTTACGACGCATTCACCATCGACAACTCGCTGCGCTCGCAAGCGGATCGCCCTGGCCGGGACGCGCAGCAGACCCGCGGGTTCTCGGTGCGCGCGTACGGCCCCGTCGGTCCATACCGATTGAGCAGCACGGCCGCCTACGCAGCCTCGGACAGCGTCTACAGTTTCGACGGCGACTGGGGCAACGACACGTACTGGGGCGAGTACGCGCCTTACGACTATTTCTCGAAGTTCGACCGTGAGCGCACGTCGCTGACCGAAGACCTGCGCCTCGAGGGCAGTGCGGCTGAATCAGTCGAGTGGGTAGCCGGGCTGTACCTGCTGCGCCTGCAGGAGGATTCGCTGCAGCACGACTATTTTGCGGCCGATCTGCTGCGCGACCCGCTCACGACGGACTACGAGTCGACGAACATCGCGGGTTATGGCGAGGCCGAGTGGGCGCTGACCGGCGGGCTGTCACTGACGGCGGGAGTGCGCGTAGAGACACGCGACGCCCGTTACGACGATTCGGATGGCACCCGGTTCAATCCGCGCGACACGATGTTCGGTGGGCAATTGTCGCTGCAAGGTCCAGTCCGGGCCGGGCATTGGTACACGGCGCTGAGTCGCGGCTACAAGGCAGGCGGCTTCAACATCGGCGCAAACGTGCCCGAGGGTGTGCGCGAGTTCCAGCCCGAGTACCTGTGGAACCTCGAAGCCGGTGTCCGGCTCGGCGATGCCGCCGGGCGCTGGCAGGCGGACCTTGCTGTGTTCCACATGTGGCGCGAGGAGCAGCAGGTCGCTGCATCTTTCCAGCTCGATCCGGGTGATCCGCTCTCGTATGTCTTCTACACCGACAATGCGGCAAGCGGCCGCAACCTGGGGCTGGAAGCGTCAGGTTCCTGGCAACCGCTCGAGCGGCTGACGCTTGCCGCCTCGCTCGGGTTGCTGCACACGCAGTACCTCGACTATGCCTACGGCGCGCGGAATCTCGACGGCCGCGAACAGGCCCATGCGCCAGGCTACCAGTATTCGTTGTCCGCGCAGTGGGGTGGCGATGTCGGTTGGATGGCGCGCGCCGACCTGGCTGGCGTCGATGCCTTTTACTTCGATACCAGCCACGACCAGCGCTCGCAGGCTTATGCGCTGCTCAACCTGAAAGCCGGCTACGCTGAGGTGCACTGGTCTGCGTATGCGTGGGCCCGGAACGTGACCGACGAGTCGTACGCGGTGCGTGGCTTCTATTTTGGCCTCGAGCCGCCAGACTATGCGAATGAACTGTACGTCCAGCGCGGCGACGGCCGGCTGGTCGGCCTGACGCTGCAATGGCGCTGGTAAGCCGCGCAAGCACACCGTAATCCTGGAGACGACCATGCGTACCGCCGTAGAAATCAGCCTCTATCCACTCGACAGCGATTACGTTCCGCCGATCAAGGATTTCATCGCCCGCCTCAATCGGCACGCCGGTCTCAGCGTGACCACCAATGCGATGAGCACGCAGATCGCCGGTGAGCACGAAGTCGTCTTCGCGGCGCTGGCCGCGGAGACGCGAGCGACGTTCGCAGGC
>Ga0209391_10001538_pt1 | contig 11920 bp, 11 predicted proteins | sample PPLLak3March2015_FD_187246 | JGI IMG/M metagenome (GOLD analysis project Ga0209391, IMG submission 187246) | Freshwater sediment microbial communities from Prairie Pothole Lake near Jamestown, North Dakota, USA - PPLs Lake P7 Core (1) Depth... | ecosystem: Environmental > Aquatic > Freshwater >... | reverse complement strand
TGAACCTTTACCTCGAACTGATCGAGCAGAATCCGGCCCAGTTGACGCTGTTGCCCGAGACAGCGCTGCCAAGCTTCTTCAACAGCCTGCCGCCGCGCTACGTGGACGCCCTGAACAAGGCCGTGCGCGCCCACGGCGGCGACCTGATCGCCGGCACCCTGCTCGGCGAACGCGAATCCTACTGGAACGGTGCCGTCAGCCTCGGCGTCTCGCCGATCCAGACCTACAGCAAGCGCCACCTGGTGCCCTTCGGCGAATTCATCCCGCCCGGCTTCGCCTGGTTCATGGCGCACGCCAACATCCCGATGTCGTCGTTCTCGCGCGGGCCGGCGGTGCAGGCGCCGCTGGAGGTCGCCGGGCGGAGGGTTGCGGTCAACATCTGCTACGAGGACGTTTTCGGCGAAGAGATCATCCGCGCGCTGCCGCAGGCCGGCATCCTCGCCAACCTCTCCAACACCGCCTGGTTCGGCCGTTCGCTGGCGCAGCCGCAACACCTGCAGATCGCGCGCATGCGCGCGGTCGAAACCGGCCGGCCGATGCTGCGCGCGACCAATACCGGGATGACCGCCGTCATCGCGCCCGACGGCAGCATCCAGGCCGCCCTGCCCCCCTTCACGCAAGGGGTGCTGTTGAGCGAAGTACGCGCTTACGCCGGCATGACGCCCTATGCCCGTACCGGCAACCTCGGTTTCCTTGCCCTCGCAGCGCTGGCGCTGATCGTCTGCTGGCGGCGTCGCGCCGCCGACTAATCCGGATCCGCCTTGAGCAGCGCGGCGAAGCTGCGCCGGACCTTGCCTGCCTTGGGCGCGACGACGGCCATGCAGTAGCCCTGGTACGGATTGCGGCGGAAGTAGCGGTGGTGGTATTCCTCCGCCGCGAAGAACGGCCCGGCCGACGTCACTTCGGTGACTATCTGCCCCGGCCAGACGCCTTCGGCGTCGAGGCGGGCGATCGCCGCCCGCGCCGCAGCCTCCTGCGCCGCGTCGTGGTGGAAGATCGCCGAGCGGTACTGCGTGCCGACATCGTGCCCCTGGCGGTTCGGCGTCGTCGGATCGTGGATCGCGAAGAACACGTCGAGCAGCGTTTCGTAGCTGATCTTCGCCGGGTCGAAACGGATCTGCACGACTTCGGCATGGCCGCTGTCGCCGCGGCAGACCTTCTCGTAGGTCGGCGCCGGATCGTGCCCGCCCATGTAGCCGGGCAACACCGCGACGACGCCGTCGAGCTGCTCGAAGGCGGCCTCCAGGCACCAGAAACAGCCGCCGGCCAGCGTGGCGATGGCGGGGCTTGCGGTTTCGTTCATGAGTTTTCCCTTCCGTTGCGATCCGATGCCATCGGAGACAGCGGATGGCCGGCTTCGTTCCGCGCCGCCGGTGGCAAAAGCAAGTAAAATCGGGCGTTTCAGAATCCTGACGAGTGCGCCAGATGAGCACCAGCAACCAACCCGTTTCCGGCTCCGCCGCCCCCCCCGCCGGCGGGCATGCGTCTCCGCTCAAACCCGGCAGCAAGCCGACCTTCCAGGAAGTCATCCTGTGCCTGGAGGAATACTGGGCCAGGCACGGCTGTGCCCTGCTCCAGCCCTACGACATGGAAGTCGGCGCTGGTACCAGCCATACCGCCACCTTCCTGCGCGCCATCGGCCCCGAGCCGTGGAAGGCCGCCTACGTGCAGCCGTCGCGCCGCCCCAAGGATGGCCGCTATGGCGAGAACCCGAACCGCATGCAGCACTACTACCAGTATCAGGTGGTGCTCAAGCCGGCGCCCGAGGACATCCTCGAGCTCTACCTCGGCTCGCTCGAAGCCCTCGGTTTCGACCTGAAGCAGAACGACGTCCGCTTCGTCGAGGACGACTGGGAAAACCCGACCCTGGGCGCCTGGGGCCTGGGCTGGGAAGTCTGGATGAACGGCATGGAAGTGACGCAGTTCACCTACTTCCAGCAGGTCGGCGGCATCGACTGCAAGCCGATCACCGGCGAAATCACCTACGGCATCGAGCGCCTCGCCATGTACCTGCAGGGTGTCGAGAACGTCTTCGACCTGACCTGGACAGGCAGCCTGACCTACGGCGACGTCTATCACCAGAACGAGGTCGAGCAGTCGGCCTACAACTTCGAGCATTCGGACCCCGACTTCCTGTTCACCGCCTTTTCCGCGCACGAGAAGCAGGCGCAGCACCTGATGGGCAACAAGTTGTCGCTGCCGGCCTACGAGCAGGTGCTCAAGGCGGCGCACACCTTCAACCTGCTCGATGCGCGCGGCGCCATCTCGGTCACCGAACGCGCCGCCTACATCGGCCGCATCCGCAACCTGGCCCGCGCCGTCGCGCAAGCCTACCTCGACAGCCGCGCCCGCCTCGGCTTCCCGATGGCGCCACAGGAGTGGGCCGCCGAAGTTCTCGCCCAGATCGAAAAGAAAGCCGCCTGATATGTCGTCGAAAAACCTTCTCGTTGAACTCTTCGTCGAGGAACTGCCACCCAAGGCACTGAAGAAGCTCGGCGAGGCATTCGCCACCACGCTGGCGGGTTCGCTGAAAAATGCCGGCCTGGCGCCGTCGACCGCAACCGTCACCGCCTACGCGTCGCCGCGCCGCCTGGCAGCGCACGTCAGCGATGTTGCCGCCGTCGCCGCCGATCGGCCGGTGGTGCAGAAACTGATGCCGGTCGCCGTCGGCCTCGACGCCGCCGGCAACGCGACGCCGGCGCTGGTCAAGAAGCTCGCCGCGCTGGGCGTCGCGGGCGATGCCGTCGCCGCGGTCATCCCGACGCTGCGCCACGAGAGCGACGGCAAGGCCGAGGCGCTGTTCTACGACAGCCTGGCCAGGGGCGCGACGCTCGCCGAGGGCTTGCAGAAGGCGCTGGAAGCGACGCTCGCCGCGCTGCCGATTCCCAAGGTCATGACCTACCAGCTGGCCGACGGCTGGGCCACCGTGAACTTCGTCCGCCCGGCGCACAAGCTGGTCGCGCTGCATGGCGCCGAGGTCGTCCCGGTTTCCGTGCTCGGCCTCGCCGCGGGTCGCGAAACGCAGGGCCACCGCTTCGAGGCGACAATCGATCCGGTCGTCTTCGCCGATGCCGACAGCTACGCCGCGACGCTGAAGAACGATGGCGCGGTGATCGCCTCGTTCGCCGAGCGTCGCGCCGAGATCGCCCGCCAGCTCGAAGCCGCCGCCGCCCGGGCTGGTGGCAAGCCAATCGACGACGACGCCCTGCTCGACGAAGTCACCGCCCTGGTCGAACGCCCGAACGTGCTGATCGGCCAGTTCGAGGAAGAATTCCTCGCCGTGCCGCAGGAATGCCTGATCCTGACGATGAAGGCGAACCAGAAGTATTTCCCGCTGCTCGACGCCGCCGGCCGGCTGACCAACCGCTTCCTCATCGTTGCCAACATCACCCCGGCCGACCCGAGCGCGGTGATCGGCGGCAACGAGCGCGTCGTCCGCCCACGCTTGGCCGACGCCAAGTTCTTCTTCGACAAGGACCGCAGGAAGTCGCTGGAATCGCGCGTCGCCGGCCTCGGCCGAGTCGTCTATCACAACCGGCTGGGCACCCAGGGCGAACGCGTGCAGCGCGTCGCGGCGATCGCCCGCGCCATCGGCGAGCAGGTTGGGGGCGAAACGCTGGCAATGCACGCCGAACAGGCGGCAGTGCTGGCCAAGGCTGACCTGCTGACCGACATGGTCGGCGAATTTCCCGAACTACAGGGCATCATGGGCCGCTACTACGCGCGCCACGACGGGCTGGCCGACGACGTCGCCGATGCCATCGAGGACCACTACAAGCCGCGCTTCGCCGGCGACGCGCTGCCGCGCGGCCAGGTCGGCACGGTCGTTGCGCTGGCCGACAAGCTGGAGACGCTGACCGGCATGTTCGGCATCGGCCAGATCCCGACCGGCGACAAGGATCCATTCGCACTGCGCCGCCATGCCCTGGGCATCATCCGTATGCTTGCCGAGAACGACCTCGACCTGCCGCTTGTCGCACTGCTCGCCAACGCCGCCGTCCCGTTCGCCGCGGTCGACGGCTTCGCGGGCAACGAATCGGCGCTTGCCGACTTCATCTACGAACGCCTCGCCGGCAACCTGCGCGAGCATGGCTACACGCCGCAGGAAGTCGATGCCGTGGTCAGCCAGCGGCCGCAGCGCCTGGGCGACATCCCGAAGCGCCTGGCCGCCGTGCGCGCTTTCTCGGCGCTGCCGGAAGCCGCCGCGCTGGCCGCCGCCAACAAACGTGTCGGCAACATCCTGAAGAAGGTCGAAGGCGCCGTCGCCGCGAAGGTCGACGCCGGGCTGTTGCGTGAAGCCGCCGAAACCGCGCTCAATGATGCACTGGCCAAGGTCTCGCCGCGCGCCGAGGCCGCCTTCGCCGCCGGCGACTACACCGCCGCGCTGACCGCGCTGGCCGCCCTGCGCGCGCCGGTGGACGCCTTCTTCGACGGCGTCATGGTCAACACGGACGATGCCGCCCTGCGCGTCAACCGTCTCGGCCTGCTGGCCACGCTGCATCTGGCGATGAACCGCGTCGCCGACATCTCCCGGCTGTCGGCGTAATCCCGGAAGGGGAAGCCCATGAAACTCGTCATCCTCGACCGCGACGGCGTCATCAATTTCGATTCCGCTCAGTTCGTCAAGACCCCGGCCGAGTGGAAACCGATCCCCGGCAGCCTGGAAGCGATCGCCCGCCTCAACCAGGCCGGCTATCGCGTCGTCGTCGCCACCAACCAGTCGGGCGTCGGCCGCAGCCTGTTCGACATGGACACGCTCAACAGCATCCACGAGAAGATGCACAAGGCGCTGTTCGCCGTCGGCGGCCGCGTCGATGCCGTCTTCTACTGCCCGCACACGGCCGATTCGGACTGCGAGTGCCGCAAGCCCAAGCCCGGCATGCTCAAGCGCATTTCGCAAACCCTGAACATCAACCTCAAGGGCGTGCCGGCGATCGGCGATTCGCTGCGTGACCTGCAGGCCTGTGCTGCCGTCGGCTGCCTGCCGATCCTGGTGCGCACCGGCAAGGGGGAGCTGACCCGCGCCGGGGGCAACCTGCCCGAAGGCACGCTGGAATTTGCCGACCTGGCGGCGGCGGTCGACCACATCCTCGCGCACAAGAAGAAATGAACATCCTGCGCTCGGGCCTCTTCACGATCTGGGCGGCGATCTGGACGCTCCTGACCGCCCCCCTCGTCATCGCCGCATCGTTGCTGCTGCGTGGCGTCTGGGGTTATCACGCCGGCCGCCTGTGGCGCCTCGGCATCCAGTTCGGGGTCGAGCATTTCCTCGGCATCCGGCCGCGCGTCGTCGGCCTCGAGAACATGCCGCAGGAAGCGTGCGTCATCCTTTCCAAGCACCAGTCGGCGTGGGAGACGATGACCCTGCAGGACTACGTCCCCAAGGGCGCCTACTGCGTCTTCGTGCTCAAGAAGGAACTGCTGCGCGTACCCCTGATCGGCTGGGGGCTGGGGGCGATGAAGATGATCTCGATCGATCGCAGCGCCGGCAAGGAAGCACTCGACCTGGTCGTCGAGCAGGGCCGCGAGCGCCTGAACAAGGGTTTCTACGTCATCATCTTCCCGGAAGGCACGCGCGTGGCGCCCGGCACGACGAAGCGCTACAAGGCCGGCGGCGCCTACCTGGCCACCCGTGTCGGCTGCAAGGTCGTCCCGGTCGCCCATGACGCCGGCGAGTTCTGGCCGCGCCAGGCTTTCGTCAAGAGGCCGGGCACCGTCACCGTCAGCATCGGCCCGGCCTTCGACGCCACCGGCATGACCGAAGCCGAGGTCAACCAGCGCGCCGAAGCCTGGATCGAGGCCGAGATGCGCCGCATCTCGCCGCACCGCTACCCGGATGCCCGGCCTCCGGCCTGACGGCGAAGCGGCGGCCGCGCGCAGCATCACGCTCGACGGCCAGGCGGTCGCCTACCAGTTGCGGCGCAGCCGGCGGCGCACCATCGGCCTGTCGATCGACCAGCGCGGCCTGCGCGTCGGCGCCCCGCTGCGCGCCCGCCTCGGCGACATCGAGGCGCTGATCAGCCAGCACGGACAGTGGGTGCTCGACAAGCTCGCCATCTGGCGCGAACGGCCTGCCCCGACGCGCGCGCAGGTTGCCGACGGCGACGTGATTCTTGCCTTCGGGACGCCGTTGACCGCAGCCATCCGCCATTCCCTCCGCGCCGCCTGGCACATCGACGGCGGCATGCTGCACCTGGCGGTGCCCGTCGCTGCCGACCCGCAAGCGGTGCTGCACGCGGCGCTGCGCGAACACGCCCGCGCCGTCCTGCGCGAGCGCCTGGCGCTGCACGCGCCGCGCCTTGGCGTCGCCGTGCCGCCGCTGCGCCTGTCCTCCGCGCGCACCCGCTGGGGCAGCTGCAACCAGCGCGGCGGCATCTCGCTCAACTGGCGGCTGGTCTTCATGCCACTGGCGGTGGTCGATTACGTCGTCGCGCACGAACTGGCGCATCTGAAAGAAATGAACCACGGGCCGCGCTTCTGGTCGGTGGTAGAACAGCTTTGCCCGGACTGGCGCGCGCTGCGCAGCGAGCTGCGCCGCCACGGGCGCGAAATTCCACAATTCTAGGGAGCAACCCATGCGCATCCTCCACACCATGATCCGCGTCGGCGACCTCGACCGCTCGCTCGCCTTCTACACCGAGGTCCTCGGCATGCAACTGCTGCGTCGCAGCGACTACCCCGAGGGCCGCTTCACGCTGGCCTTCGTCGGCTACGGACACGAAAGCGAGGGCGCGGTGCTCGAGCTGACCCACAACTGGGACACCACCGGCTACGACCTCGGCAACGGTTTCGGTCACATCGCCCTCGCGGTGCCCGACGCGGCGGCGGCCTGCGCCCAGATCAAGGCGCGCGGCGGCAAGGTCGTGCGTGAAGCCGGGCCGATGAAGCACGGCAGCACCATCATCGCCTTCGTCGAGGACCCGGACGGCTACAAGATCGAACTGATCCAGCGCGCCTGATCGGCCGGGTGCAGCGCCATGAACTGCGCCGTCGCGATCCTCGCCTGGCTGCTGGTCGCAGCCGGACACCTCCGGCAGCGGTTCGGGAGTAAGCTGCAGGAAAGGAATTCGCGAGGAAAGGATGGGGGAGACAAACATGGACAAGATGTGGCTCAAGAATTATCCGGAAGGCATGCCGGCCGAGATCGACGCGGACCAGTTCAGGTCCATTCCGGACCTGCTCGACAAGCTCTTCACCAAGTTCGCCGACAAGCCGGCCTATCACAACCTCGGCCGTACCATCAGCTACGCTGAACTGGAAGCGCTGTCGCGCGCTTTCGCCGCCTACCTGCAGGGACTGCCGGACATGGCCAGGGGCGAGCGCGTCGCCATCATGTCGCCGAACCTGTTGCAATACCCGGTCGTGCTGTTCGGCATCCTGCGCGCGGGCATGGTCGTCGTTAACGTCAATCCGCTATACACACCGCGCGAACTGGAACATCAGTTGCAGGACTCCGGCGCCAGGGCCATCGTCATCGTCGAGAATTTCGCCTCGACCCTGCAGCAGGTCCTGGGCAAGACACGGGTCAAGCATGTGATCACCACGCAGGTCGGCGACCTGCTGCCGATCCCGAAGCGCTGGCTGGTCAATTTCGTCATCAAGTACGTCAGGAAGATGGTCCCGGCCTGGCAAATCGACGGCGCCACCACGCTGGGCGCAGCGCTGGAGCGCGGCAGTGCGGTGCCCCTCGGTCCGGTCGACATTCACGCGGAGGACCTCGCCTTCCTGCAGTACACCGGGGGTACGACCGGAGTCGCCAAAGGGGCGATGCTCACCCACCGCAACATCCTCGCCAACCTGGAACAGACCGGCATCTGGATTTCGGTCAGCTTCAAGGAGGGTGCCGAAATCGTCATCGCCCCGCTGCCGATGTACCACATCTTCTGCCTCACCTCGACGCTGTCGTTCATGAAGTGGGGAAGCCTCAGCGTGCTGATCACCAATCCGCGCGATCTGCCGGCCCTGGTCAAGGAAATGGGGAACTGGAAGTTCACCACGATGACCGGCGTCAACACCCTGTTCAACGGGCTATTGAACACGCCGGGGTTCGAGCAACTCGACTTTTCCACGCTCAAGGTCGTGGTCGGTGGCGGCGCTGCCGTGCAGAAACCCGTTGCCGAGCGCTGGCAGCTGGTGACCGGGCACTGTCTCACCGAAGCCTACGGCCTCACCGAGACCTCGCCCGGTGTCTGCTGCGTGCCACTGGGCGCCGCGTGGGACGGCACCATCGGCTTGCCCGTGCCATCCACCGAGGTGTCGATCCGCGATGACGATTTCAACGAGCTGCCGCTGTGGACCGGCGCCGGCGACATTGAGAAGCACACCGGTGAGATCTGCGTGCGCGGCCCGCAGGTGATGAAGGGCTACTGGAACAATCCGGCGGAAACGGCCAACGTCCTGCGCGATGGCTGGCTCAAGACGGGCGACGTCGGCCATGTCGACCAGCAGGGCCGGGTCACCATCACCGACCGGAAGAAAGACATGATTCTGGTGTCCGGCTTCAATGTCTACCCCACCGAGGTCGAGAGCGTGGTCGCGGCACACCCTGGCGTCCTCGAATGTGCCGTGGTCGCCGTGCCTGACGCAAGATCGGGCGAGGCGGTCAAGGTGGTCATCGTCAGGAAAGATCCGAATCTGACGAAAGAGAGCGTGATCGAACACTGCCGGGCGCTGCTGACCAGCTACAAGGTGCCGCGCCATGTCGAGTTTCTCGATGCCCTGCCCAAGACGCCGATCGGCAAGATCCTGCGCCGCGAACTGCGCAACCACAGCGGATCCTGAGCGCCGCCTTTCAGCCGGACGGCCACGCGCAGGCGATTTCCTTGCCCGCGTCGTCGATACGACAGCGCGTGACGAGACCACCGTCGGCGTCGAGCAGGCGCCCGGCCCAGCCGCGCTCGTCGCGATCGAGGACAAGGAAGCCGTGGCGGATAAGCAGGATGCCGCTGCGCGCCGCCAGGCCATCGTAGAGGCGGCCGTCGGGTTGTCCCCGCTCCATGCCGCGGGGGCCCGTCTTGCCTTCGTAGAGGGGCGAGGCCGGATCCTGCGCCTCGAGTTGCGTGCCGCTGCCGCCGACGACGAGTTGCGCCGGCCGTCCCGCGGGATCGCCGGCGGTCGCGAAGTTGAGAGTCTGGAAGGCATGCTCGTGGCCGCCGACGGCAAGCTGCACGCTGGCCGGCAGGCTCCCTTGCAGCGCCGCCTGGAAAGCGTTGGGCTGCTGCGACGGGGTCAACAGGTCATACCATAGCGGGCGATGCGAGAGCAGCCACAGCCGCTGCGCCGGCGCCGGTTGGCGGAGGACGGCGAGCTGGCGTTCGAACAGCGCAATATCCTGCGGGGTGCTGCGCAGCGGCAGATAATCCTGTTGTCCCGCGTTGTCGACGATGAGCAGGCCAAGGCCGGCATCGAGATCGATCCGCCACGCGTCGTCGGTCAGATTGTTGGCGAGTACCGACTGGGTAGGCGACTTGTAGCGCTGATCCGGACAGGCCTGGTACGGCACCGGCGAAAGGAAGCGCATCCAGCCCTCGCCGCCGCGGTCGCAATTCTCGTGGTTGCCACGGACGAAAACCCACGGCGCCTGCGCCAGCAACGGTGCCGCCGGCCGGAAGAAGTCGGCCTGCCAGCCCGACCAGCCGGAGCCGACGATGACACCCTTGTCGCGTAGCGGCGCGCAGCGCACCGGGTCGTCGCAGTATTCGCGGTAGTGGTAGTCGCCGACATGGATGACCAGGTCCGGCCTTTCCCGCGCCGCCGCTGCGGCAACGCGTGCCCACGGCCAGGCGTGTGGATCGCTGCAATCCTGGATCGGGTCGCCGGGGCCATCGGCCGGCACCTTGATGCGGCAGCCGGTGTCGCCGAGGATGACGATGCGCCGGAGCGCTGCTTGCGGCATCGGCAGCGGCTCGCCGGCGATGGCCGCGGTGCGGGCGCCGGCCGGAAGATCGATTGCGCACGCAGTCACCGGGAACGGCGGCTGGAAGGCCGGATTCGCGGATGCAGTGGGCGGCGCATCGCCGTTGCCGGCGGCACGCACCTGCATGGTCAGGGTGCCTTGGTCAGTGTTCAGCGGCGGGCAGGGCGAACCCTGCGGGACGATCGCCCGCACCGAGACGCTCGCTTGCGGCCCGAGCTGGGTCCACGCCGACAGCACGCCGGGCGGCGGCGCAGGCGGCGTGGCGCAACCGGCGAGTACAAGCAGCACCGCCGCGATGGCGAGCGGGCGGATGGCGGAAACCGGCGCGATCAGTGACATTGGCTGGCGGCGCTCAGGGATGCAGGTAGCCCATGATGCCGAGCACGCGGTCACCTGCGTGATGGGCGACGTGCTCGACTTCATCATCGGGGGGACCATGCACGTGAAAGCCATGACCTGACATCGGGACTCCTTGCGTGAAGATCGGAAAAACAGGCCCCATTCTATCGCGACTGGCCGCCGGGGTAGCCGGCGACAGCCAGGCTGCTGCGGTCGACCCGCCGCGAAGGCCGAAAATCAGATGCCGGTGACGCGGCTTGCGGGGAACCTGGCGGCGAAGCGGCTACCCTTGCCCGGCGTGCTGGCAATCTCGAGCTGGGCCTGATGGCGGTTCAGCGAGTGCTTGACGATCGCCAGCCCGAGCCCGGTGCCGCCAACGTCGCGCGAGCGCCCGCGGTCGACGCGGTAGAAGCGCTCGGTCAGGCGGGGAATGTGCTTGGCATCGATGCCGATGCCGGTGTCCTTGACGGCAAATTCGGCGCCGCCGCGGCGAGCGTGCCAACTGACCGTGACGGTGCCGCCGGCGGGGGTATAGCGTATCGCGTTGGCGACCAGGTTGGCGAAGGCGCTGACCAGTTCGGTTTCCTCGCCGCGCAGGTCGCCGCGCGCGTCGGCGTCGACGATGATCGTATGGCGGCCAGCCGACAGTGCTTCGGCATCGCGGTGCAACTTGTCGATGAGGCGGGCCATATCGACGACCTCGTTGCCCGGCGGCGGCGCCGCCTCGATCGACGACAGCGCGAGCAGATCCTTGATGATCGACTGCATGCGCTGCGACTGGTCGGCCATCATCGCCAGGTAGCGCCGGCGATCCTCCGCGTCGAAATCGATGTCCTGCAGGGTTTCGAGAAAGCCGGCGAGGACGGTCAGCGGCGTGCGCAGTTCGTGCGAGACGTTGGCGACGAAGTCGCGCCGCATGCGATCGAGGCGGTCGCTCCGGGTGACGTCGGTGACCTGCAGCAACAGCCGGTTGCCGGCACAGGCAACGGCGTGCACGGAGAGCACCGGGGCGGCCGGCGCCTCGCCGCGCAGGAGCAGCGACTGCGAGCGGTCGCCGGCATTCAGAAAGGGCGCGAACTCCGGCCAGCGGACGAAGTTGGTGATCGGCTCGCCGCGGTCCACGCTGACCGCGAGCCCGAGTTGCGCTTCGGCGGTCGCGTTGCAGAACAGGATCCGGTGCGCCTCGTCGAGCAGCACGACGCCGTCGGTCAGTGCCTGCACGGCGGCGACCAGCATGGCGACCTCCTCGTCGCGGCGGGTGATTTCGTCGCGCAGATCCTTCTCGCGGCGATAGAGGCGGCCGAGGACGCCATCCCTGTCTGCCTCCTTCGCCAGCCGGGCAGCGCCGGAAGGCCCGCGCGACCAGCGTTCCAGCCGGATGAAATTGCGGAAGTGGAAGCCCAGCGGCAGCGCCAGCACAGCGCAGAAGACCGCCCAGCCGGCCCAGTCGGCGACGAAGCTGCCCACCGCCAGCGCGCTGCTGGCCGCCAGCGCGGCCAGCGGCAGCGCGCGGAGCAGCGGCGCCGGCACCCCGGTTCAGGCCCCGCTGAAGCGGTAGCCGGTCCCGCGCACGGTTTCTATCCGCTCGTGCTGGCCACTCGCTTCGAGCGCGGCGCGCAACCGGCGGATATGCACGTCCACGGTACGCTCCTCGATGAAGATGTG
>Ga0209391_10001536_pt1 | contig 11932 bp, 6 predicted proteins | sample PPLLak3March2015_FD_187246 | JGI IMG/M metagenome (GOLD analysis project Ga0209391, IMG submission 187246) | Freshwater sediment microbial communities from Prairie Pothole Lake near Jamestown, North Dakota, USA - PPLs Lake P7 Core (1) Depth... | ecosystem: Environmental > Aquatic > Freshwater >... | reverse complement strand
CACGGGAGGAGATCGTGGGCCTGAAGACCCGCGAGATCCCGGAGACGCGAATTGTTTCCATGTTCATGAACAATCGAGCGATCGAAGCTATGGTCGCTGGTCGCGTCGATGATGCCTATGCCTGGGTGCGGGGCTCGCTGCTCAGCAGTCCCGATTTCCCAGCCGCCCAGAACACGCTCGGCCTTCTGTACTTGAAGAAGGGCTTGCTGCCAGAGGCTTCACGTGTGTTCGAGTATCTGCTCGACGCGGACACTAGCCATACGTCCGCGCTCGCAAACCTGTCGGAAGTGCGCAAGCGCCAGGGCCGTCTAGCGGAGGCCGAGCGACTGCGGGAGCAACTGGCGCGGATCGAGTCCGTACCGCCGCTGCATGATTACTGGCTCGGACTCGCGGCGATGAGGCGGGAAGATTACCGCGCCGCCCGCGCTCACTTCGAGCGCGAGGCCGCGCGGCCCGATAATGCAGCGGCAGTCCGCTTCTGGCTTGGCGTGGCACTACTCAGGATGGGTGACCACCAGCAGGCGGCCGAGGAAGTGGAGCGGGCCGTGGAAATGGCCGCCAACCGCAGTGAGCGGGGCTTCTACGCTGCCAAGCTGGCGTTGCTGCGCAGAGCGGCGAACTGACCCAGGGCCGTTAGCGCGGGCGTCGTTGGGCGCACGTCCCCTTTTCGATCACCGTCGCGTGCATTTCGTTGACGCCGCTACTTCACGCGGCGCACGCGAGGGGAGAGAGCGACGCCATCGACGTCGAGGAAGTCGGCGCCCAATACCCCCCGTCGTATAGCCGCCTTGCGCTTCCCGGGGCTCGTGGCGTACGTAGAGCCATCAACAATCTGCCAAACCTGCCCGTTCTCAAGCGCGATTCTTTCGTTCGGGCCCCAACCCGAAAAGTCACGGGCCACCGCTGACTCCACAACTGCTTCACCGCGCGCGACTTCCGGCCGCGTTACGGGCTGAGGGGCGGATGCTGAGGTCGTGGGAAGCGCGTCATAACAGGCAACCCTCGCCATAATGTCGCTGATTCGGCGGCAACTCTCGAGGCTGTCCTGCGCGATTGCGGGCACGGCGGTCACACAGATTAACAGCAGCGCCGGACCGACAAGCGCTTCTCGCCGGCGGTGGAGATTCCGAAGTTTCAACACGGGTTGATTCACTCCTTCCTTGGTGCGGACCCCTGACAATACCGCGCCTTGAACCAGTCAATCACCAGTCTCCGCTCTTCAGGGAAAGCCTCGGTCGAAATCCGCTGGGCCGGTTCGTTTCCGAGGAAACCAGAGTCACGGAGACTGGCCGACCCCTGGTCGAGCACGGCGCGCTGACCATCGAGCAACCGGTAGTCAAACTCGATTGACACTACCCACGAGTTTCTGGCGACGCGCAGATCACTTCTCGCGGCGCCACGCCCGGATTGGACCGCTCCGGCTGGATTGACTTCGCGCAGCGACAATTCAATCAGGCTTCCCTTCGCTAAACACGCGGGGGCGGCTGATTTGAGTTCCTGCTCGAGGGCCCGACGCAGCCGCTGCGCCGACTCACTTCGGAGGAGAGAATCCGTGCTGTCCTCGGCGAGTTGGAACTCCTTCCCAAGTACAACGATGGCGTCGACCGCTACAGCTTCGACCGCGGATGCGCCTGGTGAGAACAACGCGACAGCGCCGAGCATCGCGATGCGGCAAGCAGTGCTTCTCATGGGACTCTCCGATTGCGACCGGGGTGAACCCAAACTACTCGCATTGCGCGCGGCGCTCAACCGCAAAAAAAAACCGGAACCCTCGTAGAGGATTCCGGTTCTAGTTGCTGTGCTTCGGTTCTTACAACCGTCCGCGGACGCCGAGGTAATAACGCCGGCCGATGGCATCGTAACTGCCGGCCATCTCAACACCGGTGACCGATCCCGGCAGGCTGCTAATGGCGGTCCCGCTCTGATCGAACACGTTGTCGATGCCCGCGTACAGGCTCCAGTTCTTGTGCACCTGATACGTCGCCTGAAGGTCCGTATAGATTTCCGAGCTCACCGTCTTCGCGCCAGCCGGCAGGTCAAAGGCCGCCAGGAACTGGTCGTCCAGCGCCGACTTGCCAATGAACGTGTTGCGCATCGTCACGCCCCATGCGCCCCACGAGTACCCGAGCGACAGGAACCACCTGTTCTCCGGGGTGTCGAGTTCACCGACGTACTCATCCTTTTCAGCGCCCGGGAGGGGGATGGTGTACCCCTCGAGGTAGTGCGTCCAGGTAAACCGAGCGTCCAAGCGGCCAGGTCCCACGCGATCAGAGTAGGCGGCCGTGAAGTCGAGTCCCTTGGTCCGAAGGCCGCCGCTGTTCGTGACGGCCGAATCGATGAACTCGAGCGATCCGGCGCTGTTAGTGCCGACCGCGGTCGGACGTCGCGTGATGAACTGGCAGAACGACGCATTACCCGCGTAGCACTGATCTAAGATGAACTGACGCGGCGTGGAAACGAGGGCGTCGTCGATCTTGATGTCGAAGTAGTCAAGTGTGAAGGCGGTGTTCTTCAACCAGCTGATGTTGGTAGGAGCGAACACGACCCCCAGCGTCCACGACTTACCTTCCTCCTCTTCAGCTTGTGGGTTACCACGATCGAAGCCGCTGACACCCTGAAGGTCCGCCTGGGTCAAAGTGAATTGGCCGTTGGCCGCGATATTCTGCGCGACGCCCGGAGCGGCGCGGCACGCGTCAGCCGTTGCGCCCGGCGTCGTTGCTGTTACACCGAGGCACGGATCGCTCAGACCGGTCGGGAAGTCCTGTGACGGCGGCGAGTACAACTCGCTGATATTCGGCGCACGCGTGGCAAGCGAGTTGGTCGCTCGAAACTTCACGTCCCTGTTGACCGCCCACTCGAGGCCCAGGGAGTAGCTGAAGGTGCCGCCCACCGTTTCGTAATCGCCGTACCGAACCGCGGCCGTCGCGTCAAGTCTCCTTGCGTAGGCCTGGTCCCTGAGGATCGGGAAGCGTCCCTCAAGGAAGTATTCCCAGACGTCGTAGCCGCCCTTGGTTTCCGGAATCGCGTTACCCGCGTTCAGGCCGGCCTGAGCAAGCGGGTCGAACGTGCTGCGCGCATCCTCCTTCCGGTACTCGATACCGGCGGCGACCCCCAACGGACCCGCAGGCAGTTGCGCCGCTTCGCCGGTGACGGTGGCGCCAGCTACGTTCTGCCGGGTTTCACTTGTATAGAGGGTGGGGGCAATGATGTATTTAACTGCCTCCGGGCTGATGGAGTTGAAGCCGAAGACGTTGATCGGCACGCAGCCCTGGGCGCGCGCCTGCTCATCACGGCACATGGCTCCACCCGCGCCGTCCGGGATCGCTTCCAAGGCGTTGCGGAAGTTCAGCACGTTCACCTGGCCGCCCCCCACTTGCGACTCGGTTGTGACGCCATGGCTGACGAACGCATCGTAGTTCCATGAGCCCGTGATATTGCCCTTCAGGCCAGCCAGCAGGCGGTACGTGTCGCGCTCCGCTTCCTGACCCCGGTTGCCGAATTCGGTCAACCGGCGCGTGAAGTTGTAGTCCACCGCACCGTCACCATCCCGGTCCGTAAGTAGCGCAAAAATGTCTGGACGGATCACGGGGTTGTTCACTAGCGCCCCATTCACCATGAACTGCGCTGGGACGACCCCGCCAGTGGCCGGGTAGATGCCGTTCGACCCCCCCGACTCCAAGGGGAATGGCTCTAGTTCGGACGTGGTCTTCGTCCGCGCGTAGTTGCCCTCGAAATAGGCGGAGTGCCCTTTAGTCCACTCGTATTCGCCCGAACCCGCAAAAAGATTCCGGTCGGTGGGTACGGCGATCGTGCGGAACGCGCTCCGATTGAAGCCCGTTGCACCCACGCCGTCACCAAAGCCGTCGCCATTGACGTCGGCGCCATTCGTCCTCAAAGGGATCAAATTGCCGGCCGCGTCAAACGTCCGGTTCCCACTACCGGTGATGATGGTCCCTTGTGGCGCGAAGCTGGAGTAGAAGGGCCTCTGCATCACAAACATGTCGTCCGGGTTTCCGGTCAGCAGGGCTTTCGAAACCTGATCGACACTGGACTTGTCGCGGTCGCGCGAGTACACGGCGCCCTGCTTGCTGACGCCAATGTGACCCATCATGAAGCCGCTCTGCCCGCTGGTACCGAACGTCATAGAGGCGGAACGCTGGTCGTCGTCGCCTTCGAAGCTCCGGCCGTACTGGGCGTCCACCGCCAGCCCGTTGAAATCGCGTTTCGTGATGATGTTCACCACGCCGGCGACGGCGTCGGAACCGTACAGCGCCGACTGGCCCCCGGTCAGGATGTCGACCCGATCAATGAATGCTGTCGGAATCGTGTTCAGGTCGACGGCGAACGATCCCGGCACGCCGGACACATACCGCCGGCCATTGACCAGCACAAGGGTTCGGTCCACGCCCAGCGCGCGGAGTTCGACGGTCGCCACACCCGAGGCATTGGTTTGGAAGTTCGAGTTCGTCCGCGTGATGGTCGTCCCGCTGAATCCGACCGTTGGGTTGGAGTTCAGGACATTCTGGATGTTGACTGCCCCGGATTCCTGAATTGCCCTGGAGTCGATCTGCTGCAAGGGCGAAGCCGATTCAGCCCCTTCCGACACGATCCGAGTACCCGTAACGACGGCCCGCTCCAGTTCCGTCGATGCCGGCGCCGGCGCCGGTGCCTGCGCATGCGCGGCGCCCGTCATTGCTGCTATTGCCACGGTTCCGCTAAAGGCCAGTGCGACCCCGCGTGCTATGGGTTTTAGTTCAAACATTGACTCATCCCCCCGAGAAGTTCAAGTTTCGTACGGCCTCGAAACGCGCAGTCGGCAGACAGGAGAGCCAGCGTCATTTGGTTCCGAGAGCCTGTGGATTGTCGGTTTGGCCCGGGCCGCTTGGCAACAAACCCTAGAACTCCACTCTTGGGTTGTTGCTTTTCAGGGACACCTCGGCGCGCACTGCAGCCGATGCCCAGCTGCGCGAGCCTCGAGTTGATCGAGTGCGAGCCGCAGAGCACGAAGGCGCGGGCGCGTGCGGTCTCGCGTCCAGTCGGACATCGACCGCATCGAGTGCCGCGGCTAGGCGCGGTTTAGCGGACGGGCAAGCGGGGTACCGACTGAAGCAACTCGCGCGTGTAGTCCGACTCAGGGTTAACCAGAATGTCCTGCGCCGGCCCGGCCTCCACGATGCGGCCGTCCTTCATCACCGCGATGTCGTGGGCGAGGTACTCGACCACGCCGAAGTTGTGCGTAATGAACAGGTACGCGACGCCCAGCTCGTCCTGCAACTGCTTCAGCAGGTTGACGATCTGGGCCTGCACCGAGACGTCGAGCGCCGACGTGGGCTCGTCGCAGACGAGCAGGCGCGGTTCAACCGCCAGTGCGCGGGCGATTGCCAGACGCTGCCGCTGGCCGCCGGAGAACTCGTGCGGGTAGCGGTCGAGCGCGTCGTCGCGCAGTCCGACCCGCGACAGCAGGCCGAGAGTGCGGTCAGCGATCTGACGCCCGCCCAGTTCGGGCCGCAGCGCCAGCAGGCCCTCGGCCAGCAGTTCGGAGACCCGCATGCGCGGGTTCAGGGACGCGAACGGGTCCTGGAAGATGATCTGCAGCGACCGGCGCGCGTGTCGCAGCGCCGCGCCGTCGAGCGTCGACAACTCCTGGCCGTCGAGCCGCGCTTCGCCGTGGATGACCGCGCTCGCGCGCAGCAATTGCAGCAGCGCCTTGCCGGTCGTCGTCTTGCCGCACCCGGACTCGCCGACGAGGGCAAGCGTGCGTCCGGCCTGCAGCGTGAACGAGATCCCGTCTACCGCCTTCACATACCCGACAGTCCGCTTCAGCACGCCGCGGCGGATCGGGAAGTGGACCCGGTAGTCGCGCACGTCGAGCAACGGATTCGCGCTCGATTCGCTCCGCGCTCGCGGGGAAGCGCCGGTCGACTCCTCGCGGCGCACGGGCAACCTATCCGCCGGCAGTCCGTTCCGGTACAGCACGCAACGGACCGCGTGACTGTCGACCGGAACCAGCAGAGGCGGCGCGCCGTTCACGCACTCTGCCTGCGCCGCGGGGCAGCGGTCGGCGAAGCGGCAGCGCTCGAAGGCCTGGTCAAGCCGCGGCACGGTGCCGCCGATGGCGGCGAGCGGCCGGCCGCGCTTGGCGAAGTCGGGAAGCGCGTCGAGCAGCATCCGCGCGTACGGGTGCCATGGCCGCGCGAAGAACTCCGCCGTCTCTGCGACCTCGACGACCTGGCCGGCGTACATCAGCGCGACGCGGTGCGCGACCTGCGACACGATGCCGAGGTCGTGCGTGATCAGCAGCATCGCCATGCCCTGGTCCTTCTGCAGGTCCATCAGCAAGTCGAGGATCTGCTTCTGCACGGTCACGTCGAGCGCGGTCGTCGGCTCGTCGGCGATCAGGACATCCGGCTCGGCGGCCAGCGCGATGGCGATCATCACGCGCTGCTTCTGGCCGCCCGACAACTGGAACGGATAGCTGGCGATCCGCCGCTCGGGTTCCGGCAGTCCGACCCGCCGCAGCCATTCAAGCGCCCGGGCGCCCGCGGCGGCGCCCTTGAGCGGCGTGTGGCGCTCGATCACCTCGACGATCTGCGCGCCGACCGGCAGCACGGGGTTCAGGCTGGTCGCCGGCTCCTGGAAGACGATGCCGATGCGGCGCCCGCGCACATCGCGCATCCGCGACTCGGGCAACTGCGCGACGTCGGTGCCGGCGAGATCGATCCGGCCCTGCGCCACGCGCCCGTTCTCCGGCAGCAGGCGCAGGATCGACAGCGCGGTCACCGACTTGCCGCACCCCGATTCGCCGACGAGGGCGAAGGTCTCGCCGCGCTCGATGGACAGCGACAACGCATCGACTGCGCGCACCAGGCCGCTGTCGGTGTCGAGCTCCGTCTGCAGCCCGTCGACCTGCAGCACTGGCCCCCGCGCAACGAGATCGGCTGCGCTCACGCGGCTTCCTTCAGCCGGAAGCGGCGCGGACGGAACGCGCGTGCGCGCGGATCGAACGCTTCGCGCACCGCGTCGGCGACGAGGTTGGCCGACAGCACCAGCGCGAGCATGAAGGTGAACGCGGTCGCCAGGTTCCACCACACGACCGGGTCGCGCGACATCTCGCTGCGGGCGAGGTTGATCATCGAGCCGAACGACGACGAGTTCGGGTCGACGCCGACGCCGACGTACGACAGCACCGCCTCGTACAGGACCAGCGCGGAGAAGTCGAGCACGGCCACGATCAGCACGAGGTGCATCACGTTCGGCAGGATGTGGCGCCGCATGATCCGCCAGTGGCTGACGCCGAACGCGTGTGCCGCCTGCACGTACTCGAGTTCGGCGAGCTTCAGCGTCTCGGCGCGCAGCAGCCGGCACAGCGTCGACCAGCCGGTCACGCCGAGGATCAGCGTCAGCAGGAACAGGCGGAACTCGGCGCGCTCGACGCCCGTCTCGAACGCCTCGGCGTTCTGGTCGATGTACACGTTGACCAGCAGCACGAACGCGGCGACCAGCAGGATCGGCGGAATCGACGACAGCACCGTGTAGAAGTACTGGATCAGGTCGTCGACCCAGCCCTTGAAGTAGCCCGCGAGGATGCCGAGCGCGATCGCCAGCGGCAGCGTGGCGATCGTCGCGAGCGACCCGATGACGACCGCGGTGCGGATGCTCTTCAGCGCCTGGAACAGCACGTCGTTGCCGGTGCGGTCGGTGCCGAACGGGTGGTACCACGGCCATAGCGCTGCGATCCAGCCGATCAGCATGGCCATCACGAGCAGCGTGGCGAGCATCGGCCGCCATGGCAGCTCGGTGCGTCCGCGGACGATGGCGCGTGCCGAAGCGGCGAATCCGCCGCGCGTGCGCCCGCGCAACGCTGCGATCGCGGCGCAGACGAGCAGCCCGCCGGCCAGCCCGGCTGCCACGCCGGTCAGTGACCGTCGGATCACGTCGGGCACCCAGTCGCGCACGGGATCCTCAAGGTGCGCGCCGCCGTGTGCGAGGCGCGGGTAGTCGCGCACCTCGACGCCGTTCACCACCTGCGTCTCGCGCTGGAACGACCACCATGCCAGCGGCACCGAGTATGTCTTCTCGCGCGCCTCGACCGCGTGCGCGAGCAGGGTGTCGAGCACGGACACCGTGCGCGTCGCGTACGCGCCCGGCGCGGCCGCCGCGCCGGGCGCCGGCGGCAACCGCGGGCGGAAGTGGATCGAGTCGGCGAGCGCGATTGCGATGAACACGCCGAGCACGACGGCGGCGGCCATCGCCGGTGCGTCGTGCGTCACGTGCCGCCAGGTGGCAAGTGCGTGCCGGTTGCCGCGCACGCGCCACGCGTAGACGGCCACGCCGAGGACGACGAGCCACAGCACGAAGTCAGTCCACAGGAAGACGAACTGGGGCACGCGCCGGTCTCCCTAGGTGAGCCGCACGCGCGGATCGGCGAACGTGTAGGCGATGTCCGTCAGCAGGTAGGCGAGGATGTACAGCAGCGAGCCGAGGAACACCATCGTGTGGACGATGGCGAAGTCCTGCCCGCCGATCGCCTCGATCACGTAGGTCCCGAGCCCCGGGATGCCGAAGAACGACTCGAACACGATCGAGCCGAGGAAGGCGTACGGCAGGAGCGCGCCGACGTGCGTGAGCACCGGCAGCCACGCATTGCGCAACACGTGGCGGAACAGCACGACCGCCTCGGACAGGCCCTTGGCCCGCGCCGTCCGCACGTAGTCCTTGTGGGTCTCTTCGAGCAGGATGGCGCGGAACAGGCGCGCTTCGGAGCCGAGCTGGAAAACGATGCCGACGACGAGCGGCAGCGCGAGGAACTTGACGAGGTCGAGTCCCGGCACGAAACCCGACAGCGGGACGAGCCGCAGCGTCTTCCCGAACAGCCACTGCGCCATGATGATGTAGAACAGGCTCGAGATCGACATCATCACGACGCACAGCACCGTGCCCCAGAAGTCAAGGTAGCTGGCGCGGAAGAACACCAGCAGCAGCGAGAACGCGATGCTGACGAACACGGTAAGCAGCAGCATCGGCGCGGCGAGCGCGAGGCTCGCCTGGATGCGGGTGCCGACCTCGTGGCGGATGTCGCGGCCGCTGTCGCTGGAACCGAAGTCGAGCGTGAACAGCCGCAGCGAGCGGTCGTGGAAGATCGTGTTCGTGATCTTGCGCGCGCCCGGCTCGGCGGCGTTGAACCACAGCGGCTTGTCGTAGCCGTGCTCCGCCTTCCACTTCTCGATCGCCTCGGCGGTGACGCGCTTGCCGCCGATGTTGAGCCGCGCGATGTTGTCGGGCGAGTTGACCGCGAAGAACAGCGTGAACGTCAGCAGGTTGACGCCGACCAGGATCAGGACCGCATAGAGGCAGCGCCGGACGATGTAGCCCGCCACGTCAGCGCGCCCCGCCCGCAAGCCGACGGCCCGCGGTCTCGCGCTCGCGGCGCTTCCACGCGCGGAACGCGGGCAGCACGGCGACGACGAGGGCCAGCGCCATCAGCGCGACCGGCCACCACACCGGACGGTTCCACTCGGCGATCCGCGCCGCGCGCAGCGCCGGATCGACCTTCATATACATCAGGCGGTCGTTGACCAGCGGCCCGGCCTTCACGTTGCCGACCCACTGGTGGTTCACCGAGCCGGCGTACGGGTTGTAGCCGAAGGTCCACGGCGCATCCTGCTGCGTGATCGCGGCCATCCGGTCGATCACCTGCTGCTTGCGCTCGCCATCGTCGAGGTACTTCAGTTCGTCGAACAACTGGTCGAACTCGGGATTGCTGTAGTTCGACGCGTTCTCGCCGTTGCCGCCGGTCAGCGCCTTGGAGTTCGGGCCGTACAGCAGGAACAGGAAGTTCTCCGCGTCCGGGTAGTCGGCGAACCAACCCCACCAGAAGACCTGCAGCGATCCCTTCTCGGCCTTCTCCTGGAACCGGTTGTAGTCGGTGGCGCGGATCTCGAGTTGCACGTTGATCTTCGCGAACTGGCGCGCCATCCACTCGACTTCGGCCTTCAGTTCCGGCGTCAGCGTGCGCTGGTAGTCGTAGTTCAGCACCAGCGGCTTGCCGGTCTTCGCGTCGCGACCGCCGGGGTAACCCGCTTCCGCGAGCAGCCGCTTCGCTTCCTCGATCGACTTGCGCTGCGGCTGGCCGTCGACGACGTCGTAGACGGCCGGGTTGACCATGTCGGGGCGGAAGCCGAAGACGCCGGGCGGCACCGGGCTCATCGCCGGCTCGCCCGCCGCCTTGCTCTCGAACACGCGGACGAACTCCTCCCAGTCGACGGCGATCGACAGCGCCTGCCGCAGCTTGCGGTTGCGGACCTGCTCTTCGGGCGTTGCGCCCTGGCCGACGACGGGATCGAGCCAGTTGAAGCCGACGTACCAGTTGGAAATCTCGAGCGTGCGCGGCATCTGGATGCCGCGGTCGCGGAACAGGCGCGCGACCTCGTCCGAGTTGCGCACGTCGTACTCGAAGTCCTGCAGCCAGTCGAAGCGCTGGATCTCTGGGTTGTCGTAGTAGCCCTGCAGGAACTTCGCCTTGTGCGGGATCTTCTCCTTCTCGATGTTGAAGACGATGCGGTCGATCAGCGGCAGCGGCTTGCCGCAGTCGTCGAGCAGCTTCGCCGCGCGGTCGGCGGCCTCGCCTTCGCACGGATACGTCTCGCCGGCGAAGTTCGGGTTGCGCTCGAGCACGTGGCGCCGGTTCTCCTCGTACTCGGTCAGCATGTACGGCCCGGTGCCGACGGGCCAGTAGTTCAGCGAGAGGTTCTTCTCCGCGAGCCCCGGCTGCGCATAGAACTTGTCGGCCTCCCACGGCACCGGCGCCGTGAAGACCATCGTCAGCCAGTACTTGAACTGCGGGTATTTGCCGTTCAGGCGCACGCGCAGCGTGTGGTCGTCGAGCGCCTGCACACCGGCGAGGTCGATCGTGCGGAAGTCGAGGAAGGGCAGGTCACGGCTGGCCGGATCGACCGTCACGCGCAGTTCCCTGTCGAGCGCGGCGATCCTTTCGCCGTACTCCTTCAGGCCGACGACGTGGTCGGCGAAGGTCGAGAACGACGGCGACTTGATGCGCGTGGTGGCGAGGCGCTTGAAGGCGTAGACGTAGTCGTGCGCCGTCAGCTCGCGGGTGCCCGCCTGCGGGAAGTCGAACGGCGTGCGCTTGTCGGCCGTCTGCGCTGCGGTCAGGTCGTGGTAAAGATACTTGCCGCTGGCGTCGCGCGCGAACGCCGGGTGTGGCGCGAAGCGGACCCCCCGGCGCAGCGGGATGTCGTAGACGGCCTCGGCGACCTGGTCGCCCGGCGCGTCCGCGGGCAGTTCGCGCCCGAGCTTGTCGTAGTAGCGCGGCTCGACCACCCGTTCCGCCGTGCGCGGCACGACTTCGTACGGCCGCTTCAGGTAATGGAAGCGGTAGAGCGGCTCGTAGATCGAATACGTGTAGGGCGTCTCGTCGAGCGAGTACGACGCCGTCGGGTCAAGGTACTTGGGTGAGCGCTCCTGGAACGCCGTGAAGAACGTGTTCGTCGTCTCGGCGCCGGCGGGGTGGGGGCTGTTCGTGATCCGGTCGCAGCCGGGGAGGGCGGTGAGCGCCGCGCCGGCGGCCGCGACCGACACGCCGCGCGCGATCCCGGATACGACTGCTGCGACGACCCTCGAGGCGACCGCTGACACGACCCTGAGCTTCCTTCCGTTGCGCCGTCCCGAGTCCAGGCCCGGCGGCCCGCGCATGCGCGGCGGCCGGGCCCGCGGCCCTCGTCCCGTGCGGCGCGCGATTGTATGGGACGGACGACCGCCTCCGCGTGAGGCAAGCGCTGGTCGCGCGCCTCTATACTGCGCGGCAGCGAAATCCTGCGACTCTCAGTGCCCGGCCAACCCTTCACCTGGACGGTCCGCGTTTACTACGAGGACACCGATACCGGCGGCGTCGTCTACTATGCGAATTACCTGAAGT
>Ga0209391_10001535_pt1 | contig 11932 bp, 9 predicted proteins | sample PPLLak3March2015_FD_187246 | JGI IMG/M metagenome (GOLD analysis project Ga0209391, IMG submission 187246) | Freshwater sediment microbial communities from Prairie Pothole Lake near Jamestown, North Dakota, USA - PPLs Lake P7 Core (1) Depth... | ecosystem: Environmental > Aquatic > Freshwater >... | reverse complement strand
GTTCGAAGGCCGCACCACTGGTACGCCCATCGGGCTGCTGGTCATGAACGAGGACCAGCGTTCGTACGACTACGAGAAGATCAAGGACCGCTTCCGGCCGGGCCACGCCGACTACACCTACCAGCAGAAATACGGCTTTCGCGATTACCGCGGTGGAGGCCGTTCCTCGGCGCGCGAAACGGTGATGCGAGTGGCCGCCGGTGCCATCGCCCGCAAGTACCTTGCCGAGAAACTGGGCGTGCGGATCTACGGCTACCTCGCGCAGATGGGCGCCATTTGCTGCGAGCCGCGCAATCTCGATGCGATCGACGACAACCCGTTCTTCTGCGCCGATCCCGCCCGGGTGCCGGACCTCGAGGGCCTGATCAACCAGCTGCGCCGCGACGGCGACTCGATCGGCGCGCGCATCACCGTGGTTGCGACCGGCGTGCCGCCGGGCCTGGGCGAGCCGATCTTCGACCGACTCGACGCCGACCTGGCCCACGCGATGATGGGCATCAATGCCGTCAAGGCCGTCGAGGTCGGGGACGGGTTCCGCGTGGTGGAGCAGCGCGGCTCGGAGCACCGTGACGAACTGACGCCCGGGGGGTTCCTGTCGAACCATGCGGGCGGCACGCTCGGCGGCATCTCTTCGGGCCAGGAAGTGGTGGTGAGCATGGCGCTCAAGCCCACCTCCAGCATCGTCATTCCCGGCCGGTCGATCGACGTGACCGGGCAGCCGGTGGAGGTGAGCACCACTGGACGGCACGACCCCTGCGTCGGCATCCGCGCCGTGCCGATCGCCGAGGCCATGCTGGCCCTGGTGCTGATGGATCACTTCCTGCGCCACCGGGCCCAGAACGCTGACGTCCGCTGCACCACCCCGGTGATCCCGGGCTCGGCCGACCGCGGCTGACCTTGAGGTCCGGAACTGTGCGGCACGTCCCCGCAGGCGGGGACCCGGAAGAGTTAAAAAGCCTCGCTGCCTACCGGTAGGTTGGGAGTGGATCTAGCCCTGGGCTATAGTTATGTTCAATTTACAGAAGTCACGTGAGCTGGCCGGGACCCCCCGGGCCCGAAGCATCACGGGCGTTCGAATGTGCTGGGAGCCCCGATGAAGACAGCCGTCCGCCGTGTCCTGCTGATGAGCGCGCTCATGTCCCCGACGGCGCTATACGCGCTCGGACTCGGGGAAATCCGGCTCAATTCGGCGCTGAACCAGCCCTTCGATGCCGAAATCGAGCTGGTCTCCGCCGCCCAGGAAGACCTCGCGGCACTGCGTGCCTCGCTCGCCTCGAGCGACACGTTCCTGCGCTACGGGCTCGACAAGCCCGCTTACCTGTCCGATTTCACCTTCCGGGTGGTCCGTTCGGGCAGCAAGGACGTCCTGAGGGTCACCTCGCCCAGGCCGGTCACCGAGCCATTCGTGACGCTGCTGGTGGAAGCGAGCTGGCCGCGTGGACGCCTGCTTCGCGAATACACCGTCCTGCTCGATCCGCCGGTGTTTGCCCCGGCGACCGCGGCGTCCGAGCCCGCGGTGGCCGCGCCGCGTGCGGCGGCCCCAGCCCGGGCCCCAGACCCGACGCCGGCGCCCACGCGCACCGAACCGGCAGCGCCGCCGGCCATCCGCCCGAGCGAGGCTGCGCCCAGCCGACCGAGGGCGGCCGTGGCAGCTGAGCCGGGCGAGACCTACCGGGTGCGGCCCAACGACACGCTGTGGCAGATCGCGAGCGCGGCCTATCCGGGCACGCGCGCCGACGTGAACCGTTCCATGGTCGCGATCTACCAGTCGAACCCGAATGCGTTCGGCGGCAACATCAACGTGCTGCGCGCGGGAAGCGAATTGCGCATGCCGTCGAGCGGCGACGTCGCGGCGATTTCCGCGTCGGCGGCCTCCGACGAAGTCGCGCGGCAATACAAGCTCTGGCAGGAGGGCGCCACCGCGGCGCCGGCTGCATCGGCAGACGGTGGACGCCTGCGTCTCGTCACGCCGGAGCAGGGCAGTGCGGCGCCGTCGACTGCGACAACGGCCGCTGCGGCTGCCGCACCGTCGGCCGAGTTGCAGTCCCGCGTGCAGCAGCTCGAGGCGGAGCTGGCCGAGGCCCGTCGCCTGCTCGAAGTTCGCAATGCCGAACTCGCCACGCTGCAGGGTAGTGCCGCCCCCGCGGCGGAGCCCGCCGCTCCGGTGGAAAGCGCGCTGCCCACCGAGGGCACCGAGGCCGCGGCCCCGGCCGCAGAGGCTCCGGCAGCCGGCGTCGAGGCGCAGCCCGAGCCCGCGGCTGCCGCGCCGGCCGAACCCGAACCGCAGCCCGAGGCGGAGCCGGTCGCGCCGGCGGAGCCGGAACCGACCCTGTTCGATCGCCTGCGCGAGTACTGGTGGGCGCTGCTGGCGTTGCTTGCAGCCGCGCTGGGCATCGCTGCAGTCCTGCGCAGGCGGCAGGCGTCCAGCTCGGCAGAGGTGGACCTGGAGGAGGCACTGGGTCGTCGGACCGACGACCTGCGCACCCGCGTGACGACAGCGGCCCCGAGGGAGCCGTCGATCGTCGTCGAGGAGCGCAAGCCGGTCGAGGCGACCGTCGCCAAGGTGGCCCCGGCCGTGGCCGCGGCGGTGCCGCGCGCGCCCGAGCCGTCGCGCAAGCCGGTATCCATCGAAGACACGCTCTCGGGCGAAGGCCCGGCCAGCATCGAAGCGGGCGACCCGTTGGCCGAGGCCGACTTCCACATGGCCTACGGCCTGTACGACCAGGCCGCCGACCTGGTGCAGGTCGCGTCGAAGCGCGAGCCGCAGCGCCGCGACCTCAAGCTCAAGCTGCTCGAGATCTTCTTCGTCTGGGGCAACAAGGATCGCTTCCTCGAAGTGGCCCGCGAAATGGGCGCGTCGCGCCGCGATGCGCAGCCGGGCGAGTGGGACAAGGTCCTGATCATGGGCCGGCAGCTCGCGCCGGAGGATCCGCTGTTCGCCGGTGCGGTGCGCAGCACTCCCGAAAGCCTCGACATGGAGTTAAGCGCGGCCGACGCGCCGCTCGACATGGAGCTGACCGCCACCAAGTTCGGCACATTGCCGGACGTCGACCTCACCGCCACGGCGCTCCACGTGGATGGCGGCGAAGGCGGGCTCGATTTCATTCTCGACGAGCCGGTGCGAGGTGCAGACGAAGACGCCTCGCTGGCACCGACAGTCGAGACACCGCGCATCCGTGCGGCGTCGAGCGACGAGCCGACCACCGAAGTGCCCATCGAGGACCTCGGGCTGGACGTCGGCGACCTCGCAGGCCTCGACGACCTCGGCGACCTCGAGAAGGAACTGGCCCAGCAGGCCAGCAGCAAGTTGGAGGACACCGTCGAGCGTCCGCAGATCGCGCAGACCGACGCGGAAGACCTGCTCAGCTCGACGAGCATCATGGGCGGCGAATCGATCGCGCAGATGATCGACGAGCACGAGCCCGGCGTGATCGACCTCTCCGACGCGACCGGCGAATTGCCGCACCTGGAGACGCAGAAGCTCGAAGTCACGGGCCTGATGAAGCAACCCGATTTCGGGATCGATGCCGAGGCGGCGACGATGAGCGAAGTCGGCACCAAGCTCGACCTTGCGCGCGCGTACATCGACATGGGCGACCCGGAAGGAGCGCGCAGCATCCTCGACGAGGTACTGAAGGAAGGCAACCCGAACCAGCGCAAGGAGGCCGAGAGGCTCCTCGCCGGCCTGCCTTAAGCGGCGGCCGCGCTCCCCAGATGCCGCGGATCGCGCTCGGCATCGAGTACGACGGGTCTGCCTACGCGGGCTGGCAGCACCAGGCGCACGCGCGCGGCGTCCAGGGCGAACTGGAGCGCGCGCTGGCCGGGGTCGCCGGGCACGAGGTGAGCCTCACCGCGGCGGGTCGCACGGATGCCGGCGTGCATGCGCTGATGCAAGTGGCGCACTTCGATACGAGCGCCGTTCGTCCGGACCACGCCTGGTCACTCGGCGGCACAGCTGCTTCAGCCGACGACGTCACCGTGCTCTGGGCGCGCGAGGTGCCGGAGCAGTTTCACGCTCGTTACTCCGCGCTCTCGCGCACTTACCAATACCGCATCCTCAACCGACCGCTGCGCCCCGCGCTCGATCGCCTGCGCGTGTGCTGGGTGCGCCGGCCGCTCGATGCGGAACGGATGCACCGGGCGGCGCAATGCCTGGTGGGCGAGCGTGATTTCAGCTCGTTCCGCGCCGCCGAGTGCCAGTCGTCGACGCCGATGCGCCGCCTGATGGAGATCGGCGTGGAGCGCCACGGCGACCGGCTCGAGATCCGCGTGCGGGCCAACGCGTTCCTGCACCACATGGTGCGCAACATCGCGGGATCGCTGCTGCTCGTTGGCGGTGGCGACCGGCCCGAGGCATGGCTCGGCGAGGTGCTGGAGGCGTGCGACCGCACCCAGGCCGGGCCGACGGCCCCGCCACAGGGGCTGTATTTCGCCGGGGTGGAGTACCCCGCCGAGTTCGGGTTGCCGTGCGAGCCGCGCGGTTCCGGTAGACTCGGCGCCGGTCCCTGGGGAGAGCCGCCGTGACCTGGTTCGAGAAGATCATGCCTTCCCGCATCAAGACGGAGCGCCGCACGCGCTCGGTCCCGGAAGGCCTGTGGGTGAAGTGCCCCGCGTGCGACGCGGTGCTGTACCGCGCCGAGCTCGAGCGCAATCTCCAGGTGTGCCCCAAGTGCACGCACCACATGCGCATCGGGGCGCGCGACCGCCTGTTGCGCTTCCTCGATCCCGAATCGCCGCAGGAGCTGGCGATAGGCATCGAGCCCGAGGATCCGCTCAAGTTCCGCGACAGCAAGAAATACCGCGACCGCCTGGCAGCGGCGCAGAAGCAGACCGGCGAGCGCGACGCGCTCGTGGTGATGGCCGGCGGCCTCGAGGGTCTCGAAATCGTCGCCTGCGCGTTCGAGTTCCGCTTCCTCGGCGGCTCGATGGGTGCGGTGGTGGGCGAGCGCTTCGTGCGTGCCGCGGAATTCTGCATCGAGCAGCGCCGGCCGCTGGTGTGTTTCTCTTCGAGCGGCGGCGCGCGCATGCAGGAAGGCCTGTTGTCGCTGCTGCAGATGAGCAAGACCAGCGCAGCCCTCGCGCGTCTCGCGGCAGCGCGGCTGCCGTTCATCTCGGTGCTGACCGACCCCACGACCGGCGGCGTCTCGGCGAGCCTCGCGATGCTCGGCGACCTGAACGTGGCGGAACCGCGCGCACTGATCGGTTTCGCGGGGCCGCGTGTCATCGAACAGACCGTGCGCGAGACGCTGCCGGAGGGTTTCCAGCGCAGCGAGTTCCTGCTCGAGCACGGCGCCGTGGACATGATCGTCGACCGGCGCGACCTGCGGCGGCGCCTCGCGACCGTGCTGCGCCTGCTGATGCACCAGCCCGCCCCGGAGACCCCGGCCGAGCCTGGCTGACATGCCGCCCCCGGTTCGCTTCGCGCGGCTCGACCAGTGGCTCGAGTGGCAGCAGTCCACCCATCCCCGTGCCATCGACCTCGGCCTCGAACGCGTCGCGCGCGTCCTGCAGCGCACGGGGTGGGGCGGGTTCGGGCAGCCGGTCATCACGGTCGGCGGCACCAACGGCAAGGGTTCGTGCGTGGCGCTGCTCGAGGCAATGCTGCGCGCCGACGGTTATCGCGTCGGCACGTTCACGTCGCCGCACCTCGTCGATTACCGCGAACGCATCCTTATCGACGGCGAGTGGGTGTCCGAGGCCTCGCTGGTCGTTGCGTTCGAGCGCATCGCCGACGCGCTGGGCGACGACTCCCTCACGTTTTTCGAGTTCAACACGCTGGCAGCACTGCTGGTCTTCGAGACCGCGGCGCCCGACGCGATCGTGCTCGAGGTGGGGCTCGGCGGACGGCTCGATGCCGTCAACGTCGTCGATGCCGACGTGGCGGTGGTCGTGTCGGTCGGGCTCGATCACATGGAGTATCTCGGCGCCGACGTCGAATCGATCGGGCGCGAAAAGGCCGGCATCTTCCGGTCGGGGCGCGCTGCGATCTGCGGCATGCCTGAGCCGCCGCGCTCGGTCGCCCAAGTGGCCGACTCGGTCGGCGCTCGCTTGCTGGTGCGCGGACGAGACTTCCGCGGCGACGAGCGAACCGATGGCGCCTGGGATTTTCGCGACGCGCGGGGCGAACTCACGAACCTGCCCGCGCCTGCGCTGCAGGGGGTGGCGCAGGTCGGCAACGCGGCGACTGCACTTGCGGCGCTGCGCGAGTTGACGTTGAGGCTCCCTTTGTCTCGTGGGGCCATCGAGCGCGGCCTGCGCGAGGTGCGGTTGCCGGGCCGCTTCCAGCGCATGTCGGCACCGGACGGCATCGAGTGGGTGTTCGATGTCGCCCACAATCCCGATGCCGCGGCAGTGCTGGCGGCCAATCTCGCCAGGCATCCCGCGCGCGGCCGCACGTTCGCGGTGTGCGGCATGCTCTCCGACAAGGACGTCCCGTCGGTGCTGGCCGCCCTGCGGGGCAGCATCGATTGCTGGTTTGCCGCGACCACGGACGGACCGCGTGGGTTGAGCGACGCTGCCATGGCCAGGCATGGCGCCGCGGCCGGCATCGAGATGATCCTGGGCGGCTCCGTCCGCGAGGCAATGCAGGTCGCGGCGGACGACGCGCGGGCCGGCGACCGCATCGTGGTGTTCGGTTCGTTCCACACCGTCGGTCCCGCGCTGTCCTGCGTATAATTGCGCCCCCATGGAGGAATCCCTCAAGGCCCGACTGATCGGTGCCGCCGTGCTGGTCGCACTCGCGGTACTGCTGATCCCCGAATTGCTGTCGGGTCGCAAGGCCGTCGAGCCGGTGGCCGAGGAGGGCACGGGGCCGCGCGGCACGCGCACCTTCACCATCGAATTGGGCCAGGGGTCGGGCCAGGCGACTCGCAGCCCGACGACCTCGACGGCTCCGGCGACCGCGCCGGCAGCGGTCGCCAGCAACAAGGCGTCGGCCGAGGTGAAGCCAGCGGCAGAGGCTCCGGTGGAGCCGCAGGTCGAGCCGGGGGCCGAGACGCCCGCGCCAGTGCAAACCGAGGCCGCTGCTCCTGCCCCGGCACCTGCCAAGGTCGTGCAAGAGCCCAAGGCGGTTCCCGCCAGGGCCGAGCCGGCGGCGGCGGCGCATGCCGAGCCGACGCCGCCACCCGCCTTGACGGCCGGCGGTGGCTGGGCGGTGCAGGTCGGTGCGTTCAGTTCAACCGAGACTGCCCGCAAGCTGGTCAAGGATCTCGGCGGCGCGGGCTATCGAGCGTTCGTCTCGCCGGTGAGCAGGGCCGGCAAGACGTTGTACCGGGTGCGTGTCGGCCCGGAGGCCGACAAGGCTGGTGCCGAGCAGCTCGCCCAGCGCCTGAAGGCCCGTGGCCTGCCGGCAACCGTCGTCCAGAACGATTGAAGCCGCTCTGTTAAAATTCGCGTCCCTGCGGCGCCGGAGCCCGGACAGCAACTGCATGACTCCAGTGGACTATATCCTCGCCGCGACGGTGTGCCTGTCGGTCCTGTTCGGCGCGGTGCGGGGCTTCCTGCGCGAATCGGTGGCCTTGCTCGGCTGGCTGGTGGGCCTGTGGCTCGCCTGGCGCTATGCCTACATCGTCGAGCCCTACCTGGGCGGTGCGCTCGAGGGCACCGAACTGCAGTCGTGGGCGGCGCGCGCGATCGTGCTGATGGCGGTGGTGATCGCCAGCTGGATCCTCGGTGGCATGCTGAGCTACCTCGTGCAGCGCTCAGGCCTCACCCTCGGCGTGGACCGGCTGCTGGGCGGCCTGTTCGGCCTGGTGCGCGGCGCCGTGATCGCCGGCTTCGCGGTGATGCTCGGCGAGGCCGCCGAACTGCAGGACGAGGCGTGGTGGCGCGAGTCGAAACTGATGCCCGTCGGCCAGGAAATGGCGGGCGTGCTGCGCGGCTACGTCGAGACCGGGCGCAAGTACGTGGCTGATAATCCTCCGGACGCTTGAGGCTCACGCTATGTGCGGCATCGTCGGCATCGTCGGCTTCAGTCCGGTCAACCAGCAGATCTACGACGCACTGACGGTGCTGCAGCACCGCGGGCAGGACGCCGCGGGCATCATGACCGCGCACGAGGGCGGCCTGCTGCTGCGCAAGGACAACGGCCTGGTGCGCGACGTGTTCCAGCAGCGCCACATGGTGCAGCTGAAGGGCAACATCGGCATCGGCCACGTGCGCTACCCGACGGCCGGCTGCGACAGCTCGGCGGAGGCGCAGCCGTTCTACGTGAACTCGCCGTACGGCATCTGCCTGGCTCACAACGGCAACCTGACGAACGCCCGCGAGCTGGCGGACGTGCTGATGCGCGAGGATCGCCGCCACCTCAATACCTCGTCCGACTCCGAGGTGCTGCTCAACGTGCTCGCGAGCGAGCTGCAGCGCTTCGGCACGCCGCGCGCATCCGCGTCGGACATCTTCGCGGCCGTCAGTGCCGTCTACCGGCGCATCCGCGGCGGCTTTGCCGTGGTCGCGATGGTGCTCGGGCACGGCGTGCTCGGCTTCCGCGACCCGAATGGCATCCGGCCGCTGGTGATCGGCACGCGTGAAAGCCCCCGCGGCCGCGAGCATATGCTCGCGTCCGAGAGCGTCGCGCTCGACCAGGCCGGTTACGAGCTGTTGCGGGACGTCGGCCCGGGCGAAGCCGTGTTCATCGACGAGCATGGGCGCCTGCACTCGCACCAGTGCAGCGACGCCACGCGCCACGCGCCCTGCATCTTCGAGTACGTGTACTTCGCGCGGCCCGACTCGATCATCGACAACATCTCGGTGTACAAGGCGCGGCTGCGCATGGGCGAGCTGCTCGCCGAGAAGATCCGGCGCGAGCGGCCGGAGCACGACATCGACGTCGTGATCCCGATCCCCGACACCAGCCGCACCAGCGCGCTGCAGGTCGCGCAGATCCTCGGCGTGAAGTACCGCGAGGGTTTCATCAAGAACCGCTACATCGGCCGCACGTTCATCATGCCGGGGCAGGAGCAGCGGGCGAAGTCGGTGCGCAGCAAGCTGAACGCCATCGACCTCGAGTTCCGCGGCAAGAACGTGCTGCTGGTGGACGACTCGATCGTGCGCGGCACCACGTCAGCGCAGATCATCGAGGTCGCGCGTGACGCCGGCGCCAAGGCGGTGTATTTCGCGTCGGCCGCGCCGCCGGTGCGCTACCCGAACGTGTACGGCATCGACATGCCGGCCGCGTCCGAACTCGTGGCGGCGGGCCGCACCGAGCAGGAAGTGGCGAGCATCATCGGCGCCGACTGGCTGATCTACCAGGACCTGCCGGACCTCGTGCGCGCCGTGCAGCACCACGACTCGCAGGTGACGGAGTTCGACACGTCGTGCTTCTCCGGCGAGTACGTCACCGGCGACGTCACGCCCGAGTACCTGGCGCGCCTGCAGGCCGAGCGTTCCGACCAGGCCAGGGCGCAGCGCAACTCGACCGGCTCGGGCGTCTCGCTCAAGGTGGTCGGTGGGCCCTGAGCGCCCCCGCGCGCGCCCGCAGTGACGCTCAAAGTCCTGATCGTCAGCGACCGGCCGGAGTACCGGCAGCTGCTCGCGCACCACGTGACCCTCGAGTGGCCGGACGCACTGCCGGCCGAATACGAGCCCGCCACCCGCGGGCGGCTGCAGCCGGCATTCACCGGCGTCGCCTACGATGCGGTGCTGCTCGATCATGAAGTGCAGGGCGGGCGCGGCCTCGAGTGGCTCGAGGACCTGAGCGAGCGCCCCGACTTCCCGGCGGTCATCTATTTCGCCGACTCGATGGAAGAAGCCAGCGTCGAGCGTGCCCGTGCGTCCGGGGCCAGCCACGTGCTGGCTCGCGGCGAGTTCGAGCACGCCCAGCTGGTGGCGCTGCTGCGCGGCGCGATGGTGCGAAGGCGCAACGTGCTTGCGCAGACCTCGCGTGCCGCCCGTGAACCGGTCTCCCCCGATCGATTCGGCTCGGTACGCATCCGCGGACATCGCTGCCTGCGGCGGCTCGCGGTGGGCGGATCGTCGAGCGTGTTCCTGGCCGAGCACGAGCGCAGCGGCCAGCAGCGCGTGCTCAAGATCTTCCGCCAGGTGCCCGACGTGGTGGAGGGCAGCAGCACGTTCGACCGGTTCCTGCGCGAGTACGAGCTGGTGGCGCACCTCGAGCACCGCAACATCGCGCGCATCCACGACATCGGCGTCGCGGACGACCACCTGTTCCTCGCCATGGAGTATTTCGCGGGCGGCGACCTGCGTTCGCGCATGCGCGAGCCGCTGCCGTGGCGCACGGCACTCGCGTACCTGCGGCAGCTCGCCGAGGCGCTCGGAGCGCTGCACACCATCGGCGTGCTGCACCGGGACGTGAAGCCCGGCAACGTGCTGTTGCGTGACGACGGCTCGCTCGCGTTCATCGACTTCGGCCTGGCCCGTCAGCTCGGGCTCGACAGCGACATCACCGGCGAGGGTGCGATCTTCGGCACGCCGCATTACATGAGCCCGGAGCAGGGGCACGGGCAGGCGCTCGACGAGCGCAGCGACCTCTACAGCCTCGGAGTGGTGCTGTACGAGATGCTCAGCGGCGAGAAGCCGTACGTCGCCGACACGCCCATGGGCGTGATCTACCATCACGCCAACGCGCCCATTCCGCAGCTGCCGGCGACGATCGCCCATCTGCAGCCGCTGCTCGAGGCGCTGCTTGCCAAGCGTCCGGCCGATCGACCGGCCTCCGCGGAGGACATCGTCGCGCGCATCGACGAGCTGTTCGGCCGGGCGGCCGCCTGATGGCGGATCCGGCGCACATCCTGCACGCGCGCACCGCGGACGCGTGGTTCGATCTCGCCGTGGAGTGCACGGACGAGTTACTGCTCGATCACGCGAATTGCGAGAAGAAGGCGGCCTCGACCGCGCTCGCGCTGATGTTCTCGTACCCCGAGGACTTCGAGCTGGCGAATCGCATGTCGAAGCTCGCCCGCGAGGAGCTGCGGCACTTCGAGCTGGTGCAGCAGAAGCTCACGGAACTGGGCGTGCCGTTCCGGCGCCTGAGCCCGTCGCGCTATGCCGAGGGACTGCGCAAGGCCCTGCGGCGCGACGAGCCGGGGCGATGCATCGACCTGTTGCTCTGCGGCGCGCTGATCGAGGCGCGCTCGCACGAGCGGTTCATGGGGCTGATCGAGCGCTTGCCGGCGCCGCTGGCGGAGTTCTACGACTCGCTCGCGACGGCCGAAGCTCGGCATGCGGGCTTGTACCAGCGCCTGGCGGCGCGGGGTGGCGTGTCGATCGAGCGGCGGCTCGGCGAGTTGGCCGATGTCGAGGCGGAGCTCGCGACGGCGCCGGATCCGCAGTTCCGCTTTCACTCCGGCACGCCGGCCTGATGCTTTTGCTGGCGCGGTCAGCCAGGCATCGGTGGCAACGTCGCTCACTGGGATCGGGTCACCCGGTGACGGGGACGCCGTGAACCCTTCCCTGGGGGCTCGCACGCGGCGTCCATGCCGCGTGACGCCCCGTCACCGAGTGACCCGACCCCAGCGACCGACTTGGACACGGCGGTGACCGCGGAAAGTGGGGGCAGCGGATGTCACCGCGCAGGCCGAAGCTCATCGTTGCCTCGTCAACGCGTCGCTAATTCGCTCCAAAGTCGCATCCACCGCGACCCGACCGCGGCCGACGCACCGCCACACCAGGGCGTCTGCGGAGGGAAGCCGGGTGGCAGGGCGTCACGCGGCACGGACGCCGCGTGCGAGCCCCCACGGATGGGTTTACGGCGTCCCTGCCACCCGGCTTCCCTCCGTAGAAGTCCGGCCTACGGAGTGCCGTTCGCACGTGCTCGGTAAAAGAGCGGCGAACGCGCGTGTCAGCGAGGCAGCACGCGAAGCTCGAAACCGCGCGGGGACGCCTCGAGCACGCTGCCCTGCGTGTACCAGTCGCCGAGCACGATCCGCTGCGCCGGCCCGCCATCGATCTCGAGCGGATGCACGGCTGGCCGGTG
>Ga0209391_10001534_pt1 | contig 11934 bp, 12 predicted proteins | sample PPLLak3March2015_FD_187246 | JGI IMG/M metagenome (GOLD analysis project Ga0209391, IMG submission 187246) | Freshwater sediment microbial communities from Prairie Pothole Lake near Jamestown, North Dakota, USA - PPLs Lake P7 Core (1) Depth... | ecosystem: Environmental > Aquatic > Freshwater >... | reverse complement strand
AGTGAGAGTAGCTAAATGAATGAGGAAAATTACGACAGCTACTAATGCCGATTCTCCAATTCCCAAAATGGCCAATCCCATAAATGTAAGCAATACCAAAATAGTTGCTACTGTAACATTCATCTCAGAAAAAATTACTGAAAGATAATGCATACCCGCAGAGGCGGAAATAACAGCAGTAGCCATGTATGACAGGACAGTAAGTGTTGCGGCAAAGGATGCTAACCGTTTGGTTGAAGTATTTAATAAAGCATTATATGCCCCGCCGTTAAGTGGAATAGCACCAACCACTTCACTATATATTCTTCTGAATAAAAATAAAACAATGGCCACAATCATTAAAGAAATCCATGCAAATTGGCCGGCATATATAATACTAATTGCCGAAACATAAAGACATGATGAACTGATATCGTTTCCACAAATGGCAGTAGCCTGTAATTCGTTCAGTTTTTTACGAAGATTCTTTTTAATCATGTGATGTTAATATTTCCAGAATCCTTTCTAAGTAAAGAATTCAAAATAATATTCCCAAAACTAAGTAAAACTTTTAAAATAACTTCCTTATCACTTTGGATAAAATTTTAATTATAAATCACAATCAATCACAATATTTTGAAAAACTAATGAGCTGGGACGATAATTTCGTCCGCCAATAGGCGGACTATCCTTTTAGGAATAGGGCATTAGTAGCAGTAGGAAAAATTTTAATGTTTTTTATGCAGATTAAGGCAGACGAAAATAAATTGTTCTGATAACCGAAATAATATTTTGTTATTAATAGGGAAATAATATTTATTTCAATGGATACATGCATGTATGGAAGGATTTAATTCTGCAACATTTAAAGCTGCTATAATAGAGCAACACCTGAGAGGTGAAGCAACAATGCAGCTGGAATCTTCTGGCGTTTGATTTTATATTTTATCAAGGATTAATTCTTTCATTCTTTTAACTTTATACGCTGTGAAGCCGTGTGCGGTTATTTTTCCATCTCCGGTTGTTTCAATACTAATTGTGGAAAACCCTACAAATGGACGGTTAATGTCGACGGATGAAATACTTGTGTAAGGTATTGTTTTTTCTTTTCCGCTGAATAGTCCGGGATCTTTTAGGGTCACCCCAAGATCATCTATAATAATTTTTGACCGGAAAACTCTGTTTCCGTTTGTCAGTCTTGATGCAATGAATGTTTCCATATTATTGAATATTATATTTATCCGTTTCCGGCTGTCCTTAAAGTATTTCAACTTTAAAAGGCGGGTTCATTAAAACCAGAAGTCATTACTCAATTTCAGAAATGCGCTGGGTACATGCTTATCAGCATTGGGCTCATTTATCCATGTATGCCCATCTATGACATATTTGAAGTGATATTCCCTGCCTTTTTCAAGGTCAATGGACACAGCAAAGTCACCATTCCTGATTTTCTTCATCGGGATACTTTTCGTGTCCCAATTATTAAATTCTCCTGCCAGATTAACCCGTTCGGCAGAACCGGCCGTGTCCTTTGACATTATGAATATTACTTTACAGACAGGCTCTTTTTCCTGGAATTGTTTGTTTAAGCTCATGATGATTAATTTAAAGTTAAACGTTATGTATTAGCTTGCCTTATTATAAACTACCTGGTAATAAATCTCTTTTACTTTGATTGCAACATCTGTCCATCTTAAATTATTTACTTCGTGTTTCCCATTTTGTTTTAAATGCTTTTCCAATGCAGGATAAGTTAGTATTCCATAAATAGCATCGGACATGGCATCGATATCCCAATAATCAACTTTTATAGCATAAGTGAATACTTCTGATACACCAGATTGCCTTGAGATGATTACCGGCACATTGCATTGTGATGCTTCTAATGGGGATATCCCGAACGGCTCGGATACCGATGGCATAATATACAAATCGCTAAGGGCAAACATTCTGTAAACATCATCACCCTTCAAAAACCCGGTAAAGTGAAACTTGTCTGCAATCTTTAGCTTTGCCACATATTTCACCATCTCCTCCATTAAATCTCCACTGCCGGCCATGACAAACCTCACGTTATCCATTTTTTGTAAAACTTTATAAGCAGCTTTTATAAAATATTTTGGACCCTTTTGCCAGGTAATCCTACCTAAAAATGTTACTACTTTATCTTTTGTTCCCCTTTTCCATATATTTTGAATGATGCCATTATTTGCAGGTTCTACGCCATTATGGATTGTTACTACTTTTAATGGGCTTATGTTATATTTGCTAATTACAATATTGCGCGTTAAATCGCTTACGGTTATTACCTTATCGGCAAATTCCATCCCCCTTCGCTCAATTTCATATACATTCTTATTATGATTTTCACCACACCGGTCGTATTCTGTTGCATGAACATGCACTACAAGTGGTTTACCAGACATTAGTTTTGCTTCAATCCCTGCGGGATATGTTAACCAGTCATGGGCATGGATAACATCATGGGGTTCAGTTCTTGCTATCTCTGAAGCTACGACTCCATAACGGGATATTTCCTTTAATAAGCTGATTCCGTATTTTCCTGTAAATTCCAGTTTCCCCGAAGGTATACGTACAACTTTATTTTTAAGGTCTTTCTTTTGTTCAAATAAAAGCTTTTCATATTGCTCGGGCGATATATACGCAGAAATTCTTTGATCAAAATCATTTATCTTTGACATTTCCAGCGAATTTTGATTTAATAATACTTTGTTGGAGAGCTTAACATCGCTGGCACCAATCAACTTCATTTTTACTTTGTCTTCATTCCCGTAAACTTTGGGTATAACGAAAGTTAAATCAATATCATCAAATGCTGATAGCCCTTTGGTTAAACCATAACAAGCTGTCCCTAACCCCCCTGAAATATGAGGAGGATACTCCCAACCGAACATAAGCACCTTCATAATTTACCATTATTTCTGAGCCTTCTAAAGGTACATCTTCTGATCCCAAAAATCGTTACACAATTATTGAAAAGAGTTACATAATTCACACATTTGCAAAATGTGATGTAATTCCCAAGAAGTTTATATGTAGTGCTTTTTTAATCAATTTTCAGGGGTTGGTATTCCTGATTTTACATTAGAAAATCATCTGATAAGTGAAGGAAAGATTTGTAAAAATCGAATTTCCTAAAAATCAAAGATTAATGTTGCCACAGAATCAGATTGGTTTCAAGAGGAACGGAAACATCTGAAAAGTTTGGTATTATCCTTGGGGTATAATCCATTGCAGGCCGCGTTGAAGCTACCGATACGTTATATGTGTAAACGTGGTTTTCGACTTTTATTTTTTTACTCCGGGTCATCTTTTTTATAGTTGGAGCTTTTCCGTTAATGCCATTAGCAAATATTTGAACTTCAACTGAATCAGGGTCAAGGTCATTGAAATAAATCTTTACGTCGAATCTATGCTGCTTTTCAATTGTTGCGAACCCTACCTCACCAAAATGCATTGAACCCCATTTTTGTTCAAGGTCATGCAGCCAGTTTACAATTTGCTTTCCCGTTTTACCCTTGTTGGCAAAGCGCTTAAGAAATGCTTTTGCAGCAGGCAGATAATGTTGTTCGGTATATTCCCGCACTGTCCTGTCAGCGGAGAACCGAGGTGTAAGTGTAGCCATACTTTCCCTCATTCGTGAAATCCAGGCAACAGGAATCCCATTTTCATTGCGGCTATAAAATTCAGGAACTACTTCTTGTTCGAGTAAATTATAAAGTTGCCCGGCTTCGAAGGCATCCCAGGATGGATCCTCACCATGTTCATTGCCATCTCCCATTGCCCAGCCCACTTTGGGTGTGTATGCCTCAGCCCACCAACCATCCCGTTCGGAAAGGTTAATTCCACCATTTACGAGCACTTTCATACCACTGGTACCGCTGGCTTCCCAGGGACGACGTGGTGTATTGATCCAGACATCGACTCCCTGAACAAGATTTTCTGAAACATGCATATCATAATCACTAAGGAATATTGCGGGAGGATGGACACTATTTTGCCGGATAAATTGTATCCATTCTTTAATCATATCGTGGCCTTCCTGATCGCCCGGATGAGCCTTGCCGGAAATAATAAGTTGTACAGGAAACTCAGGATTTGTTAACAACCTTAACAGACGTTGCGGATCGTGGAGCAATAAATTAGGCCGTTTATAGGGAGCAAAACGCCTTGCAAAGCCCAGTGTTAAAATGTCAGGATTAAAAAAATGTTTTACCCGTTGAGTCAAATCGGGTGAATTACCTGAACTGGGTAATTGTTTCGAAATATGTTCACCGGCAAATTTGATGAGGGCCTTATTTGCATTGGTCCGCATTTCCCAGAGCCTTTCATCCGAAACTTTTCGAATATCCTGCTCCAGTGTTTTGCTCATCCCCAGCCATCGGTCTTTACCACATGCTTCCGTCCAGATCTCGTCTGCTTCTTTGGAATCCCATGTCGGCATATGAACCCCATTGGTTATATGCCCGACAGGAACCTCATCTGCCGGCCATTTTGGGAATAGTGGTTCAAAGAGGTGACGACTAACTTCTCCATGTAACCGGCTCACCCCGTTTACCGCTCCGCTTCCCCGAATTGCCAAATAAGCCATATTAAACTTCTCCGAATCGTTACCTGGATCCTTACGGCCTAAAGCCAACAATTGGGTACAGGTAATTCCAAGCTTCTGCTCAGCATAGTTACCAAGGTATTGCTCAATAAGCTCGGGTGAGAAACGATCGAATCCAGCCGCGACTGCCGTATGGGTTGTAAAGAGATTGCCGGCTCTTGTAACTGTAAGGGCAACGTCAAAGCTAAGACCTGTATCCTTCATATAACTATACGCACGTTCCAATATCGCAAAGGCGGCATGTCCTTCATTGAGATGGCATACCTGGGGTTGAATACCAAGAGTATTGAGCAACCGCCATCCTCCGATGCCAAGCACCAATTCCTGTTTAAGCCGTAGTTCAGATCCTCCGCCATATAATTCGTTGGTTATTCCCCGATGAACAGGAAAATTGGCTGCATCATTACTATCCAACAAATAAAGTTTCACCCTGCCCACCTGAACTTGCCAGGCACGCAACCATAAAGAGCTTCCAGGCAGGGCAATCTCTATGCGTAACCATTCTCCGTTTGGCTGACGTAAAGGTTTAATCGGCAATTGCCCTGGATCGTTATACGGATAAAGTTCCTGCTGATTCCCATTCATATCAATTTCCTGGCGAAAATAGCCTTGCTGGTAAAGAAGCCCGATGCCGACAACGGGTACACCTAAATCACTTGCGGTTTTTAGCTGATCACCGGCTACATTTCCCAGTCCACCCGAATATATCGGGAGCGCTTCGCTCAACATAAATTCCATGCTGAAATAAGCTATGCAAGTCAGAGTAGAATGCGGGTGGTTTTGTTGGAACCAGGCTGGTGCTGTATTTGCATCCTTCTGAGATTTCAGAAGAAAATCAATCTTTTTACGAAAAGCCGGATCATTCATTACAGACTGGAACTGATCACGGGAAACTGATTGTAAGACTACCCATGGATTATGTGTAGTATCCCAAAGTGCAGGATGAAGTTTACGCCATACTTCATCGGCTGAATGATCCCATGACCATCGCAAGTCCAAAGCAAGCTCCACAAGAGAATCGAATCCAACCAAACCCGTTGGCAAGAAACTGTAAACCGGTTTTCTGAAGTCTGTTTTTTCTCTCATGATTACGCATTCAGTCTTTTTATGATGCTATTTGAGAATTAATTCTTTCATTCTTTTAACTTTATGCGCTGTGAAGCCGTGGGCACTTATTTTTCCATCGCCGGTTGTTTCAATACTAATTGTGGAAAATCCTACAAATGGGCAATCAATGTCGACGGAAGAAATTCTATTATAGGGTATTGTTTTTTCTTTTCCGCTGAATAGTCCGGGGTCTTTTAGGGTCACCCCAATTTCATCAATAATAATTTTTGAGCGGAAAACTCTGTTTCCGCTTGTCAGTCTTGATGCAATGAATGTTTCCATTTTGTTCAATAGTTATCAGTATGATAAAATTACACCACAGTCACTTTTCTATGAATGAGATAAATAATTTTTGCAGTAGCAGCAATTATCGTCTAATTTGATCCTATATTACCATGGCAAATAATCGTACCTAAGTTTATTGTATTTTGATAAATATTTATGTAACCATCGTAAACCAACCAATTGTCATAAGTGATTGTAATTCCGCTATCCAGTTTCCGGAGGTTAGTATAGCCTTTACCAATAGTTCCTTCGACATTGTTAAGCGTCTTCACAATAGGCCCGCCACCGATAGTTTGGATTGAACCCAGGTTAACTGTCGACGGATATTCTTCGCCGGCTATAGTGCCTGAAAGCGTAATGGTTAGCAAGGTATTTCCATTTACCCTTTTTTCAAATAGTGCTGTTCCGGATACACCGAATGAACCTATCGTATCCAGTGTATAGATTTTATTGGTAGTAGTTATTACATTACCACCTATATCGCCTTGCGCAAGAATTACATCGGGTTCGCTGCTGCTTTTCAGGACTTGAATAAATCCATCATAGGCAATAAGTTGGTTGTAAGTCATCGTATTTACCTCCGTTGAACTTTTTCCCGTTGCGTCAACTGGATTCAATGTTAAAACAACTAAGCCTCCTTCAACTGCAGAATTCATGCGTAGTTCTGCCGGATGAGTTCCCGAAGGAGCACCGGTCAGCGCTATACCTATGGTAGCTATTGTTGTACTAGTCTCAGTAAATGTGGCTTTGCCAGATATACCGAGGACATCTTTTACCAACAGGTTATACATAGACGTTCTGGGAGGCGTTGGAGCTGGGTCTTCATCTTTTTTGCATCCACTGCCGGGCATCAGTAAAACAAATGCTGTAAGCGTCGTAAGTATGGTAATTATGCTTCTTGTATTGGTCATTTTATTGAATATTTAAATATTTCCGCTTCTGGCGGGACAGATGTGAAATTATTTCACCCTGCAAAGTTGGATCCTTTAATATCGGAAAGCATTACATAATTACGGAAAAGAGTTACATCATTCACACATTGAAAGTAAGATGAGTTTAAATAAAGGCTGATTCCTATTCTGGTTTCAAAATAAATAAATAGGTTTAGGATTTTTCATCCCTATCCTCCTTTGCCAGGTTGGCCAATTCAGCATATTCTTTTGAAAGTTCAGTTAACTCGTATTCAGTTTTTACTTCTGCATTAATCACCGCATTGCTTGCAGGATCATGGGATTTTACGAGTTCATTTACCTATAAATGAAGTGAAGCGGAAAATCGGTTAAATGATTTTTGAATTATAAATAAACTTAAAAAAGCAACACCGAGAATGATATCTCCGATGCTGTTATGAATATCCTGGGTGTAGAATCTTTTATTACTAAGCCAGAATATTACCATGCATAAAGCAATAATAAAGGTAATGGAATTGCCGAGTAAGGCAATGGCAACAGAGGCAAGTTTTTCAAAACCGCTTTCCGTTCGTCTGTATATATTTTTCATGAATAGTGAATCATTAACACATTATGATTCGTCATTTGTTGTGCATAACATGAGTATATTTTTTACACATGTATATTCATCAGGTCATTGAAAAGACCAAAAACCTTTAGAAGCCAAACGATAACAACGATCACAACTACTATGTTTAAGATTTTTCTGATTGTGCTATCCATAGGAATGTATGCATTGACGAGCCATAGAAGTACACCTGCAACAACTAATACAATTAATATCGTGAACAGTGGCATAAAAATGTTTTTAAATTATTTGTCAAAATTAATCCGCCAAATTCTTACAAGTGTTGCATAACTTTTTAAATAAGTTACATCATTCACACATTTACCCTTGCAATGTATCCCTGCAATTTTTATAATCGTTATGCATTCAAACTAACATATCCAAGTAATGTGGATAGGTGCTATTCTGCTTTATTTTTGGGTGGCTTTGACTGCTTGCCCTGTTTTTCTTCATTACTCTTTGTGCTTGGACTGGATTGTTTGGATTCTTTTGCAACTTCGCCCTTCTTCTTTTGATTGGGCTGATTGGGTTGCTTTGATCCTTCAGCATTTTTCTTTTGATTAGATTGGTTGGGTTGCTTTACACCTTCACTATTGCTCTTTGGATTAGGCTGATTGGGTTGCTTCATACCTCCACTATTGTTCTTTGGACTGACTTGATTAGGCTGCTTAACTCCTTCATTCTTTTTGACCGGATTGCCCTGTTGTTTCATACTTTCACCCTTTTGGGATTCTCCGACTTTTTTTGGTTGAGACGATTTTTGCTCAATTCCCGGATTTGAATTTTTTGACGGAGAATTTGATGCTTTTTGGCCTGAGGATTTAACATTTTTCAAATCCTCAACTTTGGACGGGACAGGTTTATGTCCGGATGAGCTATTTTTTTGAACCTGTGGCCTGTAAAGCTCAAGCTGATTTTTACTTAGATTCTGACCAGGTTTGCTGCTTTCTTTAATAGCGACCGGAGTGAATTTTTTCCCAGCATATTTTTCAACTTCAGTTCTGTCAGGACCTGCATTATAGGTTACATTGCGCGATTTATCTATCTGGGTATTATTAATCACTGTGGAATTATTGATAATCGTAATATTATTTGAAGAGTTAATATAGTAATTATTAATATTAGTCCTTCCAAAATCACCGTATCTTACAAATGTCCACTGGTTATAGGGTATATTGTAGCCGTTACTATAAGCTACATTGATGCTAATACCAGGTCCAATCGGTGCCCATCCATAATATCCTTCAGATCTTCTCCATGTAACCCATCCCGGCCCCCATTGATTATCAGGAACCCATATCGGTCCGTAGTAGGCATCGGTATACCAGCGACCATAGTGAAAAGGTGCCCATCCCCATGGATAATAAGAAACCCAGGTCCAACCATCAGATGTAAATACCCAATAGCCATTGGTTGCGTAAGGAGTAAATCCACGATCTACATCAGGTATCCAAACATATCCATAATCGGGATTGCTGACCCAGGTTCCATAGGGGCTTAATTCGTCATAAAACACCTGGAAGGTGACCTGTGCTGTTGCTTTTTGTGATGTTATATACATGCCTGCAAAGAACATGAGGCAAATAGAAATAAATTTTATTTTAGTTTTCATGATTATATTATATTGTTGTGAATAATCTACTGCGCAAAGTTGAGCACTCTAATAATTAAAAGCATTACACAATTACAGAAATGAGTTACATGATTCACACATCATAAATTATTATGAATGGAATAAATTCCTTTGGGTTTCCTGTTGAGAATTGGAAAATTTTATACTTGTTTGAACAGGCTTATTCAAACTAAGAATAGCTCCTCCTAAAGAAATTTAGATATTAAATGCTAATTTGATTCCCTGAATCAGCATATTTGCTCCGAGCACTCCTAAAATCAACCCCATTATTTTTCCAATGATGACAAAGTTCTTTTTGCCACCAAACTTAATGAGATAGTTGCTGTAATTAAAAGCCAGATAAGTCAGAAATATGATAAGGGCAAAGATCAAAATGGTTATGAGTACCTGGAAAAAATTCGATTTTACTACAAAATTCATGGCTGTAACAATGGTTCCGGGTCCTGCCATAACCGGAATTGCTAATGGTGAAATGGCAACACCCTCATCAAATACGACTGCGCCATGATGATGGATACTGGATTTCTTTGATTGAAGCATTTCAAATCCAATAAAAAAAACTAAAATCCCTCCGAATACTTTAAATGCAGGAATGGTAAGACCAAACAGCTGGAAAATATATTTGCCAATCAGAATAAAGGCGACAACGATGATAAAGGCTACAATGTTTGCTGTCCTTGAAATCTTCCTTTTATTCTTTTCATCAAGTCCTTCCGTTAATTGAACAAAAATCGGAATGTTGACCATTGGGTTCATAATGGCAAAAAACGCCATAAAAACCGTTAATGAATAGCCCCAGATATTATCCATTAATTGAAATATCCCCTGACAAAATCATGCATCTGGGTTTCCGTCATTTTATCGGTATCTTTTACTTCGATATGAATGTTTTCAAAAAGATGATCACCCTTTAGCAAGTTAAATAATTGGTTCTTGGCATTTGTTGGTCCGAATAGAACTACCTCCTGATATTCTCTGATAGCTTGCCCAATTTTCTTATAATAGCCTGATTGCTGATGCTGCTCTTTGTTATGCATAAGATTTTCGCTCTTATTCAATCCGTCTACTTTATCCTGATATGTAAATTCTGATACAATACGATTGGATACAATCGTATCATTTGTTAAGGTCATTAAAAAAGCATTTGAATGATCCATCCAGATACCTAAGCTTTTAGTTTTATTCATTTTTGATAATGTTTAATTATTGATTTTAAGAATCATGGATTCGTAATGATAATTATTTACAACTCAGTTTCATAAAGACGAAGCCTATTTTTGAGTTTAATGTTTTCTTCCTGCAATGATTTGATTCGTTCCAGCAAATAGGAGATGGTTTCAATTCCCTCCAGATTGATATCCAATTCGTAATATAGCCGGATAAACGTCTCCAATTGCTGAAGCTGACCAGCATCAATGAACACGGTTTCTTTAACCGTTTTAATTTCGATCAATCCGTTTTGCTGCAACGAACTGACAAATGAAATTTCAATGTTGTGGTTTGTACAGAACTCATCCAGAGCTATTAAATATTCTGTTTGCATAGTATCTGTTTAAATAATTACAATTTAGATAATTCGGCAAATAATACTTTTTGCTTATCCGTTAAATTTGTCGGAATTTTGATGGCATAAGTAATGTAGAAATCACCAAATTGACCCTCATCCTTATAAACAGGGAATCCCTTTCCGGCTAATTTTACTTTACTTCCATTTTGTGTTTCAGGCTTTACTTTTAGTTTTACTTGTCCGTTTAGCGTATCCAAAATGATTTCACCCCCCAGGACTGCTTTGTATAAATCCAGATCAACCGTTGTAAAGAGATTATTTCCCAAACGTTTAATTTTTGGGTGATTGGCTATTGAAAATGTAATGTACAAATCGCCATTCGGTCCTCCGTTTATTCCCTGACCTCCATGCCCTGCTATTTTAATTGTTTGTCCATTTTCGATCCCGGCAGGAATAGCAATTCTTATTTTATGCCCGTTTACTGTTAAGGTTTGTTTGTGGGTTTTATATGCATCAATGAGTTCGAGGTGTAACTCGGCATTGTAATCTTCTCCCCTGAATTTCACCTGACGGCTTCCCCCTGCGCCTGATGCTCTTCCAAACATGGATTCAAAAAAATCGGAGAAATCCCCTCCGGATGGTGATCCGGAATACCTTGCACCACGCGAACCCGATGATTGTTGCTGATACTGTTTTTCCTTTTCAAATTCTTCAGCGTGTTTCCAATCCTGTCCGTATTGATCATATTTTTTACGCTTTTCGGGATCGCTCAATACTTCATTTGCCTCATTTATCAGCTGAAAATTCTTTTTCGCATCCTTATCATTCGGATTTAAATCAGGATGATACTTCCGGGCTAATTTCCGGTAGGCATTTTTAATGTCCTTTGGTGTTGCCGTTTTTGCAATCCCTAATATGTTATAATAGTCTACGAAATTCATACTTTCTGCAATTTAATATTGCTTATCGTAATGCATTTGGTTATTCGCTGGCAAATTTGATCAGCTCTTTATTAAATTTTTGTGTTTCCTCGAGAAACAAACTATGGCCGCTATTCTCAAAAGCAATTATAGTTGAGTTTGCTATTCCGGCCTTCATCTGTTCGGCTAAATCAAAAGAACATATTTTATCCTTTTTACCATGCATGATCACTGTTGGAATTGATAACTTCTTCATGTCACTCCTGAGGTCCGTATCGCGCAAAGCGATTAAACATTCAGACATTGCATGAGAAGAGGCACTCAGACCTATCGAATTTAACCAATTGCGGATACC
>Ga0209391_10001532_pt1 | contig 11941 bp, 8 predicted proteins | sample PPLLak3March2015_FD_187246 | JGI IMG/M metagenome (GOLD analysis project Ga0209391, IMG submission 187246) | Freshwater sediment microbial communities from Prairie Pothole Lake near Jamestown, North Dakota, USA - PPLs Lake P7 Core (1) Depth... | ecosystem: Environmental > Aquatic > Freshwater >... | reverse complement strand
GAACGGCGTGCGCACCTCGAGGCTGTGCGCCATGCTGGCGCGGTCCACCTTGGTGAGGATGTCGCCCGGCAGGTAGGTCTTGTAGTCGAGGTACTGCACGAGCGACAGCGGGTCGTCGAAAGACTTGCCGCGCGCGTGGCCGTGAAACACCTCGCTCGCGTCGTAGCCCTGCAGCTCGCGCCGGAACGCCGGCGAGTACAGCTGCCCGCGCATTTCCTGCGAGCAGATCGACACGCCGTGCAGGTAGGCGTCCACCGTGCCGCGGGCGAGCGCCTGGAAGGTGGTCTTGCCTCGCACGAAACGCGGCGCCCAGTCGAGCTTCGGGTACCAGCGGCCGAGCGGGCCGAACACCGCGCGGCGCACGCCCTCGGGAACGCGGCTGCGCACCGCCTCCTCCATCGCGAACAGCCGGTAACGGCGGTAGCCGATGAAATCCTCGTCGCCGCCGTCGCCCGACAGCGCCACAGTGACGTGCCTGCGTGCGAGCTGGCAGACCCGGTAGGTCGGGATCGCCGAGCTGTCGGCGTAGGGCTCGTCGTAGATGCCCACCAGCTGGTCGAGCAGGCTGTAGTCGGAGGCCTCCACCACCTCGGCCTTGTGGTCGGTCTGCTTGGCCTCGGCGACCATGCGCGCGTACTGCGACTCGTCGTACTGCGGCTCCTTGAAGCCGATCGAGCAGGTCAGGATCTTCCCTGCGCCGATCTCGCGCATCATCGCGACCACGGCGCTCGAGTCGATGCCGCCCGAGAGGAACGCGCCGAGCGGCACGTCCGAGACGAGCCGCTTGCGCACGGCCTCGCGCAGCCGCTCGCGCAGTTCCGATTCCCAGGTTTCCGGCGAGCCCTCCGGACGGCGCTCGCCGGCCAGCGGCACGTCCCAGTAGCGCACCGGCTCGAGCTTGCGGTTGCCGCGCACGTGCAGCAGGTAGGCGCCGGGCTCGAGCTTCTTCACGTCGTGGTAGATCGTCTTCGGATCGGGCACGTAGCCGAAGGTGAAGTACTCCTCGACCGCGCGCGGGTCGATGCGGCGCGGCATCCCCGGCACGGCCATGATCGCCTTGAGCTCGGAGCCGAACACCAGCCGGCCGTCCGAGGTCTCGGCGTAGTACAGCGGCTTCACGCCGAGACGGTCGCGGGCGATGAACAGGGTCTTCTGCCGCTCGTCCCAGACCGCGAATGCGAACATGCCGTTGAAACGCCGCAGGCACTCCGTACCCCACTCTTCCCACGCGTGGACGATGACCTCGGTGTCGCTGCGGGTGCGGAAGGTGTGGCCACGCGCGAGCAGCTCGGTCTCGATCTCCATGAAATTGAAGATCTCGCCGTTGAACGTGACCACCACCGAGCCGTCCTCGTTGTAGAGCGGCTGGCGCCCGCCCTCGAGGTCGATGATCGACAGCCGGCGGTGGCCGAAGCCGACGCCCGGTGAGAAGTGGAAGCCGTCGCCGTCCGGCCCACGGTGGGTCAGGAGGCCGTTCATGCGTTTGAGGACCGACTCGTCGATGGAGCGGTCGCCGCGGAGGTCAACGATGCCAGTAATGCCGCACATGTCCTGCTCTGCCGTTGGGGCTCAGGCGGCCGATCGCCGGCCGAGCACATCGTCGTAGAACTCGCTGTAGCGATTCACCATCGCGTCGAGGCTGAACTGCTCGACGACGCGCCTTCGCGCGGCCTCGCCGTGGGCCTGCCTGAGGTCTGCCTGCTGCACGTACTGCTCCACGGCCGTCGCCAGCCCTTCCGGGTCGCCCGGGTCGTAGAGGGCGCCCGTGACGCCGTCCACGACGAGTTCGGGGTTGCCCCCCGCCCTGCCCGCGACCACCGGCCGTCCCGTCGCCATGGCCTCGAGGATCGTATTGGAGATGCCTTCGTTGATCGAGGGCAGCACGAACACGTCCATCGCGCGCATCAGCTCCGGCACGTCCGACCGCGCGCCCGGAAACCAGACCGAGTCCTCGAGGCCGAGTTCCCGAGCCAGGGTCACGAGTTCGCCGCGCAGCGGGCCGTCGCCGGCGATTATGAGGCGCATGCGGCCGCGCCATTCGGGATGCCGCTCAAGGATTGCACGGAACGCGCCCAGCAGGCCGGCGTGGTTCTTGATGGGATCGAAGCGGCCGACCGAGCCCAGGATGACCGGCGGCGCGCCGGCGCCCGGATCCCTCGGCCAGGGAAGGTCGGCGGGCGCGGGGCCGTCGGGACTGAACCGCCCGGTGTCCACGCCGCTGTAGAGCTGGCGGATGCGGGCCGCGGGCACGCCGATGCTCTGCTCGAGCCAGCGGGCGATGTCGCGGGACATGGCCACGTAGCCCTGGGGCAGCGATCGCAGCAGGCGTCGCAGCCGCAGGTTGCGTGGGTCGAGCCCCTGCGGATCGGAAGGCGACCATCCGTGCTCGCCGTGGACGCGGCGGCGCACTCCGGCCGCGACTGCTGCGATCTGCATGTCCAGCGTGCCGAGGTTGCGCGTGTGCACGATGTCCGGTTGCAGCCGGCGCAGCATCCGCCACATGCGGTAGTAGGAAGGCAGGTCCTTGCCGGGGCGCTTGCCGATCGAGAGCACCGGCACGTCCGGGCGTTGCAGCCGCCGTCGGAAGTCCTCGCCCACGCCGTCGAGCGCCACGATGGCGTGCCGGAAGCGATCGGCCGGCAGGCGGTTGACGAGGTTCACGATACCGTTCTCGAGGCCGCCGTAGTCGAACCGGAACACGACGTGCGCGATCAGCGGGACCGCTGGCTGCGAGTGGGCCGCCATGCTCACTCCCGGTCGCTGCGGCGGGGTTCCTCGGCCAGCACCGGCCAGAGCGTGCGCACCTGCGACTCGAGAAGTGAGCGCATGGCGTCGAAGTCGTCCCCATCCGAGCTGACCGCCACCATGCGCACGGACGACACCACGCCGACCGGGTCCAGCGCCTCGAGCGCCTCGTTGAGCTTGGTCCGCGTGCGCGTGTGCGAGGGCTTGCCGTTGACGTCGTACCAGTGCCAGGCGAGCACGTTTCGGCCCGTCATCGCCACGCGGGTCTCGCTCAGGCCCACGCTCGAGCCGGGCGCCACCTCGAACGTGGTCGCGCGCTGGCGCGTGTGCTGCCGCCAGTCGAACGGGACGAGGTGGTTCTGGTCACTGATGAGCTCCTTGTCCTGCTCCTGGTGGCCGTAGGACGCGAGATACACGTGCAGCTGCAGCTCGCCGCAGCGGTACGTCGCCAGCGTCTCGACGTCGGCGCCGACCAGTTCAGGCCGCCAGGGTGCGGCCCACTCCTCAGGCCCGGAGCAACCGTCGAGCGCAGGCAGTCTCGTCGCGAGGAGCGTCGAGCCACTCGCCACGTGCGAGGCCTGCAGGCCGGCGGCCGAGCCCAGCAGCACGACGGCGACGGCGAGGTAGCCCGCCACGTGAGCCGGCCGGTACCGGGATGGATCGGCGGGCGCGTACTCGCGCTTCGGCGGCGCGGGGTCCGCCAGCTTCATGCCGAACCACAGGAGTGCCACCAGAAGTACGGCGAACAGCACCATGCCGAAGTAGATGTGATCCTGGCCGCCCAGCAGCCGCCCGTTGGTCGCCGACGCCACCAGCATGGTGATGAAGGCGCGCAGGCCGTTGGCGACCACGAAGCTCACGGCCGCGAACAGGGTGAAGGCGATCCGCTTGCCCCAGTGGTTAAAGTTCAGGTACGCAAACAGCAGGGCCGTCACCGTTCCCGCCATGAGGTAGCGCAGGCCCGCGCAGATCTCGGCCACCTCGAAGTTGCCGCCCGGCAGCGTGAAGAACATGCCTTCGCGCAGCATCGGCACGCCGAGGACGTTCAGCAGGCGCTCGGAAACGTCGGCCGTTGCGTTCATGAGCACCGGTGTCAGTTCCTCGCCGATCGGCACCGCCGCCAGCAGGAACAGCATCGGGAAGGCGATGGTGCGGAAGGCGGGCCAGCCCACCACCGCAAGCACGATCGCAATGACCATGCCCACGATCGCGAGGTGCTCGATCGCCTGCACGGCCGAGGCCCGTGCGCCGAGCCACAGCACCGCGAGCGCGGCCAGCAGCACGAGCCCCAGGGCGCTGCCGCGCAGGGGTTCCGCCGTGAACTCGCGGCGCGCCATCCACAGCAGCAGCAGCGACATCGGCGGCACGATGTAGGCGTGCTGGTAGCTGCTGAGCGACCAGAGCGCGAACATGCTCGCGAAGCTGTCGCGGAAGATCAGCACGACCGCGGCGGCGAGCAGCACGACCAGCGCCATCCGGGCCAGGGGAGTCGAGAACAACCTGCTCATGCCGCGCTATCTCCTGGCACCGGTCACGCAGCTCGCGCCCGTTCCGCCAGTTCGCCGGCCACGTCGTCGGCGGAGCGATGGTCCAGGAACAGCCGGCACCAGATCTCGAGGTTCATCAGGACCAGCAGCAGGTCCGAGTAGTCCTCGCGATTCGCGTCGTGGGCCTGCAGCACCGCCTGGACGCCCGGCGCGCTCAGGTAGCCGCGCGACTCGACGACGGCCGGATTGAGGAGCGCCTCGCGCAGCGGCCGCAGGTCGCGCTTGAACCACTCGCCCATGGGAGCTCCGAAGCCGCGCTTGCTGCGATCGAGAATCTCGTCCGGCAGCACGCCGCGCAGCGCCTGCTTGAGCAACTGCTTGAGCTGCCCCTGGCCGAGCTTGGTTTCGGCCGGAGCCTGCGCCGCCAGTTCGACGAGACGGTCGTCGAGGAACGGCACCCGGCACTCGATCGAGGTCGCCATGGTGATCTTGTCCGTGAGCAGGAGCAGGTCCTCGGGCAGCTGCGTCTGCGCATCCACGCGCATCAGGCGCAGCAGCACGTCCTCCGAAGTCTCGTCGGCGAGCACACGATCGAAACCGTCCACGAATCCGGCCTCGGGCGGCCCACCGCCGACGAGCAGGCCGGCGACCTGCTCCCGCGCGAGAATCTCGATATAGAGGCGATACTGGGCCTGCCAGGAGAGTTCGCTGGCCTGGATGAACTTGCGGGCATAGCGCGCGAGGTCCATGACGCGATTCTGTCGGCCGCTCGGCAGTGCGCGGGCCAGCGGCTGCACCACCTGCTGGCGAACCCAGCCTGGCAGCCGCCGGAACCGGCGCTGGTAGTGATCCCCGAGATAGCGGCGGTAGCCGGCGAACAGCTCGTCACCGCCAACGCCCGATAGGATGACTTTGACCGATTTCGCCGCGAGCTCGGCTACGAGAAAGGTGGTCGCGACCGCGCTGTCGGAGATCGGCTCCTCGACGTGCCAGAGCAGCTTCGGCAACAGCCGGGCGACGTCCGGCGCCACCACGATCTCGTGGTGGCTGGTCTTGAACAGTCGCGCGACCTGCCCCGCATATTCGAGCTCGTTGAAGTAGTTGGAGGTCGCCGAGCCTCCGTAGCCGATCGAGTAGGTGTTGACCGGAAGGGAGCTCTGCTCGGCCATGAGGGCCACCACGGCGCTCGAATCGATGCCGCCGCTCAGGAACGCACCGATCGGGACATCGCTCACCATGTGGTCGGCCACTGCACGGCGCAGTTCCGTCCGGACCGCCTCGACCCACTGGTCCGCAGTCCAGTCCGTGCGAACCTGCCGCGGCAGGTCCCAATAGCGGCCGGTGGCAATGCCGTTCGCATCCCACACCAGCCGCGTCGCCGGCGGCAGCTTGCGCACCCCTTCGAAAATCGTGCGGGGCGCCACGCAATAGCCGATGGCGAGATGCTCGCGCAGCGCGTCTCGATCGATGCCGGTGCTGCTGCCGGGCGCCTTGAGCAGCGCCTTGACCTCGGAGGCGAAGGCGATGCCGCGGCCCGTCACCCGGTAGTACAGCGGCTTCTGGCCGAGCCGGTCGCGCGCCAGCGTGAGGCGCCGGCGGCGCGCATCCCAGAGGGCGAGCCCGTACATGCCCGAGACGTGCTCGAGGAACGCATCGCCGTATTCCTCGTAGAGGTGCACCAGCACCTCGACGTCGCTGCCGGTGCGAAAGCGATGCCCCCGCGCCTGCAGGTCCGCTCGCAACGCACGGAAATTGTAGATCTCGCCGTTGCAGACGACCGTGACGGTGCCGTCCTCGTTCGAGATCGGCTGGTGCCCGCCGGCGAGGTCGATGATGGACAGGCGTCGCATGCCGATCACGACGTTGCCGTCGGCGTGGAATCCTTCGTCGTCCGGTCCGCGATGGACGATCGCGTCGGCCATGCGACGCACGTCCGGGACGGACACGGGCGCCTCGCCCGGCCCGCGGGCGATGCCTACGATGCCGCACATGTCGAAGCTGCTCCGCCGCCCGTGGGTACCGCGCTCCGAACGCCGAACACCTCGTCCATGCGGCCCCAGCGAAAATCGCCGAGCAGGCGACGCAGGCGCGCCTCCATGGTGTCGAGATTGACGTAGTGTCGGAAGCGCGAGCGCAGCGAGGCGCCATCCACGCGGGGCTGCGTGGGGTCGATCTCCCAGGGATGGAAATAGAACATTCCGGGCTGGCGATCCGTGTCGTTCACCTGGCGCATGGCCCAGCGATACAGCGGGTAGGGCATAAGGCGGAAATAGCCGCCGCCGCCGCAGGGGAAGTTGCGCTCCGCGAACCGCAATGTGGTGACCGGGATCTCGAGGATCGCGTCCGGGCGCAGCCGGAACGGAAAGCGCGGCGCGTCCGGCATGCCATAGAGGTCGTGGCGGATGGGATAGATGCTCGAGCTGTAGACGTGGCCGGTCTCCTGGACCACGTCGAGCGCCCAGAGGTTGCGCGCACCGATTGAGTAACTCGGCGCACGGTACCCCAGCACCTTGGTGCCGGCGAGTTCCTCGAGCAGCCCCTTGGTGCGCAGCAGATCCTCGCGCAGCTGGTCACGGTCGAATTCGTTCAACCGGGTGTGGTCGTACCCGTGGCTCGCGATCTCGTGACCCTCGGCGACGAGGCGCCGCACGAGTCCAGGGTAGCGCTGGGCGACCCAGCCGAGCATGAAGAACGTGCCCTTGACGCCGTGCTCGGCGAATACGTCGAGCACCCTGTGGGTGTTGGCGTCCACGCGGCAGGGCCAGCGGTCCCAGTCGCTGCGACTGATGCGATCCTCGAACGCCGCGACCTGGAAGTAATCCTCGACGTCCACCGTCATCGCATTGACGATGCCTTCCGGGACGGACGGGGAGCTTTGCAGGTACATGGGACGGTCGCGGGCGGCGGAGGTCAGAAGTCCTTGCGGACCCTGAGCCCGATCCACCAGCCTTCGGCCGTGGCGCGATCCTCGGGCGTGCGCCAGGTGTAGGCCGTCTCGGCCGACAGCGTGAGGTCGCGCGCGACCTCGCGGCTGTAGCGCGCAGCCAGGGTCTGGTCGAGCGTCGCCCTGCCCGGCGTCTCGTCGCGGTCCCGCTGCGAATACCAGACGCGCGCCGAGGAGTCCGGGCTCAGCTCGCGGTTGAAGCTCAAGGACCACTGCTGGGTATTCACGACGCGGCTGGTCTGGATGTAGTCCTGCTCCTCGTCGCTGAAGGACAGCGTGACCACGCTGCGCGAACCCTCGTAGGACGCGGAGGCCGTGGCGCGCTTGGAAATGAACGGCTCGGCCGCGGTCTCGCCGGAGTCGGGGAAGTCCGGAAAATCCGGAATCTCCCCGGGCGGCAGGTCCTCGCCGAACCCCACGCGACGGCTGCTGTTGGTGGTGGGGTTCTCGCTGTAAGTCGCGGTCAAGGTCAGGTAGCGCGCCCGGTGCCGGAAGCTGAAAAAGTAGGTGGTTCCGAAAAAGCGTTCGCCCGTGCGTGCCTCGAGGCGATTGCGCTCGTCGGGCTCGTAGACGAAACCCACCAGCCAGTAGGTCGAGTCGAGGCCGCCGCTGGTAACGTCCTCCGTAAGGTCGGTCTCGAGCCCGTACTCGCCGACGAGGCGCAGGTCGCGGCTGACTGCCACGCCCACTTCGGCAGCGGCCTGGTCATAGCGGTAGGGGAAGAACGACTCGTACTCCGTTCGCGACGAGCTGTAGAAGGTGCGCCAGGTGACCTGCTCGCGGCGGTCGGAGGTGCCCAGGGAAACGTAGATCGACTCGTTGGTCGAATCGTCGCTCGGCCGGTTCGGTCCCTGGTCGTCGAAGAACACGCGGCCGTAGTCGTACTGGGCCGTAAACGTGGCGTAGCCGAAATCCTTCGACAGCACCGGGCTCACGTTCCAGCCCCAGCTGTCGCGTAAGTTGTTTGACTGGAAGTAGTTACCGAAGCTCGTGGAGCCCGCCGGGTTGACGAGCGCCTGCCCGTAGAAGGCGCCGCCGCGGACGTAGAACAGGTCCTGGACCACCGCAACCTGCCCGCTGGCCGAAAGGTTGTGGAAGCTCGAGTCGTACTCGTTCTCATCGAGGTAGTTGAGACCGCGCCAGCGATAACGCAAGGCGCCCTGGGCGCGCTGGCTGCGGTAGTTCGCGAGGAAACCCGCCTCGGCCTCCGCGACCCAGTCGCTGCTCTGCGGCTGGCCAGGCGGGTTCAGTTGGATGTTGTCGATGTAGCCGATCGCCGCGCCGACCCAGGGTTTGAACTCCGTGCTCGCGGCCGAGGCCGTCGCAGGCACGCCGGCCGCCAGCAGGCCCTGAACCGCCGCAGCCAGCACGCAGCTCCGGGCAAACGCCGGCCTCATGGTCAACGGCTACCGCTGCCGGTCGAACCGTAACGTTTCCTCGATCCGTAGCCGTAGCCGTAACCGTAGGTCATCGGATCGTCGCCGAGGCCGGTGCGCTGAACGTCGTTGAGCACGGTGCTGATCAGCTTGGTCCGATCGAGCAGCCCAATGGCCTCCCGGACCATGCGCTGCTGCGTGACCTCGGCGCGCACCACGAGCAGAACCTGGCCGACCAGGCGTGAAAGCACCTGGGACTCGTTGCTGAGCAGCAGGGGCGAGGAATCGAAGAGCACGACGCCGTCGTGCGCGTACTCGGAAAGCTCGGCGCAGACCTGGACCATGCGCCGGCTCGCCAGCAATTCCGGTCCGCTCTCCCCGCCCGTGCCGGCCGGCACGAACAGCAGGCCCTCGATGTCGGTCGGGTAGATGATGTCGGCGAGGGTGAGCGATTCGTCGGCGAGCAGGTCCTGGATGCCCTTTCGATCGACGAGCCCCATGGCCTCGCTCAGCTTGGGGCTGCGAAGATCGGCGTCCACCAGGATGCAGCGGCAGTCCCGCTCCCGGCCGATCACGCCGGCGAGATTCAGCGCCGTGAAGCTCTTGCCCTCCTCCGCCAGCGCACTGGTGATGAGGATCAGGTTGTTCTCCGCTGCAACCGTGCCGCCGGCGGCACGACCGAGCGCCGACTCGAGCAGCGGCCACTTGATGCGACGGAACTCGTCGATGGCCTCCGGCAACAGGTCCTCGGCCGGCAGCAAGCCGAACTGGCGCAGCCGCGCGGGATCGACCACGACGGCCTGCCGCGCCGGACGGGCTTCGGATGCCGAAGCCTGTGGACGTGGCTCGGGACGCGGGGCCTCACCACCCGAAAGTGGCGACTCGACAGCCGCGGCGGCCTTCGCTTCATCCGGCGCTGCGCCCGGCTTCGCCTTTTCCGCAGCCGAGGTCTGCTGCGCCTTTTGCAATGCTTTTTCGACGATGCTCATGGATGCGCCTCAGCCGAGCAGCCCGGCCGCGGCATCGCGGACCACGCCACTGAGCAGCAGGTTCAGGACATACCCGATCAGGAGAGCGCCGACCGCCCCGGCGACGAGCGCGGCCTGCGTCCGATACCAGGGCAGGAAGCGGTCCGTGGTGAGCTTGGTAATCGCGCCCAGCACGGGCAGGCCCGAGATGCGACCGAGGGCATCCCGCGACGTGAACACCGGACGCATTTGCGCGAGCAGGAGCGCGGTGGCAAGCCCCGCCGCAAGGCTCGCGACCAGCACGAGCGAGGACAGCAGTATCCTGTTAGGCCCGATCGGCGCCAGCGGCACTACCGGCGGCTCGACGACGCGGAACTTGACGCTGTCGGCGGTCTGCTCGGCCTCGGTGGAGAGGTTGGCCGATTCGAGCCGCTGCACCAGCGAATCGTACTGACGCTTGTTGACGTCGTAGTTGCGGTCCAGGCGCTTCAGTTCGGCCTCGACCTGCGGCATGCGGTCGATCATCCCACGCAGCTGCTCGACCTGCGCCTGCTGGTTGCCGATCTGGCTGCGTACCTCGGCCATCTCCGCCTCGGTGGCGCCAATGGCGATCTTGGTGTTCTGGTACACGGGGTTCATGGCGGCCCCGGCACTCGCCGCATCGAGGCCCGCTCCCGATGAGGGCGATGTCCCGCCGCTGGTCTTGAGCTCCTCGAGCTGCTCGATCCGGCTGCGCAGGGACTGGATGTTCGGGTGCTTCTCTGTGTACTGCAGCAGCAGCTGGTCGATCTGCGACTGGATCGCAGCGATCTCCGTGTCGATCGGGTCGCTCATGCCGTAGCTGGACGACCCCTCGGACGGATCCTCGCCGTCGAGCTGCCGACGCAGCTCATCGCGCCGGTTGGCCAGCTGGTCGTACCGCGCCTGCAGCAGCCGCACGTTGGCTATCGCGTTCTGCAGGCTGCCGAAGAAGTCGCCGCCCTCGCCGGGCAGCATGGCAAGGTTCTCACGCTTGAAGTCCGCGAGACGGTTCTCCGATTCGGTCAGCCGGCGCTCGTACTCGCGGATCTGCGCCTCGAGGAAGCGGCGCGCGTTGGTGACGTCGGTGCGCTTCATGCCCAGCGTGTCCTCCACGAAGGTGTCGAGCAGCGACTGCACGACGGACTGGGCCCGTTTTGGATCGGAATCGTTGTATCGGATCGCGAAGTTATTCGAGCGCCTTGCCTGCTCGAGCGTGATCTTGCTCTGCAGGCCGCTGATCACTGCCGCCTGCTGCTCGGGAGTCTTCGCGTCGAGGAAAAGATCGGTCTCGCGCGCGACACGCTCGAGGTTGGGCCGGCTCAGCATCAGGGTCTGCATCATCTCAACCTGGCCCATGACGTCGGGCTGCACGGCGAGCCCCCGCAACAGTGGCGCCAGCACCGACTCGGCGTCCACGTACACCTGGGTGCGCGACTCGTAGATGTCCTTCAGCATGTACACGCTGGCCCAGCCGAGCAGAGCGACGGCCCAGGCGACGGCCACTGCCGGCCAGCGGAACCGCCACGCACCCTTGACGTGGCTCAGCAGTTGGTCGAGTAATTCCTTCATGGTCTACCTCGGAGCCGCACGGCTGCCCGGATTCTAGAAACGGCTCTCGGGAATGATGATGACGTCGCCCGGCTTCACGGGCACGTCGGCGGTGATGTCGCCGCGGTTGAGCAGGTCGTTCAGCTTGACCGGCACCCGGACCTGCTTGTCGCCCTCGCGCCGCGCGATCACCGCACGGTTACCGGCAGCGAACTCGCTCAGGCCGCCGACCGCGACCATGACGTCCACGAGAGTCATGCCGGCCCGGTAAGGCAGCGCCTGCGGCTTCGTGGCCGCACCGACCACGCGGATGCGGTCCTCGAGCGAACCCTGGAAGCCCGTGACGATGACGTTGACCTTGGGTCCGCGGACGTACTCGCCCATGGCGGCCTCGAGGTCCTTGCCGAGTTCGCTGGGGGTCTTGCCCTCCGCCTTTACGTTCTCGACCAGCGGCGTGGACAGGAGCCCGTCCGGCCGGACCGGCACGCTGAGCGACAGCTCGGGGTGGTTCCACACGAAGATGTTGAGCTGGTCGCCGGGACCGATGCGGTACTCCGTCTGGACCGCCTCGGGCGCCGGCGCGATGGGCACGGCGGAGGGCTCCGACGTGGCGCAGCCGGCCAGGACGGACAGGACCGCGGCCAGTGCGAGCGCGGTGCGGCGAAACGCGTTTCCTTCGAATTTCATACCCGGCGCCTTCGGTTTGCTGACGTGGAAGTTCATTGGCCCATTTTCTCCAGGAGTTCAGTCGCCCTTGCCGCGATCGGCGGCGGGACCTTCGAGCCCTGCAGCGCCTTCAGGACGCGTTGGGCTTCGGGAATCTGCCGGGCCGCGATGAGCGCTTCGCCCAGG
>Ga0209391_10001530_pt1 | contig 11946 bp, 13 predicted proteins | sample PPLLak3March2015_FD_187246 | JGI IMG/M metagenome (GOLD analysis project Ga0209391, IMG submission 187246) | Freshwater sediment microbial communities from Prairie Pothole Lake near Jamestown, North Dakota, USA - PPLs Lake P7 Core (1) Depth... | ecosystem: Environmental > Aquatic > Freshwater >... | reverse complement strand
CGAAACTCACTCGTGGCAGCCGTATCCACGACGGGTGGCGGCGACGCGCGAAACGATCCTCGCGATGGTGGACCTCGCCGCGCGCGACGGAGCGAAGTGGCTCGAATCGGCCCGCGCCGCCGACGAACGAGCGCGCGCGCTGGCAGGCACGCCAATGGCGCTCAGCTACGACAACACGGACGCCGTGCGCACGGTGGACATCCGTGGCTACGAGTACACGCGGGAGCCGTCCACCGTGTCCGGCCAGACATGGATCCGCTACGACTCGACCCGTCCCGTGATCTGGCAGCTGCCGCTCAAGTACGAGGTGAAGCCGGTGCTCACGGTGACCGCCCCAGCCAAGGGCTACTTCGTGCCCGCGGCGCATGCGGCGTGGATGTCGGAGCGGCTCGCTGCGCACGACATCGGGTTCGAGCGCCTCGCCGCGCCGCGGCTGGCCGCGGCCGTGCAGACCTATCGCGCCGACAAGGTGACCCCCGAGTCGGCGACTTTCGAGGGCCGCACGCGCACCACGGTCGAGGGAAGCTGGCGCGACGAGCCGCGCGACATCGGAGCCGGCGCGCTGTTCGTGCCGATCGCGCAGCCGAAGGCGCGACTCGTGATGTCGTTGCTCGAGCCGCAGGCGCCGGACTCGTTCGTCTCCTGGGGCTTCTTCGCCACGGCCTTAGAGAAGAAGGAGTACCTCGAGAACTACGTCACCGAGGAGGTCGCCCGGCAGATGCTGGAGCAGGACCCGGCACTGCGGAATGAGTTCGAGCGGCGACTGCACGAGGACGCGGCGTTCGCCGGCAACCCGACGGCCCGCCTCGAATTCTTTCACCGGCGCCATCCGTCGTGGGACGAGCGATACGGGCTGTATCCGGTCTATCGCCAGTGACGATCGTGGTCGGTGAGCAGTGGTGTTTCAGCGAGTCGTCGACCAGGCAACCCTACCCTACTCTACATGCGCGGCTTCGCGGCCCAGACAGCACAAACGCTGTCGCGTATGATTTTTTCCGCGGTGCTGCCCAACACCACGTCGCGCAAATTGCTCCGACCCCGGGTACCGACCGCAACCAGATCCGCGTTGACCAGCGCCGCAAACTCCAGGACTCCGGAGCGGTAGCCAGAATACGGGAATACCTTTGCATGCACCTCGAGTCCCGGATACTTGCACGTGGTCTCATTCACGAACGCATCGAGGTCCGGAGCGGTTTCGGTGTGCAGACGCGCGAAAGTCTCCACCCGAGCCGGCACCACGTGCGGCGCGTAAAGCCTTGCTCCGTCGCCGTGCGCAATCAGCGCGGCCGCTTCCAGCGCGCGTTGACAGGTGGCCGAGAAGTCGATGCCGACGACGACGGTACGGAAGGGGTCGCGATTATTGTCGCGCACGATCAGAACGTCGGTCGGGAGGCTGCGAACGCAAGCGGAAGCCAGCGTCCCCATGCCCACACTGGGCCTCTCCTTGCCAAATGCTCCGATAACCAACAGGTCCGCCTTATGGTGATCGAGCTGCCGGCGGATTCCGACGAGACGGTGGGCGACGCAGACGTCGAGGCGAAGATCGCGCGCTGCGGGAGTGCCCTCGATAAATGCGTCCCACCGCTTTCTGGCGTCCTCGACAAGGCCCTCCCGAATTCCGCGCTGCAGCTCGGTGAGTTCCGCCTCTTCGGGCATTGCATCGACCGGCGCGTCGACGACGTGCACGGGATGCACTTGCGCACCGGCCCAGGAAGCCACGCGCTGCGCGTGACCAAGCGCGACTCGGGAGCACTCCGAGAAATCCAGCCCGACGACGATGGACGCCAAGCCTTTCATTCAGTTCTCCACGCAGCCTCGTGTCGATTTACCACGAGCCGTATGCAGCAACAACTTGGTAGTTTCCCAATTGTCACACCGCATCCTTTTCGATGAGGCCGCGACCGTCGCCTCGCGGCTCGGAACTATGCGTCGCCTCCCTTCGGCCGCATGTACCGGTCGAAGTTCTCGATGTAGGCGTTGAGATTCTCTTCGAGCATCGAACGGTACTGGGCAACGAAATATTCGATGCTCTCTCCCTTGCCGCTGCGCAGTTCGTCGTCCGAACCGGCCTCGCAGGCAGTGATCCAGGCATTGAAGCGCGCTGTCGCGTACATCAGGGAGGCGCTGACCTTTCCACGGCTCGCGTCCTTCAGTTGTGCATTCGCCAGATCGATGTGGGCATCTGCCCGCTTGAAGAATAGTTCGTCTTGTCCTGAGTCCACCGTTGCGCTCCCCGCATTTTTCGTCTGCCAATCCTACGGCACATCGAGATCTTGAGCAGGCCCGCGAAACCGCCTCCGCTCACCGCGGCTGCATCAGGTAGAACGTATAGCCATACGCATCGCTGAAGCGCTCGAACAGTGCCATCTCCTCTTCGGTCTCGCGGAGGACGGCGTCGATGACCGGAGTGCGCTTGATCGACTTCATTCGTTCGCGCAGTGGATCGTAATAATTTTTCCACCAGGCGGCGCTGGGCAACCTCCTGGTCGACACGACGTGAAAGCCTGCTGCGCCCGCTCGCCGCACATTCTCGGACTCGGTTGCCATCGTCGGATAGGCAACCTGCCAGAAAGCCATTGCTGGCCCGGGCGGCTGGTCCGTGAACCAGCTCATCTCGGAGACGACGGCAATGCCGTCGTTCGCAACGAGGGGCCGCCACAGGCGGAGGGCCCGTTCGAATCCGAGGTTGTACGCAGCACCTTCGGACCAGAGCAGGTCGATCGAGGCGATCGGCCAGTCGAGTGCCGCCATGTCGGCATGAATGGGCACGACCAGATGATCAAGGCCGGCCCGTCGTGCATTGGTCTTGAGATCCTCGATGAAGACAACGGATGAATCGACGGCCTTGACCTGGGACTGATAGCGCGAAGCAAGCAGCAATGCCCCGGCACCTGCGCCGCACCCAAGGTCTGCAATTCGCGGGCTGCGTGGCAAGGGTGGAAGGCTGCTCAGCAGGTCGCGCGAGAATTCAGCATCACCCGGGCCCTGGCGATCGAGGCCGCGATGCAGCTCGGTCAGGGCGGCAACGTACTCGGCCTGTGGGTCGGCACTCATTTGCTGGCGACCACGACGTAGCGCGGCGCCATCGTGGTGGGCAGTGCGTTCACGGACTCCATGCGCTGGACGGCGTCGATCCGGAACCCTGCGACCTCCAGCAGGTATGGCACCACCGCAGTGCTCTGGCAGGTGGACAGCGGCAGAACGTCGACCTCCTCCTCCCAGCCGCCCTGCCACGCCGACCGGTCGTACAATCCGTCGATCACGACGATCGTGCCACGCGGTGCCAGCCAGTGGTGCCAGTTGCGAAAAGCTGCCAGGGGATCGAACAGCCCGTTGACGAGTTGTCGCGAGACGATGGCATCGAACCGCCCGGCCGGAAACAGCACTCGATCCTCGATGCTGTCGCAGAACCCCTCCACCGTGGTCACGTGCTTAAGCTCCGCAGTGCCCCTTAGCCTCGCCAGCATGGCCGTAACCGGCTCCAGCGCAGTCACGGACAAACCGGACTGGCGCAACAGGATCCCGCAGAGGGTGCCGGTGCCCGCCCCCGCATCCAACACTGACAGTCCGGGGCGCAACTGAAACACGCGCCCCAGGTCCGCCAGATAGGCATCCTGTTGCCGGCGATTCAGCTGGCCGACCCGCTGGTGATAACGGTCGGTCTCCGCGGCGTCGAACCTGGCCAGGTGGCGGGCTCGAGCGGCTGCCTGGCTGCCGCGCCAATGTCCGTCGGTCACGGCGTACGCCTCACTCGTAGACCAGGGCCTCACGATACCACTCGTGCGCGCGGCGCTGCCCGGCGGTGAACAGAGGGTCGAACATGGCAAGGACCTCCGTCGGTTCACTCCCTCACGAAGTCGAGCAGGTGCAGGGACACGGTGACGACGTGCAGCACGAGCAGGCCGATGAACCCGCGCGCGGCGTAGATGTGTTGTGCGCGCCAGGCGAGTGCCTCGCCGGAGCCCTGCGTGAGGAACCAGGCTGTCCCGGTCGCAGCGCTGGCAAGCAGCGCGATCAGCAGCAGGCCCTCGATGAAGCCGAACAGGCCGCCTGCTTCGGCGGCGGGAATCCGCCCGCGCAGCAGTCCCCCGAAGTCACGGCCGACGGCGCCAAAACGCGAGGGCGCCCAGGGAAAATACAGCCGCCAGCGCCCCTGGCGGGTGCACGACAAAGTGTAGGTGACGGCGAGCAGCAGCGTGACGAACCCGACCACGACGTGGGCATGGTCGAGCCAGCCGGCGCTCGACGGGACCCTGCGCAGCATGGCGACCCATGGGCTCGTGAGGACCAGCCACAGCGACAGGATCGCGACCGCGGCGTGCTGGCGGTCGGACAGCTGCTCGAGCCGCTGGCTCATGCTCGCCTCAAGCGGCGCGGCTTGCCGCCAGCGCCGCGACCTGTCCGGCGAATCGGTTGACTTCGTCCCAGTTGGTGAATTCGACCGTCGTGTGCAGGTCGGTGGGACCCTTGTTGAGCCGCATGATGAAGCGGATGACGTGTCGATCGAAGAAACCGTAGCGCCGATAGTCGAGCTCGCCGCCGAACACGCCGACCAGCCGCGGCTTCCACGGCGAGCGCGCGATGAACGCCTTGACGTACGGATTCGTCTCGGCCGTGCTCTTGGCCGGCTTGCGCGCCACCAGGCTCACCGAAAAGAACGCGCTCGGCCTGGACTCGAGCAGCGCCTGGTTCTTCTGGATGAACTCGATCACCGCGGGGTTGTGCTTGCCATGGCGAATGCTCGCGCCAAGCACGATTACGTCGTAGCCGGCGGGACGCTCGCCGGCTTCCTCGAGCGGCGCGACGTCGACCTGATGGCCTTGCGCCCCCAGTTCCGACTGCACCCGCTCGCAGATCTTGCGGGTCTGTCCATACACGCCCTGATACAGCAGCAGGATTCGGGCCACGACAATTTGCCTCGACGGGAACCGGCCAGATCTTAGCGACCGGCAGCCGAAAACGGCATCGGTACTGACCCTTGCGGCCTGCCCTACTGCCCGGACTGCTCCAGTACCTCGGACAGGCGCCCGGCCGGATTGAACGGCCCGGCACCGGCAAACTCGATGTCGTCGATCACGAAGCGATCGCGATCGCGCGTCAGGACGATCACGTCCTGCCACTCTGCGTCAGTCCCATGCCGGAAGCGAACGGGTACCCGGGTGGCGTCACCAGTCGAGACGGCGGCTCCGATCGTGAATTCCGTCGGCCCCTCGAACAGGCTGGCGAACAGGCAGCCGTCCACCAGCGGCGGCTTCTCGTCCGGATGCTGGGTACGGAACACGGTTTGCACTTCGCGCGCGGCATCCATGCCCCGCTCGAGCCGTTCGCTCAGCCACGGCTCGAACGCGGCCTGCTGTTCAGCCGTCGGCAGGCCGGACGGACGCAACTCGAGATAGCCCTCGTAGAATGCACAGACCGCGCCCTCCGCCGTCCCGGCATCGGGGCAGGCCCGTGGCGGAATATGGACAGGGGACGCGCACGCCACGAGGAATCCGATCATCGCCAGGGTCAGCACCTGCCTCATGCCGTGCCCTCCGTCGCCAGCAATCGCTGCACCAGGTGCCGCGCGAATCGCTCCGCGGCGCCGGACGCATGCATCAGGAACAGCGAGGGCTCGGTGAGTTCGAGCTCGAGCACGACCGGCGCCCCCGCCTCGTCCCGGATCAGGTCGATGCGAGCGTAGGCCGGGCTCGCGAATGGGATTGCGTGGTAGGCGGCGGCAGACACTTCGAGTTCCATCGGCTCCGGCACGCGGGGACGGATGTCTTCGGGTGCAAAGAGCCCGTCCACCAGTGCCGCGCCGCTGCGCAGCAGCGGACCCTTCCGGATCGCGTGGCTGAACGTGCCGCCGAGATAGAGCACGGCCGTTTCACCCTGCTGGTCCACGCGCGCGAGGTACGGCTGCAGCAGGACGCCACGGCCCGCCGCGAGCAGCCGTTGCACGTGGTCAAGGGCGCGCCCGGAGTCCTGGCGCCGATAGCGTGCGGCATCCCGCGAGCCAGCGCCGACCGCCGGCTTGACCACGAACTCCTCGAACTCTGCCGGTGCCCCGACGCTGCACGCTGCCGCACCACCTGCCAGGAATGATTCGAACTCGCCGGCCCCATCCGCGAGAGGCTCGACGAACCGGGTCGGTACCACCGGTACACCGGCGGCGGCGAGGTGCTGCAGGTAATGCTTGTCCGTGTTCCAGCGCACGACCGATGGCGGATTCAACAGCCGGGTCTGGCTCGCGCAGCGCTCGCACCATGCCAGGAACTCGTCGATGCGATCCACGTAATCCCAGGTAGAGCGCAGCAGGGCCGCATCGTAACGACTCCAGTCCACCGTCGGGTCGTCCCAGCAGGGCGTATCGGCGAGCACGCCGACCGCAGCCATTGCCGCGCCTAGCAGCGGCATGTCCTCGTCCAGGGACAGGGCTTCCCGGGCCGTGACCAGCGCAATCCGCCGGTTCACTGGGTCACCTGCGAAACACTGGTGCCGACAAACCGCTGGTTGTCTTTCCTCACCACCGGCGTATATTTCGCTTCTAGGCTCATGATTTCATGAAAATTTCACTGGGCCGGCTGGAAAGGACTTACATAAGCAATGTTTTGTAACCCGCTGAATTCCAAAGGAACGTAATTCAGGGGTGACAGGGGTTTGACATGCAGACCAGTTGGGAGCATTTCCGCAATGCCGTCGTCGTCCTGGCGGGCGGCGGTCCGGTCAAGCAACGGCTCACCGAGGCCTATCAGGGGCATTTGCGCGACGTCAGCCCGGAGGACCTCCCGCGCGAACTGCGCAGCTCATACCTGTCGCTGGCCGCGGCGCTGCAGAGCTCGCAGCGGACCGGCAGCCTCGACGCGGTGTCGGCCAGCATACGCAAGATGTCCGAGGCGGATGCGGCACGCCACGCGCAGGCAATCGTCCACATGTTCGCCGGGCTGCACGAGCCTCAGCCGTCGAGCCGTACGGCCGCTCTGCTGCGCGCGGTGCCGAGTGAAGAGGACATTCCCGCCTTCCTCAATCGAGCTTGAATTCGATCGTGTCGAAGCGCGTCGACTCCTCGTGACGCGCCTGCCGCTTGATGGCATCCACCAGCTGTCGCTGGTCCCACGGAACGACTTCATCGCCCATTTCCAGCACCGCAGGCGCGATCGTGTCATGGGTGCCGAACGGCTCCAGCACCACCACCGGCTTGTCGAACGCCTTGGCACAGTGCAGCTGGAACTCGACCCATTCCATGTGCTTGCGGTACAGCTGGGCGGGAACGATGATCACCTCGGCCTCGGTGATCTGGCGTCGCAGGTCGTTGCGCAGGGCGTCCTTGTCGTCTCCCTGCGGCCGTTTGTCCGGCGTGCTGGTGTTGCGATAAAAGAAGTTGTCCACGCTTTCGAGGTACTCGAAGACGCGATGGTAGTCGTCGTCGTCGTGCCAGACATGGCTGACGAACAAGCGGATCGGGTTCTTCTGCGTTACGCTGCTCACGGATCCTCCGTCTGCAGTTTGCTCCCGGAACGTCCTTGGTAGTGTAGCGCACACGGCGCGATACCGGACGCGCGCTCCGGGCGATAAAATCAGGGCTTGATGCGCTTACTTCTCTACAACATCCGCTACGCCACGGGCACGGGCGCCGCGTTCCACCTGCCGGTGCCGGGTGCCGGCTACCTGCGCAGCAATCCCCGCGTGCTCGAGGGCATCACGCGCTTCATCAAGGCGGCCGACCCGGACATCGTCGGCCTGGTCGAAGTCGACACGGGCTCGTTCCGCACCGGCAAGGTCAACCAGGCGGAGGTGATTGCCGACGCGCTCGGGCACTACTCCACCTACCAGTGCAAGTACGGCACCGCCTCGTTCAACACCCTGGTGCCCATCGTCAACAAGCAGGCGAACGCGTTCCTGGCCGCGCCCCGCGTCGAGGGCGAGCGCTTTCATTATTTCGACACCGGCATCAAGCGGCTGATCATCGAGCTCGAACTCGACGACCTGTGCGTGTTCCTCGTGCACCTGTCGCTCAAGTTCCGCCACCGCCACGCGCAGCTGCGCCACCTGTTCGAGCTGGTGAAGCGCTCGAGCAAGCCGGTGATGGTGGCGGGCGACTTCAACACCTTCTGGGGCGAGCACGAGATGGCGCTGTTCATGGAAGCCGCCGGACTCAAGAGCGCCAACCGGGACCGGCTGCCGTCGTACCCGGCCAAGCGCCCGCGCATGGAGCTCGATTTCATCCTGTACACGCGCGGCATCGAGATCGACTCGTTCGCGGTTCCCGACGTCACCTATTCCGACCATCGCCCGCTGATCTGCGACTTCCACGTCACCGGTGAGCAGCGCGCCGCGGCCTGAGGTCGCCCGAGGAGATCGCATGAGCCGGACCAACGCCACAAGCGGCCCGCACTGGTCGCTCGAGATCGATGCTGACCGCGTCGCCTGGCTCACCATCGATCAGCCCGGCGCGAGCGCGAACGCGCTGTCACGCGCGGTGCTCGAAGAGCTGGCGGAGCGGCTCGACGAGCTGGCGAAGGTGCCGCCTCGCGGCCTGGTGATCGCGTCTGGCAAGGCGGGTTTCATCGCCGGTGCCGACGTGCGCGAGTTCGGCCAGGTCGCCTCGGCGGACGAAGCGGTGCCGCACATCCGCGCGGCACATGCGCTCTTCAACCGGCTGGAGGAACTGCCCTTCCCCACCGTGGCAGCGATCAACGGCTACTGCCTCGGTGGCGGCCTCGAACTCGCCCTGGCCTGCCGCTACCGCGTGTGCGTGGATGACCCGAAGGCCGTGCTCGGCCTGCCCGAAGTGATGCTCGGCATCCATCCTGGCTTCGGCGGCACGGTCCGTGCCGTGCGGCAGGTGGGTGTCACCGCCGCAATGGACATGATGCTCACTGGTCACAACGTGCGACCTGACAAAGCGCTCAAGCTCGGCCTGGTCGATCGGGTAGTGCCGGCGGGTGAACTGCGCAGTGCAGCCCGGGCCATCGCGCTGAACCCGCCCGCCCCGCGACGCCCGCCGCTGGCGCAGCGATTCCTCTCGTTCGGACCCGTGCGCGGCCTGGTTGCGCCGAGGATCGAGCGGCAGGTGGCACGCCGGGCGAAACGCGAACACTATCCAGCGCCCTACGCGATCGTGGACCTGTGGCGGCGCCATGGCGCCAGTCCCCGCACCGGCTACGAGGCCGAGGCGCAGTCAGTGGCACGGCTCGTCTGCACCCCCACGTCACGCAACCTGGTACGCGTGTTCTTTCTTCAGGAGCGGATGAAAGCCCTCGGCGGCCGTGATGCACCGAAGGGCGGGCACATGCATATCGTGGGCGCCGGCGTCATGGGCGGCGATATCGCGGCGTGGTCGGCATTGCGCGGATTCACGGTCACACTGCAGGATCGCACCGCGCAGGACCTGCAGCCGGCGCTTGAACGCGCGCGCGCGTTCTTCGAGAAGCGCTCGCGCGTGCCGGGCCAGGCGCAGGAGAACCTGTCGCGCCTGTCGGCGGACCCCGCGGGCCACGGCGTCGAGCGTGCCGACGTCGTGATCGAGGCCATCGTCGAGGATGCTGCCGCGAAGCGCGAGTTGTACGCCCGACTCGAGCCCCGCATGAAGAGCGGCGCGATTCTCGCCACCAGCACCTCGAGCCTCATGCTCGAGGACCTTGCCAGCGGACTTGCGGATCCGGGCCGGCTCGTCGGCCTGCACTTCTTCAACCCCGTGGCGCAGATGCCGCTGGTCGAGGTGATTGCGTCGGACGCCACGAACGCTGCGACCAACGCATCCGCCCTGGCATTCGCGCGCGCCATCGACAAGCTGCCGCTGCCCTGCCGCAGCGCCCCCGGGTTCCTCGTGAATCGCGTCCTCATGCCCTATATCAGCGAGGCGACGCTTGCGGCGCAGGAGGGCGTGCCGTTCGCGACCCTCGACAGGGTGGCCACCGATTTCGGCATGCCGACCGGGCATATCAAACTCAGCGACACCGTGGGACCCTCGCTCGCGAGTGCACCACCGGCCGACCTCGAGGATCGCCTGATACTGCCGATGCTGAACGCGGCGATCGCCGCCCTGCGCGAGCGCGTCGTGTCCGATGCCGACCTCGTCGACGCCGGAGTGATCTTCGGCACGGGCTTCGCCCCGTTCCGCGGCGGGCCACTGCGTTACGCCCGCGAGCGCGGGACCGAGGTCGTCGTGGCGCGGCTGCGAGAGCTGGAGACCCGCTACGGCGCGCGCTTCCGCCCCGACCCCGGCTGGGACGCGTTCGCGGCTGGCACCCTGTGATAACATCGCGCACCTTTGAGCAAGAGCCTGGCGGGCCGTTGTCCGCACGGGCCCACGGATCAAATGACCGAGCCCGCGACCGTTGAACTCTCGCTGCTGCGCACCTTCTCGCCGCTCGACGGCCTGAAGGTGGACAACCTGCGCGCGCTGGCGCGCAAGACCACGCTGCGCGACCTCGCACAGGGGCGCCTCCTGTTCAAGGAAGGCGACGCCGAAAAGCGCACCCACTACCTGGTATCCGGGACGGTCGATCTGCTCACGGATGGCCACGTCGTCGGCACGATCAAGGGCGGCACGCCCGATGCGCGCCACCCGGTCGCGCCCGTGCTGCCGCGCCGCTGTACGGCCCGCGTCGCTTCAGATCGCATCGAGTACATCTCGATCGACAGCGACATGCTCGACGTGCTGATCACGTGGGACCAGACGGGCACCTACGAGGTGGGTGAGCTGCAGGCCGGTGGCGCCGCGGGCGACGACTGGATGACGCTGCTGCTGCAGAGCCCGGCGTTCCACAAGATTCCGCCGGCCAACCTGCAGGCAGTGTTCATGCGCATGCAGCGCGTCAATTACTCCGCAGGCGACAACGTCATCCGCCAGGGCGACGACGGCGACTACTTCTATGCGATCGTGTCCGGCCGCTGCCTGGTGACGCGCGAGACGCCGCTCAACCGCGAGGGCATCAAGCTGGCGGAACTGGGCATGGGCGACACCTTCGGCGAGGAAGCGCTCATTTCCGGCGCGCGACGCAATGCCACCGTCACCATGACGACGGACGGCGTGCTGATGCGCCTCGGCAAGGACGATTTCAACACCCTGCTCAACGAGCCCATGCTGCACTGGGTGGAATACGACGAAGCGCAGCGCATCGTGGCCGCCGGCGGCCGCTGGCTCGACGTGCGCCTGCCGAGCGAATTCGAGCACTGCCACTTCGAGCAGGCCATCAACGTGCCGCTGTACTTCGTGCGCCTCAAGCTCAAGACGCTCGACCCTGCGGTTCCGTACGTCGTGTGTTGCGAAAACGGCCGTCGCAGCTCTGCTGCCGCCTACGTCCTGGGCGAGCGCGGGTTCGAGACCTACGTGCTGCGTGGCGGCATCGCCGCAACGGATCTCGCCGAGGCGCTGAACTCGGCGGGCCCGGGCGGCTGAGGCGTGGAGTGTCCGGCCCGATGAAAACCGATCGCGCCCAGCGGCGCTATGAGCGCCTGCTCGCCCTGCGCGGCAAGCCGATGCCTGAGACGATCGAGGCTGACGGCCGCAGCTGGCATCGCCAGCACGTGTTCAAGCACGACTTCTTCGCGGCGACCGGGCTCTACCGCAGTGGCGACGGCACGACGCAGGCCGTGCTCAAGATCTACCGGCCTTATTCCTACTACGGCCTGCCGATGCAGCTGCTGTCGCGCTTCCAGGCCCGCCACGAGGAGAAGGTCTACCGGCTGCTCGAGGATACGGGCAGCGTGCCGCGCTGGCTCGGGCGCTACGGCACGACCGGGTTCCTGCACGAATTCGTGCCGGGCCAGGACCTGACTCCCGAGGCCAACGTGGCGCCGGATTTCCTCGACGGCCTCGAGCGACTGATCCGCACGATGCACGACCGCGGGATCTCCTACCTCGACACGAACAAGATGCACAACGTCATCGTCGGTGACGACGGCAAGTGCTACCTGATCGACTTCCAGATCACCTGGATCCAGCCGCCGTTTCCGTTC
>Ga0209391_10001528_pt1 | contig 11957 bp, 9 predicted proteins | sample PPLLak3March2015_FD_187246 | JGI IMG/M metagenome (GOLD analysis project Ga0209391, IMG submission 187246) | Freshwater sediment microbial communities from Prairie Pothole Lake near Jamestown, North Dakota, USA - PPLs Lake P7 Core (1) Depth... | ecosystem: Environmental > Aquatic > Freshwater >... | reverse complement strand
GATGCAGCGCTGGTGTCTCGCGTGCTGCCGGCAGGTCGTCTCAAGCCGCGCACGATCGCCTGGCTCGACCGCGCGTTCCCGTCCGGGCGGGCGAGCAATGGCCGGGTGTCTTACCAGGGACCGGTGCGTCGTTTCCCGTTCCGTAACGGCGAGGGCGAGTTCGTCGCGAGCGCCGACGTCAGCGGCGTGCGGCTGGACTACTTCGACGGATTCGCGCCGCTCACGGAAGCCGACGGCACGATCGAATTCCGCAATGCGTCGCTGCGGGCGGACGTGGGCACGGGCAGCGTCGGCGGGCTGCGGCTGCGCGGTGCATCGCTCGCGATCGCCGACTTGAAGGCGCCCGTACTCGAGATCGGCGCGCAGGCGTCGGGGGACATCGCGGCAGCCCTCGCCGTACTGCAGGGCAGCCCGCTCGGGCCGCGGCTCGGCACGCAGTTCATGCAGGTCTCGGGTAAGGGACCGGCCGACTTCGACCTGCGCCTCGAGCTCGTGACCGGCGACGCGGCCAGCCGCGATTACAAGGTGCGCACGACGTTGCGCTCGGCCACGCTGGCGCTGCCGGCCTTGCGGGCTCCTGCGACCGGGGTGACGGGGACCCTCGAGATCCACAACCTCGACGTCAGCGCGGATGCTCTGCGCGGCTCGATTCTCGACGGTCCATTCGAGTTGAGTGTGCGGCCCGGGCCCTTGAGTCGCGAGGTGACGGCCTCGGTCCTGCTGAGCGGCCGCGGGCGCGCGGGTGGCGCGGGATTGCCACGATTCATCGGCTTGCCCGACTCGATCCGGATGACCGGCGGTGCCGAATGGCAGCTCGAAGGCCGGCTCGAGCGGCGCGGCGCTGGCGAGCCCTGGCCGGTCCGTTTCGAGGTCACGAGCGACCTGCGCGGACTCGAGGTTGCCGCGCCACGGCCGTTCGCCAAGCGGGCGACGGAAGCGCAGCCGACCCGAGTCGTGCTCGCACTCGCGCGTCCGGGCCGCAACGAGGTGCGCATCGACTCCGGTTCGGCGCGCGCGATCCTGGCATTCGCAGCGCGGGACGGCGGCCGCTGGAGCCTCGAGCGCGGTGCCGCGCGCTTCGACGGGCAACCGATCTCGCTGCCGTCGCGACCGGGGCTGCACGTCACGGGTGACTGGCCTGAATTCGATCTCGGCGAATGGTTGACGCTGCGTTCGCGGTCCGGCAGTGGCCAACGCCTGTCGGAATGGCTCGGTCCCGTGGACGTACACCTCGACACGGCGCGGGTGCTGGGTTTCGAGTTCGCGGACGTCACGGCCCGACTGCAGCCCCTTGGCCGCGGATGGCGCATCGACGTGAGCGGCCCGATGGCCGAAGGGCGCGTCTCGGTGCCGGTCGATTTCAAGGCCGGGGAGCCGCTGCAACTCGACATGCAGCGACTGCTGCTGAAGGCCGCGCCGAAGCGCGGCGACGCGCGGCCTGCGCGCGAGACCGATCCGCGCGACTTGCCGGCGATCACCGTTCGCGCCGGCGACTTCGCCTGGCAAGGCCGGCAGTTCGGCCTCCTGCAGGCGGAACTCCGCAAGGATCCGCAGGGTCTCAGGCTCACGAGCTTCAGCACGCAGTCCGCCGCATTCGGGCTGGCCGGGACCGGCACCTGGCTGGCCGAGGACCCTGGCTCGCGGACGCGGCTGGCGCTCGAGTTCTCGAGCACCGATCTCGCCGCCGCGTCGCGCGCGCTCGGCTACCGGGAATCGGTCGACGCGGATCAGGCGCGGGTGCGAGCGAACGTGACCTGGAGCGGTGGCCCTGCGGAGGATGTGCTCGCGCGCATGGACGGGACGCTACGTCTCGAGCTCGAGCAGGGCCGGTTGCGCGGCGTGAAGCCGGGAGCCGGGCGCATGCTCGGCCTCATCAGTGTGGTGGAACTGCCGCGCCGACTGTCGCTCGATTTCCGTGACGTCACCGAAGAGGGCCTCACCTTCGACACGGTGCAGGGCGATTTCGAGATCCGCGCGGGCAACGCCCATACGCAGAACCTGCTGCTTAGGGGTGCGACGGTCGACATCGGCGTGGTCGGGCGAACCGGGCTCGCCGCGCAGGACTACGAGCAGACGGTCGTCGTGAGCGGCAGCCCGAGCGGCCCGATCACCGTGGCAGGCGCGCTGGCCGGCGGACCGGTCGGTGCGGCCGGCGCCCTGCTGTTCTCGCAGCTCTTCAAGGGGCAGCTGCAGGGGCTTGCGCGGATTTACTACCGCGTCACCGGCCCGTGGTCCGATCCCACGGTCGAGCGAATTTCAGCCACCGCCGGCAGTTCCGCCGCGGGGGTCCCCGAGCAGGAGAAGCGTCCGTGACCCGCGTTGCTGCGATCCAGATGGTTTCCTCGGCCGACGTCGGGCTCAACGTCGATGGCGCGAGCCGCCTGCTGCGGGAGGCGCGGGCGCAAGGCGCGCGCGTTGCAGCCCTGCCGGAGAACTTCGCGTTCATGGGCGTGGCGGAAGCGGACAAGTGCGCAATCGCCGAGAACGACGGCGACGGGCCGATCCAGTCGATGCTGGCGTCGCTTGCCAGCGAGCTCGGCCTCTGGATCGTCGCCGGCACGCTCCCGCTGCGCGTGCCGGGCGAGGCCCGGCTGGCCGCGGCCTGTCTCGTTTACGACGCTGCCGGGCGACGCGTGGCGCGCTACGACAAGATCCACCTGTTCGACGTCGAGATTCCCGGCAAGGATGAGCGCTACCAGGAGTCCTCGTCCGTGCGGCCCGGTGCGACGCCGGTCTGCGTGGATACCCCGGCAGGGCGCCTCGGCCTGGCCGTCTGCTACGACTTGAGGTTTCCCGAGCTGTTCCGCCGCCTGTTGAGCCTCGGAGCCGAATGGTTCTGCCTGCCCTCGGCCTTCACGGCACCCACCGGGCGGGCGCACTGGGAGGTGCTGCTCCGCGCCCGTGCGATCGAGAACCTGTGCCACGTCGTGGCACCGGCGCAGTCGGGTTTCCATGAGAATGGCCGCGAAACCCACGGCGACTCGATGATCGTGGACTGCTGGGGCCGGGTGCTGGCGCGATTGCCGCGCGGCACCGGCGTCGTCACGGCCGAGATCGACCTCGTACGGCAACGCGAGCTCAGGCAGAATTTCCCCTGCGTCGACCACCGCCGCCTGCCGACCTGAACTTCATGCAGACCCAGATCCCGCCCGCACTGTTTTCGCCCCAGGCGCTTGCCGCCGTGCCGTCGATCGCGTCCGATCCGCTCGAGCTCGCCCGCGCCGGCTTGCTCGCGCCCGCCGGCCTCGACGAGGACAGCGTCGCGCGCGTGCTCGGCGACGTCATGGGCCATGCGGTCGACTACGCGGACATCTACTTCCAGATGATCCGCGAGGAGTCGTGGGCGCTCGAGGACGGTATCGTCAAGGACGGTGCGCACAGCATCGACCACGGTGTCGGCGTGCGGGCGCTCGCCGGAGAGAAGACTGGCTTCGCGTACTCGGACGAAGTGGTGCTGCCGGCGCTGCTCGAGGCGGCGCAGGCTGCGCGGGCGATCGCGCGCTCGGGCTCGACGGGTGCGCTGCAGGCGTGGCGCGCGCAGGGCGGCCACGGGCTGTACCTGCCGATCGACCCGGTCGAGACGCTCGGCGATCGCGACAAGGTCCAGCTGCTCGAGGAGATCGATCGCGAGGCGCGTTCGCTCGATTCGCGGATCACGCAGGTCATGGCGAGCCTCGCCGCGTCGCACGACACGATACTGGTGCTCGCGAGCGACGGCACGCTCGCGGCCGACGTCCGGCCGCTGGTGCGGTTGAATGTCGCGGTGATCATCGAGCACGACGGGCGGCGCGAGCAGGGCTACGCGGGTGGCGGAGGGCGGTTCGCCTACACCGAATTCCTGGCCGCAGGGCGCTGGCGCGACCTGGTGCGCGAGGCCGTGCGCACGGCCCAGGTGAACCTCGAAGCCGTGCCGGCGCCGGCCGGCACGATGACCGTCGTGCTCGGCTCGGGCTGGCCCGGGGTGCTGCTGCACGAGGCGGTCGGCCACGGGCTCGAGGGTGATTTCAACCGCAAGGGCACTTCGGCTTTCAGCGGGCGGATCGGCCAGCAGGTCGCGGCTCCCGGCGTCACGATCGTCGACGACGGGACGCTGGCCGCTCGCCGCGGCTCGCTCAACGTCGACGACGAGGGCACCCCGACGCAGTGCACGACGCTGATCGAGGACGGCGTGCTCAAGGGTTACCTTCAGGACAAGCTCAATGCGCGCCTGATGGGCGTGGCGCCCACCGGCAACGGCCGGCGCGAATCGTTCGCGCACCTGACGCTGCCGCGCATGACCAACACGTACATGCTGCCGGGTCCGCACGCGCCGGAGGAGATCATCGCGTCCGTCGCGAAGGGTCTCTATTGCCGGAACTTCGGCGGCGGCCAGGTCGACATCACGTCCGGCAAGTTCGTGTTCTCCGCGAGCGAGGCCTACCTGATCGAGAACGGACGGCTCGGGGCGCCGGTCAAGGGCGCGACGCTGATCGGCAACGGTCCCGAAGTCATGACCCGCGTCTCCATGGTCGGTCGCGACCTCAGGCTCGACGACGGCGTCGGCACCTGCGGCAAGGAAGGCCAGGACGTCCCGGTCGGCGTCGGTCAGCCGACGCTCCGCGTGGACGGGCTCACCGTCGGCGGGACGGCCTGAACGCGCCCGGCTGGCCGGAGGAGCCGAGCACCATGTGGATTCCGCGGCCGTTGTACGAAGTGATCCCCTACGCCTGCATGGCAGCGGGCGCGGCGGCGCTCTCGGCCGCGTACTTCCTCGATCGGGGTCCACGCGGATTGCTGCTGCTGGTCGGCGGCGCCGGGCTCACCGCGGGGCTCGTGCTGTGGATGCGGCGGCGCGATTATCGCGCCAGCCAGTCGGAATACGACAGCCGTTCGCTCGACGACTGACGCGCTCAGCGGTCGCGCTCTTGCTCGGTTTCCTCGGCGTCCTCGTTCGCGATGCCGTCGTCCTCGTCGGGAGCCCCGGTCGACGTCGCCAGATGATCGATCGTGTGATACGTGATCTCGTGCATGCCGATTCGAACGACGTCGCCGTCGGCAAACCGATGGCGCCGGACGCGACTGCCACGCACGAATATCCCGTTCGTGCTGTTCAGGTCCTCGATCAGGCTGCCGTCGCTCGTGGTGACCACCTGCGCGTGGTGCCGGCTGATGTAGGTGCTGTCGATCTGCAGGTCGTTGTCCGACGTCCGGCCGATCACGCAGCGCCCCTGCGCGATATCCCTTTCCGCCACGACCCGGCCCTTGATCGACAGGACCAGGCGTCCGACGGGCAATTGAAGCTGCGGCGACGTGTCCTCGAGCGCCTGCGTAGAGGTCCGCGCCGCAAACTCGACCCATTGCAGCTCGTGGATTGCCTCGCGCAGCTCGGCCGTCGAGACCGTCGGCCTGTCCTTGGCGAATGCGACCAGCAAGGCCGTGTCGCACAGCGTGTTCACGAGACGCGGCGTGCCGCCCGTGTAGCGGAAGATCACCGGAAACGCTTCCGACTCGAAGATCTCCCGGTCACCCGCGCCGGCGACCCGGAGACGATGCCGCACGTACTCGCTCGTGTCCGGTTCGCTCAGCGCGGTGAGGTGCAGCCGCAGCCGGACGCGCTGCATGAGCTGCGCCAGGTCCGGAGCATCGAGCTTGTCGGCCAGCTCGGGCTGGCCGGCGAGGATGATGTGCAGCACCTTGTGCTTGGTCGTCTCGACGCCCGACAGCAGGCGCAGCTCCTCGAGCACCTTCTGGGTGAGGTTCTGCGCCTCGTCGACGATCAGCAGGACCTTGCGCCCCTTCGAATACTGCTCGATCAGGAATTCGTTGATGGTCGCGAGGAGTTCCGCCTTGCGCATCTTGAACGGATTGAAGCCGAGCTGGACCAGCACCGCCTGGAGGAACTCGACCGGCGAAATCTGCGTCTGGTTGATCTGCACCACGACGACGTCCTCTTCGATCTCCGTGAGGAAGGTCTCGATGAGAGTCGTCTTGCCGGAGCCGATCTCGCCCGTGATCACCACGAACCCGTCGGCGAACCAGATCGTCGACTCCATGTACGACTTGGCGCGCGCATGAATCTGGCTCAGGTACAGGAAGGCCGGGTCCGGACTGAGGCGGAACGGCAGATCCGTCAATTTGAAATGGTCGAGGTACATTCGGCGCTCCAGAAAGGACTATACGCGGGGCGCCCCCCTAGGCAATCGAGTCGCTCGTCACACTATTGAACCCGACCCGCTGCGCGGATTCCATCAGGTTCCGACCCGGCGCAACACCTTGCGCAATGCGGCATCCCGCGCCGCCGCGGTCGTCGCGACCACCGTGCAATGGCCGAGCTTGCGACCGGGCCGGGGCGCCTTGCCGTAATCGTGGTAGTGGACGCCAGGCAGTGCGAGCAGCTGTGACCGGTCCGGCATCGTGCCGATGAAGTTCACCATCGCGGCGTGGCCGACGGCCCGCGTATCGCCGAGCGGCAGGCCGAGGATCGCCCGCAGGTGGTTCTCGAACTGCGAGGTCGCCGCGCCCTCGATGGTCCAGTGCCCGGAATTGTGCACGCGGGGCGCCATCTCGTTCGCGACCAGGCGCCCGCCTGCAACGAAGAACTCGATCGTCAGCACGCCCGCGTAATCGAAGTGGTCGAGGACACGCTGCAGGTGGCCCGCGGCGGCACGCTGCAGGCGCGCGTCGCGCACCGGCGCGATGGTCACGCGCAGGATGCCTTCCCGATGCGTATTCGCGACGATCGGGTACGCACGCGTTTCGCCGCGCGTGCTGCGCGCGCCCACGATCGACACCTCGCGGTCGAAGCGTACGAATCCCTCGAGGATCAGCGGCACGCCGCCCAGTGCATCCCAGGCGGCAGCGACGTCGGCGTGCCGTCGCAGATAACGCTGCCCGCGCCCGTCGTAGCCGAGGCGTCGCGTCTTGAGCACGCAGGGCAGGCCGATCGCAGCGACCGCCGCGCGCAGGTCGGCCAGCGAGTCGACGGCACGGAACGGTGGCGTCGGGATGCCGAGCCGGCCGAACAGTTCCTTCTCGAGCAGCCGGTCCTGCGATACGCGCAGCGCGTCGACCGGCGGGAAGCATGGGCGCGCTGCGGCCACCTCGTGCAGCGCCGCCACCGGCACGTTCTCGAATTCGTAGGTGACGACGTCCACGTCGCCGGCGAGCTTGCGCAGGCTCGCAGCGTCGTCGAACGGACCGAGCACGATCGGCGCGACCTGCGCACCCGGCGAGTCCGCGGTCGAGTCCAGGAAGCGGAACTGCAGCGCGAGCGGATAGCCTGCGAGCGCCAGCATGCGCCCGAGCTGGCCCGCACCGATGATGCCGATTCTCATGTAACGGGCGGCTGCCGCGGATCGGGCTGCGCGAGCACCTTGCTGGTCTGCGCCGCACGGAATGCCTCGAGGGCCGAGCGAACCTGCGGGTGCGTGTTGCCGAGGATGGCCGCGGCGAGCAGGGCCGCATTGGTCGCGCCCGCGGCGCCGATCGCGAGCGTGCCGACCGGGATGCCAGCCGGCATCTGCACGATCGAGAGCAGTGAATCGAGCCCGTTCAGCGTCTTCGACTGCACGGGCACGCCGAGCACCGGCAGCGAGGTCTTGGCGGCCGCCATGCCGGGCAGGTGAGCTGCGCCGCCCGCGCCGGCGATCAGCACCTGCAGGCCGCGGTCACGCGCCGAGGCGGCGTACTCGAACAGCAGGTCGGGCGTGCGGTGCGCCGAAACGACGCGCACCTCGTGCGGCACGCCGAGTTTGTCGAGCGTCTCGGCCGCGGACTTGAGGGTCTCCCAGTCCGAAGTCGATCCCATGATGATGCCAACGAGCGGTTTCACCGCGGCATTGTAGCACCGGCCGCGTCCCGCCTTAGCCGGGGGCTGCTGACAGTAACTCCCGCAGCCGGCGGAACAATTGACGTGCCGCCGACGGTGCCCGGGCGGCATCGCGTTCGGCCCTGGCCTGGCGCACGAGCGAGCGGAGTTGGGGCAGGTTGTCCGCGCCGACCAGTGCGGCGAGCTCAGTCCATGCAGCAGGCTCGTCCGCGAGCAGCCGGTCGCGCCACGCCTCGATCGCGTGCTCGCGCCGGACGCGTTGCCGGTCGACCTCGGCGCGGTTCGCCAGGGCCTCGCGGATCGGTTCCGGGTCGATGTTGCGCAGCAGCTTGCCGATGTAAAGCCGCTGGCGGACACGCGCTCCATGGCTCGTGATGCGCCGCGCGGCAACGACCGCGTCGCGCAGATCCTCCGGCACCGGCAGCGCATCGAGCTCCGCTGGCGGCAGGTCGACCAGCGCCTGGCCGAGATCCTGCAGGTCGCGGCTCTGGCGCTTGAGCTCGCTCTTGCTCGGCGGTTCGTCTGCGTAATCCTGAAGGTCGCCCATCGACCGGAATGCTAGCACGCAGGGATGCGCCCCCGACCGCTGCTAGAATGCCGGGTCGCAACCGCTGAGCCGCACCATGGCAATCGAACCCAGCTCCGCCCCGGTCGCCGACGGCGCCGACCTGCTCGCACTCGTCGAACTCGCGCTCGAGGAGGCCCGCGCGTTCGGCGCATCCCAGGCCGAGGCCGCCGTCAGCATGGACGTGGGACTCTCGGTTTCGGTGCGGCTGGGTGAAGTGGAGACCGTCGAGTACCAGCGCGACCGCGGCATGGGGGTGACCGTCTACTTCGGGACTCGCAAGGGCTCGGCCAGCACGGCCGACCTGAGCCCGGCGATGCTGCGTGAGACGGTCGCCAAGGCCTGCAGCATCGCGGGCTTCACCGCCGAGGATCCCTGCGCCGGCCTCGCGGACCCCGACACGCTCGCGACGGAGATCCCTGACCTGGACCTCGCCCATCCGTGGGACGTGACGCCGGAGCGAGCCTGCGAGATAGCGCTGGAGTGCGAGGCCGCGGCCATGGCGGTCGACGCCCGCATCACCAATTCAGAAGGCGCCGGCGTCAGCACGCATCGTGGCGTCCGCGCCTACGGCAACTCGCTTGGTTTCCTCGCGGCGTATCCCGGCACGGTGCACAGCCTGAGCTGCGCCGTGCTCGGTTCGTCCGGCGAAGAAATGGAGCGGGACTACTGGTACTCGACGGCCCGCGACTGGCGCGCGCTCGAGAGTGCCGTCAGCGTCGGTCGAGCGAGCGGCGAGCGAGCCGTGCGCCGGCTGGGTGCGCGGCAGCTCGGCACGATGAAAGTGCCGGTGCTGTTCGCGCCGGACGTCGCGCGCGGGCTGGTCGGTCATTTCGTCGGCGCCGTGCGTGGCGGCAGCCAGTACCGTCGCGCGTCGTTCCTGCTCGATGCCGCGGGCCAGCAGGTATTTCCCGACTGGTTCGCGATTTCCGAGCGGCCGCACCTGCCGTGCGCGCTCGCCAGCGCTCCGTTCGATCACGAGGGTGTGGCAACGCGGGACCGTGAACTGGTGAGCGCAGGCGTGCTGCTCGGTTACGTGCTCGGCACGTACTCCGCGCGCAAGCTCGGCCTGCGCACCACGGGCAACGCGGGCGGCACGCACAACCTGCTGGTGCGCGGCCGGGGCCGCGACTTCGCCGGAATGCTGGCGCTGATGGATCGCGGGCTGCTGGTGACCGAGCTGATGGGGCAGGGCGTCAATGGCGTGACGGGCGACTACTCGCGCGGCGCGGCGGGCTTCTGGGTCGAGAATGGCGTCATCGTCCACCCCGTGGACGAAGTCACGGTCGCGGGAAACCTGCGCGACATCTATCGGCAGATCGCCGAGGTCGGTTCTGACGTCGATGCTCGCGGCGGGATCCGCACGGGCTCGATCCTCGTCGAGCAGATGACCGTCGCCGGGGCCTGACGCAGCCCGGTTCAGCCTCCCGGGCGAATCAAATCGCGAAGGTTGCGCTCGCGCAGGCTGGCACGTAGCGCTTCGTCCGCGGCGCGAGCGGCCTGGTCGGCTGGCGCGACGGGTCGCTGCGCGGGACGCCTGGGATCTGGAACCTCGTGCCGGATCGCGTCCAGGATCGACTCGAGCGAGATCGTCGCGAGGTCGCGGGCTGGCGCCACGGAGTCGTCCTCGGCGTCGAGCACGAGGCCGTGGGCCTGCAGCGCCGAGACCACGTCGTCGAGGATGCTGCCGGGAACGTCGAGTCGCTCGGCGAGGCCATTGATCGTCCAGCGGGGGCCGCCGTCGAGGAAGCGCTCGCCGATCAGGTACATCACCGACATTGCGAGCCGCTCCCGGAGCGCCCCGGTCAGCGGCACGTCGTCGTGGCCCGTCCGCAGGTGCTCGGGGTGCTGCATGTAGAACGACAGCTGCGCACCGAGCAGCAGGATCAGCCAGCTCAGGTACACCCAGACCAGGAACAGCAGCACGACGGCGAAGCCGGCATAGATCGCCGCCGTCTTGGCCGAGTAGACGACGATGCGCGCGAACAGTGCGCCCACCGCCGCCCAGAGCACTCCCGCCGCGAGCGCGCCGCCGAGGGCCGGGCCGAGTCGCACTCGCGTGTTCGGCATGTAGACGTACACGAACAGGAACAGGCCCACGATCATCACGTAGGGCGCGAAATGCGCGCGGCCCGCGCTCGGCTCGTCGCCGGCGGTCGCGAGGCCCGAGAGTCTCGCGACCACTTCGCTCGCCTCGAACGAGGCCAGCATCACCATGGCGAACACCGCGACCGCCGGTCCCACCAGCATGACGACCAGGTATTCGCTGACGCGACGGCCGAGGCTGCGCGGCCGCTCGACGTGCCAGGTGAAGTTGAGTGCCTCCTCAGTCTTCTGGATCGTCGAGATCACCGTGTAGAGCAGGAACACGAAGCCGATCGTGCCGAGCAGCGTGCCTTGCACGTTCTCGACGAACCCCATGATGCTCGCGGTGAGCGAGTAGGCCTGCTCCCCGAGCGGCCGCAGGAACTCGAACAGTACCGGCTCGAGCTCGCGGTGGTAGCCGAAGGCCTTCAGGACCGAGAACGCGACGGCCACGACCGGCACGATCGCGAACAGCGTGGAATAGACGAGGCTCATCGCCCGCAAACCGATATCGCCGCGCGCAAGGTCGCGCAGCAGCGCGTAAGCGTAGCGCAGCGGGAAGGCGAGCCAGCGCAGCGGCTTGCCGCCTACAGCTTCGGGCAGGTCGAACAGCCAGTGTTCGAACTTGCGGTGCAAGGCGGGAAAAAGCGCGGTTGACTGATGCAAAGCGGGGCCAAGCCTTGCACGGTGGAGGAAGGCAGGCAAGTGCTAGATTAGCCGTATGGCCAACCGCGAATCTGACGGGCACCCGTCCCGGATCGTCTGCCTGACCGAGGAAACCACGGAGGCGCTCTATCTGCTCGGTGAAGAACGGCGCATCGTCGGCATTTCGGGATTCACGGTGCGACCGCCGCGCGCGCGCAAGGAGAAGCCGCGCGTGTCAGCCTTCACCAGCGCGAAGCTCGACCGGATCGTGGCACTCGAGCCCGATCTCGTGCTCGGCTTCTCGGACCTTCAGGCGGACATTGCGGCTGAACTGATCCGGCGCGGCATCGCGGTGCACGTGTTCAACCAGCGCAGCATCGCCGAGATCCTGCGCATGCTGCGCACGCTCGGCGGGATGGTGGGTTGCGAGTCGCGCACGTCCACACTGGTGGCGGAACTCGAAGCCGGGCTCGACGCGATCCGCGCGACGGCCGCCCGGTTGCCGTGCCGGCCACGCGTCTACTTCGAGGAATGGGACGAGCCGCAGATCTCGGCGATCCGCTGGGTCTCCGAACTGCTCGGGGTCGCGGGCGGCGACGACGTTTTTCCCGAGCTGGCCAGCCAGTCGCTCGGTCGCGATCGCATCGTCGCCGATCCGCTCGAGGTCGTGCGCCGCGCGCCAGACCTGATCTTCGGCTCCTGGTGCGGCAAGAAATTCAATCCGCGTGCCGTCGCGGCGCGTCCGGGCTGGCAGGACGTGCCGGCGGTACGCGACGGCGAGCTGCACGAGGTGAAGTCGTCGATCATCCTGCAGCCGGGGCCGGCGGCACTGACCGACGGCGTGCGCGAGTTGCA
>Ga0209391_10001520_pt1 | contig 11971 bp, 11 predicted proteins | sample PPLLak3March2015_FD_187246 | JGI IMG/M metagenome (GOLD analysis project Ga0209391, IMG submission 187246) | Freshwater sediment microbial communities from Prairie Pothole Lake near Jamestown, North Dakota, USA - PPLs Lake P7 Core (1) Depth... | ecosystem: Environmental > Aquatic > Freshwater >... | reverse complement strand
GCGCTGAAGTGAAGCACCCCCTGCGCGCTTCGCGCGCCCCCACGAGGGGCAGCGCCATCGGCCCGGCGAGGCCGGATCCGCGGCGGTCGCCTTCGGCCTTGGTTTCGTTCCGCGCGAGTGCCGCTCCGGCGCCATGGACCACCGAGTTGCGCCCCCCTGGCTCACCTCGTTCGCGCCCCCCTCGCGTGGCGCTCGGGGCCTTCGGAACGGCCGGGCGGCGCTGATGAACCCGCCCTTCACGCGCGCCGACCTCGCCCGGGCCGAGCACCACCTGCTGCGCGACGGGCGCTTCGCCAACGCGCGCGTCGAGCGCGTGCGGCTGGACGGCGTGGACTGGATCTTCAAGGACTTCTCGTCGCGCGCCTGGTGGGTGCGCCACGGCTTCGGCCGCTTCCTGGTGGGCCGCGAGGTGCGCGCGCTGCAGCGGCTGGAAGGCCTGCCCGGCATCCCGTCGCAGGCCTTCCGCGTCGACGGCTGCGCGCTGGCCGCACGCTTCGTGCCCGGGCGCACGCTGGGCCGGGTGGAAACGGACGACGGCGGCATGAGCGCGGAGTTCCTGGCGGCGCTGGAGGCGCTGCTGCAGCAGGTGCATGCGCGCGGCCTGGTGCACCTGGACACGCGCGGCGGCAACAACCTGCTGATGATGCCCGACGGCGCGCCCGGCATCATCGACTTCCAGGCGGCCGTGTCCACGCGCTGGATGCCCGGCTTCCTGCGCCGCTGGTTCGAGGGCATGGACCTGGGCGGCATCTACAAGAAGTGGCTGCAGTTCCAGCCGGCGGCCATGGGGCAGCGGCGCCGCACGCACTTCGAGCAGATCAACCGCTGGCGGCGCCTGTGGGTGTTCCGCGGCTACTTCGGGCTGCGCAAGTAGCCGCCGCCCCGGGCCGCGCGACAATGGCGACATGAAGCAAACCTCGGACGGCCTGTTCCAGCACCCTGGGCTGCGCAGCTTCCTGGTGAAGGCGCGCAAGCCGCTGTTCATCCTGGTGCTGCTGCTCGTGGCCCCCTTTGCACGCGCCGACTGGCTGCTCGCCGGCTTCGTGGTGTCGATGATCGGCGAGTTCATCCAGCTGTGGTGCTTCGCCTCGCTGGACAAGAACAGCACGCTGACCATCCGCGGCCCGTACACCATGGTGCGCAACCCGATGTACCTGGGGCGCTTCCTCATCCCCTTCGGCTTCCTGATGCTGCTCGGCCCGTGGTGGTGGTGGCTGCTGCTGATCTACACGGTGGTGTACTGGAAGTACATGGACGCGCGCGTGGAGCGCGAAGAGGCGCACCTGCAGCCGATCTTCGGCGCACCCTACGACGACTACCGCGCCAAGGTGCGCCGCTTTGTGCCCGGCTGGCCGCTGGCCGGCAAGCCGGTGGCCTACTGGAACTGGGCGCTGTTCGCGCAGAACAACGCCGGCCGCAACCTGGCGGGCACGCTGCTGGCCTGGGTCGCGGTGGCGGCATGGACCTTGTGGGGCACCACTGCGCTGAGCGGCTGAGCCTCGCCCGCGCCGGCCGCGCCGGCCGGACAATGCCGCTTCGTCTTCCACTGCAACCGAGCCACCCACGCCATGCCGATCCTGACCTACCTGACCACCACGCATTTCGACCACGGCGCGATCAAGATGCTCGCGCCCGAACTCAAGCGCCTGGGCGTGAGCCGGCCGCTGGTCGTCACCGACCGCGGCGTGCGCGCCGCCGGCCTGCTGGACCGCGTGCTGGCCACGCTGCCCGAGGGCGCCGCGCCGCCGGTCTATGACGGCACGCCCGGCAACCCGACCGAGCGCGCCACGCTCGAGGCACTGGCGCAGTACCGCGCCGAGGGCTGCGACGGCGTGGTCTGCCTGGGCGGGGGCTCGTCCATGGATCTGGGCAAGTCGGTCGCGCTGCTGGCGGTGTCCGGCGAGCCGCTGGCGCGCTTCGACCCGCTGCAGGGCGGCGCCAAGCACATCCGCGGCGTGGCGCCGGTGATCTGCATCCCCACCACCTCGGGCACCGGCAGCGAAGTCTCGGTGGGCGTGGTCATCGTGCTCGACGACGGCCGCAAGCTCACCGTGGCCAACCCGCAGCTGATCCCCAAGGTGGCGATCTGCGATCCCGAGCTCACGCTCGGCCTGCCGCCGCTGATGACCGCGGCCACCGGCATGGACGCCATCACGCACTGCATCGAGGCCTTCCTCACGCCGGCCGTCAACCCGCCGGCCGAGGGCGTGGCGCTGGACGGGCTGTACCGCGGCTGGCGGCACATCGAGACGGCGGTGGCCGACGGCAGCAACCGCGACGCCCGCTGGCAGATGATGATGGCCTCCACCGAGGGCGCGATGGCCTTCATCAAGGGCCTGGGCGCGGTGCATTCGATGAGCCATGCCATCGGCCGGCGCGAAGACCTGCGCGCCCACCACGGCACGCTGAACGCGCTGATCCTGCCCACCGTGCTGCGCTTCAATGCCGCGGCCTGCGCGGACAAGTACGTGCGGCTGCGCCAGGCGATGGGCCTGGACGCCGGCGCCGACCTGGCCGCTGCCGTGGCCGCGCGCAATGCCGCCATCGGCCTGCCCAGCGGCCTGGCCGCGCTGGGCGTGACGCGCGAGATGATCCCCGACCTGGTGCCCTACGCGTTGGGCGATCTGGCGCACTTCGGCACCCCCGTCAAGCCGACGGCCGAGCAGTACGCCCAGCTCTTCGCGCAGGCCCTCTGAACGCCGCACCCGCGGCCACGCAAGCGATGGCGCCGCGCCCGCACTGCCATGTTCGACCGACTTCGCCGCCTGATGCCCACGCCCGAGGCCATGGCCCGCAACCGCTGGCTGCGCTGGCTCGGGCCGTCGCTGCTGCATCCCAGGCTGTGGCACATGAGCCGCCGCGGCGTGGCCACCGGCGCGGCGATCGGCGTGTTCTTCGCCTTCATCACGCCGATCGCGCAGATTCCTCTGTCCGCGGCCCTTTCGGTGCTGCTGCGCGCCAACGTGCCGGCCGCGGTGGTGGCCACCTTGGTGAACACGCCGCCGACCTTCGGCCCGGTGTACTACGCCGCCTGGTGGGTGGGTGCGCGCGTGCTCGACGAGCCGGTCGACGCCGAGCACAAGCCGGGCGTGCTGGCTGGACAACCGTCCACGCTGCAGGCCGCCGGCCCCGCGCTGAGCGGCTGGTCGAAATGGATCGTCACGCTGCAGGACATCGGCAAGCCGCTGCTCCTGGGCACGCTGATCTTCTCGTTCGCCTTTTCGCTGCTGGCCTACCTGCTGGTCAACGCCGTGTGGCACCTGCGCGTGCGCTCGAAGAGGCGGCGGCGCCTGCGGCGGCGTGCCTTGCCCTGACCCGCGGCGCAGCAGCAGCAAGGCACCGAGCCACGCGCCGCATAGCGAAAAACCCTGAGTGCCGCCCCAGGCCGTCCCGCGCAGGCAACAGAATGCGGTTCCCGCAAACCCGACCTCACGCCGAGGAGCCCTTCCCATGAGCAGCAGCCGCCTGAACCCCCTCGACTCCGCGTGGATCATGACCGAGACGCGGGCCACGCCCAACCATGTCGGCGGGCTGCTGATCTTCAAGCTGCCCGAGGACGCGCCGCGCGAATTCCTGCGCCGGCTGATGCACGACTTCCGCACCTACCGCGGCTTCACCGCGCCCTGGAACCGGCGGCTGAAGTACGCGTTCAACCTGAACCCGGTGCCCGAGTGGGTGGAAGACGACGACATCGACCTGGAATACCACGTGCGCCATGCCGCGCTGCCCTGGCCGGGCGGTGAGCGCGAGCTGGGCGAGCTGGTCGGCCGGCTGCAGAGCACGCCGCTGGACCTGAGCCGCCCGCCGTGGGAGTGCACCATCATCGAAGGGCTGGAGCACCACCGCTTCGCGCTGTTCGTGAAGATGCACCACTCGCTGATCGACGGCATCAGCGGCATGCGCATGCTGCAACAGGCCATGTCGCCCGACGCGGCGAAGAGCCGCACGCTGCCGCCCTTCTGGTCGGCGCCGGAGACGGCGGCCATCCCGGTGCGTCGGCAGACCTCGATGCCGACGATGGCCAACGTCATGGCCGGCGCAGCGCAGGCACTGCGTGGCCAGCTCAGCTCGGCGCCGCAGTTGCTGGCCGCCTTCGGCAAGATGATCCGTCGCGTGGGCGATCGCGGCGACGGCATGGCGCTGCCCTTCGACGCGCCGCTGTCGGTGCTGAACGGGCGCGTGCGCGAGAAGCGGCGCTTCGCCACGCAGCAGTTCCCGATGGCGCGCTTGCGCGCGCTGGCCGACGCGGCCGGCTGCACGCTGAACGACTTGGTGCTGGCGCTGTGCGGCGGCTCGCTGCGCCGCTTCCTGATGGAACGCGACAGCCTGCCCGAGAAATCGCTGACGGCCGGCATCCCGGTGTCGGTGCGGCCGAAGGACGACCAGGGCACCGGCAACGCCATCAGCTTCATCGTCGCCACGCTGGGCACCGACATCGAGGACGCGGCCGAGCGGCTGGCGGCGATCCGCGCCTCGGTGCGCCATGCCAAGGCGCACGTGCAGAGCCTGCCGCGCCAGGCGATGATGCAGTACACGATCCTGCTGATGGCGCCGACCATCGTCACGCTGCTCAGCGGCGTCGGCGGCCGCACGCGGCCGATGTTCAATGTCACCATTTCCAACGTGCCGGGGCCGACCGCGCCGCTGTACTTCCGCGGCGCCCGGCTGGAGGCCATCTTCCCGGCGTCCATCGTCACCCACGGCCAGGCGCTGAACATCACCTGCCAGAGCTACGCCGGCACGATGGACTTCGGCTTCACCGGCTGCCATTCGTCGGTACCGAGCCTGCAGAAGCTGGCGGTGTACTCGGCCGAGGCGCTGGAGGAGCTGGAAGCGGCGATCCTGCCGAAGGCGGTGGTGCGCAAGCCGAAAGTCGCCAAGACCGAAGCGGCAGCCCCGAGCCGCGGCGCTGCAGCCGCCACGAAGAAGAAGGCGCCGGCGCGACGCCGGCGCATCAGCGCAGCGGCCTGACCGGCGGCCGGCGTGGCGCCGTGCGCCCGCGCACCCCGGCACCCGGCCCGCGCCGCTGTGGCACCGGGCGCCCTGCCGGCCCGCGGCGGCGTCGTGACCCTCGACACGGCGCCGCGGCGCAGGCGGTCCTCGTGCAGCGCCTGCGGGGCTCGCCGCAGCCTCAAGCCCGCCGGATCACCGCGCAGGCGATGCGTGCCCCGGAGTTGCCCGTCGGCTGTGTCTTGAAGTCGTCGGGGTCGGCATGGACGATCAGCCCGCGCCCAACGATGTCGGTGGCGCCGCTGCCGATCGCCAGGCCTTCCACGCGGAAGCTGAAGCTGGCGACGCCATTCGCGTCGGCCTTGAGCGACGGCAGGTCGCCGGCATGGTGTTCGGCGTGCTGGGGCCCGTGCGGCTTGCCGGTCGGGTTGAAGTGCCCGCCGGTGCTCATGCCGTCGCCGCTGCTGCAGTCGCCCTTTTCGTGGACGTGAAAGCCGTGCTCCTGGCCGGGCTTGAGGCCTGATACGCGGCCGCTCACCTGCATCTGCGCGCCGAGCTGCTGGAAGCTCACCGTGCCGGCCGCGACGTTGCCGCGTGTGGGTTCGAGCGTCGCCACGGCCTTGGGGCCGGCATCGGACATCGACGCACAGGCCGCCGTCAGGATCGCCGTGCCGAGCGCGCCGGCAAGAGCCACGTACTTCATCGCCTGTCTCCTTGGTTGGGTTTGGCACGCCGCCGCCATCGGCGCCGCGCGACGCCCACTGTATAGGGCCGCGGCACGCCGCGGCGCAAAAACTGCGAATCCGCGTCACCCGACGGCCAGCGCGTGGCGCAGCAGCATGGCCGACAGCACCAGCATCGTCGTGCCGATCAAGCCGTCCAGCAGCTGCCATGCCCTCGGCCTGGCAAACCAGGGCGCCAGCCAACGGGCGCCGTAGCCGAGCAGCGTGAACCAGGCCAGGCTGGCGCAGCTGGCGCCGGCGATGAACCAGCCCTGCATGCCGGCCGGATGCTGCGCACCGATGCTGCCCAGCAGCAGCACCGTGTCGAGGTAGACATGCGGATTGAGCACCGTGAATCCCGCGGCCTGCAGCATGGCCGCGCTGCGGCTCAGGCCCCGTCCGCCCGCCGTCACGCTCAGCCGGTGGGCCTGCCGCATGCGTTGCAGCGCGCGCCAGCCGTAGAGGGCGAGAAAGCCGGATCCGGCCAGCGCCAGCGCACGCGCCAGATGCGGGCTGCTGCCGAGGGCCCGGGCCATGCCGAGCACGCCGGCCGCGACGAGCAAGGCGTCCGCCGCGGCGCAGAACAGCACGATGGGGCCGACATGCTCCTGGCGCAGGCCCTGGCGCAGCACGAAGGCGTTCTGCGCACCGATGGCGACGATCAGGCCGAAACTCAGCGTCAGGCTCTGCAGGAACACCGCAGCGGCAAGCGGGGTGAGGGGCGTGTCGTTCATGGCCGCGCAGCTTGCCACCCTCGGCAGACGAAGGCAAACTAAAGAACTTAATTCAGATTTAGGTTTTCTTAATTCATGCTGGACTACGCGGCGCTCTCCGCCCTGGCGGCCGTGATCCGCGAAGGCAGCTTCGAACGCGCGGCGCTGGCGCTGCACGTCACGCCCTCGGCGGTGTCGCAGCGCATCCGCCTGCTCGAGGAGCGAATGGGCTGCGCGCTGGTGGTGCGCGAACAGCCCTGCCGCGCGACCGAGGCGGGCCGGCGCCTTTGCCAGCACGTGGACCGCGTGCGCCTGCTGGAGCAGGATCTGCAGGGTCTGCTGCCGGCGCTGGCGCCGCGCGACACGTCCCGCGTCACGCTGCCGATCGCGGTGAATGCGGACAGTCTGGCCACCTGGTTCACCTCGGCGGTGGCCGCGTTCGCGGCCGGCGCACCGGTGCTGCTGGAGGTGGCGGTGGACGACCAGGACCACACCGCGCAATGGCTGCGCAGCGGCGCGGTCCTCGCGGCAGTGACCGGCAGCGCCCGCCCCGCGGCCGGCTGCAGCAGCCGGCCCCTGGGGGCCATGCGCTATCTGGCGGTGGCCAGCCCGGCCTTCATGAGCCGGCATTTCGCCGGCGGCGTGGGCGCCGGCAGCCTGGCGCGGGCGCCCAGCCTGGTGTTCAACGCCAAGGACGAGCTGCAGGATCGCTGGGTGGGTCGCCTTTGCCACCGTCACGTGGAGCTGCCGCGGCACACGCTGCCCTCGCCGCAGGCCTTCGTCACCGCAGCCGTCGCCGGCATGGGTTGGAGCCTGCAACCGCTGGCGCTGATCGAGGCCCATCTGGCCGGCGGTGCGCTGGTCGAGCTGCTGCCCCATACGCCGCTGGACGTGCCGCTGTATTGGCAGCATGCGCGCGCCGCGTCGACATTGCTGGATGACCTGGGCCGCTGCGTCCGTGCCGCAGCCCACCAAGCCCTGCGCCCGCCCTGAGGCGTCGCCGCCCGTTCAGTCGAGCGTGACCTCGGTGCGCACCGCGCCGGCACGGTCCGCCACCGCGCTCAGGCCGATGCGTGCGCCGCGCGGGCCGCGCACCACCCATTCGGCCACCGCACGGTCGCCGGTGACCGCGGGGTTGGGCAGGAAGGCCTGCATCGAGGTCTTTGTCGCATGCCCTTCGAGCTGCGGGCCGACGATGCGCTCGACGCCGCTGGCCAGGCTCAGCCCCGGTGGCAGGTGGATGTTGAAGACCACGCCGCGCGCCGTCTTGCGCTCCAGCGCGCGCTTGCTGATGTAGGCTGGCAGATAGCCGGCATTGGCCACGGCAAAGCGCACACGCCAGGTGTCCTCGCCCAGCGCGCGCACCTCGGCTCGCAGCAGCTCCAGCTTGGGCAGCGACAACGCGACCTGCGTCATCCAGGCCGGGAAGCGTGCAGCCTCGCGCTCGCGCAAGGCCGGCGGCGGGTTGCGCCAGTAGTTCATCTTGTCCCAGCCACCCAGCTCCACGTCGCCCAGCTGCGGGTGGCGGAACGGGTACCAGTCCACGTGCGCTTGGCCACCGCACTGCTCGTCGCTCCACTTCAGCAGCTTCAGGTCGTCTTCGGGCGGGTGCTCGCGGTACCAGTGGATCCAGTCGTAGTCGGTGATGCCGGCCTCGCGGTTGGGTGCCCACAGCTCCACCGTCCAGAACAGCGCCCCCAGGTGCTCGTAGATCCAGTCCTGCGTGCCGGTGATGATCTCCTTCGGGTGGTACTTGAAGTCGTGATAGGTGCTGATGGCCGGATAGCCGGTGAGGCGCGTGCCCAGTTCGCTCAAGCGCTTGTAGACCCAAAGGTCCTCGGGCGTCATATCGTCGTCGCTTTGCGTGCCCATCGGCCGCAGGATCACGCCGCTGTGCGTGTGGAAGCTGATGGCGGCGCCGATGTTCGTGTGCTTGACGATGAAGTCGACCATGGCCCGCACCTCGGGCTCGCTGGTGGGGTACGGACCGGCACCGGCCTGCTCGAATTCCTGCCGCCAGTAGGCGGGGAAGTTGCGGTTCAGGTCCAGGCCTTCGCGGTTCGAATTGACCTTGACCTGCAGGCCGTCGTAGTTCGTCAGCAGGCCCTCGGGCATGACGCGGAAGTACTCGCCGCCGAAGTCGCCGGGCTCGCGCGGCACCAGCAGCCGCGGCTGGTCGGGGTGCTTCTTCCAGCCGCCGTGCGGGTCGGGCACGCGCATCTGCAGCATGCGACCGTCGCCGTCCACGTCCTCCACCGTCAGGCCGTCGACGTGCGGCTCGTCGAAGGGATAGGGCCGCGTGCCGCTGCGGATGTGCCTGGGCGAGTCCGCCAGGGCCAGCTCGGCGCCGTCGGGGTTGAGGCGCGGCACGATGTAGACGGTGCGCGTGTCCAGCAGATGCGTCACCTGGCGGCCGGCCTCGTCGCTGCCGCCGTAGCGGCTGACCAGCCAGTGCAGCCAGTACAGGCAGGCGGTGCTGGCCGTCAGCTCGGCGGCGTGGATGTTGCCGTCCGCCCAGAAGGCCGGCTTGTCGGTGTCGGCGCCGGTGTGGGCGTTGGTCAGCGTCACCAGCCAGATGTCGCGGCCCTCGAAGCTCTTGCCGATGGAGCGCAAGCCCACCAGGTCGGGCCGCGCGGCGGCATAGTCCTGCAGCAGGCGCGTCAGCTCGGGGTGGCGGTAGAACTGGTCGAAGCGGGGGGCGGGGACGTCGGGCATGGCGTGCGTGATGCGCGGGTGTGGATCGATTGTGCCGGGCCGGATACGGGCCGCACGCCCCGCGAGCGCGGGGCGCCGGGCTCAGCCGCAGACATTGCCGTCCACGAACACCTTCAACTCCCCCGGCGCGATGGCCTGCCAGGCCTCGCCGGTGGTCAGCGGCTGCGTGGCGACCACGGCCACGCGGTCGCTCGGCTGGGTCAGCGCGGCGAAGTCCACGCTCAGGTCCTCGTCGGCCAGCGTGGCGGGCCGGAAGGGGTGCTGCCGCTGCAGCCAATGCAGCTGCGTAGCGCCGTGCGCCCACAGCGCCTGGCCGTTGCTCAGCAGCATGTTGAAGCTGCCGTGCGCGCGCAGCTCGGGCAGCAGCTCGCGCAGCGTGGTGCTCAGCTCGGCCACGCTGGGCACGCTGGCATGGGCCTTGGCCAGCTCCTGCATCAGCCAGCAGAAAGCGCGCTCGCTGTCGGTTGAGCCCACCGGCCGGAAGGCGCCGTGCAGCCTTGGAGAGAAGTCCTTCAGGTCGCCGTTGTGCGCAAACACCCAGTAGCGGCCCCACAGCTCGCGCAGGAAGGGGTGGCAGTTCTCCAGCGCCACATGGCCTTGCGTGGCCTTGCGGATGTGGGCGATGACGTTGCCGCTCTTGATGGGGTAGCGGCGCACCATGTCGGCCACCGGCGAGTTGAGCGCGCTTTGCGGGTCGACGAACAGGCGCAGGCCCTTGTCCTCGAAGAAGGCGATGCCGAAGCCGTCCTTGTGCTCGGTCGCGCGCGTGGCCAGGCCGGTGAAGCTGAACATCACGTCGGTCGGCGTGTTGGCGTTCATGCCGAGCAGTTGACACATCTCAGCCCACCCCCGAAGCGCCTTCGGCGCTCCCCCTCAAGGGGGCGCCGCCAGTGGCCCGGCAAAGCCGGTTCCACGGCGGCCGCTCGTCACAACGCGATGCGCGCGGCATGGGCTCGTCATCGGATCGGAAGGAACAGCTTGGCGATGCCCTTGGCGCTGACCAGGTTGCCGGGGTTGCTGGTCTCTTCGAGCACGCCGCTCATGCGCCGCAGGATGCGCGGGCTGTTGCGCGCGCGCCAGATCACCAGGTCGGCCAGCCAGGGGTGGGCATTCACGCGGCTGGCCTTGCGGTACAGCTCGAAGCGCGGCTGCAGTTCGCGGATCGAGGCCTCGTAGGCCTCGCGCACGGCCCCGTCCCCCAGTTTCTGCTCGTGGCCCTTGATCAGCGCCGCGGCCGCCAGCATGCCGGTCTGCATGGCCTTGCCGATGCCTTCGCCGCTGAAGTCGTAGGTGCTGCCGATGGCCTCGCCGGTGGCCAGCATGCCGGGCCGGCTGTAGTCGGCCCCGTCGAGCGAGCAGCGCAGCGGCGCGCCCTTCAGGTCGCCCTGCAGCGTGCCGCTGCGAATCAGCTCGCGCGCCGGTTCGTAGACCTCGCAGAAGACGTCGAACACTTCGCGCAGGTTCACGTCCTGCATGCGCAGCCGCTGCGTGCCGGCCAGGCTGAAGCAGTCCGCCAGGCCCACGCCGATGTTGAACATGCCGCCCGGGCAGGGGAAGATCCAGCCGTAGCCGTGCTTCAGCCGCTTGTGCCAGACGATCTCCAGCGCGCGGATGCGGCCGACCATGGCCGGGTTGTGGACGTAGCCGCGCAGCGCGATGCCGGTGGGCGTGCGGCGCTGGCACAGCTCGCTGGCGATCATGGCCTGCGGCGGCGCGCCGGTGGCCAGCACCACCCACGGCGCGCGCACTTCCTGCACCTGGCCGGCGGACTTGAGGCGCGCGCCCACCACGCGGTCGCCTTCCAGCAGCGGCGCATCGAAGCGCCAGGGCGTGTGAAGCGCCGCGCCGGCACGCTGCGCGGCGCGCACCAGGATGTGGTCCAGCACCTTGCGCGGCAGCACCGCCACCGAGCCGGGCACGTCCACCCGGCCGCCGCGCGGGCCGATGCAGGCCACGTGCTGCGCCGGCTGGGCCGCGGCCATCACCTCGTCGTACACGCCCAGGCGGCGCAGCGCGGCGTGCGCGTCGGGGATCAGGCCGTCGCCGCAGGTCTTGTCGCGCGGAAAGTCGTGCTGGTCGACCAGCACGGTGCGCAGCCCGCCGCGCGCCAGCATCTGCGCACAGGCGCTGCCCGCGGGGCCGGCGCCCACCACCAGCACGTCGCAGTTCTCTGGCAGGGCAGCTTCGCTCATCGCGCGGATTGTAGGCAGCCACCCCCTGGCGTCTGTGCCATGCTTGCGGCCCTACGACCGTCACGTCCCGAGGAGACCCGCGATGCCCAAGGCCGATGCCCGCCTGCTGGCCCCGCTGTGCGAAGACCTGGCGCTGGCGCTGCGCGCCGCCGCGCACCACGGCCTGAGCGAAGGCGTGTGCAACCACTTCAGCGTGGCACTGTCCGACGGCAGCCGCCGCTTCCTGATCAACCCGCGCGGCCTGCACTGGAGCGAGGTGGGCCCCAAGGACATCGTGCTGGTGGACGAAAACGGCCAGGTGCTGCAGGGCCGCCACCGGGTGGAGCCCACGGCGATGTTCATCCACGCCGCGGCGCACCGCATCACCGGCCATGCGGTGGTGCTGCACACCCACATGCCCTTCGCCACCGCGCTGACGATGACGGTGGACCGCGCGCCGGACACCTGCGCCAGCCAGGGCGCGATGCGTTTCCACGGCCGCATCGGCATCGACGCCGGCTACAACGGCCTGGCGCTGGACTGGGCCGAAGGCGAGCGCATCGCGCACGCCATGCAGGGCAAGGACGTGGGCTTCCTGGGCAACCACGGCGTCATCGTCTGCGGCGCCACCGTGGCCCATGCCTACGACGACCTGTACTACCTGGAGCGCGTGTGCATGCACCAGGTGCTGGCCATGAGC
>Ga0209391_10001518_pt1 | contig 11972 bp, 11 predicted proteins | sample PPLLak3March2015_FD_187246 | JGI IMG/M metagenome (GOLD analysis project Ga0209391, IMG submission 187246) | Freshwater sediment microbial communities from Prairie Pothole Lake near Jamestown, North Dakota, USA - PPLs Lake P7 Core (1) Depth... | ecosystem: Environmental > Aquatic > Freshwater >... | reverse complement strand
CGGGGCGGCGTAATGCGGCCAGGAGATTCATTGCTCAGAAGTGTACTCTGAAGCAGCGGAGTTTGCCAAGCTTCCGGGTTGATTGCCTAAATCGCGTGACACCGACCGGTGGAGCGCCATGGTTTCGCCGGCAACTTCACCGCCCCGGCTAAAGAATCTGGTCGAGCGCTTCGATCAGGCGGTCTACTTCTTCCTTCGTGGTGTAATGCACGAACGATAACCGCACCACGCCCTGCTGCGGCGGTATGCCAAGGGCCTGCATGAGCCGATAAGCGTAGCAGTTGCCGTTGGCGATACCAATTTTCTGCGCGGCAAACAGCGCCGCGATCTCGGCCGGATCCCGCCCTTCGACGGTAAGGGCTACCGTGGGTGCGCGGTTTTTGGTAATCGCTTTGCCTATCAGGCGCAGGTTCGACCGCAGGGCAAGAAAATCCAGAAGGGGTTGAAGGTTTTTACGTTCGGCATGCTGGAACAACGCCCTTACCCTGGATGTCTTCCTTGCCGGTGCGACGTCCTCCTCACCAAAATGGTGTGAATAAACAGCTTCGAAATAATCGATCACGCCGTTGACAGAGGCAATTTGCGCGTGATCCGGACCTGCGGGGGTAAAACGCGCGGTCGGGCGACCGGCATTGAAAAAATGACCCTGGTTGGGCAGTTGTTCGTTGATCGCCTTGCGCATGACCATCACGCCGAGGTGCGGGCCATAGACCTTGTACAGGGAGAACAGGTAGATATCGGCGCCGAGCGCATCGACATTCGGCAGACCGTGCGGTGCATAAGACACGCCATCGACGATGGCCATGGCGCCGGCGGCGTGGATTTTATCCGTCCACTCACGCACCGGGTGCATACTGCCGACGATATTCGAGCAATGGGTAAACGCCACGACCCGGGTTTTCTCATTGAGTAGATCATCCAGGCCGGCCGGGTCCAATTCGGCGCTTTCCGGGTCTACCTGCCACTCGCGGATGATGATGCCTTCCAATTCCAGCCTGCGCAACGCGCCAATATTCGCTTCGTGATCCAGGTTGGTGACGATGACTTCATCACCGGCCTTGAGGTGCTGGCGCAGTGCCTGGGCCAGAACGTAAGTGTTCTGCGAAGTGGATGGACCAAAATGAACCTCGTCCGTTGCCACGTTCAGCCAGCGGGCCATACCTGCGCGCGCCTGGGCCATTTGCTCTCCGGCATTGTGCGAAGGCGCAAAACCGTAACCGGGCTGTACCTTGGTCTGCAGGTAATAGCGGTGCATTGCATCGATCACCTGCCCGCAGGCATAGGAACCACCCGCATTTTCGAAATGCGCAAAGCCCTGTAGCGAGGGTTCGCTGAAAGCTGGAAACTGGCTGCGGACAAAATTGAGGTCGAGGTCAATCATGGGGTTCTCATAGGTAGACTAGCGATACCACTACACACTGACAAAAAGCGGCGGCGCACACTGCAAAAACAGTATCACGCATCACCCAGACCCGCATAGTATTCCCGGAGAATTTCGATCACTTCGGAGCGTCCGAACTCCGGCGGTACGGGCGCGCCGTCGGCCAGCATGGCGCGCTGCTGGGTGCCGGAAATGTGGATTCGGTCGGTATCATCATGGGGACAGGTTTTACCGGTTGCCATGCCAAAACACTTTTTGCAGTAAAACGTAACGTCAATTTTCAGTGGCCGTGTCTCAAGTGCGCCCTTCCACAGGGTATTGAAAATATGGTGTGCATCGAAGGGGCCGTAGTAATTACCCACACCGGCGTGATCACGACCGACGATCAGGTGGGAACAGCCGAAATTCTGTCGGATCACGGCGTGCAGCAGCGCTTCGCGTGGTCCTGCATAACGCATCTCGATCGGGTAGCCGGCCTGTATCACCGTACCCGGGACAAAATAATGATCGATCATTGCCTGGATGGCCCTGGTGCGTACGTCTGCCGGAATATCACCCGGCTTGAGCTTGCCGAGCACCTGGTGGATAAACACCCCGTCGGTGACTTCAATGGCAATTTTCACCAGGTGTTCATGGGCCCGTTGCATCGGGTTGCGTGTCTGAAACGCCGCCACCGATGACCAGCCGTTTTCAAGGAACATGGCGCGCGCCTGCGCCGGTCGAATGTACAGGTCGGGATATTTTTCCGGGTAATCACCTTCCGAAATACAGGTGACACGACCGGCCAGGTTGAACTCACCCTGGTCCAGCACTTTTTTCACCCCCGGGTGGGCTGCATCCGTGGTCCGGTAGACCTTTTCACACTCCATGATTTTGTCCGGAACATATTTTTCGGTGACCTCCATCAGGGCGAGAATTTCACCGCTTTGCGCGTCGGTGAGCGCAACCTCCTCTTCCACGTGGATGGTGTCCGCGAGCGTCCTGTCACAGGAAAGCGTGATGGGTATCGGCCAGAACAGGCCGTTCTTGAGCTTCATATCCAGGCAGACCCTGCGCCAGTTGCCTTTGTTCATGAAGCCGTCGAGCGGTGTATAGGCGCCCATGGCCATCATCAGCACATCCGAAACTTCACGGCTTGTCATGGGTACTTTCGTCAAACCCCTGGCGCGGTTGAGCAGTTCCGTGCGCTCGGACTTGGGTGCAAGCAGTGCTTTTAAACCACCACCGCCGTGTGGCGAAACCAGTTTCGACATGATTTTCTTCTCCTTGCGGGAGTGACAGGTCCGGTTATATTACCAAGTTATAATATATTTGGTACGCCCATTAGCGTGGTTGCACCAAACCCGCAAGGGTTCAGGTCCCGGCTACTTTCCTCACGTATTTTTGCTTGTGTGGGATAACCCCGCGCACGCCACCCCGGGGGTCTTCCATGTCACCCGTGTACCTGGGAATCACATGTATATGCAGATGCGGAATGGATTGGCCTGCCGCTTTGCCGATATTGACCCCGACATTGTAACCATCGGGGTGGTACTCCCTGTCGACGACGGTTTTCATTTCATCGACCAGCGCCCAGATGGCCGCTTTTTCTTCTGCTGTTGCCTGAAAGTATTCGCCGACGTGCCGGCGGGTAATCACCAGGCAATGGCCGGGATTGACCGGGTAACTGTCAAAATGGGCAAATGCCAGGTCGTTTTTGATAACGATTTCGGGGTCACCGCAAAATGGACAGTCATGATGTTCGGACATGATTATGGTTTCCTGGCAATGGTGCTCGGCACCCCGTTTCCCCTGTGAAATGCCGTTAAATCCGCATTTCGTTCAAATCACTTTTTAATCACTAGACGGGATTTAACGCAGCAGACGGTTGTTTTCTCAATTAAACACTGGGATACTGAGTAAATTAAAAAATCATAATGTTAGGCAGAATTTGTCGCGTATGGTAATGACACCAAAATACGTTTTCAACGATTAAACTCGAGGAGGCCCGATTTCATGTTCACCATCAACCCCTTCTCCCAGCTTTCGGGACTCATATCTCCTCTCGCCATGCAGGTCTATGTCCTGGTGATGATTCTACTCGTCGCCGGTGGCACCCTACTCGATGTCATCCATAAAAAGAGTGCCAAATATTTCTTCAATAATGCGGAAAAGGCCAGGACCAGGGCAACCCGATCGGTTTCGGGCGTCGAAAAGGTAGAAATTTTACTCAAAACAATAGCCGAGGACGTTTTGACCTCTGCCGAGTTTTGCAACCAGCGCCGCAGGATTGCCCACCTCCTCACCATGTATGGGTTCATCCTTTTTGCCGCCACCACGGCGATCATGATCTTTGTCTTTATCGATTCTCCCACGCCCGCGATCCTGCCGCTATTGTGGCACGCGGGTGCACTTATGCTGTGTGCCGGGGGTTACTGGTTCTGGTTTTTCATCCGGGTTGACGTTGCTGCGGAAGGCAACCCCTGGTACCGCGTGATGCCCGCTGACCTGTTCGTCCTGTCGTTGCTTGCGACGGCGACATTTGCCCTTATATGGTCCGTGCTCCTCCAAACGGCCGGCGTTGGCGGTTGGTCGAATCTTTTCTTCGTATTATTTATCGTTGCCAGCACAGTGCTTTTTGGAAGCGTGTTGTGGTCCAAATTTGCCCACATGTTCTTCAAACCCGCCGCGGCTTTTCAAAAACGTGTGGCCAAGGCGGATGGTTCGCGGGACGGCCTGCCGGCGCCTGCGGACAAGCCGGCCCAATTTGGCCTTGGCATCAAGCGGTTGCAGCCCAAAAATTATTGAATACCCAACAACGAATCAGTGATTCCAACAATCAGTGGTCCTTAATGCCGGAGACGAAATAACATGCCAACATTTGTCTATATGACCCGCTGCGACGGTTGTGGACATTGTGTCGATATCTGCCCGTCTGACATCATGCACATCGACAAAAAACTCCGCCGCGCCACCAACATTGAACCCAATATGTGCTGGGAATGTTACTCCTGTGTGAAGGCCTGCCCACAAAACGCTATCGATGTGCGTGGTTACGCTGATTTCGCACCGCTTGGCCACAGCGTCCGGGTGCTTCGCGAAGAAGAAAAAGGCACTATCTCCTGGAGGATCAGGTTCCGTGACGGCCGTGAGAAAAACTTCGTTTCACCCATCTGCACGGCGAAGTGGGGAGAAAAAATCGAAGACCTTGCCAGCCTGCCGGTGCCCGATGAGGAGGCGCTGAACTCCCAGTTGCTCTGTTATGAACCGGACGTGTTGGGTTACGCGGGCGGATTGCGAAAACTGCCGGGCAAATTCAAGCAGGGAGTATATTACTGATGCGTGCCAAAACAGTTTATGAAGACTGCGATATCCTCGTTGTCGGCGGTGGCATGGGCGGTACGGGTGCGGCCTACGAATCCAGGTACTGGGGCCGTGACCTGAAGATCGTTGTGGCGGAAAAAGCCAATATAGATCGCTCCGGTGCAGTTGCCCAGGGTCTTTACGCCATCAACTGTTACATGGGTACGCAGTGGGGTGAAAATAACCCCGAGGATCACGTCCGTTACGCCCGTAACGACCTGATGGGGTTGGTGCGCGAGGACCTGGCTTTTGACATGGCCCGCCACGTCGATTCCGCGGTGCACAAGTTTGAGGAGTGGGGTCTGCCATTCATGCGTAACCCCAAGACCGGGCGTTACCAGCGCGAAGGCAAGTGGCAGATCATGATCCACGGTGAGAGCTACAAGCCCATCGTCGCCGATGCCGCGCGCAAATCCGCGGACAAAATCTATAACCGCATCATGGTGACCCACCTGCTGATGGATGAAAAGAAACCAAATCGCGTCGGTGGCGCGGTCGGTTTCAACGTCCGCACCGGCGCCTTTCATGTTTTTCGCGCCAAGGCGGTTATCGTAAGCGCCGGCGGCGCCTCGCACATCTTCAAGCCACGTTCGGTGGGTGAAGGCATGGGTCGCACCTGGTACGCCCCGTGGAGCAGTGGTTCCGCGTATGCCCTTTCGATCCAGGCCGGCGCCAAGATGACGCAGATGGAAAACCGTATTGTGCTGGCGCGTTTCAAGGACGGTTACGGACCGGTCGGCGCCTATTTCCTGCATTTGAAGACCTACACCCAGAACGCCTATGGAAAAGAGTACGAATCCAACTGGTATGAAGACACCAAGGCCATGGTCGGGGAGTATATCGATCATCATCCTGTGCCGACCTGTCTGCGCAACCATGCCCTGATCTCGGAAGTGAAAGCCGGCCGTGGGCCGATTCACATGGTGACCAAGGAAGCGTTCCAGGACCCGCACCTCGAAGAAGTGGGCTGGGAAAACTTCCTCGGCATGACCGTCAGTCAGGCGGTCGTTTGGGCTTCGCAGGATATCGACCCGAAGTATATCAACCCCGAGCTGACCACCTCCGAACCCTATGTCATGGGCTCGCACGCGACCTGCTCGGGCGCCTGGTGCAGCGGACCGGAAGACCTGTCCCCGGATGAATACCAGTGGGGATACAACCGGATGATGACGGTCGAAGGGCTCTTCGGCGCCGGTGATGCCATTGGCGGCACGGCGCATGCTTTCTCTTCGGGGTCCTTTACCGAGGGCCGGTTGGCGGCGAAGGCGGCGGTCAAATACGTCAAGGACCTGCGCAATGAAACCATGACCGTTTCCGACGGGCAGATAGACGGTTTCAAAAAGGCCGTCTATAAACCCCTGGAAAACTACAAGGTAGGCCGCAACGAGATCGTCAGCGGAACGGTTTCACCAAGCTATCTGCTGCCCATCCAGGGTCTTCAGCGGCTTGAGAAAACCATGGATGAGTACGTTGGAGGTATCAGCGTCAATTACATGACCAACGACAAGTTGCTGGCGCGGGGTATCGAACTGCTGAATATCATGGAAGAGGATTTTGAACATCTGGGCGCGGAAGATCTGCACCAACTACAGCGCGCCTGGGAGTTGAAACACCGCCTGCTGGCGTCACAATCGGTCGCACAGCACACGCTTTACCGTGAGGAAACCCGCTGGCCGGGCTACTACTACCGCGGCGACCACATGAAACTGGATGACGAGAACTGGCATTGCCTGACCCTGTCCCGCCGCGACCCTGAAACCGGCGACTGGGCAATGGAAAAGGCACCCGTCTACCATATTGTTGACTGATCAGACGTTTTGGCTCGGAAAGTTCGGGGTCATTGGGTGAAAGTAAAGTGTCGGGGGTCGCTCCCCGGCACGCTGCTTTGACGCCGCGTCTCAAACTTGCCGCTTACCCCGCAGTTCCCCCAGGTGATCATGACGTTTACAGAAACCGCAAACCCGGCTGTTGTTCTTGCCAACCAGGCCCGGCAGGCAGCAGATCAACACAACTACCAACGCGCCGCCGAACTCTATGCGGAGGCCGCGACATACCCCGGCCTTGAGAAACCACTGCGATGGCAATACAGAAACGAGCAGGCCTTAATGCTGGCGGAACTCGGCCGGCAGGAAAGGAATACTACCGCGCTTGAACAGGCCATCGAACTCTATGAAAAGACGGTGCTGGAGCTTGCTCCCAAGAACGAAAGACCTGCTGACTGGGCCACGACACAGCACAATTTCGGCAACGCCCTAGGTCTGCTCGGCCAACGCCAGCGCGCGACACGGTCACTAGAAAGGGCGATCGTCGTTTTCGAAAATGCGCTGTCAGCCAGGAGCCGGGAAGAGACGCCGCTGGAATGGGCTACAACACAGGACAACTACGGCAGCGTGCTTGGAATCCTCGGCCAGCGTCGCGGCGACGTGGAAATGCTGAAAAAATCCGTGGTGGCATTTGAAAATGCGCTGGAGGCACGTACCCGGGAACTGGTTCCAATGGATTGGGCAGCAACGCAAAACAATCTCGGCACCGTCCTCATGGTTCTTGGCCAGCGTGAAAAGGACCCTAGCTTGCTGAAGCGGTCGGCGGAAGCTTACAAGAATGTTTTAAAGGAGTGGACCCGTAAACGGGTGCCTTTGAACTGGGCGACAACTTTCAACAATCTGGGCACCGTTCTTCGCCTGCTTGGCGAAACCCGCAAGGGTCCAAGAACACTGGAGCAATCGGTTGCCGCTTTCCGGAATGCGCTCGTGGAACGAACCCGCGCAATGGTGCCGCTTGACTGGGCGATGACGCAGAACAATCTCGGCGCGGCGCTTCAGTCACTGGGCAAACGCCAGGAAAATGTAAGTTTGCTGGAAGAAGCGGTCACCGCATACGAAAACGCGCTGCTGGAAATCACCCCGCACAAATCCCAAATGAACTGGGCCATGACCCTGGCCAACCTCGCCGCTGCGAGAATGACACTGGCGGAATGGACCCGAGATATTGATGTTGCAGCCATGGCATTGAGCGAATTCAATGATGTCGTGGAGTTTTTCCGCCAGGCCAGCCATGCGCAATACATGGAGCTTGCCGAGGATCAAAGGAAGAAAGCACAGGCACTGGTGCTGGCGCTCAAAGGATAGACTGGCCAAGTATTTCGCACCACGAAAAGTCATTTGTGGTTGAGGCCCAGAGGAAACTCACTCGAATTTTACACCGCGTCTCAAGCCCGCTTGACTTAACCCGAACAATTCACCAGTATCCTTGAGAGAGTGGGCCTGGGCGCCCGATCCGACAGGTGAAACGTTCGGGTTAAACGATCCGTGGCGCCGGACTTTCAGTGGGGTGTCATCACGTCTGCCTACTAAAAAAATTGAGCCGATAGCCCTGCCTGTTAACCTGCCAGTTAAACAGAATATTCAGTTTCCTTAATAAACCGATATTCTATATACTAAATAATCCTGACCTGCTAACAGAATATGGGAGTTATCCCGAGCGAGGTAGCTGAAATGAGTAGCACAGATTTAAGCAGTGGCATCAACCCGAACACGATGTCTATCATCGTTACCAAGGGGACGCTTGACTGGGCGTATCCGCCTTTCATCCTCGCCACGACAGCAGCGGCAATGGGTCTTCAAGTCACGATGTTTTTCACTTTTTATGGCCTCACGCTCTTGCAGAAGAATCTTAGCCTGCAAATAAGCTCCCTGGGCAATCCTGCCATGAAAATGCCGATGATGGGTATGCACATGGGCATGCCGAATATTGTCTCTGCGATTCCCGGTGTTGATGCAGCAGCCACCACGATGATGAAGAACCTGATCAAGAAAAAAGGTGTTGCTTCCATTCCGGAACTCCGGGACCTCGCCGTTGAGGCGGATGTGCGCCTGATAGCCTGTCAAATGACCCTGGATCTTTTTGAGTACTCAAAAGATGACTTGATCGATGGGATCGAAATCGGCGGCGCTGCGACTTACATTGAAGTGGCCACGCAAAGCCATATCAACCTGTTTATCTGAACTTTCACATGCAAACAAGGAAATATACACATGGCAGATCAAGTACTTGATGCAAAGGGCCTGAATTGCCCATTACCGATTCTCAAGGCAAAGAAAGCCCTGAAGACACTGGAAAGCGGACAGGTGCTGGAAGTGCTTTCTACCGACCCTGGGTCCGTGGCCGATTTCTCGGCTTTTTGCCGGACCACGGGAAATGAACTGGTAGAACAAAGCGAAGCGAACGGTATTTATACTTATCTTATTCGCAAATCCGCGTAGAGCGCTCAAGCGCTCTGCGGAAATAGCGCTTCCAATTCATATCCAACAAGAACCGGGCCGCCTCGCTCAGTTCTTGTTCCGGGCCGCCGGAAACAGGTGCATATCTGACAAGGTGCATCGCAAGGCATTGAAAAAGCCGCTTTCATCCAACAAATAATAATCAACCTTCATGGTCAAAGCGCTGCCAAAAATAATACTGGCGAGCGTCATCAGGGAACCAAGCGCCAGGGTGGACATGCCGGTGATTCCCTGGCCGATGGTGCAACCCAGCGCCAACACACCACCAAACCCCATCAAAGCTGCCCCCGACAGATGCCGGATCATATCGGTGCGGTCGGTGAATGATTCCAGGCGGAATTTGCCGGTCAGAATGACGTAGAGGAAGGAACCCAGGATGACACCGAAAACGGCTGTAATTCCAAAATTGATGGTCGATCCAGTGAATGTAAGGAGATACATCAGTCCGTCTGCTGTCGGCCCTGTAAACGTGAACGATTCCAGTCGCACGGGCTCGAAATCATCAAAACCAACCACGCCGGTAATATACCAACCAGCGGGTATCAGCATACCTATAACAACACCTGCAACAACATTATTGAAACTATGCCTGAGCTCCTTTCCCATCAGTGAATATATGATCAATCCGCCACCAATTACCAACGCCGTAATCTTGTGAACCAGGTCAGTGTTATCCTCACCTAACGCGCTGCTCAAAAGTGTTCCGATACCCTGGTCGGAGATTTCGTGTGCAGCGAGGTTGATGGTGGTTACGTCAAATACGTTTGTTTTCACCGGGGCAAGCAAACCACGCATTGTCATGTATGCCGTTATGCCGATGATAATCATCACCACCAGCGACTTCATATTGCCGCCACCCACCCTGACCAGGGTCCGGTTTACACAGCCCGAGGCAAGCGTCATACCCACACCGAAAAGAAAACCGCCCGCGAGGTATCCAAGCCAGCCGAAGTTTGGTGTCAGGTAGGTCGCGCTGCTAATGTCTATGATTTTGTTGAAGTGCAGAAGCTGGGTTAACAAGGTGGCAATACCAATAGCCAGAAACCAGGCGCGTAAACGGCCCGTATTACCCATGTTTACCCAGTCACTCACCGCACCCATGGTGCAAAAATTGGTCTTGTTAACCACCGCGCCGAATACCATTCCAACCAGGAAACTCAAAACGGCTACCTTGTATAGCGGCTGCCATTCCATCATTTTTGTTCACCCCTCATTTGCCGATACAGAAGCTGGAAAAAATGGCGCCCAACAAATCATCTGGCAGGTATTGCCCGGTAATTTCTCCGAGTGATTTCTGCGCGAGACGCAGTTCTTCAGCCAATATTTCCGGCGCGTTGTAGTGCTCCAGTTGCGCATAACCGGTCCTGATGTGATCCTGTGTCCGTTTCAACGCGTCCAGGTGACGGGTGCGTGCTGAAAATACGCCTTCCTGGTTGTTCGAGACACCGACGATATGCTTGATGAGATGTGTCAGCCTGTCCAGGCCTAGCCCCGTTTTGGCCGAAACCCAGACCTTGCGTGAACGTTCATCAAGCGTGTCCTCAGCCAGGGTCAAATCGACCTTGTTATACACTTCTATACAAGGAATGTTGTCCGGAACCTCGGTTTTAAGCGCCAGTTGAGACTCAAGCGCCAAGGTAGAGTCAATTACCAGCAAAACGAGGTCGGCGGTCAACACGGTTGCCCGGGCCCTGCGCACACCCTCCGCCTCAACCTTGTCGGTTGAGTCGCGGATTCCCGCGGTATCCGCAACGTGTACGGGCAGGCCATCGAGGGAAATATACTCCCGTAATACGTCGCGGGTCGTTCCCGGTATGTCCGTGACGATGGCCGATTCACGACCGGCCAACGCGTTCAAAAGACTTGATTTACCCGCGTTGGGCAATCCGGCGATGGCGATATTGATACCATCCCTCAATAATTGACCCTGGTGGGCCTGATCGGCCAATGCCTGCAGCAGGCTGTCTGCTCTAACCAGCCTTTCCAGTACATCGCTGTCTGCCAGGAAATCAATTTCCTCATCCGGAAAGTCCATGGCGGCTTCAACAAAAACCCTCAGGTCGATCAACTCCCGTTGTAGTTGATTAACCTGGTTTGAAAAGATACCCTCGAGTGAACGCTGCGCGGCGCGGGCGGAAGCCTCGGTCGCAGATTCGATCAGGTCTGCAATCGCCTCGGCCTGCACCAGGTCAATCTTGTTGTTCAGAAAAGCCCTTTCCGAAAATTCACCGGGCCGGGCCGCCCGTGCGCCGAGCGCCATCACCCTGGCCATGAGCATTCGCAGAATTTGCGGACCGCCGTGCCCCTGCAATTCAAGAACGTCTTCCCCGGTAAAAGAGGCTGGCGCTTTAAACAGCAGGGCTATGCCTGAATCAATGGCCCGTCCTTGATCGTCCAGAAAGCGCGAGAAGTGTGCTTTTCTTGGTTGCGGTGACGCCTCAAGTATTTGATCTGCAATTGAAGCGCTCAATGGCCCGGAAATTCGGACAACACCAATCCCGCCGATGCCGGGTGGTGTTGCGATGGCGCAGATGGTATCTGTCGCCGGTGTTCGCGGGCCGTGACCTTCCATGGCCAAAGCTTAATGGATAAACGACCCGGCGTTAACTGTTTCCAGCCAATTCTATCTTGCGAGTGATATACCACTGCTGCGCGAGTGACAAACCGGCATTGGTCGCCCAGTAAAGCACCAGTCCGGCAGGGAAAAATGCAAACATGAACGAAAAGGCTATCGGCATGACCTGCATGATCTTGCGTTGCATCGGGTCCATGCCGGCCGTTGGTGTAAGGCGCTGGGTCAAAATCATGAAAACCGCATTAAGCACCGGCAGGACGAAGTAAGGATCCTTCGCGGTGAGATTGTCTATCCACAATATGAATGGTGCCTGGCGCAGTTCCACCGACTCGAGCAAGACCCAGTAAAGCGCGATGAAAATAGGGATCTGTACCAGGATCGGTAAGCAGCCCCC
>Ga0209391_10001517_pt1 | contig 11975 bp, 8 predicted proteins | sample PPLLak3March2015_FD_187246 | JGI IMG/M metagenome (GOLD analysis project Ga0209391, IMG submission 187246) | Freshwater sediment microbial communities from Prairie Pothole Lake near Jamestown, North Dakota, USA - PPLs Lake P7 Core (1) Depth... | ecosystem: Environmental > Aquatic > Freshwater >... | reverse complement strand
CATCCGCCTCAGGCGGACTGCGCTTTACAAAACGCCGCACGCCTTGGCTGACGACCTGATGCTTGTTTTTAAACACCCTGGTAGAGGAGGATGCATGGCTGTCTATGATTACGATATCGGCATTATCGGTGGCGGTGCCGCCGGACTCACGGTGGCCGCCGGCGCCTCCCAGCTCGGCGCCAAGACACTTCTCGTGGAAAAGGAAAAGGAGCTGGGGGGCGACTGCCTGCACTTCGGCTGCGTTCCCAGCAAGACGCTGATCGCCTCCGCCAGGGTCTATCACCTGCTCAAACACTCCGACCGGTATGGCCTGCCGCGGGTGGAGGTGCCGCCGGTGGATTTCCGGTTGGTGTCCGAACGCATCCGCGCGGTGATCGCCACCATCCAGAAACATGATTCGGAGGAGCGCTTCTGCGGGCTGGGCGCCAAGGTGGAGTTCGGCAGCCCGGAGTTCGCCGACGAGCACTGCCTTCGCCTGAACGGCCGATCGGTGTCGGCCAAGACCTGGGTGATCGCCACCGGCTCTTCGGCCGCGGTGCCGCCGATTGCAGGGCTCGACCGCATCCCCTTCATCACCAACCGTGAGATCTTCTACCTGGACCGTTTGCCTGCGTCCATGATTATCCTGGGGGCCGGGCCCATCGGTGTTGAAATGTCGCAGGCGTTTGCGCGGCTGGGAACGCGGGTCACCGTGGTCGACATGGGCCATCAGATCCTGGCCAAGGAAGATCGCGACATGGCGGATGAACTCAGAGCCGTATTGGCTGCGGAAGGGGTCGTGTTCCACCTGAACTGCACGATCGAAGCGGTGCAGGACCTCGGCCGGGCCCGGGAAGTCCGAATTCGAACCGCCGACCGCAAGACGCTCACCCTCGAAGCCGAGGTCATCCTCGTCGCACTGGGCCGTGCGGCCAACGTGGGCGGCCTCGGGCTCGCGCCCATCGGTGTCGAGCACGACCGCCGGGGCGTCCAGGTGGACCCGCGGCTGCGGACCACCCAAAAGCACATCTACGCCGCCGGGGATGTCAACGGCGGGCCTCAGTTCACGCACGCCGCCGGTTACGAAGGCGGCATCGTGGTCAGCAACGCCGTCTTTCGCCTGCCGCGCCGGGTGAACTACACCTATCTGCCCTGGTGCACGTACACGGATCCGCCGCTCGCCAGCATCGGCATGAACGAGAAGGCGGCCAAGGCGGCCGGCATCGGTTATACGGTGTGGACCGAGGAGTTCCGCGACAACGACCGCAGCCTGGCCGAAGGCGAGGGGGTCGGCAAGATCAAGCTGCTCCTGGACGAGAAGGAGAAGCCCATCGGGATACAGATCCTGGGGCACGGGGCCGGGGAGCTGCTGGCGGAGTGGGTGGCGGTGCTGAACGGCAAGGTGAAACTTACGACCCTGGCCACCGCGGTTCACCCCTACCCGACCCGGGGCGAAATCAACAAGCGCGTTTCCGGAAATTTTCTCTCCGAGAAAATTTTTTCTGACAAAGTGCGCAAGGGCCTCAAGTTCTTCTTCCATCTCAAGGGCCGGGCCTGCACGTTGAACGAAGAGGGGCTCGTTCAACATTAGGCAGCACCGGAGGGCCGTATCACCCCCACGGTTCTCCCTGGAGGACAGGCGTTCATGGAGACCGACTCACACCCACCAAGCCGCAGTTCACCCGTGATGGCGAGCGTCAGCGCGCCGGACCTGGGAATGCATGTCGGTGCGTGTGTTGCAGCCGTGCCCGCCGACCCTTGCAGCATCGTCATCCTGGGAGCGACCGGCGATCTCACCGCCCGGAAGCTGATGCCGGCGCTCTTCAACCTCTACCGCAACGGCGGGCTGCCGGAGCCTTTCCGGGTCGTCGGCTGCGGCCGCACGGAGTGGACCGACGTGGAGTTCCGCGGCCGGATGCAGGCCGCGGTCCGCCCCGCTGGTGAACGGGACCTTGCCGCGTGGCAACGGTTTGCCGACCGCCTGCACTACCGCTGCGTGAACTACCCGGAGGCCGCGTCCGTCGGCGAGCTTGCCCGCTTTCTCCGTGACCTCGACTCCGATTCCGCCACCCGCGGCAACCGGATTTTCTATCTGGCGCTGCCGCCCACTCTCTACCAGCCCGTGGCCCGGAACCTGGGGAAGGCCGGGTTGGGTGTCGAAAACCGGGACGGCAACGGCTGGGCGCGCATCGTGCTTGAAAAGCCGTTTGGGACGGACCTCGCCACGAGCCGGGAGCTCGACCGCAGCCTGCACGAGCACTTCCAGGAGCACCAGGTCTTCCGCATCGATCACTACCTGGCCAAGGAGACGGTCCAGAACATCCTCATGTTCCGATTTGCCAACTCGATTTTCGAGCCGCTCTGGAACCGGCGCTACATCGACCACGTCAGCCTCCGGGCCACCGAATCCCTGGGCGTCGAGCACCGGGCCGGCTACTACGAACCGTCCGGGGTGCTGCGTGACATGTTCCAGAACCACATGATGCAGATCCTCGCGCTCGTGGCCATGGAACCCCCGCCGCGCTTCGAGGCCGAGCTGGTGCGGGATGAAAAGGCCAAACTGTTCAGCGCCCTACGGCCGTTTCCGCTCGATCACATCGAGAAGTATCTCGTTCTCGGGCAATACACGGCTGGCATGATCGACGGCAATCCGGTCCCGGCATACCGTGAGGAGATTGGGGTTGACCCCGCCTCCCTGACGCCCACCTACGCCATGATGAAGGTCCAGGTGGACAATTGGCGCTGGCAGGGGGTCCCGTTTTACATCACCTCCGGCAAGCGCCTATCGCAGAAGGTCACCGAAATCGCCATCCAGTTCAAACAGGTCCCGTATTCCATGTTCCGGCACACGCTGGGTGGGCCCATTTCGGCCAACCGGCTGATTCTGGGCATCTACCCGGACGAAACGATCACCCTCACGTTTCAGACCAAGAACCCCGGGGCCACGGTCTGCCTGCGAACCGTGACCATGGATTTCAACTACCATCAGAACTACACCGGTCCGGTGCTGGACGCCTACGAAAAGGCGCTGCTGGACTGCATGCTGGGAGACCAGATGCTTTTCTGGCGACAGGACGGGGTGGAACGGTCCTGGGCGTTTCTGAACCCGATCCTCGACGCGTGCGAGCGCTGCCCGGACCGCGGGGGCCGGCTGAGTTTTTACGCGGCCGGCAGCGGAGGCCCCGCCGAAAGCCTCCACCTTTTCAACCCTGTGTGAATTTCAGCCCCCACCGGGACGGGGGCAAACAACCCCCGAGAGGAAGCCGATGCCATGCCAGCCGTAACCGAGAAGGCGCCCGCCGTCAACCGCCGCCTGTCGCTGATCAAAGCCCTCATCTTCGCCGCCTTCATTGCCGCCGCGATCGGCCTGGTCCGATTCACGCCGGTGCAGGACTATCTGACGGCGGACGCCCTGAGCGGGTTGCTTGCCAGCGCCGGCCTGTGGGCACCGCTGGCCTTCATCCTCATCTACGCCATCGGCGTCTGTCTGTTCGTGCCGGGCTCGATCCTGACCGGGTTCGGCGCCGTGATCTTCGGGGCCTATTGGGGGTTTGTCTACGTCTGGGTCGGCGCCATGATCGGCGCGGCGGCGGCGTTCTGCATCGGCCGGACCCTCGGCCGCGATTTCGCTGCGTCGCTCATCGGCGACAGGCTCCGGAAGTACGACAACAGCATCGAGCGCAATGGCTTTGCCGCGGTGCTTTACCTGCGCCTGCTCTATTTCCCGTTCACCCCCTTGAATTTCGGCCTGGGGTTGACCAAGGTCCATTTCTGGGACTACTTCTTCGGCACGGGCGTGGGGATCCTCGTGGGGACCTTCATTTTTACATTCTTCATCGGCACCCTCAAGGAGGTCTGGGTGTCGGGCGACTGGGGTGCGCTGTGGTCATTCAACGTTTTTTTATCGATTGGCTTGTTCGTCATCTCCTTCTTCATCCCCAAATTGATCCAGAAGGTGCGCAAGGAATAAGCCCGCCCTGATAGGCGGCAGTGCCGGGCAGCCGACGGCGTGAATGGAGACGATCGACCGGCATGAACACGGGCAGCGACATCCGGGTGGAGGCGGACACCGCGGCAGCGCTGAAGGCGGCCGCGGATGTGCTGCTGGAAACGGCGCGCTCCGCTGCGGCCGGGGGCGGGTGCGTTTCCATCGCGATCTCGGGCGGGTCGACCCCCCGGGGCATGCACCATCTCTGGACCCAGAACCCCTATGCGTCGGATATCGCCTGGGACCGGATGCACCTGTTCTGGGCGGATGAACGTTTGGTGCCCTATGCGCACCCGGACAGCAATTTCGGGGCGGCCCGCACGGATTTCATTGAAAAGCTCGCAACGCGGCCGGCCGGGGTCCACCCCGTGCCGGTGGCGGGAGACCCCGAGGTTCTGGCGCGGCGCTACGAAGAGGAACTGAGAGCACATTTTCGCATGCGGCGCCTCGCCGAGCCGGTTTTTGACCTGATCATCCTCGGGGTGGGCGCGGACGGCCACACCGCGTCGCTGTTCCCCGGCAGCCCGGCCCTGGAGGAGTGCCTGCGCTGGACGGCTGCCGTAAAGGGCGGCCAGCCGGAGGTGTGGCGGGTCACCCTCACCTATGCGGTTTTGAACCGGGCCCGGCGGGTCGTGTTCCTGGTCTGCGGCGCAAGCAAGGCCGCCGTGGTCCGCCGGGTGCTGACCGCATTGCCGCCGGATCTGCCCGCGCAACGTGTCCGGCCGCCCTCCGGCCGCGTGACCTGGGTGCTCGACCCGGCGGCGGCAGCCCTGCTGGAGTCAGCGAGCGGCGCTGCCGCATCGGATGAGAAAGCGCCATACTGAAAAATGCCCGCTGCCGGCGCTATTGAAAAATCGCAGCATTTCTGGCAAGAGATGACGTGCGATGGAAGCGAACCGCGAAAGCGAGCGCATTCCCCGCCGCTTGCGGCGGGGTAAGCGAGCGAATCCTAAAAAAAAACCGCATTCCGTACGGTCGAAGATTCCCTGCAGCTTGCTGCAGAGATCTTCAATCTGAATTCGAAAGGAACTCAAGATGCCCGCACTGTCAGAACTGAAACAATTCGATCAATCGGTCTGGTTTGATTTCATCCGGCGCTCGCTGATCACCTCCGGGGAGCTGGCGCGGCTGGCCGCCCAGGGGGTCCAGGGGGTCACCTCAAACCCGGCCATCTTCGAAAAGGCCATCGCCGGCTCGTCGGATTACGACGAGGAGATGAAAGCACTCATCACGGCTGGAAAATCCGTCTCGGACATCTACGAAGCGCTGGCGATCAAGGACATCCAGCTGGCCGCGGACGTCATGCGCAGCGTCTACGCTGCGACGGGCGGCCGCGATGGTTACGTGAGCCTGGAGGTCAGCCCCTTCCTGGCGAGCGACACGCCGCGGACGGTCGCGGAAGCCCGGCGCCTGTACCAGGCCGTGGGCCGGCCGAACGTTATGATCAAGATCCCGGCCACCGCCGAGGGGCTGCCGGCGATCACCGAGACCATCTCGGCCGGTGTCAACGTCAACGTCACCCTGATCTTCGCGCTGGCGAACTACCAGGCCGTGGCCGATGCCTACATGGCCGGCCTGGAGCGGCTCGCCGTTAAGGGGCCTTCCGTTCCGGGCGGGCACCCGGTCAACGCCGTTGCCTCCGTGGCATCCTTTTTCGTGAGCCGGGTCGACAGCGCGGTGGACAAGGAGCTCGAAAAGCGGGGGACCTCCGAGCTGCTGGGGAAAATCGCCATCGCCAACTGCAAGCTCGCCTACGCGGAGTTCAAGCGCATCACCACCAGCCCCCGCTGGAAAACGCTCGCCGCCCGGGGCGCCCGGGCCCAACGCGTGCTGTGGGCCAGCACCAGCACCAAGAACCCGGCCTACCCGGACACGCTGTACGTGGACGAGCTCATCGGCCCGGAGACCGTCAACACGATGCCGCCGGAGACGGTCAAGGCCTTCATCGACCACGGCCGGCCCTCTGAAACGCTCACGCAAGAGCTCGCCACGGCCCGGAAACAGGTCGGGCGGCTCGCCGAGTTGGGCATCGACTTCGACGGCATCACGCGCCGGCTCCAGGAAGAGGGGGTCGCCGCCTTTGCCAAACCCTTCCAGGCCCTCATGGACAGCATCGACGCTAAGCGCCGGCGCCTGATGGCGTAAAGGATTTGCCCACCATGACCACTCAGGACGAATTGAAACGGCAGGCCGCGGTTGCCGCGGTGGCGCGGGTTGAATCCGGGATGGTGGTCGGCCTCGGTACGGGCAGCACGGCCCAGTTCGCGCTGGAGCGTCTGGCCGAGCTGATCAACACCGGAAAGTTGAAAAACATCGTCGGCATTCCCAGTTCCCTGCGCACCGAGAAGGCGGCCCGGGAACTCGGGATCCCGCTCACCGACTTTGCGGCCCACCCCGTGATCGATCTGACCATCGACGGGGCCGACGAGGTCGACCCGGACCTGAACCTGATCAAGGGCGGCGGCGGCGCCCTGCTGCGGGAGAAAGTCCTGGCCCAGGCCACCCGCTGCAACATCATCATCGTGGACGAGAGCAAGCTCTCGCCGCGGCTGGGAACCACGTGGGCCCTGCCGATCGAGGTGGTACCGTTTGCCCGGGCCGTGGAGGAGCATTTCCTGAAATCCATCGGGGCCGCCGCCACCGTTCGAGTCAAGGACGGCAAAATAGTGGCGACCGACCAGGGCAACATCCTGCTCGATGCGCGCTTCGGCCCGATGCCGGACCCGGGCCGCATCGCCGAACGGCTGAACGCGCGGGCCGGGATCGTGGAGCACGGCCTTTTCATCGGGCTGACCCACGCCGTCATCGTCGCCGGCACGGACGGCATCCGCCATGTCTACAAAACCGAGGCGCGTTGACAGAGCTTCTGAAAAGGGGGCAAGCATGAAACAGACAGACTTCTTGCGCAAGGTCACCATTGATAAGAAGGTGTACCGGTTTTTCGACATCGGCCTGCTGGAGAAGAAAGGCCTGGCCCCGATCAGCCGGTTGCCGTTCTCCATCCGAGTTCTCGTGGAAAACCTGCTGCGCAAACTCGACGGCCGGATCGTCACCGAAAAGGATGTGCTCAACATCGCCCGCTGGAAAAAGCGTTACACGGCGCCCGTGGAAATCCCCTACCACCCGGCCCGGGTGCTGATGCAGGACTTCACCGGGGTCCCGGCCGTGGTGGATCTGGCGGCCATGCGGGATGCGCTGAAGGCCCTCGGCGGAGACCCCCGCAAGATCAACCCCCTCGTGCCGGTGGACCTGATCGTCGATCACTCGATCCAGGTGGACGCCTGGGGGACCCGCGCGGCCCTCACCGAGAACGTCGCCCGGGAATACGAGCGCAACGGCGAGCGCTACGCCCTGCTCAAGTGGGCGCAGAAGAGCTTCGACAACTTCAAGGTGGTGCCCCCGAACTCAGGCATCTGCCACCAGGTGAACCTGGAGAACATCGGCCGGGTCATCATGACGGAGAAGGTGAACGGCACCGTCACGGCCTTCCCCGATACCGTCGTGGGGCTGGACTCCCACACCACCATGATCAACGGCGTCGGGGTCGTAGGCTGGGGGGTCGGCGGCATCGAGGCCGAGGCCGTGATGCTCGGTCAGCCTTACTACATGGCCATTCCCGAGGTGATCGGCGTGCGCATGCACGGCTGCCTGCGGGAGGGGGTCACCGCCACCGACCTGGTGCTGACCGTCACGGAGTTCCTGCGCCGGCACGGGGTGGTGGAAAAATTCGTCGAGTTCTGCGGGCCCGGCATGCAGAGCCTCAAGGTCCCCGACCGGGCCACCATCGCCAACATGGCCCCGGAGTACGGAGCGACCATCGGGTTCTTCCCGGTCGACGAAAAGACCATCGACTACCTGCGCCTGACCAACCGCGGCAGTCGCGCGACGATGATCGAGAAGATCGCCAAGGCCCTCGGCCTCTTTTACAGCGGCACGGAAACGCCCGAATACACCCAGGTGCTGAAACTCGATCTGGACACCGTCGAGCCCTCGGTCGCCGGACCGGCCCGGCCCCAGGACCGCATCCGCCTGCAGGATCTCACGCGCACGTTCGCGACCGTGCTCGGCTGCACCCACGAGCGCAACGCCGATGCGGCCGGCATCTCGACCTACCACCAGGAATCCGGCACCAGTACCCGCCGGCCCGAGGAGTGCCTGCCGCGACGCAAGACCTGCTCCCTGGTGGTGAACGGCAACGAGGTGAAACTGTGCGACGGCGACGTGGTCATCGCCGCCATCACCTCCTGCACCAACACGTCCAACCCGGATGTCCTGCTGGGCGCGGGGCTCCTCGCCCGGAAGGCCGTCGAACACGGCTTGCGGGTCCCGGCCACCGTGAAAACCTCGCTGGCGCCCGGTTCCCGGGTCGTCATGGATTACCTGGGAGCGGCCGGCCTGCTGCCCTACCTGGAGGCGCTGGGGTTTCACCTGGCCGCGTTCGGCTGCACGACCTGCATCGGCAACAGCGGCCCCCTGCTGCCCGAAATCGAGGCGGCCATCGCCCAGAACGACCTGACGGTAGCCGCCGTTCTCTCCGGCAACCGTAACTTCGAGGCCCGCATCCACCAGCGCGTGAAGGCCAACTTCCTCATGTCGCCGATGCTGGTGGTGGCCTTTGCCCTGGCCGGGCGAGTGGACAAGGACCTGACCACCGAACCGGTGGGCCACGACCCCCAGGGGCGGCCGGTGCATCTCAGGGACATCTGGCCGAGTGCGGCCGAGGTGCAGGCGCTCTCGGCCAAACACGTCAAACCGAAATTCTTCCGGGAAGCGTACAGCCGGATCTTCAAGGGGGATGAATTCTGGCGGCGACTCGAGGTGACGGGCAGCACCACCTATGCCTGGGATGACGCCTCCACCTACATCCGCAAGCCGCCCTACTTCGATGGGTTTACCCTGGAAGCCGGCCACCGCTCGGACATCACGGAGGCGCGCGTGCTGATGCTGCTGGGAGACTCGGTCACCACCGACCACATCTCGCCGGCCGGGGCCATCCCGGCCCACTACCCGTCCGGGCAGTACCTGATCGAGAAGCACGTCGAGAAACAGGATTTCAACTCCTACGGTGCCCGCCGCGGCAACCACGAGATCATGATGCGCGGGACCTTCGGCAACATCCGCGTCAAAAACCAGCTGGCCGCACCGAAGGAGGGCAGCTTCACCGTGAAGTTCCCCGAAGGTCAGGAGATGTTCGTCTACGAGGCCGCCCTGGCCTACGCATCCGAGTCACGCCCGCTGATCGTGATCGGCGGCAAGGAATACGGCAGCGGGTCGTCACGGGACTGGGCCGCCAAGGGGGTTCAACTCCTGGGGGTGAAGGCGGTCATCGCCGAATCCTTCGAGCGCATCCACCGCAGCAATCTCGTCGGCATGGGCGTGCTGCCGCTCGTTTTCAAAGACGGCCAGAACTGCCAGAGCCTCGGCGTGGACGGCTCGGAGCTGTTCACGATCACCGGCATCGAAAACATCACGCTGCGTCAGACGCTGCAGGTGAAAGCCGTGAAGGCGGACGGCCGGGAGATCCGCTTTGCGGTTACCGCGCGGCTGGACACCGATATCGACATCGATTACTACACCCACGGCGGTATCATGCCGTACGTCCTGCGCAAGATCGCAGCCGCAAAATAAACTGCCCCGCGGTTATCCGCGGGGCAGTTTATTTTTACTTCCATGAGCGACGGCCTTGAACGCCTGATCGTTTTCACCCGCTACCCGGAACCGGGGACCACCAAGACCCGGCTCATTCCGGTCCTGGGCCCCGAGGGGGCGGCGGAGCTGCAGCGGCGCATGACGCTCCAGGCAGCGCAGGCGGCGGAACAGGCTCGAAGAGACCGACCGCTCACGGTCGAGATCCGCTACGAGGGCGGAAGTGCGACCCGCATGCAGGCGTGGCTGGGTGCGGGATTTTCCTACCGCCCCCAGGGGGACGGCGACATCGGCCGGCGGATGGCCCAGGGACTCGCCCAGGCATTCGAAGAGGGATGCCGGCGGGCGGTCATCATCGGCTCGGACATCCCCGGGATCAGCTCCGCGCTGATCGCCGAGGCCTTCGACCGCCTGTGCCGCCATGACCTGGTGTTCGGCCCGGCGGCGGACGGGGGCTACTATCTGATCGGCGGCAACGCCGCCTGCTTCCGGCACGGGGCGCCCTACCTCGGTGCCGGCATCGGCTGGGGGACGGCCGGGGTGCTGGACCAGACCCTGGACATCCTGCGGGCGATGGGCCTGAGCCATGCGCTGCTTGCCCCCCTCACGGATGTCGACCGGCCGGCTGATCTCGCGGAGGGTATGCAAGCGCTGTCCCGGGGGCCGGGGCGGCCCGCCCTGTCGGTCATCATCCCGGCTCTGAACGAAGCCGGCCAGATCGCCCGCACCGTTTCGGCCCTCTCGAAAACAACTGCGGCGGAGCTCATCGTGGTCGACGGCGGCAGCAGGGACGCGACGGCTGCCATCGCCGCCGCGGCGGGCGCCCGCGTCCTGAGGTCGCAGCCTCCCCGGGCCGTCCAGATGAATGCCGGTGCGGCCGCCGCCTGCGGCGACATCCTGATCTTTCTGCACGCCGACACGCGGCTGCCGGATGACGTCGCGCACCAGGTCACATCCACGCTCGCAGCGCCCGGGGTTTGCGCCGGGGCCTTCCATCTTCACATCGATGCGACGGCACCCGGCCTGAGGCTGATTGAACGAGCGGCCAACTGGAGGGCACATTTTCTGCAGCTGCCCTACGGGGATCAGACGCTTTTCATGCCGATGGGGACCTTCTGGGAGCTCGCGGGCTTCCGCCCGCTCGCCATCATGGAAGACTTCGAGATGGTCCGCCGTCTCAAACGCCGGGGCCGGGTCGCTCTCGCGCCCGGCTGTGCCGCGACCTCCGCCCGCCGCTGGCAGCAGCAGGGCGTTCTGAAAACCTGGATCCTGAACCAGTGGCTGATCGCCGCCTACCATCTGGGTGTTCCCACCGACCGCCTGGCGCGCTGGTACCGGATTAAAAAATAACAGAAGCGGTTTTAACAGGGTGTTTAAAAACAAGCATCAGGCCGTCAGCCAAGGCAGATATAAGCGTGAGGCAAGAGGCTTGAGGCTCGAAGCTCAAAAAAACCAGGCACCGTCAGCCATGCTTCCAGTTTCGAGCTTCCTGCTTCCAGCCGATTGCAGGTGAGCATTTACAAGAGTCACGCAACGCCGGATCACGGCCTCAGGCGCGGTTTTTCAACACCTTGCTAAAGTTTTTCCAGGATCCGCCGATATACCTACCGGCTCTAACCCGGCCGAGCGCTAAGAAATGGTTTCATACCCCCGCATGATTTTGATTGCAAACCCACTACTTGTTGTTATGTTGGTACCTGGCATGCAACACGCATCGAGGAATGAGCCTGCTGATGAAGATGAATGACGCCCATCGGATAGCGTTCGAACGGCCCGACGTGGAAGAACTGACGCGGCACGGCGCGGTCGTGGACATGCATTTTCACAGCGACCTCTCCGACGGGCACGACTCCATCGCCGCCATCGCCCGCCGGGCCGCGGAACTGGGCATCGGGATCGCCGTGACCGACCATAACTCAATCCATGGCGCGGTTGAAATCGACCGGTTCAAGGAGGTGTTCAGCATCCCCGGCATCGAGCTGACATCCTATGAAGGCACTCACCTGCTCGTTTACTTTTACGACATCCGGAGTCTGCTGAAGTTCTACAGCGGCGACGTCCAGCCGTTCATGGGGGCCGAGATCATGTCCTCGCTCGCGTTGGAGATGGAAGAGATCATCAGACGGGCCCGTCAATTCGAGACACTGATCATTTTTCCCCACCCCTACTGCGGGACCTACACCGGTATCCACAATCCTTACTTCGCCGGCGAGCGGTTCGAGCGCATCCTCGGCCTGGCGGACGGGGTGGAGGTCATCAACTCGGAAAACCTCAACAAGTGGAACCTGAAGAGCGCTCTCCTGGGCTTCAACCTGAACCAAAGCATCACGGGCGGCAGCGACGGCCATCGATTAGTGCAGAT
>Ga0209391_10001516_pt1 | contig 11978 bp, 8 predicted proteins | sample PPLLak3March2015_FD_187246 | JGI IMG/M metagenome (GOLD analysis project Ga0209391, IMG submission 187246) | Freshwater sediment microbial communities from Prairie Pothole Lake near Jamestown, North Dakota, USA - PPLs Lake P7 Core (1) Depth... | ecosystem: Environmental > Aquatic > Freshwater >... | reverse complement strand
ACTGGCCGCAGCCGTCCACCGAGGTGTTGTTCCACTGGAACTGGTAGAAGGCCTCGATGGAGCCGAAGCTCAAGCCCCAGTTCGCGTAGGCCATCCACACCGGCAGCAGGATCTCCTTGAGCTCGGCGCCCGGACGGCGCGCGGCCGGCACGTCGATGGGGTTGATCTGGTTCACGCCCTGGATGAACACGCTCTCGCCCCAGTTCACCACCTGGTTGCCGAGGCGCAGCTGCAGGTCAGTGCTGCCCAGCGAGAACGAACCGTAGACGTAGGCGTCGAGCAGGTAGATGTTGTCGAACTTCTGCTCGTCCTCGAAGCCCTCGTCGCTCAGCTCCTGGCTCGGCCACAGGTTCTGCCCCGCCGGCGACAACGGGATGCAGGTCGGCGGCCGCGCAGCACCTACGCAGGGCCCGTAGCCGGGCACGGGGCCGAGGCCGGGGCGCACGCCGTTGAAGTTGTTGGCCTGGTTGCCGACGCGGACGGTCTTGTCGTTGAGCGCCTGGTCATACCACGCCTTCACGCGCAGCAGCGCGCCGTAGTTGCCCTTCTTGATCTCGACGTCGCTGATGATCTTGAAAGGCGTCGAGAAGCGGTCGCCCTTGCCCCAGTTGAGGTTGCCGTCGCCGCCGGCCTGGTTGCCGGCGAGGCCGTCGCCGCGCTTGGCGTACTGCCCCGGAAACAGCGGCTCGCCCGACCACTTGCCGATCAGGGCGCCGTCCGCTCGCGTGTACAGGTAGGGGTGAGGACTTTCCGCGCGCCAGCTCTGGCCGACGGAGAGCGTGGTGTTCCAGTTGATGCGCGCTCCGTTCTCGAACTCGAACTCCAGCGCCTGCGCACCGCCCGCGTATGCCGCGAGTGCCGTGCCGATGGCGGTGGCGAGCACGGTGCTGCGACGACCCTGAACCATGAATTCGCTCTTCATCAGAAATCCCCCAGTTGCCTCAAGTTGACCGCCTCGCCCGCGCGAAGCCGGAATGCTGCACTGCGCCAACCGTTTGTCTCACGGTTGTGATTCGTACGGAGGCTATCCGCGGTACACCCGAGCGACACTTGGGAGTATCCGAAACGCCACTACTACATTCCGCAGTCCCGCAAGCCTGCCAGTGTCTTGGCCGACTGACAACACGCGCGTGCGTTGCGATTTTGCCATGCAGCAGAATTGCTGCAGCGCACACCGGACGGTCGGACTCGTCGCCGATGCGATTGCGGCCGGCCGCGAGCTCCGCGCAGTGACCGCACGACCCGCGGCAATTCTCCACCACGACCTGTAGCACCCCATCGCCGCCGGGCTGCGTTGCAGTCGGCGCGGCCTGTAGGATGCGCGGCCTCTGCTCGATCTCCCGGAGAACGCCATGTTGCCCGCCCGTCGCGCGTTGCTCGCCGTCGCGCTGCTCACGCCCGCCTGGATCACCCTGGCCGCGCCCTCCGAAGCCCCTGCGCAGGACTGGGTCGCGCGCAGCAACGCCAACGCGCAGCCCCTGCTGCAGGTGCTGGCCACGTACGCACCCGAGTCGGCCGCCGCCCTGGGCGTGGAGGGCTACGACGCCGAGATCTTCGACCTCAAGCCCGCCAACGACGAGCGCTTCGAAGCGGACCTCGCGGCCGTCGCGACCACGCTCGAGGCGCGCGTCGGCGCCGAGCAGGATCCGCGCGTGCGCCAGGACCTGCAGATCCTGGTCGGTGCGGCGCGCGACCAGCAGGCGAGCTCCGCGCTCAACCGTCGCCTGATGCTGCCGTACTTCGACCTGCCCGAGGCGTTGTTCCGTGGCTTCAACTCGCTGCTCGATCCGCGCGTCTCGAAGGACCGGCACCCGGCAGCGCTCGAGCGACTGCGCAAATACTCCGGTCGCGCGCCCGGCTACGAACCCATCACAGAGCTCGCCCGCGCACGAATGGAGGAGCGCTTCGCGGTTCCCGGCCTCACCGGGCCGTGGAGCCTCGAGGTGGAGCAGAGCCTGAAGAACCAACCGCGATTCGTGGCGGGCATCCGCGACCTGTTCGAGAAGAGCGCCCTGCAGGGATGGGAGAAGGACCTCGCGCTCCTCGAGACGCAGCTCGATGCGCACGCAAAATGGCTGCGCGCCGAGTTGCTGCCGCGCGCCCGCCAGACCAACCGGTTGCCGCCCGAGATCTACGCCGACAACCTGCGCAACTTCGGCGTCAAGGCCGACCCACGCGAGCTCATCGACCAGGCGTTGCTGAGCTTCGTGCAGACGCGTGAGGAGATGAAGACGCTGGCGAGGCTGGTCGCCAGTGAGCGCGGCTTCCCCTCGTCGGACTACCGTGACCTCCTCGGCCGGCTCCGGCAGGAGCGCATCGCGAACGACGCGCTAATCCCCACCTACCAGTCGCGCCTCGCGAGCCTCGAGGAGATCATCCGGCGCGAGCGCATCGTGACGCTGCCGGAGCGCCCCGCCGTCATCCGCCTGGCGACCGAGGCGGAATCAGCCGCCCAGCCCGCGCCCCACCTGAGCCCGCCGCGCCTGATCGGCAACACGGGCGAGCCCGCGGAGTTCGTGCTGCCGCTCGAGAACCCCAACGCGCCGCCCGGCACGAAGATGGACGACTTCACCCACGATGCGATCTCGTGGACGCTCACCGCGCACGAGGCCCGGCCGGGTCACGAGTTGCAGTTCGCCAAGATGATGGAGAACGGGGTGTCCATCCCGCGGGCCGTGTTCGCCTTCAACAGCGCGAACGTCGAGGGCTGGGCGCTCTACGCCGAGGCGCTGGTGAAGCAGCACCTGCCGCTCGCGGGCCAGGTCGGCACGCTCCAGATGCGCATGATGCGCGAGGCCCGGGCGTTCCTCGACCCGATGGTCAACCTCGGGCTGATCGATCCCGCCGGGGCGCAAGCGTTCCTGATGAAGGAGGTGGGTCTCTCGGAGCCCATGGCCAAGCAGGAGGTCGATCGCTACAGCTTCAACGCCCCGGGACAGGCCACCTCGTACTTCTACGGCTACCAGCGCCACCTCACGCTGCGCGGCAAGGTCGAGATGGCGCTCGGGGAGCGCTTCGACCCGCTCTCGTACCACGATTTCATCATCGACCAGGGGATGCTGCCGCCGGACCTGCTAGAGCAGGCCGTGATGGAGAAGTACGTGCCTTCACGACTCGCGGCGCGTGGCGCGGCTGCCGCGAACTGAGCGCGGCCTCGCGGCGCGGGCACGTCCGGCCCGCGGCGCGGACGCGCCCCGAGCGGGTGCGGCGGGCGTACGCAGGAAGAACCGCTCGGCCTCGGCCGCGAGTTGCACCGCGTCGAGCGGCCCGGCCGGGCGGTACCAGTGCGCGATCCAGTTGAGCGCGCCGAACATCAGCAGGCGGTCCACGGGCGTCGGCATCGCCCACTCGCCCGAGCGTTGCAGCTCGCCCATGACCATTTCCCAGACCGACTCGTAGCGCCGCTGCAGTTCGACGATCCGCGGGCGCGCTCCGGGCTCGAGCGAGCGCCATTCGTAGAGCAGCACCGGGATGAAGTCCTGCCCCGGACCGAGCAGCGTGTCGAGGTGCGTGCGCAGCAACGCGCGGAAGTGCTCGCGGGGCGGCAGCCGTTCGCGTCCAATGGCCTCGATGCGCTCGAGCGCCTGCGCGAGCCCCTCCTCCATCACCGCGGCGAGGATGTTCTGCTTGGTGCTGAAGTGGTACACCCAGCTGCCGGACTGCAGGCCGGTCGCCGCGGCGATGTCACGCACCGAGGTGGCATCGAAGCCCTTCTCCCGGAACAGGCGCGCCGACTCGCGGATGATCTGCCCGCGCCGTCCGGCGTCGTCCGGTCGGCTGCTCACAACCCGAGCTGGCGCGCCGCCAGCTCCTTCATGATCTCCTCGGCGCCGCCGCCGATCATGTTGACCTTGACCTCGCGGTAGATGCGCTCGGAGCGCGTGCCGCGCATGTAGCCCATGCCGCCGAGCGTCTGCACGGCGGCATCCGCACAGAACTGCATGGTGCGCGTCGAAACGTTCTTGAGCATGCAGATCGACGCGATCAGCGGGGCGTCGCCGGGCGGGCTGTGATCGAGCCGCCAGGCGGTCTCCTCGAGCATCGCGCGGGCGGACTCGATGCTCGCCAGCATGTCCACCAGCCGGTGGCGCACGACCTGGTGGTCGGCGAGGCGCTTGCCGAAGGTGCGGCGCTCGCGCGCCCAGCCGAGTGCCTCCTGGTAGCAGACCCACGCGAAGCCCAGGGCGCTCGCGGCCAGCGAGAATCGCTCGGCGTTGAAATTCTGCATGACGGCGAGGAAGCCCGCGCCCTCGGGCCCGATCAGGTTGCCCGCGGGCACGCGGCAGCCCTCGAAGCGCAGGTGCGCGGTGTCGGACGACCACCAGCCCATCTTGGCGAGCGGCGTGCGCGTGAGCCCGGGCGTGTCGCCCTCCACGAGCAGCAGGGACAGGCCGCGCGCACCCTTTGCCTCGGGGTCGGTCCGCACCGCGACGGTGAGGTAATCGGCGCGGAGCCCCGAGGTGATGAAGGTCTTCTCCCCGTCGACCACGTAGTGGTCGCCGTCGCGGACGGCGGTGGTGCGCAGCGCCGCGACGTCCGAGCCGCCCGAAGGCTCGGTGATCGCGAGCGCCGCGATGCGCTCGCCGGCAAGGACCGCCGGCAGCACGCGGCGCTTGAGTTCCTCGCTGCCGAAGGTGACCACGGGCGGCGAGCCGATGGTGTGCGACATCAGCGAGGCCACGACCCCGCCCGAGCCCGCCTGGGCGAGTTCGAGGCTCGCCACCAGGCGATGGAAATAATCGACGCTGGGGACGCCGCCGTACTCCTCCGGGAAGCCGAGCCCGAGCAGGCCGACCTCGGCCGCCTTGCGGTACAGCTCCCGCGGGAAGGTGCCGGCCTCGTCCCAGTCGGCCGCGTGCGGCGTGATCTCCTTCGCGACGAAGCGTCGCAGGGTCTCGCGCAGGTCCAGGTGGTCGGGGCGGTAGTAGGCCGGGTTCAGGCGCAGCTCGTCCATGCGACGCCATGCTAGGGGAGGGCCTTTATTCAAGCAAGCGCTTGATCTACGATCGGCACCCATGAGCTACCGCAGCGTGTTCCGACCGGGCCTCTTCACGGGCCAGACCCTCCTCGTCACCGGCGCGGGCAGCGGCATCGGCCGCTGCACTGCCCACGAGCTCGCCGCGCTCGGCGCGCACGTGGTCCTGATTGGCCGCAGCGCGGAGAAACTCGCCGCGGTCGAGGCCGAGATCAAGGACGACGGCGGCGACGCGAGCCACGCCCCTTGCGACATCCGCGACGAGGACGCCGTGAAGGCCGCGGTGGCCGCCATCCTCGCGGCCCGCGGCCGCATCCACGGTCTCGTCAACAACGCCGGCGGGCAGTACCCCTCGCCGCTCGAGAACATCTCCGGCAAGGGCTGGCAGACGGTGCTCGCCACCAACCTCACCGGCGGCTTCCTCATGGCACGCGAGTGCTACGTGCAGTGCATGCGCGCCCACGGCGGCGCCATCGTCAACATGCTGGCCGACATGTGGCACGGAATGCCGGGCATGGGGCACAGCGGCGCCGCGCGCGCCGGCATGCTCAACTTCACCGAGACCGCGGCCTGCGAGTGGGCCCCGGCGCGCGTCAATGCCGTGGCGCCCGGCTGGATCGCCTCGAGCGGCATGGACACCTACCCCGAGGCGATGAAGCCACTGATCCAGGGCCTCGCGAAGCACGTTCCCGCGGGACGACTCGGCACCGAGGCCGAGGTGGCTGCGGCAATCGTGTTCCTGCTGTCGGAGGCCGCCGCGTTCATCTCGGGCGCCTGCCTGCGCATCGACGGCGCGGCACCGAACGCGCGCCGCCACTGGATGATGGCCGGCGGCAAGCCCGCCCCGCAGTTCGACGGCTTTCATCGCAGCCGCAAGCCACGCGTGCTCGGGGACTGACCGTGCCTTCCCTCGTTTCCGCGCTTGCCGCCGACGGCGACGCCTGGGCCGACAACCGCGCCCACCAGCTCGCGCTGGTCGAGCAGTTGCGCGCCATCGAGGCACGCACCGAGGCGACCTCGGCGAAATCGGCGCCGCGCTTCGCGAAGCGCGGCCAGCTGCTGCCGCGCGAGCGCGCCGGGCTGCTGCTCGACGCGGGCACGCCCTTCCTGCAGCTGTCGACTCTGGCTGGATTCCTGCTCGACGTGAACGACCCGGCGAAGTCCGTGGCGGGCGGCGGCTGCATCGCCGGCATCGGCCGCATCTCCGGAACCACCTGCATGATCGTCGTGGACGACTCCGGCATCGAGGCCGGCGCGCTGCAGCACATGGGGCTCGAGAAGTTCCAGCGCGCGCAGCAGATCGCACTCGAGAACCGGTTGCCCTTCGTGCACCTCGTCGAGTCGGCCGGTGCCAACCTGACGCGCTATCGCGTCGAGGACTTCGTCAGCGGCGGATCGCATTACGCGCGCCTCGCGCGCCACTCGGCGGCGGGCCTCCCGGTGCTCACGCTGGTGCACGGCAGTGCGACCGCGGGCGGCGCCTACATGCCGGGGATGTCGGACTACGTGGTGATGGTGCGCAACCGCGCGCGCGCCTTCCTCGCGGGACCGCCGCTCCTCAGGGCCGCCACCGGCGAGATCGCCACCGAGGAGGAACTCGGTGGCGCGACCATGCACGCCACCACTTCGGGCCTCGCCGAGTACGTCGCCGACGACGACGCCGACGGAATCCGCATCCTGCGCGAGCTCGTGCGACACCTCAGCTGGCAGCGCTTCGAGGCGCCCCTGCCCCTGGGGCGCGAGCCGCTCTACCCGGCTGAGGACCTGCTCGGGATCATGCCGAAGGACGGCCGCAAGCCGGTGGACATGCGCGAGGTGATCGCGCGGATCGTCGACGGATCCGAACTGCTCGAGTTCAAGGCGGCCTACGGCCCCGCCACGGTCTGCGCGCACGCCGACGTGCACGGCCTGCCGGTCGGCATCCTCACCAACAACGGCCCGCTCGACCCCGCCGGCGCCACGAAGGCCACGCACTTCATCCAGGCCTGCTGCCAGAGCGCGATCCCGCTCGTCTACCTGCAGAACACCACGGGCTACATCGTCGGCACGGAGTCCGAGCGGGCCGGCATGATCAAGCACGGCTCGAAGATGATCCAGGCGGTGGCCTGCGCCTCGGTGCCGCAGGTGACCATCCACTGCGGCTCGTCGTTCGGCGCGGGCAACTACGGTATGTGCGGGCGCGGCTTCGCGCCGCGCTTCCTGTTCGCCTGGCCAAACTCGCGCACCTCGGTGATGGGCGCCGAGCAGGCGGCGACGACCATGGCGATCGTGATGGAGGACTCGGCCCGCGCGCGCGGCCAGGAGCCCGATCGCACCCAGATCGAGGGCCTGCGCGCAATCATCAACGCGACCTTTGAGAAACAGACATCCGCCTTCTACACCTCGGGCCGGATGCTCGACGACGGCGTCATCGATCCGCGCGACACGCGCCGTGTGCTCGGATTCGTCCTCTCGCTCTTCCGCCGCGCCGAGCGGGTGGCCCTGCGGCCGCTCGACTTCGGCGTGGCCCGCCCCTGAACCGGAGACCCGCATGCAGTTCACCCAGGAACACGAGGAACTGAAGCGCACCGTCGAGCGCTTCGTCGAGAACGAGATCAACCCGCACGTCGACGAGTGGGAGGAAGCCGGGATCTTCCCCGCCCACGAGGTGTTCAGGAAGCTCGGCGATCTCGGCCTGCTCGGCCTCACCAAGCCCGAAGCCTACGGCGGCGCGGGCCTCGACTACAGCTACTCGGTGGTCATGGCCGAGGCGCTCGGCAACACCCGCTGCGGCGGCGTGCCCATGGCCATCGGCGTGCAGACCGACATGGCGACGCCCGCACTCGCCCGCTTCGGCTCGGACGAACTGCGCGCCGAGTTCCTCACGCCCGCGATCACCGGCGAGCAGGTGGTCTGCGTCGGCGTCTCCGAGCCCGGCGCGGGCTCGGACGTGGCCTCGATCCGCACCACTGCGCGCAAGGACGGCGGCGACTACGTGATCAACGGCGGCAAGATGTGGATCACCAGCGGCACCCAGGCCGACTGGATGTGCTGCCTCGCCAACACCGGCGAGGGCAAGCCGCACAAGAACAAGTCGCTCATCATCATCCCGATGAAGACCAAGGGCGTGACGGTCGAGCGCAAGCTGCGCAAGATCGGCATGAACTCCTCGGACACCGCCGTGATCCACTTCGACGACGTGCGCGTGCCGCAGCGCCACCTGATCGGCATGGAAGGCGCGGGCTTCATGTACCAGATGATCCAGTTCCAGGAGGAACGGCTGTGGGGCGCCGCGAACGCGCTCCGGGGCCTCGACATCGCCGTGCGCGAGACCATCGAGTACACGCGCAACCGCAAGGCCTTCGGGCGCGCGGTGATCGACAACCAGGTGGTGCACTTCACCCTCGCCGAGCTGCAGACCGAGATCGAGCTGTTGCGCTCGCTGGTTTACCGCGCCACGGAACTCTACGTCTCCGGCAAGGACGTGACGCAGCTCGCCTCCATGGCCAAGCTCAAGGCCGGCCGGCTCACCCGCGAGGTGGCCGACAAGTGCCTGCAGTACTGGGGCGGCATGGGCTACACCTGGGAGAATCCCGTGTCGCGCCTCTTCCGCGACGGGCGCCTCGCCTCGATCGGCGGCGGCACGGACGAAGTGATGCTCGGCATCATCTGCAAGCTCATGGGCATCCTGCCGAAGGCCTGAACGGGGAGCCCCCATGACCGCAACCGTTACCGCGCCCGGCGACCTGCTGCAGGTCGAGCAGCGCGGCCAGTTCTGGTTCGCCCGGCTGAACCGTCCCGACAAGCGCAACGCGCTCTCCGACGCGCTGGTCGAGGCACTCGTCGCGCTGTTCGAGCGCGTGGGCGCGGATCTCGAGGCGCGTGCGCTCGTGATCTCGGGCGCCGGCGGCCACTTCTGCGCCGGCGCGGATTTCGCGGGCTTCCTCGCGTTGATGCAGACGGCGCCCGGGCAGGCGCCCGGGCAAGCGGAGGACCCGATCGCCCGCTACAACCGCGGCTTCGGCGCCATGCTCGAGCGCGTGGCGACGCTGCCCGTGCCGACGATTGCGGTCGTGAGCGGGGTCGCGATGGGCGGCGGCTGCGGCCTCGCCGCCGCCTGCGACCGCGTCATCGCCGCGGAGGATGCAACCTTCGCCATGCCCGAAGTGACCCTCGGCGTGGCGCCGGCGCAGATCGCACCGTTCGTCGTGCGGCGCGCGGGTGCACAGCGGGCGCGCTGGCTGATGCTCGGCGGCGCCCGGCTCAAGGCGGAGCAAGCGCAAGCCGAGGGCCTCGCCGACGTGGTCGTCCCCGCGGACGGACTGCGCGCGGCGTTGGAAGCCGAGCTGCGCCTGCTCGCCGCGGCCGAGCCCGCGGCGTTGCGTGCCACCAAGCGTATCGTCAACCGCACGCTCGAGGCGCCGCTCTCGGCCTCGCTCGACGCCGCCGCGCTCGAGTTCGCCGGCCTGCTGCGCCACGGCGCAGCGCGCGAGGGCATCGCGGCGACCGTAGGCCGACGCGCCCCGGCGTGGGCGGCGCCGCTGCCCGAGCTGCCGGACTTCCCGTGAAGACGCTCAATCGCCTGCTGATCGCCAACCGCGGCGAGATCGCCGTGCGCATCGCCCGCAGCGCGCGGCGTTTAGGGCTCGCCACGATTGCCGTGTGCTCGGACGCCGACCGCGACAACCCGCACGTCGGGGCCTGCGACGAATACGTGCCGATCGGCGGCACGTCGCCGGCCGACTCGTATCTCGTCGTCGAGAAGATTCTCGCCGCCGCGCGCACCAGCGGCGCACAGGCCATCCACCCGGGCTACGGGTTCCTCTCCGAGAACGCGGGCTTCGCCGCCGCCGTGGTGGACGCGGGGCTCGTTTTCGTCGGCCCGCCCGCGGCCGCGATCGAGGCCATGGGCGACAAGGCGCGCGCGCGGCAGCGCATGGCCGCGGCCGGCATCCCGGTGGTGCCTGGCTACGACGGCGACGCGCAGGACGAAGCAACCCTGGTGGCCGAGGCGGTACGCATCGGCTTCCCGGTCATGGTGAAGGCCGCGGCCGGCGGTGGTGGCCGCGGGATGCGCCGGGTGGAGCAGGCCGACGACCTGCCCGCGGCGTTGCGCAGCGCCGCCTCCGAGGCCGCCAAGGCCTTCGGCGACGGACGGCTGATCCTCGAGCGCGCGGTCGTCGAGCCGCGGCACGTCGAGATCCAGGTATTCGCCGATGCGCACGGCCACGTCGTGCACTTAGGCGAGCGCGACTGCTCCGTGCAGCGGCGGCACCAGAAGATCGTCGAGGAGGCGCCCTCGCCGGCGGTGGACCCGGTGCTGCGCGAGCGCATGGGCCAGGCAGCCACGGCGGTCGCACGCGAGATCGGCTACGTGGGCGCGGGCACGGTCGAGTTCCTGCTCGATCGCGAGGGCCGCTTCTACTTCATGGAAATGAACACGCGCCTGCAGGTGGAGCATCCGGTGACGGAGCTCGTCACCGGGCTCGACCTGGTCGAACTGCAACTGCGCGTGGCGCGCGGCGAGCCACTGCCTGTGGCGCAGGAGGACGTTCGAATCCAGGGCCACGCCATCGAGGTACGCCTCTGCGCCGAGGAGCCGGCCGACGACTTCCTGCCGCGCAGCGGCGTCGTGCTCGACTGGCGGCCCGAGCCGCTGGTCCGCTGCGACCACGCGCTCGCGCCCGGCATGACGGTGAGCCCGCACTACGACTCGATGCTCGCCAAGGTGATCGCGCAGGGCGCGACGCGGGCCGAAGCGCTCGACCGACTTGCCCTCGCACTCGATCGCACGGCGCTGCTCGGCGTGCCGTCGAACCGCGCTTTCCTGGCCCGCGTGCTGCGCCATCCCGCCTTCGTGGACGGCTCGACGGTCTCCACCGCGTTCATCGGCCATCATTTCCCGCAGAGCACCGACCGGGCCGAGGCGCCCGACGAGGCGACCTGGTGGCTCGCGGCCTGGCTGTCGCTCGCCGCTGCCCGCGAGGGCGGTTGCGACGGCGCGGATGCCGCCGAATGGCAAAACTGGGGCAACGCTCGCCCGCTGCCGGCACCGTGGCGGCTGCGCTGGCGGGCGCCACAGGCGCTGGCCGAGCACGCCGAGCTCGAGCGCGCGGGCCACGTGCGACTCGCGCCCGGCGGCGCCGCGCTCGACGCAGAGGGCGCGGCGCCGCCGGCCAACGCGATCGTCGCGGGCACGCCCGTACCGCCGTGCCGCGACGGCGAGGCCGAGATGGACGGCGTCGCCCTCGCCTACCGCTACGCCTGGGACGGCGCCACGCTCTGGTTGCACACGCGCCGCGGCGACTTCGCCTTCGACTGCCTGCGCCGTGAGCCGCGGCGTTCCGCCGCGGACCTCGCCGCGCAGTCGGACGAGGTGCGTGCGGCGATCAACGGCCGCGTGCTCGAGGTGGCGGTGGCGGCCGGCGCAGAGGTCGCAGCCGGGCAGCGCCTGTGCACGCTCGAGGCGATGAAAATGGAACACGAGCTGCGCGCACCGCGGGCCGGCCGCGTCGCCACGGTCGAGATCCAGGCCGGGCAGCAGGTCGCGCCGGGTCAGGTCCTGATGCGCTACGAACGAGGTGCCTGATGTCGAAGACGGTCGTCACCTGCGCGCTCACCGGCGTGCTCACCGATCCCGCCCAGCACCACGTCCCGGTGACGCCGGAGCAGATGGCGCGCGAGGCACGCGCGGCGTTCGACGCCGGTGCCTCGGTCATGCACGTGCACTTCCGCCAGCAGAAGCCCGGCCTCGGCCACCTGCCCTCGTGGGAGCCGGCCGTGGCCGCCGAGATCGCGCAGGCCATCCGCGAGGCCTGCCCTGGCGTGATCTTCAACCAGTCCACCGGCGTGGTCGGACCCGACATCGCCGGCCCCGCCGCGTGCATCCGCGCCATCCGTCCCGAGATCGCCGCCTGCAACGCGGGCTCGCTCAATTACCTGAAGGTCCGAAGCGACGGCTCGTGGGCGTGGCGGCCGATGCTGTTCGACAACCCGGTCGAGAAGGTCGCCGCCTTCCTCGAGG
>Ga0209391_10001514_pt1 | contig 11985 bp, 8 predicted proteins | sample PPLLak3March2015_FD_187246 | JGI IMG/M metagenome (GOLD analysis project Ga0209391, IMG submission 187246) | Freshwater sediment microbial communities from Prairie Pothole Lake near Jamestown, North Dakota, USA - PPLs Lake P7 Core (1) Depth... | ecosystem: Environmental > Aquatic > Freshwater >... | reverse complement strand
GCCACGAGGGGACCGGCCATCCCGAGGAAGCGGTCGAGCCGGTCGTTGACGGCGAGTCGGCCGAGGCGTACGCGGACGCCGTTGGCGAGCTCGAGTTCCCAGGCGCCGCGCTCGTCGAGGCGCACGCCCGCGAGGCGCAGCCCGGCCTCGAGGAAGCGGCCCTGCGCGTCGAGGTAGAGCTGGGCCACGAGGCCTTCGGTGCCCGCCGGCCCTTCCAGCAGCGGCAACTCCGTCGGCAGGTGCCGGGCATTGCCGAGGAACAGTTCGCCGCGCACGTTCAGGAGGCCGGTGTCGTTCCAGCGCGCCGCCGGCACCTGCTCGGTGACGACGACCCGGATCGAGTCCGGCCAGCGGCGCGTCACGATCGCGCGGTCCACCCACTCGATCCGCTCGATGCGGCTCCGCACCGCGGCGAGGTCCACCGTGGCGAGCCCGCCCTGCACCGCCTCCGCCACTGCCGCCTCGATCTCGGTCAGCGCGACCCGCTGGAACGGGCCCTCGACCTGCACGCGGCGCACCGGCCGGTCGAGCGCCAGGGTGAGGAGCGCGACGAGCACGGCGCACGCGACGAGCGCGCCGGCCGTGGCACCCACGCGCCGCCAGTCGATGCGCTCGAGCAGCGACGGCTTGTCGGCCGGAGGGCGCGGGCGGTTGCGGTTCTTGCGGGTCAGCATCGGCATCGCTCAGGCCACCCGCGGTGCGAGGCTCGTCTCGAGCACGCGCCAGACCAGTTCGTCGAACGCGATGCCGCGCTGCCGCGCCGCCTTGGGGACCAGCGAGTGGCTCGTCATGCCGGGCGCGGTGTTGACCTCGAGCAGCCAAAGGCGGCCGGCGCGGTCGCGCATGAAGTCCACGCGTCCCCAGCCGCTGCAGCCGGCCGCGAAGAACGCCGCGAGCGCGAGGCTGCCGAGCTGCTGCTCGGTGGCACCGCTCGCGCCGGGGCACAGGTACTGCGTGTCCTCGGCCACGTACTTGGCGTGGTAGTCGTAGTACTCGCCCGCAGGCACGATGCGGATCGAGGGCAACGCCTCGGTGCCGAGCACGGCGACGGTGAACTCGTCGCCCTGGATGAGCTGCTCGACCAGCATCGGCCCCTCGAAGCGCGCCGCGAGCTCGACGGCCGCGGCGAGGTCGCCGTCGTGGAAGCAGCGGCTCACGCCCACGCTCGAGCCCTCGCAGGCGGGCTTCACGATCACCGGCAGGCCGATCTTGTGTGCGGCCGCCACGACGTCCTCGCCGCGCGCGAGGCTCGCGTAGGCCGGCGTCGGCAGGCCGAGCGACAGCCACACCTGCTTGGTGCGGATCTTGTCCATCGACAGCGCCGAGCCGAGCACGCCCGAGCCCGTGTACGGCACGCCGAGCGCCTCGAGCAGGCCCTGCAGCACGCCGTCCTCACCGCCGCCGCGGTTGCCGTGGAGGATGTTGAAGACGCGGTCGAAGCGCCGACCTGCGGCGGCCGTCAGCGCCTCGACAAGGGCAGGGATGCCGTCCACCGCCTGCGCATCGACCCCCAGCCTGACGAGCGCCTCGAGCACGTTGCGCCCGGAGTCGAGCGACACCTCGCGCTCCGCGGAGGTGCCGCCCATCAGCACGGCCACGCGGCCGAAGGCGCGCGGGTCGGTCACGCGAAGGTTCGCCGTCATGCCGCACCTCCCGCCGCCGCGGTCGCCTGCAGCGCGGCCGGCAGGTCGTGCGCCGCGGCGCCGATGCTGCCGGCACCCATGGTGAGCACCACGTCGCCGTCACGGGCGACGCTCGCGAGCACCTGCGGCAGTTGATCCAGCGACTTGAGCAGTACCGGCTCGACCGTGCCGCGCGAGCGGATCGCGCGGCACAGCGCCTTGCCGTCGGCCCCCGGGATCGGCGCCTCGCCGGCCGGGTACACCTCGGCGACGACCAGTGCGTCCACGGTCGAGAGCACCTGCGCGAAGTCGTCGAGCAGGTCGCGGGTGCGCGTGTAGCGGTGCGGCTCGAACACGAGCACGATGCGCCGCCCCGGCCAGGCCTGGCGCGCGGCCTCGAGGGTCGCGGCAATCTCGGTCGGGTGGTGCCCGTAGTCGTCCACCAGCGTGACGCGGCCGAAGGCGGTCTCGACCTCGCCGAGCACCTGCAGGCGCCGGTCGATGCCCTCGAAGCGCTCGAGGGCGCGCTGGATGGCGGCGTCGCCGATGCCGAGCTCGGTGGCCACCGCGATCGCGGCGAGGGCATTGAGCACGTTGTGACGCCCGGGGATGTTGAGCGTGACCGGCAGCGGATGGTCGATCCCCGTGCGGAGCACCTGGAAGGACGAGCGCGGGCCGTGGGGCTCGACGTTGACGGCGCGGACGTCCGCGCCCTCGCCCATGCCGTAGGTGAGGTAGGGACGGGCGACGTGCGGGACCAGCGCCGCGGCCTCGCGGTCGTCCGCGCAGACGATCGCGAGGCCGTAGAACGGCAGGTTGTGCAGGAACTCGACGAAGCTCGCCTTGAGCTTCTCGAAGTCCCCGCCGTGCGTACCGAGGTGGTCGGCGTCCACGTTGGTGACGACCGCGATCATCGGCTGCAGGTGCATGAAGGAGGCGTCGCTCTCGTCGGCCTCCGCCACCAGGTAGCGGCCGGCGCCGAGCCGCGCGTTGCTCGCGGCGCCCTTGAGACGGCCGCCGATCACGAAGGTGGGATCCTCGCCGCCCTCGGCGAGCACGCTCGCCACGAGGCTGGTCGTGGTGGTCTTGCCGTGCGTGCCCGCGACCGCAATCGAGTAGCGGAAGCGCATCAGCTCGCCGAGCATCTCGGCGCGCTGCACCACGGGGACGCGCTCGGCGAGGGCGCGGGCCACCTCGGGGTTCTCGGCGTTGATCGCGCTCGAGACCACCACGACGTCGGCGCCAGCGACGTTCTCCGCGCGGTGGCCGAGCATCACCCGGGCGCCGAGCGACTCGAGGCGCCGCGTGGCCTGGCTCGCCTTCACGTCGCTGCCCTGCACGACGTAGCCGAGGTTGAGCAGCACCTCGGCGATGCCGCTCATGCCGCTGCCGCCGATGCCGACGAAGTGGATGGTGTGGATGCGGCGCATGCGGTCGTTCAAGTCGCACCTCCCGCGGCGGCGACACAGGCATCGGCCAGCCGCTGGTCGGCATCCGGCACGGACGTCGAACGTGCGGCACGGGCCATGCGCTCGAGCGCCGGGCGTCCCGCCTCGACGAGCTCGCGCAGGCGCTCGGCCAGCGAGCGCGGCGTGAGCCGGCTCTCGGGCAGCAGCACCGCGGCACCGGCCTGCACGGCGAACTCGGCGTTGCGCGTCTGGTGGTCGTCCACGGCCGCCGGGAACGGCACCAGCACGGCCGCGACGCCGGCGGCCGCGAGTTCGGCGACCGTGAGCGCGCCGGAGCGGCACACCGCGAGGTCGGCCCAGCCGTAGGCGCTGGCCATGTCGTCGATGAACGGCCGCACGTCGGCCTCGATGCCGCGCGAACGGTAGGCCGCGACGGTCTCGTCGAGTCCCTGGCTGCCGGTCTGATGCAGCACCTCCGGGCGCAGCGCCGCCGGCAGCTCGCCGAGCGCCGCCGGCACGACCGCGTTCAGTCGCGCCGAACCCTGGCTGCCACCGAACACCAGCAGCCGGAGGCGTCCTTCGCGAGCCGCGTAGCGGCGCTCCGGCGGCGCGATCGCCGCGATCTCGGGGCGCACCGGGTTGCCGACATGCACGGCGTGCACGCCGCGGCCGAAGCTGCCCGGGAAGCCCTCTAGCACGCGGCCTGCGAGCCGCGCGAGCAGCCGGTTCGTCAGGCCCGCCACTGCGTTCTGCTCGTGCACCACCAGCGGCCTTCGCAACAGCCACGCGGCGACGCCGCCCGGGCCCGAGGCGAAGCCGCCGGCGCCGAGCACCACGCTCGGCCGGTGGCGCCGCACGGCGCGCAGCGCCTGCAGCAGCGCCGCGACCAGCCGGAACGGCGCCGCCAGCAGCGTCCCGAGACCCTTGCCGCGAAGTCCGCTGACGCTCAGCCACTCGACCGGGATGCCCTCGGCCGGCACCAGCCGCGCCTCGATGCCGCGGCGCGTGCCGAGCCAGACGATGTCGAAGCCGCGGCTCTTGAGCACGCGCGCGGTCGCGAGCGCCGGGAAGACGTGTCCGCCCGTGCCGCCGGCCATGATCAGCGCCACTCCGCGACTCATTCGCGCCTGCCCTCCCGCGATACGGCAGAGCGGCCGGTGGCCTCGGTCTCGTGGTGCACGCGCAGCAGCACGCCGAGCCAGCCGAGCGTGACCAGCATGCTGCTGCCACCGTAGGACAGCAGCGGCAGCGTCAGGCCCTTGGTCGGCAGCAGGCCCATGTTCACGCCCACGTTCACGAACACCTGCAGGCCCAGCCAGATGCCGACCGCCGCCGCGAGCAGCGACTGGAACGCGAGGCCGGCCCGCGCCGCGTTGCGCGAGATCGCGAGCGCGCGCCCGACCAGCACCGCGAACAGTCCGAGCACGAGCACGACGCCGACGAGGCCGAACTCCTCCGCCAGCACCGCGAACACGAAGTCGGTGTGCGCCTCCGGCAGGTAGAAGAGCTTCTGCACGCTGGAGCCCAGGCCCACGCCGAACCACTCCCCGCGGCCGATCGCGATCAGCGACTGCGTGAGCTGGAAGCCGCTGTCGAAGGCGTCCTCCCAGGGATTGCGGAACGAGGTGATCCGGCGCAGCCGGTAGGACGAGGTCACCGCCAGCGTCGCCATCGCCGCCACGCCGAGTACCAGCGGCACCACGAGGTGCAGCAGTCGCACGCCGGCGAGGAACAGCACCGCGAGCCCGGTGGCCATCAGCACGGTGGCAGCCCCGAAGTCGGGCTCGAGCAGCAGCAGCACGGCCGCCGCGCCCAGCACCAGCACGGGCTTGATGAAGCCCTTGAAGTTCGCGCGCAGTTCCTCGGCGCGCCGCACGGCGTAGCTCGCGATGTAGGTGAGCAGCAGGACGCGCGCCAGCTCCGAGACCTGGAAATTCATGATCCCGAGCCGCAGCCAGCGGCGGCTGCCGTTCACCTCGTAGCCGATGCCGGGCACGAGCACCACGAGCAGCAGCAGGAACGCCGCGCCCATCAGCACCTTGGAGTACTTGTCCCAGAGGGCCGTCGGGATGCTGACCGCGGCGGCGGCCGCCACGAACCCGAGGCAGACGTAGGCGAGCTGCCGCTGGAACAGGTGGAACGGCGTGCCGGTGGCCCGCTCGGACACGCCGATCGAGGCGGAGGCAACCATCACCAGGCCCACCAGCAGCAGCGCCGCCACCGGGCCGAGCACCCAGGGGTCGAGCACCAGCCGGCGCGGACGGCCGGTGGAACGCGCGTAGGAAAGGGCCGCGGTGGTCATCCGGCGAGGCTCCTGACGGCGGCGGCGAACTCCTCGCCCCGGTGCGCGTAGTCGCGGTACATGTCGAGGCTCGCGCAGGCCGGCGAGAGCAGCACGGTCTCGCCGGGCCTCGCAGCCGCGCGCGCCGCGGCGACCGCCTCACGCATGTCGGCGGCGCGCTCGATCCCGCACACGCCCTCGAGCGACACCGCGAGGCGAGGCGCGTCGCGGCCGATCAGCACGAGGTGGCGCACCTTGCCCTGGAAGGCGCTCCGCAGCGCGTCGAACGCCTGGCCCTTGCCGTCGCCTCCTGCAATCACGACCAGTGTTCCCTCCGTACCCTCGACCGCCGCGATGGTCGCGCCGACGTTGGTGCCCTTGGAGTCGTTGACGAAGCGCACGCCGCCGACCTCGGCGACCCACTGCGCGCGGTGCGGCAGGCCGCCGAAACGGGCCAGCGCCGCGAGCACCGGCGCGCGCGGCAGCTCGAGCGCCTCGCTCATCGCGAGCGCGGCCAGCGCGTTCGCGGCGTTGTGTCCGCCCTGCAGTCGCAGCGCGGACAGCGGCAGCAGCGGCTCGCCGCGGCAGGCGAGCAGCGGCTCCGGGCCGCTCGTCAGGCTGTAGTCGGCGGAGGCGTCGCGCAGGCTGAAGCTGAGGACGCGCTGGCCGTCGCGCGGCATGGCGCGCACGCGCGGGTCGTCGGCGTTGACTACGGCGGTCCCGCAGCGGTCGAAGATCCTGGCCTTCGCGGCGGCGTAGTCGTCCAGCGAGTCGTAGCGGTCCATGTGATCCGGCGTGACGTTCAGCACGGTGGCCGTCACGGTGCCGAGCGACCAGGTGGTCTCGAGCTGGAAGCTCGACAGCTCGAGCACGTAGAGCGCGGGCGCAGGGCGCTCGAGCAGGTCGAGCGCCGGCTCGCCGAGGTTGGCGCCGGCGATGGCGGGACGGCCCGCGGCACTCGCAAGCTCGGCTAGCAGGGCGGTGACGGTGCTCTTGCCGTTGGTGCCGGTGACCGCGGCGACCGGGGCCCCGGCCTCGCGGGCGAAGAGCTCGACGTCGCCGACCACCGGCAGGCCGCGCCGCGCGGCCTCGACTGCGACGGGCTCGCGCAGCGAGAGGCCGGGCGAGATCACGACCTGGGACACGTCGTCGAGCAGCGAGTCGTCGAACGCGCCCGTCCGCAGCTCGGCCTCGGGCACCTGCGAGCACAGCGTCGCCGAGCCGGGCGGCTCGGCGCGCGTGTCGGCGACGCGCACGGCGAGACCCTTGCGCCGCAGGTAGCGAGCGCAGGACAGGCCGGTGCGGCCGAGCCCCAGCACCAGCGCGCGGGTGCCGGCCTCGAGCGGCGCGAGATTGGGCGTCGGGTGGCTCATCTCAGCTTCAGCGTGGCGAGGCCGACGAGCACGAGGATCACGGTGAGGATCCAGAAGCGGACGATCACCTTGGGCTCGGCCCAGCCCTTGAGCTCGAAGTGGTGGTGGATGGGCGCCATGCGGAAGATGCGCTTGCCGCGCAGCTTGTAGGAGCCGACCTGCAGGATGACGGAGACCGTCTCCATCACGAACACGCCGCCCATGATGAACAGCACGATCTCCTGGCGGACGATCACGGCGATCACGCCGAGCGCGGCGCCGAGCGCGAGCGCGCCGATGTCGCCCATGAACACCTGCGCCGGATAGGTGTTGAACCACAGGAAGCCGAGCCCCGCGCCGAAGATCGCCGAGCAGATCACCAGCACCTCGCCGGTGCCGGCGATGTAGGGGATGCCGAGGTAGTTCGAGAACACCACGTTGCCCGAGGCGTAGGCGAACACGCCCAGCGCGCCGGCCACCAGCACCGCCGGCATGATCGCGAGGCCGTCGAGGCCGTCGGTGAGGTTGACCGCGTTCGACGAGCCCACGATCACGAAGTAGGCGACGACGATGAAGAGCGGCCCGAGCGGCAGCACGAAGTCCTTGAAGAACGGCACGATCAGCGTGGTCTCGATGGGCGTCTTCGCGGTCGCGTACAGGGCGATCGCCGCGCCGAGGCCGGCGACCGACTGCCAGAAGTACTTGTAGCGGGCGATCAGCCCGCGCGAGTCGCCGACCACGAGCTTCAGGTAGTCGTCCCAGAAGCCGATCAGGCCGAACGCGACGGTGACGCCGAGCACGATCCACACGAAGCGGTTGGCGAGGTCGGCCCACAGCAGCGTCGCGGTGACGATCGCCACCAGGATCAGCGCGCCGCCCATGGTGGGCGTGCCGGCCTTCGACAGGTGGCTCTGCGGGCCGTCGGAGCGTACGCGCTGCCCGACCTGGTGCTCGGCGAGCTTGCGGATCATGGGCGGGCCGACGAGCAGCGAGATCACGAGCGCGGTGAGCGCAGCGAGGATCGCGCGCATCGTGAGGTAGCTGAAGACGTTGAACGCGCTGTACTGCTGGGTGAGCCACTCGGCAACGAGGCGCAGCATGTCAGTGTCCCTCCCCGCCGCCCGCGCCGAGGGCCACGGCCACCCGCTCGAGCCGGTTCGAGCGCGAGCCCTTCACGAGCACGGTGATGCCGGGACCGATCCCGTCGACGAGCGAGGCGATCAGGTCCTCGGCGCTCGCGAACCAGGTGCTGCCGGCGCCGAAGGACTCGACCGCGTGGCGCGCCTCGTCGCCCACGGCGAGCAGGCGCGTCACGCCGCACTGGCGTGCGAACTCGCCGATCTCGGCGTGGAGCTGCGCCGAGTCCTCGCCGAGCTCGCGCATCTCGCCGAGCACCAGCCAGCGCTCGCCGCCGATCTGCTCGAGGGCGCGCAGCCCGGCGCGGACGGAGCCCGGGTTGGCGTTGTAGGAGTCGTCGATCAGGCGACCGCCGCCCGCCAGCGCCTTGAATTCGAGCCGCCCGGCGACCGGCCGCATGCCGGTGAGGCCCTCGACGATGGCGTCGAGGCCGGCGCCCGCGGCGTGGGCCGCGGCGGCGGCGGCGACCGCGTTCGCCACGTTGTGTTCGCCGGCGAGCGCGATGGTCACGCGACGACTGCCGGGCGGTCCGTGCAGCTCGAACCCGGTCGCGGGCCCCGCCTCCGACGAGCGGTCCTGCAGGTCCGTGGCGGTGAAATCGGCACGCTCGCGCAGGCCGAAGGTGAGGACGCGACCTGCGCCCCTCGCCAGGCCGTGCCAGTAGGCCGCGAAGCGGTCGTCGGCATTGATGACGGCCGTCTGCTCGAGCCCCAGGCCGGCGAACAGCTCGCCCTTGCCTTCGGCGACGCCCTCGATGCCGCCGAACCCCTCGAGGTGCGCCGGGCCCGCGTTGATCACGAGTCCCACGTCGGGTCGCGCCATCGCGGCGAGGTGCGCGATCTCGCCCTTGTGGTTGGCGCCCATCTCGATGACGGCGAACCGGTGCCCGCTCTCGAGGCGGGACAGCGTGAGCGGCACGCCGATGTGGTTGTTGAGGTTGCCGCGCGTCACGAGGCAGGAACCGACGCGGCCGAGGATCGCGCCGATCATTTCCTTGGTCGTCGTCTTGCCGTTGCTGCCCGTCAGGCCCACGACCGTGCCTGCGTAGTCCCGTCGCCAGGCCGCGGCGAACGCGCTCAAGCCCGCGAGCACGTCCGGCACGACGACCTGCGGCAGCGACACCGACGCGAGGCGCGAAACGAGCGCGCCGGCCGCACCGCGCTCGAGCGCGTCGGGCACGAACTGGTGGCCGTCGAAGCGCTCGCCGCGCAGCGCGACGAACAGCGTCCCGGGCTCGAGCGCCCGCGTGTCCGTGGTCACGAGGCCGAACGGCGCATCGGCGCCGTGCAGCACGCCGCCCGTCTCCCGCGCGAGATCGGCGAGGCTGCGCATCATGCCTCGACCCCCAGCGCGTCGAGCACCACCTGCCGGTCGCTGAACGACCGGGCCTCGGCGCCGACGATCTGCCGGTCCTCGTGGCCCTTGCCCGCGACCACGACGACGTCGCCCGCATCGGCCTCGGCGAGCGCCCAGTGGATCGCCTCGGCCCGGTCGGGGATCACCTGGGCGGCCGCGGCGTCGCGCATGCCCGAGCGGATCTGTTCGAGGATGGCGGCCGACGGCTCGCTGCGCGGGTTGTCGTCCGTGAGCACCACGAGGTCCGCGTGCGCCTCGGCGATCGCACCCATCATCGGCCGCTTTCCCGGGTCGCGGTCGCCGCCGCAGCCGAACACGCAGATCACCCGGCCGCGGGCGTGCACGCGGGCCGCGTCGAGAACCTTGGCGAGCGCATCGGGCGAGTGCGCGTAGTCCACCAGCGCGAGCGGCTGCACGCCGCCGCCGAACGCCTCCATGCGGCCCGGCGGCGCGCCGCAGGCCGCGAGCGCGACCAGCGCCTGCTGCAGCGGCAGGTTCCAGCCGAGCAGCACGCCAAGCGCCGCGAGCAGGTTCTCGGCGTTGAATTCGCCGACCAGCGGCGAGCGCAGCGTGCCCGCGCCCCAGCTGCTCTCGACGTGCAGTGCCAGGCCGGCCGGCGTGGCGCGCAGCTCGGGCAGGCGGATCCAGCGCGTGCCGTGCTCGGCCCACAGCTCGTTCGAGGCCGCGTACACCACGCGCTCGAGGCCGGGATCGAGGCGCTCCACGAGCGAGCGGCCGAAGGCGTCGCCCGCGTTGATCACCGCGCGGCCGAGCCCGGGCATGCGGAACAGTCGCGACTTGGCGTCGCCGTAGGCCTCGAGCGTGACGTGGTAATCGAGGTGGTCGCGCGTCAGGTTGGTGAACACGGCAGTGTCGAATCGCACGCCCGCGACCCGGCCCTGGTCGAGCGCGTGCGAGGACACCTCGAGCGCGATCGTCTTCGCGCCGGCATCGCGCGCCTCCGCGAGGCGTCGGTGCACGCTCACGCAGTCCGGCGTCGTGAGCCCGGCCTCGCGCAAGGCACCCGGACGCCCGAAGCCGAGCGTGCCGAGGTAGGCGCCGCGACGGCCGAGCAGGTCGGCCGCCTGCGCGAGCAGGTAGGCGGAGGTCGTCTTGCCGTTCGTGCCCGTGAATCCCACGACCTGCAGGTCGGAGGATGGCCGGCGGAAGAAGCGGTCGGCGATCGAGCCGGCGCGCTGCCCGAGATCCTCGACGGCAAGCACCTCTACGCCGGTCGGCAGGGAGGGCGCCGCCACGTCGGGTGCAGGCTCCCACAGCACGGCGACGGCGCCCCGCGCCGCCGCCTCGTCGGCGTGCACGACGCCGTGCGTGCTGCGGCCGCGGCAGGCGAGGAACACCGCGCCCGGGCCCGCCTGCCGGCTGTCCATGACGAGGTCGCTGACCTCGATGTCGCGTTGAGGCTGCGCCGACCCGTCAAGCAGGTCGGTGAGCCGCGCCCGATACACGGGCGTGGTCTCGCCGGTCGAAGGCTGGGCGTCGGGGTGGCTCACCACGGGTCCTTTGCCTGCACCAGCGTGGTGGCCGGCAGGCGCTGAAGGTCATCGGGCGGGATCGCCAGCAGGCGCAGTGCGCCCGACATCACCGTGGAGTACACGGGCGCCGCGATCTCGCCGGCGTAATACGCACCGGCCGACGGCTCGTCGATCACCACCACGGCGGCGAGGCGCGGGTTGCTGGCCGGCACCACGCCTCCGAACACGGTCATGTACTTGTTGGTTGAATACCCGCCCTGCTCCGAGGCCTTCCAGGCCGTGCCGGTCTTGCCGGACACCTGGTAGCCCATCACGCCGGCGCGTTGCGCCGTGCCGCCCTCGGCCACGACCGACTGCAGCATGTGCACGAGTTCGCGCGCCACGCCCTCGTCCATGACCCTCTCGCCCTCCGGCGCCGCGTCGACGCGCCGCAGCGACACGGGGCGCCGCAGGCCGCCCGAGCCGAGGATGGCGTAGGCCTGTGCGAGCTGCAGCGCGGTGACCGACAGCCCGTAGCCGTAGGAGATCGTCGCCTGGTTGATCGGCCGCCAGTGGCGCGGCGGCGGCAGGATGCCGGCGGACTCACCGGGGAATCCCGAGCCCGTCACGCGCCCGAAGCCGAAGTGGTCGAACACGTCCCACATCTGCTCGGGCTTGAGCGTCTGCGCGATCTTGACGACGCCCACGTTGCTCGAGCGTGCCAGCACGGTGGTCACATCGACGGGACCGAGGTTGCGCTTGTCCTTCACGGTGTTCGCACCGACCCGCAGCAGGCCGGGCGAGGTGTCGATCACCGTGTCGGCGCGGACGGTGCCGGCCTCGAGCGCCGCGGCCACGGCAAAGGGCTTGATACTCGAGCCGGGCTCGAACACGTCGTTGGTGGCGCGGTTGCGGTAGCGCGAGGCCGCGTACTGCTCGCGGTCGTTGGGATTGAAGGTGGGCTGGTTGACCATGGCCAGCACTTCGCCGGTCGCGATGTCGAGCACCACGACCGAGCCCGCGCGCGCGCGGTTGGCCTGGATCGCGGCCTTGAGCTCGCGGTAGGCGAGGTACTGCACGCGCAGGTCGATGCTGGTGTAGAGGTCCTGCCCCGGCCGCGGCGGCCGGATGCGCTCGATGTCCGCGATGGTCCGCCCGAGGCTGTCGCGCATCACCCGCTTGAGCCCGGGCACGCCGCCGAGCCACTGGTCGAAGGCGAGCTCGAGGCCCTCCTGCCCGACGTCGTCGACGTTCGTGAAGCCGAGCAGGTGGCCGGTGACCTCGCCCGCAGGGTAGTAGCGCCGGTACTCGCGCTGCGTGTTGACGCCGGGGATTCCGAGCGCCTTCACGCGCGCA
>Ga0209391_10001512_pt1 | contig 12019 bp, 5 predicted proteins | sample PPLLak3March2015_FD_187246 | JGI IMG/M metagenome (GOLD analysis project Ga0209391, IMG submission 187246) | Freshwater sediment microbial communities from Prairie Pothole Lake near Jamestown, North Dakota, USA - PPLs Lake P7 Core (1) Depth... | ecosystem: Environmental > Aquatic > Freshwater >... | reverse complement strand
GGGGAAATGCTTGAGTGATGCGGTCTCGATCACCCAGAACCCGAGCTCGGGCTGGCTGGGATACGGCGACGGCTGCGCCGTGATCGCATTCGAGTGTCGATGCCCCGCGATCCACGCGATCAGGTTCGGATATTCGTGCAGCTTGGCAAGAAGGGCGGCCTCGGTCAGGTAGGCTTTGCTGCTCCATCCGGTGAACGGATCGAAGGCGACACCGACCGGTCCGTGGGCCGCAATGACCATGAGCTTGCCTTCGGCCTGGCCCTTTTCGAGTTCGCTGACCAGCCAGTCATACCGTGCCTTGTCGAGCGACAGGTGCGCATAGCAACGGATATTGGGCTCGTCGTCGCTTTGGGAAAGGTCGAGCACGATGACCTTGAGCGGAATATTCGATTTCGGCTCGAAGGTATAGGAGGCGAAGTTATTGTCGATGTTGGACTGGCTGAACCCGTGCCCTTTCGGTCGTGAGGAGCTGTTGAACAGCTCGCGCATGAACTCCTGTCTCGAGACGGCGCGACGGTTCGGATCGGCTGCAAGTACTTTCGGAGGCTCCGCGAACAGTGCCTGCGGCCCTACGCCGATGATGTCGCCGTACGGTGTCCGACCGTCGATGGAGCCCATGTAATAACCGCGGGAGTTTGGCCCGAGGGGACTCGGCGTCATGCTGTCGGTGATGATGTTGCCGAGGTTGAGTATCTGCTCGCCGGTGCGCGTCTCTGCGATGTACTCGTTCCCGATCAGGAACCCCATCCAGAATCGATCGTGGTTCCCCATGACCTGATACCAGGGGATCTGCTGATCGAGGCCGGCGGCCTTGAACACGTCCTGATAGTCGTTCAGAGGTCCCGGGACCGGATCGTCCTTGACGCCCGAGTCCGGGTTGATGAGTTTTCCATCGAGGACATCGAGATACCATCTCATCTCGTTGTATTGCTGGTTGTTGATCGAATCACCCAGCGCGATCCCGAAGTCGAACTTCTGCTCCTTGTTGAGGGCGTTGATGGTCTGCACAGCCGCGTCGAGCACCTGGGTGGTCCATAGCATGGTCGGCGCGTACGCTGAACTGATGTAGCCCGTGTACCCGAAGTAGAGCGAGTTGGCCGGCGTCTCCTCGTCAGCGATATGAATGTCGGACAGGCCAAAGAAGCTCAGCAGCCGTGCGTCGCGTCGGACCGACGACGCGTCATAGCCAGCCGGCATGAGGTCCAGCCGCTTCTCGTACGCAAGGCCCGGACCGTACTGCCATCCGCCGTAACCGTACTCGGCATAACTGGCAACCTGATACGGATAGAGCCACGGCGAAGATGCCGGCACAGCAATCGGCACAATCGTCTCGCCCGCGGTGGTGACGACTGCGGGATCGATCGGATAGGAGGTGTGATGGTTCGCCGAGGCACCCCTTGCGGCGGGGTCACGACTGACGTCTGAAGCCCCGCCGGAAACGGCAATGGAGTTCATCAGGCCCAATGAAACCGCGGTGGCTACCGCAATGATCCGTCTCATCATCAGATCTCCTTTTCTACAGGTGCGAGCATCCGGCGTTTCTGCCTCTAGCTTGCGGAGCCGGCCAACCATGCAGTTTCGTGGATCACAATGGCAACCGAACCGTCGCCACCGACTGTGCCCCGGTCGGTCACCCGAGACGTCGCCAACCCCGCCATCACCGCCGTGGGCAGAACCGGCAACAAAAGTGGAACCGTCGCCGCGAAGCGCGCCGCCAACTACGCTCCTGTGCGGCGCAGCAATTCATGAGGGGATGCCGCCGCGTTTTAGCGCCGGCCGCATGATCGACCTCCGCAGCAACGTGGGCCTGCGCGATCTCGGCCACGAGCTTCGCGCGTCCTGCCCAGGCTGCGACCGCTGATCAGTGCCGCCGCTCGCTGAACTGATCCGTCACGAGAGCAGATCGCTGCGCCTGTGTGTCACGGCAGGGCGCCACTAAAGCGCGGAACCGGGACGGTTGGGCAGTTGCGTCCGCCTATACCGGTGACGATGCGTGGGCTGCCCTCGCTGTCGCAGTCGTTTTGCGTGTCGCAGCGGACTACCGCTGTCCGTCGATGCGGGTTTTCAGCGTCTCTCCCGGAGTGCACCTTCAGTCGGTGCCTGACGCTGGATCGCACTCGACCCCCGGCGCTCCCTGCACGGCCGGCCTGGGCGCCGCTCTGCGACGCGACAGAAGTCGCAGGGCTGGTTGCTGGAGTGCCTCGACAATGCATGCCTGCCACACGACTTTGCACAACGGCGTTATGGGCAACCGCTACTGCAACTGACCTGCGGACGACAAAGACTCGTGAGCTGAAAAGCCGCAGACGCGCCCGGGCTATGACTGAGTAGACCGATGGCCGGCGGACTACCGCTGTCGACTCTCTTGGACATCATGCGCACTCCGCGGGGTCCAGGGTGAGTGGCACGCGGCGAACGCTGGCACATCGACGTGCCAGCCGGTCCGCCTGCGTTGCAGGGACAGCGATACAGAGCGGTGTGGCTGGCCCGCAGCGCAGCACGGAAGCGCAGCGTCTGCCCAAAGCAGGGCACTCCGCCGCAGCGGGCGGCGTAGGATGTCGGTAGGCCGCTGTTCCTGCAGCGACCGTGTGGCACCTCAAGACGAGGAGAACAACATGTCTGTCGCTAAGATTTCTGAAATCACCTCGACCTCGAAAACAAGCTTCGACGATGCCGTTGCAGATGGCATCAAGCGCGCGCACAAGACGATCCGAGGCATCAGCGGCGCATGGGTGGCCGATCAGGAGGTCGCCGTGAAGTCCGGCAAGATCGTTGAGTACAAGGTTCGGCTCAGGCTCACGTTCGTGGTCGACGAGAAGAACTAGCACGGTGCATCCATGTCCCGGGGATGCGATCCCCGGGACACGGACGGATGAACAGGACCGCGAAACGTCGCCGACGTTACGTAGTCGACATCGGTCGCGGTTCATCGCTAGATGACTCCCACCCCAGCGTGATCCTCCGAGATAGGCCCGCGCGGGAGCCTTCCCCGCGCCGGACTGCCCCGTAGCAGCGTACGCCCGAAACGAACGACCCCGCTTGCGCAGGGTTCCTGCTCCATCCAACGTTGAATTCGTGCAGGTCCCCCTGCGACGCCGCCCCACCCGCTTCCGGGATTACCGCTTTCCAGGCTCACCCGGTGTGCCTCGAATACGCCACCTCCCAGCCTGCCGTCCCCGCGCATCACGCGTGGCCCTGCTACCCAGGCCCCCGCCGCTGTGGAAAGGCGGTGAGGACGAGGACGTAGAGCGCGAGTGCGATCCACAGTACGGTGCTGAAGCCGAAGTCGACCGCGAGCAGGGTCGCCAGCGCGGCGCTGACGACGGAGGCGCAACCGTTGATGCCCCAGGCCCACGGCACGAGCGACTCATCGAGCTCGCGCAGCGCGAGCGGAAACGGCATGCCCATGCAGAATGCGAGCGGGGCGAGTAGCCCCGCGGCGACCAGTGCCCGCGCCGCTGTCGGCCAGGCCGCCAGTTCGCCGATCAGCGCGTCGAACGCCGCGCTGTAGACGGCGCCGAGCAGCACGATACCAGCGACCGCTCCGACGAGCAGGATCCGACTCTGAGCCGTTGGGACACGGCTCGACCAGGCGCTGCCGGCGCCGGCCCCGAGCAGGAACGTCGCCAGCACCAGCGACAGCGCAACCGTCGGATGGTGGACCAGGAGCATCAGCTTCTGCAGGAACGCGATCTCGACGAACAGGAAGGCGAGTCCGATCCCCGTAAAGTAGACGAATACCTGCCACCGCAGACGCCGGTCGGTCCGCGCGACTGGAGCGAACAGGACCAACGGCAGCAGGATCAGCAACAGCCCCACCAATAGCGCCTGCACGAGTGTGATGAAAAGCAGTAGGTAACCGGCCTCGAGCAGCGCCATACCGCCGCGGTCCTTGGCGCGCCAGGCCGCCGTCAACAAGGACCATCGGAAGAAGTTCTGGAAGTACGGTCGGTTGTCCGTTGCGGGCCGGATATCAAACGCGTACCCCGCCGTGAAGTCGGCGCGGCCCGGGCCGAGGAGCACCTGCACGCCGTCGAAGTACCACGGCGCGGGTAGCTGGTTGTAGATGTTCACGTCCTCGGCCCGGATGCCCGGAAACCAGACGACGTCGAAAGAAAGCGCATCGCAGAACTCGCGCACGCTCTGCACCTCGCCCGTCGTGATCGGACCGTTCTTCACGAGCAGCGTGGACGTCTGCCAGCCCCGAATCATCACCAGGCGATTGGCGGCATCGGTCACGCCGCTCGATTCGAGGGCTGCGATGACCGTCGCCACGAGCTTGAGGCTGTCCCTCGGTGGAATCTGCGCCCAGCGCGTGATCGAGAGGAACCCCCCCGGTTCGAGGTGCCCGAGGTAGAGGCGCAGAGCCTCGACGGTATGCAGGTAATCCTCGTTGAGGCCGCCGAGGCCGCCGCCGGCGGCCGCGCCCGTCAGCGACATCTGGATGAGGTCGTAGCGACGATCCGTCGCTGCCAGGAAGCCGCGCGCGTCGCCGACGTGCAGGTGCACGCCCGGGCGTTTGAGCAGACCCCCCGTGTAGTCACTGAACTCCACCCGCAGAAGATCGGCGACCTGCGGGTTGAGTTCGACAGCATCGACGAGCCGCGCGCCAAGACGCTGGGCACGCAGGACTTCCATGCCGCCGCCGGCGTCCGGCACGAATACTGTGCGGGGCTTTGCGATGCGATAGGCGAGAGCAGACGTCGTCTCTGCAAGGAACGCCAGGCGTTCGTCATCGTCGCTGGCGGCCGTGATGACCTGCAGGTTGTCACCGTCGGTGAACACCCCCAGCTGATCCGGCGGCTCGCTCGTGGAACTCAGGCTCAAACCGGGCGCAGAGCGGAGCGGAACTCGCGGGCTTTCGATCACGCTGACACGGCCGAGCGGACTCGATCGCTCGAGGATGACCCGCGTGCCATCGACGAGCAATGCCTGGCTCAGTCCCTTGTAGGGCCCGGGCTCGAATCTGAGCAGCCCGGTCGGGATCGCGAGCGTCGCCGCGAGGCCGATCACCGCGGCGCCGGCCCACACTCCCGGTCGCGCCCGCAGTTCGAGGGCACCGACGCACATTGCCACAAAGCCCGCGGCGGCGATGATCCTCAGCAGCTCCTCGGGCCAGAGCCAGTACAACAGGCCGAGCAGTACCACGCTGCCCAGGCCTGCGCCGACCAGGTCCGCTGCGTAGACCCGGCCCGCGCGGTCGCGGAAAGCGATCAGCGCGAGACCGATCGCGTTGGCGGCGCAGAAGAACGGCGTGGACAGGACGAGGTAGAGCAGCACGAGCCACACGGGCTGCCACGGATCCCAGAGCAGCGCCTCCGCCTGGAAGGGCAGCGCCTGAGCCAGCATCGGGCTGGCGACGACCAGTATGCCGAACGCCGCGATGTTGCCCAGATAGCTCGCCGCAAAGTGCCGCAGCAGCCGACGATGTGCGAGCGCAAGGAACGTGCCGCTGGCGCCAAAACCGAGCAGCGCGAGGCTGATGATCATGTAGGCAAAATGGTGCCAGTGCACCACGGCGAAGGATCGGCTGAGCAGGATCTCGGTGGCCAGCGCTGCGGACGAGAGCAGTGCCACCGATGCGAGCGGTGGGCGCTGCGCGACGTCAGTCATGTCCGCCGGTGAGCGGAACGAAGGCGACGGGCAGCATCTGTCGTGTCGTGATGCGACCGTCATCGAGCTTGCGCACCAGGACCAGCTGCTGCGTGGTGAAACGCGTGCCGATCGGCAGCACCATGCGACCGCCCGCCTTGAGCTGCTTGAGCAGTGGCGGCGGAATGTGATCCGCAACGGCCGTCACCACGATCACGTCGAACGGGGCGGCCTCGGGCCAGCCGAAATAGCCGTCGCCGATTCGTACGTCGACGTTCGTGTAACCGAGCCGCGCCAGCCTTGCGCGGGCCTGCTGGCCGAGCCCCTCGACGATCTCGAGGGTGTAGACCTTCTCACATAACCGGCTCAGCACCGCGGCCTGGTAGCCGGAACCGGTGCCCACTTCGAGTGCCCGGCAGCCCTTCGCGGGCTCGAGCAGGTCGGTCATGACCGCCACGATGTACGGCTGCGAGATCGTCTGGCCGTACCCGATCGGCAACGGCCGGTTCGCGTAGGCGAGGTCCCGATCCTCTGGACGCACGAACTCGTGTCGCGGCACGGAGGCCATGGCCGCCATCACGCGCTCGTCGAGTTCGCGCCGGTTCAGGTACTCGGCGGTCTCTCGCACGTCACGCTCGATCTCGCGCATCAGCGCCCGCCGTTCGGCTTCGAACGAGGCCGTATCGGGCGCGCCCGCCTGAACACAGCCAGCGAACAGCAGTGCGGCCAGGATCCTCGTGACCCAAATGGACGGTTTTGCCATAGGGATCGACAGCTCAGCAATGAGCGGCCCCTCCATGGCGAGTTTACGCCGACCCCGGCGCGGGGACGCACCCCGATGGGCGTGCGTCGGTCTGCCCAAAAACCGACCGGTTCTGAGCCTGCCCTTTCGCAGGCTCACGCGGTGCGCCTGAGATTCCTACCCGTTTGACGGCTAACTCGTCCCGATGAGCAGCTTCCGCAGCAGGCGGACTTCGCCGTTCCGCAACGCTGTGCAGTCCCCGCTCCGCTGCGGGCCGGCCGGCACGTCAGTGTGCCGGCGTTCCACGGGCTGCCTGACGTTTAGTCAGCCGGCTGCGGGCTCCGTGCTCACCCCCGGGTCCCCGCCTCGCGCACATCGATCGCGCCCCGCGTTGCGCAAGCCGCGCCTGACCGCATGGCCGGTCTGTCACGCCTTCCGCGGAGAACGCGTCCCGGGCGCCGTACGTGCTCGGCGGCGCCGTCTCCCGCGTCGGTCCGCCCCCGGTCCCCCGAACGACGGGCGAAGGGACCGTGGGGTCCCGACTCAGACAGGGAGCCTCCCTCAGATGAACGCCGAAGCCCGCACCTCGATCGACCACCTGCTCAACACGCTTAAAGCCGAGCTCGCCCAGCCCGGCCAGTCGCTCATTCCGCTTCTCAAGACCATGAGCCGCTTCACGCGCTACTCGCTTTCGAACCAGATGCTGATCTTCGCGCAACGCCCCACCGCCACCCACGTGCTCGGCTACCGCAGCTGGCTCAAGGCCGGCTACCAGGTCAGGAAGGGCGAGAAAGGCATCGCGATCTACGCGCCGATGCTCTTCGCCAAGCGTCGCGACATCGACGACCCGGACAGCACCGACGATTCCACCCCTCCCCGTCTCGGCTACCGCGTCGCCTACGTCTTCGACGTCGCCCAGGTGGACGCGATCGCGGGCACCGACGCAGCGGCCGTCACGGCAACACCCACCGACCCCGGCGCCCACCGCCACCTCGAGGCGCTGAAAGCCTTCCTCCTCGGCCACAACGTCGAGCTCGAGTACCAGCTCCTCGCCCCCGGCCTGCTGGGCTACACCGACGGCCGCCGCATCACCTGCGGCACGGGCCAGGCCTCACACGTCGAGTTCGGCACGCTCGCCCACGAGACAACGCACGTGCTGCTGCACTTCCCGGCCAATGGTGGCACCCGCCCCGACCTCACCACGCGCGAGACCGAAGCCGAGGCGGTCACGTACCTGCTCTGCGCGCAACTCGGCATCGCCGGCACCGAGGCCTCGGTCGAGTACATCCAGTCCTACCGCGGCACGCCCGACACGCTGGACGCTTCGCTCGAGCGCATCCGCGCCACCGCACAACGCCTCGCCGCCGAGCTCGATGCGATTCGCTTCGACGCGGAGCACGATCCGGGCCCGGCGTAGCCGCCCGTCCTCAACTCGCGACTTCAAAAGCCCGATCGATGGCGCTGCAAAGCAGCGCGAGCGGCTGACCTGGTCTTCGCCGCCATCCGACGATTCCGGGCGCCTTGAAATAGTGAGGACAGAGACGGCTGTCGATCCATCGACCCGCGGCCCGAGCACCGCACCGCCTCCGTCCTCGCCTTCATCTTCAAGGGCGGCAGGCTCAGGGGATGAGCTCGCAAATGAGCTTCCAGACTTGCGAGATCAACGAGTCCCATACGCCAGGAAAGCTCACCACGCCTTCCAACTTCCTCGCCCTGCTGAACAGATCCGAGGCGCTGCAATGCAGCGCGAGCCGCTCCGCGGCGTCCCCAACTCCGAATCCCCGACCACCCCCTACCGACCTAAGAACCCAGAGCGCAGCTTTAGGCGCTGCGCAGGACACAAACGAGTGGACTGCCTCGGCATTCCTTGCCACGCCCAACCCCTCCGAGGCTCGCCTGCGGCGAGCGAGCCGACCGGCATCCGCTCGACCTCCGGCGATTTCCCGGCCGGCCTACTCGACGTCGACCTCAAGGTGGCCGAGCCGCACACACTCGTTCGTATCAACATCGATCCGATCGCGCGGGCCCGATTCACAGGATTCGCTTCCCGACCGACAGAATCGCACGATGCATGCGCTTCGAACCCCAGCCGTAGCGTTGATGCGCGACAGCACCTCGCTTTGGGAGATCGGCCTTCCTGGCGTGGCGTCCGCGAAACACCGCGGAATGATGTCCTCCTTAAGCCGGCCCACGACCTCGGGCGCGGCGTAGGACGGTGCCACCGAAATCCTGGCGGTAACGTTGATCGGGACTCCAGTCACCGCTCGATCCTCGCTCTCTGGGGTGCCGTCCCGCGGCCGTCCACCCTCTCCTCGCTCAACCATCGCGCGGACACGCAGCGTCGCGGGTCCGGGAAGTCCATAGACTCCGGATCGATAATGAAAGCGCGCATTCCTTGCATGACTTGCCGGGGAGGCGTCCGAACTGTTCTTGATGTGCAGCGCGCCGGGTCAATCCGTCATCTGCGTGCAGCTGCCGACGGTTATCAGCTTTTCTTTCGCGCCGAGCTGCTCGAAAGTCAACTCGTACGCGCCAGTCAGGCGATTAACGTAGACCGTGTTTCGGTAAGTCTCGACCTTGACCGTTTCATCGCCTTCTTTGTACTTGAACACGTAATCGACCTTGCCCCTGATCGCGTCCTCGGTGACTTCACCTTCCATCGGTGCGCCCGTACCGTGAACTGTGATCGTCGCGTGTTTCGGCTTCTCGTACGTGACGGTGACCAGCGTCTCCTGCGCTTCCGGATGAACCGGGTTCGTAACGGTGCAGAGGAGACGGATGGTTGTCGTCTCAGCCGCGAACGCGGGCCCAAGCGCAAGACAGGCCAGCGCCCCTGGGAGCCACCGATGCGTCATTGAATGCTCACTCTCGGCTCGCCCGTCGCCTGTCCGTGCAGACCGCGGATCGCATTCCACCGCACGATCTTCCCTGCTTCCGCTTGAACCCTGCCCGTTCGCACCATCCGCCCACATCAGCCCTGAGAACACCGGCAGTCCTGCTGCCCCGGCAACACGAACGGGGCGCCGTCGACCGCCACAAGCCATAGCCTAGGCCGATAGGAGGTATCCGCAAGTCGGGATTGGTGAACAGGACGCTGGGAGAAATCGCTAGCCATCACCGTGTCCGTCCACTCTCACGGATCCGCGACCTCCAATACCGCCCCGAACTATAGATCCGCCCGTTCGGATGCCTCGACTCCCAGAACGGCGACTGCGGATGTCGACCGCGTCGTTGTGCGTTACCTATGTTGTTCGGCGCATCGATTATGGAGGGCCGTCGAGCCGTCGAAGGCGCCGCCCCCGAAGCTTGCAGCGTCTCTTCTCCGACACGCCGTGGATCCCGCGACGCTCCGCTCCCGGCTCCGCTGCGGACCGGCCGACTCGTCCTTGAGCCGGCGTTCGTCGCGGCGCGACTCACCCTTGGAGGCTCGCACACCCCGCGACGCTGCGCTTTCCATGCGTCGCTGCGGACCAGCCCCGACTCCCTGTCGGGGCGCTCGTCGCAATGCGCCTCGCCCCGCGGTGTGACGGTCCTCGAGGAGACCTCCAGACCCCGCGCGCTGCGCCGAACCGTAAACCGCCCGCGAGCTCAACACGCATTCTCACTCCCTCGCCCTGCCACCGAAAACGCGGGAACGTTTTCAGAACCGCCAACGGCGGGCCCGCAGGGCGAGGCCCAGGGTGAGTCGCACGCGACGAACGCCACGCCAGGTACGGCGTGGCAGGACCGCAGCGTAGCCAGGGAAGGCGAAGCGTCGCGGGGCCGAGTAAACCCCTCCGAAGACGGCTCCGCCGTCGACAAGAATCGCGGGAACGATTCTTGAACCGCCTCTGGCGGGCCCGAAGGGCGAGATCCAAGGACGGATCGAGTAACCGCACCGCGGCGTCTGCCCGATTCCTGAATCTCGGTCTCACCGTGCCCAACTCCGCAGCGGCGCGACCGGTGAGCGCGCGAGCACCAACAGCGGGTCTGACTTGCGATCTGGTCTCACTCTCGGCCTGCCAACTCCTTCCTTCCCAGGATGGTTCCCGTGGGCCGTCGAGAACGCGGCGATGAGTTGCGTTCGCCTGACTCGACTATGCCTCTTGGTCTCATCTTCACCCGATGACGTGCGATTGATTTCTCGCACAGCCGACGTCCAACCCTGCGACGAGAGCGCCAATCGGAGGCTCCGGAGCATCGACAGCCGCTTACGATGCGCTGCCGTGACTTCCCACCCCTCGCGCGTGCGTACTACCCGCAGCTTCTGTTGGTGGTCGGAACGGGGCAATCGTTTAGTCTTGACATGAATATTGGCCACCGACGGATTGGATGAGCCTGAAGATGAGCGTATCGGAGCAAGCGGCATCGAGTGAGATATCTGCGCACGCCGGAAGCCCGATGCAGCCTCGACACGTCGAGACCGTGATCATCGGGACCGGATTCTCCGGGCTGTTGTCGGCCATCCGCTTGCAGAAGAATCGATGCAACGATTTTGTCTTGCTGGAAAGAAGTTCCGAGTTGGGTGGAACCTGGCAGGTCAACTCGTATCCCGGCGCAGAGGTGGACGTTCCGACCAGCCTCTACTGCATCTCGTTCATACCCTATCCGTTCAGGAAGTCCTTTGCCCCGCAGAGCGAATTGCTCGCCTACACGAACCACATCATCGACAGGTTCGGCTTGCGGAGCTTTGCCCGCACGAACCAGACGGTGACCAGGCTCGCTTTTGACGAGCGCGAATTCCTCTGGCATGTGGAGACCGAGTCAGGCGAGAGATATACCGCCCGCTTCGTGATCGACAGCAGCGGGGTGCTGGCGAACCCGCACACCCCCCGGATCAAAGGCGCGGAAACCTTCAAAGGATCGATATTCCACTCCGGGCACTGGGATCACTCCGTGGCCTATGCGGGTAAACGTGTCGGTGTGATCGGCTCGGGATGTTCGGCAGCCCAGATCGTGCCGGCCATTGCCGGCAAGGTCTCCCGGTTGACGCTGTTCATGGGCAAGGCGCAGTGGATACTCCCGCGCTCGGACCGGCATTACGGTGCGGTAGAGCGTTTCGTTCGAACGCTGCCGGGCATACGGCACGTCATCCGTCTGCTCGTCTTTGCTTTCTATGACATCCGGTTCATCGCCTTTCGCCGCTATCCGGGGATATCGGGGATCAGTCGGCTCATGAAGGACCACTACCGGAGACGATTGAAGACCCATCTGGACACGTACATCAAGGACGACAAGTTGCGGCGGCACATGCTGCCCGACTACGAGTTGGGCTGCCGGCGAATCATACCGACCAACACCTATCTCCCCGCGCTGTCCCTCGACAATGTCGATGTGGACATCAGCGGGATTGAATGCATCACGCCCCAGGGTATCCGGACGAAGGATGGCAAGGATATCGCGCTGGACGTCATCGTCTACGCCACGGGCTACTTCGCCTATTCGGACATGAAGAAGGCGCTGACGTTTCAGGTGCAGGGGCTCAGTGACCGCAACCTCAACAGCGAATGGGAAAACGAGGCCGTCTCCTACAAGGGCATCACCGTCTCCGGTTACCCGAACTACTTCAAGGTCAACGGTCCGAACACCGGCACCGGACACAGCTCGCAGATTTCCTACATGGAGGCGGCAACCGATTACATCGTGCAGGCCATCTGCGCGGTGAAACGGGACACGAGCATCAAGGCCATCGATGCCAGACCCGAC
>Ga0209391_10001510_pt1 | contig 12022 bp, 8 predicted proteins | sample PPLLak3March2015_FD_187246 | JGI IMG/M metagenome (GOLD analysis project Ga0209391, IMG submission 187246) | Freshwater sediment microbial communities from Prairie Pothole Lake near Jamestown, North Dakota, USA - PPLs Lake P7 Core (1) Depth... | ecosystem: Environmental > Aquatic > Freshwater >... | reverse complement strand
GACAAACGCCTCGAAGCCCTGGTGATCCCTCTCCTGCCTGACTGGTGGATCAATCTGACCGTCGCGATCTGAGAGGCAGGCAGGAAGGCCTGAGAGACGAGCGCAGGCGCTCGTTCTCAGGCCACCTGCAACCTCGCCGCTCCGGCACCCGACTCTTTCGGCTCCGCCTGCACGGCCGCCATCAGTTCTTCGCTGCTGAAGTCATCCACGTCGATGATGTGCATCACCTTGCGGTCGTAATCGCGCAGCGTGGCGGCCTCGCCCGCATTGATCAGGCCCGCGGCCAGCGCCTGCTCGATCTGGCCCGGCAGCTCCAGCGCGGTGATGCGGCCGGTCTTGACGCCCTCGACCCGTATGCGCTTCTCGAGCGGCTCGGCGACCAGCGACAGCTCCAGTGCTTCCTGCAGCAGGCCGAGCGGATTGCCTGGCTCGACCGTGCGATAGATGCCGGCTGCGAGCCGGTCGCGCGTGGCGCTCGGCATCATCAGTGGTTCGACGATCTGGCGGCCGAGCCGGTCGCTGGCAGCGAAGTAGGTGCGCCCGCGCGGGAAGATCACCACGCGCATCGCGGCGGCGACCCAGCGGTTCGGGAAATTACGCAGGAAGCCGTGCAGTTGCTCCTGCGCCTCGTACAGCAGCGTGCGGCAGCTCCACTCGACGAGCGGCAGGTCAGCGGCGTGCCGGCCCTGGTTCTCGTAATGTTTGAGCACCATCGAGGCCATGTAGAGCGACGACAGCACGTCGCCCAGGCGCGCGGAGAGATGCTCCTTCTGCTTCAGGTAGCCGCCGAGCGTCAGCATCGCCATGTCCGTCGCAAACGCGAACTGTGCGCTGAACTTGTTGATGTGCTGGTAGTAGCGGCGCGTGGGGCCGTCGTCCGGCGCCGACGAGAAGCGCGCAATGGTCAGCGCCATCACGAACGACCGCGCGGCGTTCGACAGCGTGTAGCCGATGTGGCCGAACAACGCCGCGTCGAACTCCAGCAGGCTCTGGCGCTTGTCCTTGAGCTTCGCGGCGTTCATCTCGCGCAGCACGTACGGGTGACAGCGGATCGCGCCCTGGCCCAGGATCATCAGGCTGCGCGTGAGGATGTTGGCGCCCTCGACCGTGATCGCGACGGGCACGACCTGGTAGCCGCGACCGAGGTAGTTCCTGGGACCCAGGCAGATGCCCTTGCCGCCATGCACGTCCATGGCGTCGTTCGCCACCTGCCGGGCGAGTTCCGTGCAGTGATACTTCAGCATCGCTGCCGGTACGGACGGCTTCTCGCCGCCGTCGATCGCGCCTGTCGTCACCGAGCGTGCGGCATCGACGACATACGCCGCGCCCGCCATGCGCGTGAGCGCCGCTTCGACGCCTTCGAATTTACCGACCGGCTGGCTGAACTGCTTGCGGATGCGGGCATACGCCGCGGACGCGAAGATCCCCGCTTTCGCGCCGCCAGCGGCGCTCGACGGCAGCGAGATGCACCGTCCCACCGAGAGCTGCTCGACCAGCATGCGCCAGCCCTGGCCCGCCATCTTCGGGCCGCCGATGATGGAATCGAGCGGCACGAACACGTCCTTGCCTGCCAGCGGTCCGTTCTGGAAGGGGACATTGAGCGGGAAATGGCGCCGGCCGATCGTGAGTCCCGGAGTGTCGCGCGGAATCAGCGCGCAGGTGATGCCGTATTCGGTCTTGTCGCCGCCGAGCAGCCGTTCAGGGTCGTAGAGCTTGAAGGCGAGGCCGACCACTGTCGCGACCGGCGCGAGCGTGATGTAGCGCTTGGAGAAGTTCAGCCGCAGGCCGAGTACTTCCTTGCCCTCGTACACGCCGCGGCAGACGACGCCCGTGTCGGGAATCGAGGCCGCATCCGATCCGGCGCGTGGCGCCGTCAGGGCGAAGCACGGCACGTCTTCGCCGCGTGCAAGGCGCGGCAGGTAATGGTTCTTCTGTTCCTCGGTGCCGTAATGCAGCAGCAGTTCGCCCGGGCCGAGCGAGTTGGGCACGGCAACGGTCGACGAGACCGTCGCGCTGCGGCTCGACAGTTTCACCAGCACGCACGAATGCGCGTAGGCCGAGAACTCGAGGCCGCCATAGCGCTTCGGGATGATCATCGCGAAGAAGCCTTGTCTTTTCAGGAAGTCCCAGATCTCGGGGGGCAGGTCGGCGCGACGGTGCGTGATGTCCCAGTCGTCGACCATGCGACACAGCTCTTCGCAGGGCCCGTCGATGAAGGCCTGCTCCTCGGCCGTCAGTTGCGGCGCCTTGGCGCCCAGCAGCTTCTGCCAGTCCGGCCGGCCGGTGAACAGCTCGCCGTCCCACCAGACGGTGCCGGCTTCCAGCGCTTCACGTTCCGTGTCGGACATCGAGGGCAACATGCGCCGGTAGGTACGCAGGAACGGCCGGGTGACCAAGCGCAGGCGCAGTGCTTCGACGTTGAGCGCAGCCATGACGCCGAACGCGAGCCACAGCGTGACCAGCCAGGGTATCGATGGCTCGCGTGCAACGGTGTATGCGACGAGCGCGATGCCCGCGGCCAGTGTCGCCGTGCGCAATGCAACGCGCTGGTACGCCAGGTAAAGCGCGCCGCCCACGAAAGCCACGATCCAGATTGCGGTGATCACTGCTGCGTCCTCGCAGTGGGGCGGGGCGACTTGCCCTGCCGGAGCCCCGACTATGCCCCCGTTTGCTGCACCGCCGCAATCCTCATTTGCAGGCGGCGCCGTGGCGGCTGCGCCAGGCCGGAAACGACGTGCGTTCCGGCCGGGTCGTCAGGGGGTGACGAGACGGCTCACGAACTTCTCGATGACGTCCTGCATCACCACGGGATCCTGGTGCGGACTCCTGACGGCGCTGACCGCCAGGCCATTCCAGACCTGCATCAGCAGGTGGGCGCGCCTGGACGCGATGTCCGGCGGCATGCCAAGGCCTCGGTCGTCCCGGTCGCGTGCCATCCACGCCTGCAGGGCCTCAAAGATGCGCTCGTCGGAATCCTGCAGGGCCGCCGCGATCTGGGGGTCGCGGGTCGCTTCGGCGCTCATCTCGAGGTACAGCGCCGGATTCATCACCGAAGGGTCCCGGGCGAGCCACAGGCGGTACGTCTGCAGGATGCTGGCAGCAAGGTCGGCCGACGTGTGCAACTGCTCGATCTGCGCCCGCCCATCCTGCAACTGACGCTCGACGATGGCCCTGACGATGGCGCTCTTGTTCTCGAAATAGCGATACATCAGGCCGGCGCTCATCTGCGCCGTCTCGGCGATGCTCGCCATGCTGGCCGCATGAAAGCCGTGATCGATGAAGCACTTGAGCGCCGCGCACAGGATGCGATCGCGCTGTGCCTCTGCGCGTGAGGCGTAACCCGGACCTGCGGTGGCGTTCATCGTGACTCCTCGTACCAGCCGCCGCCCAGAACCTTGAACAACACGACGCGATTGGACTGCTCCGCCAGGCGGGTGGAAATCAGGGACTGTTCGGCGACGAACAACGTGCGCTGCGACTCGAGCCGGAGGAGGTAGCTGTCGCGGCCAGCTGCGTAACGCGCCTGGGTGAGCGCCTCGCCACGCCGCGCCGCGTCGACGAGCGCCTCCAGCGCAACGCGCTGGTCAGCGAGCGTGGAAGTCAGGGCCAGCGCATCCGCCACCTCGCGGAAGCCCTGCTGGATAGATTGCTCGTACCGGGCAAGCGCGATGTCGCGGTCGGCCCGAGTTGCATCCAGGTTGGCGCGCAACCGGCCGCCTTCGAAGATCGGCACCCGGACCTGCGGCACGAAACTCCACACCGACGTGCCACCCGCAAACAGATCGGACAATTCCGGGCTAGCGGAGCCGATCGAGCCGGTCAGCGTGATCGATGGGAAAAATGCAGCGCGCGCGGCGCCGATGTCCGCATTCGCAGCGCGCAATTCATGCTCCGCAGCGAGCACGTCCGGCCGTCGCAACAGCACCTCCGAGGGCAGGCCGGCGGGAAGGGGGGCCAGGCCCGTGACCGGGTCACCGAAACCGGCCGGCAACAGCTCGGGCGCAACCGGGGCACCGACCAGCAAGTTCAACGCGTTGCCGCCCTGCGCGACCTGGCCGGAGAACCGGGCCAACTCCGCGCGCGCGCCCTCGACGAGCGTCCGCGACTGACTCACGTCGAGACCCGACACGGCGCCGAACTCATACCGCTTCTGCGTGATCGAGAAAGCCTGCTCGCGTGTCTCGAGCGTGGCGCGCGCAAGACGTACCAGCTCCTGGTCGGCGGCGAGCGTCAGGTAGGCGTTGGCCACTTCGGCGACGAGGCTCAGTTGCGCGCTGCGTCGCGTCTCCTCCTGCGCGAAATAACGTTGCAGGGCGGCATCGCTCAGGTTGCGCACCCGTCCGAACAGGTCGAGCTCGTACTGTGTGACGCCGATGCTTGCGTTGAACGTCTCCGTGATCCCGACTTCCGTGCGGCCGCGATACATCGAGCCAGTGGCGTCGATGCTGGGCACGCGGTCCGCACGCTGGATACGGTATTGCGCGCGGACCCGCTCGACGTTGAGCAGCGCGATGCGCAGGTCGCGGTTGTTCGCCAGGGCCTGCTCGATGAGAGCTTCGAGCTTCGGGTCGGTGAAGAAGTCGCGCCAGCCTATGTCGGCGGCAACAGGCGGTGCCAACGGCTCGTCGCCTGTCGCTGTCATGCCGGTGCTCGACGTAGCAGCGGCCGTCGGCGGCGGCACCGGCCACTCGGCGGGCGTGCCGGGCGTCGCTTCCGGCAGGCGCGGCTCCAGTACGCCGCAGCCGCTGACCAGCGCAATGGCCGCGAGCATCCAGCCACGAGGGCGGGAGTTACGCATGCGAATCGCTCCCGTCAGCGGGATGCCCCGAGTACGCGGCAGGATGCCGCTTCTGCACCAGCAGGCGCTCGACCACGACGAAGAACAACGGGATGAAGAAGATGCCAAGCAGCGTGCCGACGATCATGCCGCCGAGCACGCCGGTGCCAATCGCCCGCTGCGCTCCGGAGCCGGCGCCGGTCGCGAGCGTGAGCGGCAGCACGCCGAGGCCGAACGCAAGCGAAGTCATCAAGATCGGGCGCAGGCGGTCGCGCACCGCCTGCATCGTCGCCTCGACGAGTTCCATGCCGTTCTTCAGGTTCTCGGTCGCGAACGCGATTATCAGGATGGCGTTCTTGCTGGTCAGGCCGACCGTGGTCAGCATCGCCACCTGGAAGTAGACGTCGCGTTCCATTCCGCGCAGCGTGTTGGCAAGCGCGGCGCCCAGGATGCCCAGTGGGGCGACCATCAGCACGGCGGTCGGTATGGACCAGCTCTCATACAGTGCAGCTAGGCACAGGAAAACGAACAGCAGCGACAGCGCGTAGAGCAGCGGCGTCTGCGCACCTGCCTGCCGCTCCTGGTAGGAGAGCCCGGTCCACTCGACGCCGAATCCTGCCGGCAGTTGCCCGACCAGGCGTTCGACTTCCGCCATCGCCTCGCCCGTGCTGATTCCCGGCGCCGCCTCGCCCTGGATTTCGGTGGCAGAGACGCCGTTGTAGCGCTCGAGACGCGGCGACCCGTAGCCCCAGCGTGACTGCGCGAATGCGGTGAAGGGCACCATCTGGCCTTCCTTGTTGCGCACCGACCAGAGCTTGAAGTCGTCGGGAGACATGCGGTATGGCGCGTCGGCTTGCATGCGGACTCGCTTGACGCGGCCACGGTCGACGAAGTCGTCGATGTACTGGCCACCCCAGGCGGTCGACAGGGTGGAGTTGATGTCGGCGACCGACAGCCCGAGTGACGTTGCCCGCTCGGTGTCGACGTCAATGTGGAACTGCGGCGTGTCGTCCTGGCCATTGGGGCGGACGTTGGCGAGCAGCTTGCTCTGCGACGCCAACCCCAGGAACTGGTTGCGCGCCCCGACCAGCGCTGCGTGACCGAGGCCGCCATTGTCCTTCAGGTAGAAGTTGAAGCCGGTGGCGAGACCGAGCTCGGGAATGGGTGGCGGAGCGAACGCGAACGCCATTGCATCCTTGATCTGCATCAGTGCGCCCATGCCGCGCTGGCTGACTGCCTGCACGTGCAAGTCGTCATCCTTGCGCTCGTCCCACGGTTTCAGGTTGATGAAGAGCGACCCGGTGTTCTGGCCGCCGCCGCCGAAGCTGAAGCCCTGCACGGCGAACACCGACGTGACCACGTCTTTTTCGCTTTCCAGGAAGTGCCGCTCGACCTTCTCGATCGACTGCATCGTGCGTTCCTGCGTGGCGCCGACCGGCGCCATGACCTGCGCAATGAGGTTGCCCTGGTCTTCGGCCGGCAGGAACGCGCTTGGCAGGCGCACGAACAGCACGCCCATGACGAGCAGCAGCGCGACGTAAATCGCCATAAAGCGTCCGCTGCGGGCGAGCATGTGCGTTACGCCGTTGCGGTAGCGCTCGCTGTTGCGCTCGAACTTCTGGTTGAACCAGCGGAAAAAGCCCTTCTCGCCGTGGTGTTCACCCTTCTTGAGCGGTTTGAGGAACGTCGCGCACAGGGCTGGAGTGAGCACGATGGCCACCAGCACCGAGAGCGCCATGGCCGACACGATGGTGGCCGAGAACTGGCGGTAAATGACTCCGGTGGAGCCGGCGATGAAGGCCATCGGCACGAACACGGCAGCCAGCACGATACCGATGCCCACCAGGGCGCCCGTGATCTGGTCCATCGACTTGCGCGTCGCTTCGACCGGCGAGAGGCCTTCCTCGCTCATGACGCGCTCGACGTTCTCGACCACGACAATCGCGTCGTCGACCAGCAGGCCGATGGCGAGCACCATCGCGAACATCGTCAGCATGTTGATGGAGTAGCCGAGCACCGCCAGCACGCCGAACGTGCCGAGCAGCACGACGGGCACGGCGATGGTCGGGATCAGCGTGGCGCGCAGGTTCTGCAGGAACAGGAACATGACGAGGAACACCAGGATCATCGCCTCGGCCAGTGTCTTGACGACCTCCTTGATCGACGCGCGCACGAACGGAGCGGTGTCGAACGGCACGACGGCTTCCAGGCCCGGCGGGAACGAGGGCCGCAGGTCGTCCAACGCCTGCTCGACCGCCTTCGACGTCGCCAGCGCGTTGGCGCCCGTCGCCAGCGACACGGCCATGCCCGCGGCCGGCTGGCCGTTGAAGCGGCTCAGGAACTCGTAGGTCTCGGCGCCGAGCTCGACCCGTGCGACGTCCTCGAGCCTGAGCACGGAGCCATCGGGGTTGCTGCGCAAGATGACGTTGCGGAACTGCTCCGGTGTCTGCATGCGTTCCTGCGCGCTGATCGTCGCCGTCAGCTGCTGCCCTTCGACGGCGGGAGTGCCGCCGAGCTGGCCCACCGTGACCTGGGCGTTCTGCGCCTGCACGGCCGCGATGACGTCCGTCGTCGTCAGGCTGTACGTGGCGAGCTTGTTCGGGTCGAGCCAGATCCGCATTGCGTAGGGCGAACCGAACACCTGGATCGAGCCGACGCCCTGCGCGCGGCTCAGCGGGTCCACGATGTTCGCGATGACGTAGTCCGAAATGTCGGTGCGGCTCATGCTGCCGTCGGTCGAGACGAAGCCGACGATCTGCAGGAAGCCGCTGCGCGACTTCGTGACGTTGAGACCCTGGCGCTGCACGGCCTGCGGCAGCGACGGCAACGCCAGCTGCAACTTGTTCTGCACCTGCACCTGCGCGATGTCCGGGTCGACTCCGCTGTCGAACGTGAGCGAGATGGACGCCCGGCCGCTCGCCTCGCTGCTCGACGAGATGTAGAGCAGGCCGTCGAGGCCCTTCATGTTCTGCTCGATGATCTGCGTGACCGAGTCCTCGACCACCTTGGCCGACGCGCCGGGATAGCTGGCGCTGATCGTGACCGACGGCGGCGCGATGTCCGGATATCTCGAGATCGGCAGCTGCGTGATCGCGAGGCCGCCGGCCAGCATGATGACGATCGCGATGACCCACGCGAAGATGGGACGGTCGATGAAGTAACGTGCCATGCGCGACGAACCGGCTCAGCGCTGCGGCTGCGGTGCGGCGGGCGCCTGCGCGGCGGCGCCGACTTCGGTTGCCTGCACGGGCGCGCCGGGGCGAATCTTCTGCAGGCCTTCGACGATCACGCGGTCACCCGCCACCAGGCCACTCTCGACGAGCCACTTGTCGCCGATGGCGCGACTGACGACGACTGGCCGCAGTTCGACGTTACCGTCCTTGGCGACGACCATGGCCGTGGTGTCGCCTTTCGGGTCGTGTGTCACGCCCTGTTGCGGCACGAGCAGCGCGTTCTGCCGCTCGCCGTCGCCCACGACCGCGCGAACGTACATGCCCGGCAAGAGCACGTTCCGCGGATTCGGTACGACGACACGCAACGCGAAGCTGCCGGTGGTGGGATCCACGGTGACATCGGAAAACGCGAGCGTGCCGGCCAGGTCGTACTCAGTGCCGTCCTCGAGCAGGATGCGGACCGGCAGGTCGCGCGTGCCGGTCAATTTGCCCGCAGCCAACGCGCGGCGCAGTTCGAGCAGTTCGGCCGAAGACTGCGTCAGGTCCACGTAGACCGGGTCGAGTTGCTGCACCGTGGCGAGCGCAGCGGCCTGGTTCGCCGTCACGAGCGCGCCTTGCGTCACCGTCGACTTGCCGATGCGCCCGCTGATCGGGGCAGTGATGCGTGCGTAACCGAGTACGACGTTGGCCCGTTCGACGGCGGCCCGCGCGGCCTTGACGTCCGCTTCCGCCAGGCGCAACGCAGCAGCGGCGTTCTCGTCGTCCTGCTTGCTGACCGCGTCCAGCTTGACCAGCTCCGCGCTGCGGCGCGCATTCAGCTGTGCCGTCACCAGGGTCGCTTCGGCGCGGGCCAGGCTGGCATTTGCGCTCTCGCGATCGGCGCGATAGGTCGCGTCCTCGATCTGGTAGAGCGGCTGGCCTTCCTTGACGAGCCCGCCTTCCGTGAAGATTCGTCGCGCGACGATGCCGGCGACCTGCGGCCGTACCTCCGCCACCAGGAAGGGCGTGACTCGACCCGGCAACTCGCGCTGCAGGGCACCGTCTGTGGTACCAGGGTCACGACGGTCACGGGCACCGGGCCACGATCCGCGGGCGGCGCGGCCTTGGGGCTGCAGCCCGCAGCCCCGAGTCCAAACAGGGCGACAAAAGCCAGGTAATTCAATGGACTGCGAGAATGCATGGGCGGCCTATAGGCACAGCGAGACCACGAATGGGTCACGCAGGGGAGCGGGAGGTGGCTGATGAGAATGAACGCTCATTCTCGCCCTGTCAAACGTCTGGCGCTGATCATTGCGTCAGCCACAGCCCACGCACCGAGCAAAACGAAAACGGGCGATGGAGTCGCTTCCATCGCCCGTCACGCCAACAGGAATTTCTTCGATGCCGGGAGTCGAAGCGGGTCGAAAAGCTGCCTTCCGACTAACCCCTAACCCCTAACCCCTAGCCCCTAGAAAAGATCCTTCACCCCATCCCGCTCTTCGAGCAGTTCCTTGTGGGTGGCGTCCATGCGTGCGCGGCTGAACTCATTGATCGCCAGTCCCTGCACGATCTGGTACTTGCCGCCACTGCACGTCACTGGGAAGCCGTAGATCACGCCCTCGGGAATGCCATAGCTGCCGTCCGACGGCACGCCCATCGAAACCCAGTCGCCCGCCGCCGAGCCGAGCGCCCAGTCGCGGATGTGGTCGATCGCGGAGGACGCGGCCGACGCAGCGGACGATGCGCCACGCGCCTTGATGATCGCGGCGCCGCGCTGCTGCACGACCGGAATGAACGTGTCGGCGTACCAGGCCTGGTCGACCAGCGAGAGCGCAGGCTTGCCCGCGACCGTCGCGTGATGCAGGTCGGGATACTGGGTGGCCGAATGGTTGCCCCAGATGATCACCTTCTTCAGGTCGGTCACGTGCGTGCCCGTCTTCTCCGCGAGTTGCGACAGCGCGCGGTTGTGATCGAGGCGGACCATCGCCGTGAAACGCTTCGCGTCGAGGCTCGGCGCGTTCTTCATCGCGATCAGCGCGTTGGTGTTCGCCGGGTTGCCGACGACGAGGACGCGCACGTTGCGGTCGGCCACGGCGTCCAGCGCCTTGCCCTGCGCCGAGAAGATCTGCGCGTTGGCGAGCAGCAGGTCCTTGCGCTCCATGCCGGGACCGCGCGGTCGCGCGCCGACGAGCAACGCTGCGTGGCAATCCTTGAAGGCAACCTTGGCATCGTCCGTCGCGACGATCTTGTTCAGCGTCGGAAACGCGCAGTCGTTGAGCTCCATGACGACGCCCTGCAGCGCGCCGAGCGCCGGCGTGATTTCGAGCAGGTGCAGGTTCACCGGCTGGTCGGGTCCCAGCATCTGGCCCGAGGCCACTCGGAAGGCAAGCGCGTAGCCGATCTGGCCCGCGGCGCCGGTGATGGCGACGTTTACGGGAGTCTTCATGGGAGGAGTTCTCGTTGATTTCTAACCGGGACCGACATTTTAACGCGCTGCAAAGCAGCAATTGCCACAAAGAGGCCCAGATCTCCTGCAGGCCTCTTGCAATTGAGTTGGTGTTATAGTTAACTACAACACCAAGCAGACCAAACGGAGAGATGAGGTAGTCGTCATGCGCAAGTCGGACCGGATCCTGCTCGTGGGTATCGCCGTCCTCGTCGGCCTGGTTGCAGGCTATGCGATGACTTCGCGGCCCGTGCCGCAGCGCGCCGTCACCGCACCGATGTCCGACGTGCATCCGGTCAAGGCAAGCACCCGCTTTCCTACGGCATTCCTCTAAGAGGGCGCCACCGGGTGTTCTGCTACAGTAGAGCAGCGCATCACCTTCCGCCGCATCAACCCAAGGTATGGACTCCACCTGGAACGACAACCAGCCGATCTATCGTCAGCTCCGCGACAAGGTGGTGGCGATGATCCTCGAAGGCGCGCTCGCCGAGGGTGACGCGTTGCCATCGGTGCGCAGCGTGGCGGCCGAGCACACGCTCAACCCGCTGACGGTGCTGAAGGGTTACCAGCAGCTGGTCGATGAAGGGCTCGTCGAGAAACGTCGCGGCCGGGGCATGTTCGTCACGCCGGGCGCGCGGGTGCACCTCATGCGCGATGAGCGCGAGAAGTTTCTCGTCACCGAGTGGCCGCGCGTGCTGTCGACGATCGAGCGCCTGGGCCTCGACCCGGCCACGCTCCTGAAAAAATAATCGCCTTAGCTTGACCGGACGGGCAGCAACGACGCATCGATCTTCGCGGCTGGCTGCGCCACGATCGACGGCGGCAACAACTTGTACATCACCGGTGTCACCAGCCGTCCGAGCAGCGTCGACGAGATCAGGCCGCCGATGATCACGATCGCGAGCGGCGAGTAGAGGCCGGAGCCCTGCACCGCGAGCGGCAGCAGTCCGCCGATCGCAGTGGCGGACGTCAGCAGGATCGGCAGGAAACGTATCTCGCCAGCCTGCGTGATCGCGTCATCGAGCGCCACTCCCTGCTCACGCAACTGGTTGGTGAAGTCGACGAGCAGGATCGAGTTCTTGATCTCGATGCCGATCAGCGCCACCAGTCCGATGGTCGCGGTGAATGACAGGTCGTAGCCCGTCACGAACAAGGCGATGATTCCGCCGGCCATGCCCAGCGGGATGACGCCGGCCACGATCAGCATCGAGCGGAAGCTGCCGAACTCCAGCACCAGCACTGCCAGGATGCCGAACACGGCAACCAGCACGGCAGTGCCGATGCCGCCGAAACTCTCCTGCTGCGCCTCCAGTTCACCCCCGGCGCGGATCGAATAGCCCGGCGGAAGATCCAGCTTCGCCAAGTTGACCAGGACGTCCCGCGTGACTTCGGCCACGTTGTGGTCGGCCGTCGGATACGCCGTCAGCACGAACTCGCGCAGGCGATCGTGGCGACGGATCGCGCTCGGCGCGGTCGAGAACGTGGGATCCGTCAGTTGCCGCAATGGCACCGGCCGGCCACTGGCCGACGTGACCTCGATGTAGTCGAGCGCCTGCAGCGTCTGCCGTCCCTGCATGGGCAGGCGCAGCGTGATGTCGAACTCGTCGCCGTCCGTCTCGCGGAACTTGCCGACGTTCAGCCCCGCGA
>Ga0209391_10001509_pt1 | contig 12023 bp, 9 predicted proteins | sample PPLLak3March2015_FD_187246 | JGI IMG/M metagenome (GOLD analysis project Ga0209391, IMG submission 187246) | Freshwater sediment microbial communities from Prairie Pothole Lake near Jamestown, North Dakota, USA - PPLs Lake P7 Core (1) Depth... | ecosystem: Environmental > Aquatic > Freshwater >... | reverse complement strand
CATGCAGGCCAGCTACAGCTCCGATCCGCCGTTGAGCGAACGCGATTTGCGATCGCTGCTCGTCACGGGGCGCACCGCCGACATCTCGGGCACGGGAAGCGCCGATGATGAGATGTTCGTGCTCGGCACCGCGTCGTCGGACATCCTGGGCATGGCCGGGCAGATGGTGGGGCTCGATTCGGTCCAGCTCGGCCGGGGCGACTTCGAGCTCGGGTCGAGCGACGTCAGCCCCGCCATGCGCCTGACGGTGTCGAGGACGCTGAACGACCGCTCGCGCCTGGTGCTGTCCCAGGACCTGGACAACAACAAGCTGACGTGGATCCTGGTGTTCGTGCCGAGGCGGGGATTCGAGGTTCGGCTGTCGCAGCGGGACAACCTCGAAGAGGTCATCGAGTTCCGGCAGGAGATTGGTTTCGGGGCGGGCACCTCGCCCCCCGCCAGGCCGGACACGGGCAGGCGGCGGCGAGGTCCGCGCGTTGCGTCGCTGGAGTTCACCGGCAGCCCCGGCCGCCCGGCATCGGAACTCGAAGACGTTGTGAGGCTCAGGCCCTCGCGGACGTTCGACGTCCGGACGTGGCAGCTGGATCGTGAACGGCTCGAGGCGTTCTACCGTGATCGGGGGTTCGCCGTCGCGCGGATCGTGCCTCGACGGACGGTCACCAGCGGCGCCGACGGCGAGCGCGTGCATCTCGAGTACCGCATCGACCCCGGCCCGCGGACGCTGCTGATCGTAAACGGCATCGACGTCTCGGGCGCGGAGCGCGAGGATCTGATGCGGACCTGGAGCCAGTCCGTGCTGATCGAGTTCCTCGAGGAGGACCTCACACGGTCTCTCCGTGGGCTGCTCGCGTCGCGTGACCAGCTGCGGCCGTCCATCAACGTCAAGGTCGATGCGCCGAACCCGCAGGTGGTCAGGGCGCAGGTGACCATCGACCCCGGACCGGTCACGCGCGTCCGCCGGCTCGTCTTCGAGGGCCACAGCGCCATGTCCGACTCCGAACTGCGGGCCGGCCTCGAGGGACGCGTAAACATGAGCGCCGCGTGGGTCGATCCCGGCCCGCTCATCCTCGCGGTGGAGGACATCTACGCCGAGCGCGGGCTTCCGAAGGCACGCGCGGCGGCCCAGCCCCTCCGTTTCGACGGCAACTCCGCCGAACTGCGCGTGCGCATCACGGAGGGGCCCGCGGCCGTCGTCGAGGACATCATCACGACTGGCGTCGCGGAGACGCGCGTCGAGGGCGCCACGTCCGCGATCGGCCTTCAGCGCGGCCAGCCCGTTCTCCTGTCGACGGAGAGGGACGCCAGGCGGCGGCTGGAGCGGTTCTATCTCGATCTCGGTTTCCGATCAGCGAGGGTGCAGTCCGCGCAGACCCGGGATCCCGACGGCCGGATCACGCTGCGATTCTCGGTGGCCGAGGGGCCGTTGTCGGTCGTGACGGGCATCGAAGTACGGGGCCTCGAGGCGACCAGGCCGGGGGCCGCCTATGGCGCGATCACGCTGCAGCCCGGACAGCCGGCCGGCCAGCAGGCCGTCGCCGACACGCAGCGGCGGCTCTACGGCCTGGGCGTGTTCCGGCGGGCGGAGGTGGGGTTCGAGCCGGCGGATGGTCCGCCCTCTGCCGACGCGGCCACGACGCCGGTCAGGATGACGGTCGACGTGGCGGAGTCCCGCCGGTTCAGGCTCCGCTACGGCGTCCAGTTGTCGAACCAGTTCGGCCCGGTGCTCGAGGACTTCACCTCCGCCGCCGGCGCGGCGGCCGATATCCGCGACACCAACTTCCTGGGCCGGGCGTTCACGCTCGGGGCCAGCACCCGGATCGAGAAGAACCTCCAGAGCCTGCGCGGCCAGTTCTCGCTGCCGCTGCTGTTCAATCAGCGGCTGCGCACGAGCCTGTTCGGCACGATCCGCGCCGAAACGGACACGTCCGAGACCTCGGTGAGTTATACCGACAGGGAGCGCGACGTCTCCTTCGAGCAGCGGCTGGTCCTGCCGAGGCAGATGGAGGTGTCGTGGGGGTACAACTACAACGTGCGCGACGTGGCGCTCGAATACCCGATTCTCGTGGAGTCATCGAGGCTGAAGGGCGCCTTGGGCACGCTGAACGGCACGTTCATCTTCGACGCGCGCGACAAGCCGTTCGACGCCTCGCGCGGGTGGTTCCAGTCCTCGAACCTCCAGTGGGGCCTCCAGGCGATCGGCTCGGACTTCGACTACGTGCGCGTCCTGCTGCGCCAGTTCTACTACAGGCCGGCCGGCCCGCTCGTCTTCGCCAGCGGCGTGCGATGGGGGTGGCTGTACGGCATTGGCGGCGACCCGCCCATCACGATTTTCGATCGCTTCTTCGACGCCGGCGGAGCGCAGACCGTCCGCGGCTACGCGGAGGAATCGCTGTCAGCCGTCACGGTCGGAGGGTTCCCGGTCGGCGGCACCAAGCTGCTCATCCTGAACCAGGAGGTGCGCTTCCCGCTCTTCTCCCGGTGGCTGCAGGGCGCGGCCTTCATCGACGCCGGCAACACGTTCGCGGCGAAGTCGTCGGTGTCGCTCTCGAGGCTGGCCGTCGGCACCGGCGTGGGCATCCGCATCATCACGCCGTTCGCCCCGATCCGCATCGACCTCGGCTTCCCGCTCGACCGGCAGCCCGGCGACCGCCGCTACCGGGTGCACTTCTCGATCGGTCAGATCTTCTAGGCTCGAGGCCTCACGGGGTCCGCCTCAAGCCCTTGACACGGGTTTACATTTTCGGCGAACATCCTAACCGTTCTATGCGCTTCTCCCGTCAGCTCCAGCCGGCTCTCGCCAGGCACCTCGCTCGCGGCAAGAGCATTCTGCTCCTGGGACCGCGTCAAACGGGCAAGACCACGCTCCTCGGCGAACTCGACGCCGACTTCACCGTGTCGCTCGCCTCGCCGGCGGTCCGGCAGCGCTATGAGCGGGATCCGTCCGCGCTGGCGGACGAAATCGCCGCCCTCCCCGCGCCGGCGGCTCGACGGACACCCCCGCTCGTGACGATAGACGAGGTGCAGAAGGTCCCGGCGCTGATGGACGTGGGGCAGGATCTCATCGACCGCCGGCAGGCGCGGTTCGTCTTCACGGGCTCGTCGGCGCGGAGGCTCCGCCGCGGGCGCGAGTTGAATCTGCTGCCCGGCCGCGTCGTGGTCCTCCGCCTCGATCCGCTGACGCTCGAGGAGCGACTCCCCCGCAGCCTTGATGACGCGCTGTTGGATGGCGCGCTGCCCGCCGTGTGTGCGACGAAGGACGCCGCGGACCGGGAGGCCGACCTGCGCTCGTACGTCGAGACCTACCTTGAGGAGGAAGTGCGCCAGGAGGCCCTGGTCCGGAATGTCGGGGCGTACGGCCGCTTCGTGGAGATGGCGGCGCGCGAGGCCGGACGCGTGGCCAACTACACGCGTGTCTCTCAGGACGTCGGGGTTTCCTCCGTGACGATTCAGGCGTACTACGAGATCCTGTGCGACTGCCTGGTCGCCGAGCGCGTCGATCCGGTGACCCGCAGCGCGTCGCGAAAGAAACTGACGAAGGCCAGCCGCTATCTCCTGTTCGACACGGGCGTCGCGCGGGTCGCGGCGCGCGAGGGGCGCCGGCTGCCGCGGTCGCGCATGGGCGAGCTGTTCGAACAGTTCGTCGGCATCGAAGTCGTCCGCTTCTGCCGCCTCCACGCGCCGGACGCCCGCCTCCGTTTCTGGCGCGACCCCGATGGTCCCGAAGTCGACTGGGTGCTCGAACACCCCGGCGGGTTCCTGCCGATCGAAGTCAAGCTGGCGGACCGCCCCACCCTCCGGGACGCCAGGCACCTGCACGTCTTTCTCGAAGAGTACGGCGGGCAGCGCGGCCTGATCGTCTGCTCGGCGCCGCGCCCGCTCCAGCTCAGCCACTCGGTCACCGCGATCCCCTGGCGTGACCTTCCTGGGACCCTGGCCTCCGAGCTCGTCAGGTGAGGTACGCCATGAGGTCGAAGCTCGCGGCGATCGCCGGCCTGTTCAAGGCGGCCGCCGTCAACTGGGTCGACGACTACGCGCAGAGCATGGGCGCGGCGCTGGCCTTCTACACGATGTTCTCGATCGCGCCGGTAATGCTCATCGTGACCTTTGTCGCCGGCACCGTCTTCGGCGCGGAGGCGGCGCGCGGCGAGATCTTCGGCCAGATGGTCGATCTGCTCGGCGTCGAGGGCGCGCTCGCCGTGCAGGAACTGCTCGAAAGCGCCGAGAAGCCGGCGGGACGGTCCGTCGCGGCGCTGTTAGGCACCGTTGTCCTCTTCATCGGCGCGACGTCGGTGTTCGCGGAACTGCAGGACGCGCTCAACCGCATCTGGCGCACGCCGGTCCGTGTCGTGCACTCGAGCCTGTGGCGGCTCCTGCGCGCGCGGCTGCTGTCGTTCGGCATGATCCTCGGCATCGGCTTCCTGCTCATGGTGTCGCTCGCCTCCAGCGCCGGGCTGGCCGCGATCAGTAAGTGGTGGCATCCGCTGTTCGGCGACTGGAAGACGTTCGAAAGCGTCGTCGAGCTGGGGCTCAGCGTCTCGCTCGCGACGGTCGTCTTCGCGATGATCTACAAGACCATGCCGCGGGCGCGCATCGCGTGGAGCGACGTATGGGTCGGCGCCGCGTTCACCGCGGTGCTCTTCATCTCCGGCAAGGCCGTCATCGGCGCCTATCTCGGCCGCACCGGCGTCTCGACCGCCTTCGGCGCGGCGGCGGCGCTCGTGGTCGTGCTGCTCTGGGTCTACTACTCGGCGCAGATCTTCCTGTTCGGCGCGGAATTCACCTGGGCGTACTGCCATCGCTTCGGCTCCCGCCGTCCTGTTACGCCGAGCCATGGGTAAAAGCAGATTCCACGCTGCGTCGGCGCTGATCGTCCTGGCACTCGCCGCCGCCGCACATGCGCAGGAGCCGCCCGCGCAGGCAGCCGCGCCGCGGAAGGGGTTCCCGATCCGGCAGATCGACCTCGCCGCGGATACCGCGCGTCAGACCGTGGTCGATCGCGAGCCCGGCCAGTACCTGGGCCATCCGACCACCGTGCTTCTCGAAGACGGCCGCACGATCATCGCGGTCTACCCCAAAGGCCACGGCCGCGGCGCCATCGTCATGAAACGCAGCACGGACGGCGGTCGCACCTGGTCCGCGCGCCTGCCCACGCCGCCGAACTGGGAGACCTCGCTCGAGGTGCCGACGATCTATCGCGTGGCCGACGCGAAGGGCACGAAGCGCCTGATCCTGTTCTCGGGCCTCCATCCCATCCGGCTTGCGGTGTCCGAGGACGACGGGGCCACATGGAGCGGCCTTGCGCCGATCGGGAACTTCGGCGGCATCGTGGCCGTGGCGAGTCTCGTGCCGCTGCGCACGGGCGCGGGCCACTACATGGCGCTCTTCCACGACGACGGGCGGTTCATCGCAGAGCGAGCCGCGGACGGCCCCCGCGTGTTCACGGTGTACAGGTCGATCTCGACCGACGGCGGACTGACCTGGGGGCCGCCCGAGGTCGTCGTGACGCATCCGTCGGCCCACCTGTGCGAGCCCGGCGCCATCCGATCACCCGATGGCAGACAGATCGCCGTGCTGCTGCGAGAGAACAGCCGGAAGCTCAATTCGTTCGTGATCGTCTCGAATGACGAAGGCCGGACCTGGTCCACGCCGCGAGAATTGCCTGGCGCGCTGACAGGCGATCGACATGTGGCGAAGTACGCCCCGGACGGGCGCCTCTTCATCACCTTCCGCGACATGGCCCTCGAGAGCGCCACGAAGGGCGACTGGGTGGCCTGGGTCGGCACCTACGACGATGTCGTCGGCAGCCGCGAAGGCCAGTACCGCGTCAGGCTGATGGACAATCACAACCCCTGGGACTGCGGGTACCCGGGGCTGGAGTTGCTGCCCGACGGCACGTTCGTCGCCACCACCTATGGCTACTGGGAGGAGGGCGCCCAGCCGTACATCGTGAGCGTGCGCGTCACGATGGCGGAACTCGATCGGCTCGGCGCCCCGAAGTAGAGACCATCGCGTCGTACCTACTGCGCGAACATCTCTTGGAGCGTCCGCAACACCTGGGCCACGGTGTCCGAGTCCAGCGTGCCGAGGCGCCTCACGAGCCGCTCTGTGTCAACCGTCCGCAACTGGTCCAGTGCGACGTGGCCATTGCGCCGCTGAAACCGGCAGGGTACCCGCCACGGATAGGCATGGCCCCCGGTCGTCATCGGCGCGACCGTCACGGTGCGCAGATGTTGATTCAGTTCGTCGGGCGAGATGATCAGGCACGGCCGGGTCTTCCTGAGCTCGCTGCCCTTGGTCGGATCAAGCGTCACGAGATGAACCGCGCCGCGGGCGAAGAGGGAGCGCGCTACCGCCATTCCCATTCCTCCGCGTCAAACCGGTTGGCGCCTGGCGCGTCCAGCGGCCTGTCTTCACCGCGGTCGTGCATGTGCGCCGCGGCCTCCGCCCAGCCGGTTCGAGGCCGGCGAGCGGCCCGGACGACCAGACGTCCAGGTTCGGCCTGCAGCTCCACCTCGTCCGGCAATTGCGCCTGCTCGAGCAGCGCCTTCGGAACCCGGATGCCGCGGGAATTACCGATTCGCACGATTCGAGAAATGGTCGCCATAGTGATTACATTGTAATCACGCTCGCGCCTCTGCGCAACACGCCCGTTCTCACATGCGGATCGTCCGGTTCCCGGAGGCAGCGCGGGGACGGCGGCGGCCGGCGGTGAATCGGGCGCGACCGGACGGTGGGATAATCAACACCCATGAAGCTTCCCGACCACAAGACCAGAATTGTCGCCACCATCGGCCCGGCGTCCGATTCGCCGGACATGCTCGAGCGCTTGATCCGCGCGGGAATGGATGTCGCGCGGCTGAACTTCTCGCACGGGGCGTTCGCGGAGCACGCAAACCGCATCGCGCGCATCCGCGCCGCACAGGCGGCCGCCGGGCGCCGCGTGGCTATCATGGCCGACCTGCCGGGGCCGAAGATGCGCATCGGCTCGATTCAGCCCGAACCCGTCGACCTGAAGCCCGGGGATGCCTTCACGCTGACGGCCCTCCAGGAGCCAGGCACGGCCTCGCGGGTCTCGGTGTCGTTCGCACGCCTGCCGAGGGTCGTGACACCCGGCGACCGGCTGTTCCTGAATGACGGCCTCGTGCAGTTGATTGTCCAGCGCGTGGAGGGCGACGATGTGCGGTGCTGCGTGGCGGTCGGCGGAGAGCTGCGGTCGCGGAAGGGCCTGAACCTGCCGGGCATCGACCTGGGCATGTCCGCGTTCACCGAACACGACCGCGCATGCCTGGCCTTCGCCCTCGAACACGGCGTCGATGCGGTCAGCCAGTCGTTCGTCGAGCGTGCCGGGGACATCCACGCCGTGCGCGGCGCCGCGGCGGAACTTGGCGGCCGCCCGTTCATCATCGCCAAGATTGAGCGCGCGGGCGCGCTGGACCACTACGACGAGATTCTCGCGGCGGCCGACGGCGTGATGGTGGCGCGCGGCGACCTCGGCGTCGAGGTGCCCATCGAGCAGATCGCGGTCACGCAGAAGTCGCTCATCGCTCGGGCGAATCTCGCCGGGAAACCCGTCATCACTGCCACGCAGATGCTGGAGTCGATGGTGGCGAGCCGCATCCCGACGCGGGCCGAAGCGACCGACGTCGCCAACGCGATCCTCGACGGCACCGACGCCGTCATGCTGTCGGGAGAATCGGCCATGGGCCGCTTTCCCGAGGAATCCGTGGCCATGCTCGCGAAAATCGCCGAGGCCACCGAACCCCACCGCGCCGCCGCCTCGATCAACAGGCTGCACGAGTTCTACCGCACGCATCGCCCGGAAACGGCCGCCGAGGCCATCGCCACCGTCGTGGAACACGCGCTCGGCACGGTGCCGTGCGACGCGGTGGTCGTGCCGACCAGGTCTGGATCGACGGCGCGAATGATCGCGCGGTTCAAGCTGCCTGTCTGGACCGTGGCCGTGAGCACGGACGCCGCGGTGTGCCAGGCCCTGGCGTTTTCGTATGGGGTCGAGGCGGTCGACATCTCGGCCGAGCCCGACGACTGGCGGGAGTTCGCGGCAGCGTGGGCGCGCGGTCACGGGCTGGACGCCCGCCGCGCGATGCTGGTGGCCGGGCCGTCCGCGAGGCACCCCGACGCCAACTATCGCATCGAGTTCATGCGGCTCACAGGCGAGCCGTGACGGCCCGGGCCCGGGCTACTTCACCTCCGCCGGCGCCGCCTGGTGGGCGGCATACGCCGCGTGAAGCTGGCGGACGGCTTCGTCGAGCTGGTCCGGCGAGAGCATGATCTGCCGGGTCAGCACCGCGCGCATCGTGCCGACAGGCGCGCGCATGAATGCGTCGATGGTCATGTTGAAACGGCGCACGGTGTCGTCGGCGGCGGTCGACAGGTCCGGCCCGATCGGCGTCGGGCTCTTGACTCCCAGCACCGCGACGTCGTGGCAACGGGAGCAGCCGGCCCGGACGAACCACCCGCCGGGCCCTGACATCATCTTCTCGTGCCCGGCGGGATCGATCTCCGGGATCGTGTCGGCCCTGGGTGTGCTGCCTAGCAGCGACGCGTCCCTGGGGCCTCGCCGCCACGACATCACGAGCATCGCCAGCGCCACGGTGTCGTCCGCCGGCAGGTGGAAGTTCGGCATCACGCTGTCGGGCACGAGCGCACGGGGATCCCGCAGGTGCTCCATGTGCCAGGCCAGCACGCTGCGGCGCCCCGGCAGCCGGCTGTAATCGTACTGTTCTGGGTTCTTGTCGCCGGCCCAGGTGAGGTCGGGGCCGATCAGTCCGCCGCGCCCGTTGATCAGGTGGCAGGCGCGGCACCCCTTCTCACGCACGAGGGCCTTGGCGCGGTTGATCGATTCGGCGCCAGGGGTGCGTGACTCGTATCGATGGCAGACGTTGCAGTTCATCTCGACAAGCGACGCGCTGGCCGCCGCAACAGGGAGCACGGCGGCCAGCGCGTTGTCGAGGAGCGGCTCGCCCCAGCCGGCCACGCGCCCGTGCGCGCCGCCGGCATCGAGGGCCCAGCCCTGCCCGCCGTGGCACACCGTGCATCCGAAGCGCTCCGGCGGGTGCGCCGCGAACAGGTCCTGCCGATGGGTCCTCCACGGCTGCCCGGCCTTCTCGAATCCGGCCCAACTCACGCCCTGGTGGCACGTGATGCACCGGTCGGCCCGCTGCAGGCCTTCGACCCAGACCTGCTGGACGCCCGCGGGCACGGCCCTCGCCGCGTCTGCGCCTGAGGCGCGCTCCACGGCCCGGCGGAATTCCCTCTGATAGAACCGATAGTCGTGACGTGCGTCGCGCACGACGACGAAGACCGTCGCCACGGCCAGCGCGACGCCCAGCACGGCGAGGGCGACGCCGTCCCAGCGGCCCGGAGGCGCGGGTGCTGGCGGCTGCTTCGTGGCGCGCGTGGTCCTGGCCATCTCAGAACCTCGTCGGCACCGGGGGCCACGATTCCCACGGCCACCACAGTCCCCATGACGGCCCGCGCATCAGGCCGACCACCGTCAGCGCGGTGATGGCGAGCGCGATGGCCAGGAAGACGGCGTTCTGGACGCGGCGCTCTCGCGGAAAGGACACACCGGCGACGGCGGCCGGCGACCGGTCCAGCCAGGGCCAGAGCGTCAGCACGACGGCGAGCACGAGGGGCAGCACGACACCGCCGACAAGCGCCCCGTTCACGCGCACGGGCCCGATCCGGACCGTCGTGTCGGTGACCACTTCCTGCAGCCACAGGAAGTACCACGGGGCCTTGGCCGGGTTCGGCGTCACCTCCGGATTCGCCGGCTCGAGCAGCGGCGACGGGATGAAGATGGCGAGCACCGTGACCGCCAGCACCGTGGCCATGGTGACCACGGCAATGCGGCGGACGACCGGAGGGATGGCGGGCACCTCTGCGCGTTCGTCATCCGCGTCGCCGTGCGCCAGGCCGCCGTCCTTGCGCACCCGCCACATGTGATAGCCGAACAGCACCGCCACCGCGAGCGGCAGCGCGATGATGTGGAGGAGATAGAACCTGACGAGCGTCGCCTCGCCGATCTCCCGCCCGCCGATGAGCGTCTCGCGCAGGACCGTTCCGGCGACGGGCGCCGACGACACGATGCTCGTCCCGACCGTGACCGCCCAGAACGCCAGTTGGTCCCAGGGGAGCAGGTATCCGGTGAACGACAGGAGCAGCGTGGCGAAGAACATCGCCACGCCGATCACCCAGTTCCACTCGCGCCGCTGTTTCGCCGCCGTCGAGTTCTTGTATGCGCCGGTGACGAACACGCGCACCAGGTGCAGCGTGGTGGAGATGATCATCAGGTGCGCGGCGAGCCTGTGCACCGCGCGAAGCCACCAGCCGAACGACACCGCGTGCTCGATGTCCTTCACCGTGCGGTAGGCATCCTCCACCGACGGGATGTAGAACACCATCAGTGGCAGGCCCGACACGAGCAGGACGACGAACAGCACCCAGGAGACGGTGCCCAGCCAGAACGTCGGCAGCCACGCGAGCGAGGACGCCCGCATGCGGGCGGGGAACCAGTGCAGCAGGAAGTTGGCGAAGATCGCGTCGGCGACCTCGCGGACCGTCGACGGGCGGAGACTCCAGAATCTGCGCTGCGCCATCAGGCCGCCCTCACGGCACCGCCAACTCGACGTCAGGAGCGACTTCCTCGTCGAGGTCCACGACCAGTTGGCCATCACCAGGCGCCAGGATGAGCCGGTACGCGGGGAGCGGCCCCGGCGCGGGGCCTGACAGGTTCGAGCCGTCGGTCCGGTAGCGCGAGCCGTGACAGGGGCAGGCGAGCTCGAACACCTGCGTGGCTTTCCGCGTGTCGGGGTCCGACGGGTCCTGCCGCAGGCTGGCTTCGGCGCGCACCGTGCATCCGAGGTGCGTGCACACGGCGGACAGCACGCGGAAGCGCTTGCCCTGCCTGGACACGAAGACGCGCGCGTCGGAAACCAGCGTCAGACCGTCGGGGAACGCCCCTGGCAGTCCGAGCCTGACCCGGGAAGGCGTGTCGTACGAGACGTTCGCCACGAGCGAGCGCAGGACGATGCCGCCCTGCGCCGCGAGAGCGGCGACGCCGGCCGCGGTGCCCAGTTTGACGAGCACCGAGCGTCGGCCTGGCTGCGATGGCTGATCCGGCTCCATGGGCCCCGGGGGTTACTTTTTGGCCTTGGGCGGGAACTTCTTGAGCAGTTCGCCAACGGCCTCGCGGAGCCGCTTCTCTCTCTCGACCGGCGAGCGCTGCCTGTCGACCTCGGCCTCGGCAACACCGCGCCACACGATCTGGCGCTTCGGGCCGTCTACGAAATCCAGAACGAGGGTCCCCTGCTCGAAGATCTTGAACGAGGTGGTGGTCATCGCGAAGTCCGGGAGGCCCCACGGCGGCACGGCGCCCACGAACTGGCCGCGGAACTGGGATTCCGAGCTGGGCCCGGAGAGGAAGTAGTAGTGCATGACGAGGTCCGGCGTGCCGCTGGCCGCCGCCACGAGGCCGCGCTTCGTCATCTGCTGCTCGACGGCGTCCTTGATCGTCGGCTCCCAGCGTGCCCGGATCTGCTCCGGGTCGCCGCCCTCGCGCATCAGCAGCTTCACTTCGCCGGCGCCATCAGGATCCCATCCGAACGTCCGAACCTTGCTGAAGTCGTATTCCTTGTCGAAATCGGCCCTGACCTTGACGCCGGCCTGAACCACGGCGATCGTGAGGGCCAGAATCCCGACGACCATGAATGTCTGCTTCCATCTATAGGTCATGCCACCCTGCTCCTTCGCGTGCGTGAGTCGTCAGGATACTACGATCAGTCCCGGGGGCATCTGCCCGCCTCGACCCTATCTGGCGGGGCCGCCACGAGGCATCGACGCCGGGCTGTTCCGAATCTCGGAGAGGAGTTGCCGGGCGCCCGGATCGTCCGGCCTCAACGCGGCCAGTTTCTCGGCCCAGCCTCTCGCGGCGCGCAGGTTGCCGCGTTCCCGCTCGAACATGGCGAGCGCGGCGAGCGTGTCGGCGTCGGCCGGGCGGGCCG